>Ga0206803_1021_pt1 | contig 45767 bp, 36 predicted proteins | sample Alteio_BWOrgCont_61_FD_152909 | JGI IMG/M metagenome (GOLD analysis project Ga0206803, IMG submission 152909) | Enriched cells from forest soil in Barre Woods Harvard Forest LTER site, Petersham, Massachusetts, United States -... | ecosystem: Environmental > Terrestrial > Soil > Temperate forest >... | reverse complement strand
CGAGTTATGTATATAAATATAAAAACGGAGTTGACCTACTCGAAAATTGCTGTAAAATGGAATCGAAGGGAGCAAAAACATGTACAACCGGCTTTTAGAAATACCGCTTAGAGGCACTCATAGTTTCTTTTTATTCGGGCCAAGAGGAACCGGAAAAACATCTTGGTTAAGAACAAAAATACCGACAGCCTTATACATCGATCTTCTGAATCAGGAAATCTTTTTTGACCTCCTGCAAAACCCCCACAAAATCGAATCGATGATCCCGAAAGGCTTTAACAATTGGATCATTATTGACGAAGTTCAGAAAATTCCAGATCTTTTGAATGAAGTTCACCGAATGATCGAGAGTTATCATTATAAATTCATTCTCACTGGATCAAGCGCCAGAACATTGAAGCGCAAAGGGACAAATCTTCTTGCAGGACGCGCTCTTTATTATAAAATGTTTCCCCTCACAGCTATTGAGTTAGGCGCTGATTTCCAAATAGAAAAATCATTAAAATATGGGCAATTACCGACCATCCATGACCAAGCCGTAGAACCAGAAGCGTATTTAAAAGCCTACATTCATGTCTATTTACGTGAAGAAGTCATGCAGGAAGGACTAACTCGCAATGCGGGTGCCTTTGCAAGATTTTTACAGGTAGCTACTTTTTCCCAAGGTTCCGTTCTCAATACAGCTGAAATTGCAAGAGAAGTTTCGATTGAAAGGAAAACGGTCGAAGATTATTTTCAAATCCTTGAAGATCTATTACTCGCTACTCGAATTCCTGTTTTTACCAAAAAAGCAAAGCGGAAAACTATTGCACATTCCAAATTCTATTATTTTGATGTGGGAGTATATCGAAGCTTGCGTCCTATGGGTCCATTTGATGCTCCTGAAGAAGCAGAAGGGCCAGCCCTAGAAAGTTTAGTCTTCCAAGAACTCCAAGCGATTAATAGCTACTTCGATTTTGGGTATGAGATTTATTTTTGGAGAACTGTAGACAAACTAGAGATTGATTTTATTCTCTATGGAAAAAATGGAATCATTGGCATTGAAGTCAAGCGATCAAAAAAAATCAATTCTGATGATTTGAAGTCCCTAAAAGCCTTCCAGAGCGATTATCCTATGGCTAAACTGTATCTTTTTTACGGTGGGAATCAAAAACTATACTTTGATCAAATCGTGGCAATACCTGTGACAGAAGCTTTGCAAGGTCTACAGCAGATCCTTCAAAATGATGGCGGAATGTAAGTCAAGGCTTTCGCTCATCCCCGAAGGTAAACGCGTAGGCGCTGACACCTTCCGGAATTTTCAAGGATATTTGGTGCCTGCCATATGTTGTGCTGACAACCGTGTATTCGCGGTTGCCGTCCATTTTGATCTCTCCTGCAAGATGGCCGTCGAGAACTACTTGGATGGGTGTTCTACTGGACCCTGAAAGGACCAGATAGACCTCTCCGCCTAAGAAATTCAGATCCAAATAGCTGTCATTGCCTGCAGAGATGATGCGCTCCGCATCCACTTTCCAGTTCCCCTTTAATCCCACCTCACCGTCTTTTAGAGGACTGCTATACGCATATTGCGCAATACGCCCCGGCTGAATTTCATTCTCGGCACTATAGCTTTTCCCTCGCGCTGTCCCCAAGTATGTTTCCTGTGTAAGCGGACGGTAGACTTGTGAAGTCTCTTGCAGGTTCAATGCAGGCATGCCAAGAAGCTCGCGGATGGCATTTTCTGTTCCGGCGTAGTCGCCTTCTCCGAAATGCACCATGCGGAGAGTCCCCTCTTTGTCGATCAGGTAATGGGCTGGCCAGTAATGATTGCGATAAGCAATCCAGGTTTTATAGTCATTGTCTTGGGCGACTGGATAATCCACTCCAAGACGAGATGCAGCGCTTGCGACATTTTTTGGATCTTTCTCAAATGCAAATTCCGGCGTATGCACGCCGATTATGACTAACCCAGCATCCTTGTAATCGGCATACCATCTCTTAAGGTAGGGCAGGGTGCGCAAACAATTAATGCAACTATAGGTCCAGAAATCGATCAGGACCACTTTGCCTTCAAGTTGCATGAGCGAAAGAGGAGGCGAGTTGATCCAATTAACGATTCCCGTGAGTTCCGGCGCTTTGCCAAAGTCCGAGATTGTATCCGGTACAAAATTCGAAGACGCAGGGGCATTTCCTTCCTGGAGTTTGTCTAGAGAGCTTTTCACAAGCGCATTATCTTCGATCAGGGCCGTTGGGACCAGCCCTGCGACTTTCTGCTGAAGGATCATGTCCCAATGCAGCGCAATAGCTACCGCTGTCAGTACCATAAGGCCGCCAAAACATTGCCTTAGGCCTTCGGAATGCGCAGATAGAAACCTTGATGACCGAATGACTCTATTGCCGCCGTAAATGATCAGGAACATCGGTATCCCGGCTCCGATACTATAAGCAAGTGTAATCAGAACAGCCGAGAAGTTGATCGATTGGGTAGCGACAAGCGTCGTTATCGCGGCAAGGATAGGCCCTGCGCAAGGGGTCCACAGCAGCCCCAAGGCAACACCGAGGATCACTCCGCTTACGAATCCGCTCTCCTTACGGGTCTTTTCGCCCTCCTCATGGCGAGGCTTTTGCAGCCTCTGCCCCCAATTCGCAATATCCGAGGTGATCTTCGCAAACCACGCCGATAATCCCGGAAAGATCATGATGATGCCAAACAAAATCAGCATCGCTATAGCAGCATAACGTAAGGCATTAGCTGGCAATCCTGTCGCATGTACAATCGCCGTCAAAGACAACGTAAAAAATGTAAAGCTGACAATCAACCCCAGTACAATGCCAAGAGGCCGTTTTCTCTCCCCGGTTACCCCTCCCGATAAAAGAGCTGGAAGAATAGGCAAAATACAGGGAGACAGGATCGTGAAAATTCCCGCTAAAAAGGCGAACAGGAGCAACAACATCATAATAATCAGTCTATAATTTTCTTTACGAAAAGAATCAACCCCGTCTTTAAAAAAAATCTTACGCTTTCAGATTATCACATACAGTAAAGTAACTATTTTATTTTATTAAAAGTAATTTGCAATTTCCTTAATAAATAATGAGTTAGCTATAATTGCAGGATATTCAACTTTTGCAGGATAATAAGCGCATGTCAATGTTACCCCCTTTACCACATACAACCTTAAGTAGCGGGCCTAGTTTGGATTCTGCACTCATCGAACTCTCACAAGCGCAGCGCCGCGTCCGGGCATGCCAATCCCAAGTCACCAGATATCCATCAAAAGATCAGCGAATGGAAGTTGAAAACTGTGCAATCGCTGTTGCCGTGGTTAAAAGCGCTCTTGAAGGAACGCGCGATGAAGAGCTCCAAAGAGATTTGAGGATACTGGAAAGGGACTATAGGTGCCTGGCAAATCGCGTGGCTTGTCTCAGCCGGTTACAAGCAGCATCCTTACCCTCCCCCCAATTAGCACCCTCTTTAGCACCCTCCCCATTAGCACCCTCATTAAGCGCAAGCTCCCGTCCTACAACGACGATGCCCCGCACCTTGCCTTCCATGCCTACCCCTGTGATTTTTCCTAAACCCGCGCCAACAAAAAGGGAAGGAAATCATACCCCGCTAATTGCGCATCAAGCCCATGCAGTTCACGTACCAGCATTGTCTATTTCCTCAAGCTCATCGCTTCATCCCTCTTTAAGCAGTACTATCTCTTTATCATCTTCGTCTTCTAGTACCGCATCATCATCATCTTCTTCTTCCTCTTCATACTCTGATTTTATCTCTGATCAAGTGGCACTAACATTTGCTTCGATCAAGAGGGAACGAACAAAAGGCCCAGGCATTACGATTGGGAATAGAATACAACTCAGTCAAGTTTTTCATGAAGCAGCTCCTGTGACCGTACCCAGTCTGCTTGATCGAACCAAAACAGGTGCTGCACGATCTTTGCTGCTTGGTCCAAAAGGACAAGGCTATGCCCTCATGGTTGAACTGGAAGAAGGCGACCCGCTCATCAATCGCGGCGGTTTCAAAGAACTTTACCATGCTGTTGGGCTGCACGATGGAGGAGATTACGCCGTCGCAGTATGCGATATCGCAAAGGTTGCCGCAAGAAAATCGATGGAAAAAAGCGTTGTAAAGGCATTTCTAGTTCGAGAACAATTCTTTGCCGAGTATCTGCTAGGAGTACCCGGCATTATCAATATTCCTCTTGTTGCCGAAGCAAATGGCAAATTCTATTTCATCATGAAATTATATCGAGGAGGCGACTTTTCCCAGCTACTGGACAATCTCCAAGGTTATACGGTTGAGCTACCTTTTCAACATCGCGTTGGGCGCGAGCTTTTACTTGCCCTCGCAGCTACTCATACAAGGGATGTCGTCCATCGCGACCTAAAACCACAAAATATCCTCCTTGACGAAGATCTCCATGCTGTCCTTTGCGATTATGGATTAGCAACCTTGGCCGATGATCCTGATCGCCTAGGCGCCGGCCGATTCGTCGGTACAACTGAATTCTGGGCACCCGAAACCGCCAAGGGAATACCCCCGTCATCGAAAGCAGTCGATATCTGGGCAATGGGTATAATCCTCTATAATTTAATTACTCTTCAGCCAATGCCTTGGCAGGTACGTCCAAAAGGCCAGCCTGCTTCGGTTACTATACAAAATATACCGCAAGATATGTCATGGAAGCCCTCTTTCCCCTCTTCGCCTTACCCTCGTTCAGAAACAGAGGCTGCGCAAATGCGGGAACTCCAAAAAATCGTCAGCGATATGTTGCAAATAGACCCTAAAAAACGTCCAAGTATCCAAGAAGTCTTGCATCGCTGGAATGCAGTAATAAGTCGCTAGGCCTATCAACAGCCTGTCTCCTTCACCTTTGGCAGCTCCGGCCGAAGAAAAGGCTTGGGTGCTCGGCTGGGCGGATTGGTTAAAAGACAACTACAACTTCTCCCCCTCGCAGATCGCTGTCGGTCTTGATAATACCGATGCACATGCTTACGACATTAAAGAATTATCCAGGCATCACCTGTCTTCTAAAATTTTAATTATATTGTATATGTTTTATAATTGTATTTAACTGTTTTTGTTGCTATAATATAAAATAATACTACTTAAAACTATTGGATTAATATTATGGCTGCTCGGTTGACTACTACGCACGGTCCTGGCGTAGACCTCTCTGCAACACAAATTGAACTGCAGAGGGTGCAAGCCTGCGTGCGGAAATGCCAATGCGCCGTCACTAAGTCCCCATTAAAAGTAAAAGACATACAAGGGGAAGTGGAAATTTGCAAAACAGCACTTGTTTCGCTTCAAAAGGACCTTGAAGGGGTTAGCGATGAAAACATGCAGATAGATTTTAGAATCTTACGGCGGGATTACGAATGCCTAGTAAATCGCATAGCATGTGTCCGTTCCCTACAAACTGCTTCTTTAGTTCCTCATGCCTCTTGTTCTTCTCCATCATTAACTCGTACTTATCTGAGCTTTCCAACTGTCGATTTCACTTTTATCCCTGTAAGTCCAGCTGACAACGGCAGTATCCAAGAATTTGAAAAGGTTCTAAAAGACCTAGGCCTACTTCATCAATTAAAAGTAGAAGTCACTCATGGAGACTCGCCACGGATCCGTTTCCATCACTCTGGCGACGAGATCGAGAGTATGCTACACAAGTATTATCATGATCTGCGGCTATACCTCCCTAAACTTACGCGCGGTGCTCGCCCGCCGAGCTCTCTTCCAAGCAATAAAGCTCTCATTGAAGCTCCCGATAGTGTCGCTAGACATGCGCGTCTGGATTCTGCTCTTATCAAAGAAGCAGATGAATATTTCGGGCGATTGACCCGACCATTCTCGCCAGCGAAATGCACGATCCCATCTTCCGCTTGCGCTTCTGAAGAAAACATGTTGCAGGAAGTTTATGTGAAGCAGAATTTTGATGGACTATGCATAGGGGAAAACCATACATGTACGACACCAAAAAAGTTCATTCTCGATCACCTGCCAGCAATGGCAAAGATGGGCGTGACCACTTTCTTTATTGAGACTTTACCCTACGACACCATGCAACGCCATTTAGACGAATACTTCGCTTCACCTACAGACACTATGCCCTTACCATTAGAAGCATTACTAGATCTCCAAGATGCAACCTATTATCTTGCAGAACCATATACGTATAAAGCTCTGGTGAGGAAAGCAAAATCGGTTGGAATTCGGATCGTAGGCATTGACACCAGCGTTTCTCGTGATGCTACCGACATTGAAGGTTTAGAAAACCGCTTCACGTGGAATAGACTTAAAGCGATGAATTATGTGGCCCAGAAGATCATTAAACATGAAAAATGCGCTGGAAAATACCTTGTATTTTTAGGTCTTGCGCATGGTTCACAAACGCAACGCCCAGAAGTGTCTAAACCTTCACCTCCTGGTGTAGCGACTCTTTTACAAATCCCTTTTTTCGTGATTGAAGATTCACTTTTCAGCGAATTTTCGGAGGTGAATGCTCCAGTCGTTTCTCGCTCTGGGAGCAGAATCGAATACGTCCACCTTCATCTGAGAAGAAATGCCCCTTTAATCCCGAGCGAATAGTTTGCTTAGGGAGGGGCCCCGAAGCGAGACATCTCTTTTATGGAGTGCGGCGACCTGGCGCCGCTTTTCTTCCGTGCGACCTGGCGCACGGCGGCATCGACAGGTCGATGTCTGACAAAGCGGCGCCAGGTCCTTGCGGTTCTACACATCTTTTTCTTGACCTCTCTGTATACGACAAAAAACGAAATTGTGGTCAGGAAAAAGATGTGTAGAACCGCAAGGCCAGGTCGCCGCACCCCATATAAGAGATGCTGCGCTTTCCCATCCCAATTTTAACTAGAAATCGTTCTCGTTAAAAAAGGCCCCTTCTTAAGTTAATGACATTAGGCTAAAGCCTACGCCGCAAAAAGAATTATCCAGGCATCACCTGTCTTATAAAATTTTAATTATATTGCATGGGTTTTATAATTGTAATTAAATGTTATTATTGATATAATATATAATAATACTATTAAAAAACTATTGGATTAATATTATGGCTGCTCGGTTGCCTATTACGCATGGTTCTGGCGTAGACCTCTCTGCAGCACAAATTGAACTGCAGAGGGTGCAAGCCTGCGTGCGGAAATGCCAATGCGCCGTCACTAAGTCCCCATTAAAAGTAAAAGACATACAAAGGGAAGCGGAAATTTGCTGGACAGCACTTATTTCGCTTCAAAGAAACCTTGAAGGAGTTAGCGATGGAAACATCCAGAGAGATTTTAGAATCTTACAACTGGATTACCAATGCCTCGTAAATCGCATTCGCCGTGTCCGTTCCCGACAGACGGCTCCTTTAGTCCTTCATGCCTCTAGTTCTTCCTCATCAACTCGTGCTTATCTTAGCTTTCCAACAGCCGATTACACTTTTATCCCTGAGGACCCAACGTACAGCAGCAGTATCCAAGAATTTGAAAAGGTTCTAAAAGATCTAGGCCTACTTCATCAATTAAAAGTAGAAGTCACTCATGGAGATTCGCCACGGATCCGTTTTCAACATTCTGGCGACGAACTGGAGAGTATACTATTCAAATATTATCATGATCTGCGGCCATACTTCCCTAAACTTACGCGCGGTGCTCGCCCGCCCGGCTCTCTTCCAAGCAATAAAGCTCTCATTGAAGCTCCCGATAGTGTCGCTAGACATGCGCGTCTGGATTCTGCTCTTATCAAAGAAGCAGATGAATATTTCGGGCAATTGACCAGACCATTTTCGCCAGTAAAATGCACGATCCCATCTTCCTCCTGCGATTCTGAAAGAAACATGTTGCAGGAAGTTTATGTGGAGCAGAATTTAGATGGATTATGCATAGGGGAAAACCATGCAGATACAACTCCAAAAAAATTCATTCTCGATCACCTGCCAGCAATGGCAAAGATGGGTGTGACCACTTTCTTTATGGAGCATTTACCCTACGACACCATGCAACGACATTTAGACAAATACTTCGCTTCACCTACAGACACTATGCCCCTACCATTAGAAGCATTGCTAGATGGCCTAGATGCAACCTGGAATCTTTCAAAACCATATACGTATAAAGCTCTAGTCAGGAAGGCAAAATCAGTTGGAATTCGGGTCGTGGGCATTGACACCAGCGTTTCTCGCAATACTTGCGACGGTAGCAATTTAAGCGCCTATGACTGGTTTAATAGACTTAAGGCAATGAATTATGTGGCCCAGAAGATCATTCAACATGAAAAAGGCGATGGAAAGTACCTTGTATTGTTGGGTGTTGCCCATGGTTCACAAACGCGGCACCCAGCAGACACTGGACTTCCTCCCCCAGGTGTAGCGACTCTTTTACAAATCCCTTTTTTCGCGATTGAAGATTCAGAGTCCGGAGATGAATTTGCCAAGGCCAATGCTCCAATCATCACTGCCGCTGGGAGCAGAATCGAATATGTTCACCTTCATCTGAGAAGAAAGGCGCACGGTCCTGGCGTAGACCTCTCTGCAACACAAATTGAACTACAGAGGGTGCAAGCCTGCGTGCGGAAATGCCAATGCGCCGTCACTAAGTCCCCATTAAAAGTAAAAGACATACAAGGGGAAGCGGAAATTTGCAAAACAGCACTTGTTTCGCTTCAAAAGGACCTTGAAGGGGTTAGCGATGAAAACATGCAGAGAGATTTTAGAATCTTACGGCGGGATTACGAATGCCTAGTAAATCGCATTCGCTGTGTCCGTTCCCTACAAACTGCTTCTTTAGTTCCTCATGCCTCTAGTTCTTCCTCATCAACTCAAACTTATCTGAGCTTTCCAACAGTCGATTACACTTTAATCCCTGTAAGCCCAACTTACAACAGCACTATCGTGGAATACGAAAAAGTTCTACGCGATCTAGGTCTACTTCATCAATTACGTGTGGAAGTAACAGGCGGTGATTCTCCGAGCCTCCGTTTCCAACACTCTGAGAACGAGATCGGTTGTATAGCATACGCAAAAAAATACGGGGTTCTGAAGAAATACTTCCATGATCCCAAAAAAAAAGGTCTCATGCAAGCTCCCGATTGTGCCGCTAGACTTGCATGTCTGCATTCTGCTCTTATCAAAGAAGCAGATGAATATTACGGACGGTTGACCAGACCATTTTCGCCAGTAAAATGCACGATCCCATCTTCCTCCTGCGATTCTGAAAGAAACATGTTGCAGGAAGTTTTCGTGAAGCAAAATTTTGATGGACTATGCATAGGGGAAGGACATTCACAAGTAACTCCAAAAAAGTTCATTCTCGATCACCTGCCAGAAATGGCAAAGATGGGCGTGACTACTTTCTTTATTGAGACTTTACCCTTCGACACCATGCAACGCTATTTAGACGAGTATTTCGCTTCACCCTCAGACACTTTGCCCCTACCATTAGAAGCATTGCTAGGTATGTTAGATTGCTCCTCGTATCTTTCAGAACCATATACCTATAAAGCTCTAGTAAGGAAAGCAAAATCCTTGGGAATTCGGATCGTAGGCATTGACACCCAAGCTGCTGCTGCCACCATTGAAGGTTTAGGAGAAGAACACATCAATTCGAATAGACGTAAGGCAATGAATTACGTGGCCCAGAAGATCATTAAACATGAAAAAGGCGATGGAAAGTACCTTGTATTTTTAGGTGCTGCGCATGGTTCACAAACTCTACACGAGGGAGAAACCGAAGCTGCTTCTCCAGGTGTAGCGACTCTTTTACAAATCCCTTTTTTCGTGATCGACGATTTTTTTGATTTCGGTTGCGGAGACATCGAATTTTCCAAGGTGAATGTTCCAGTCGTTACCCGCGCTAGGGACAGGATTGAACATGCTCATCTTCATCTGAGAAGAAGGCGACCTTAAGAGGTAATTGCGAAATTCTTCGGCGCGCAAAATCGCCCTTTTCGACCGTGTTGAGTCCGTGTCTCCTCGCATGCTCTCTTGAGCAGGCGCCGTCGTCACGGCCCGGCTGGGCTTCGCCTAGCCCCTCAACGCGGTCGAAAATCATCGATTTTTCGCTGCCGTGGAATTTCGCAATTACCTCTTAATCCTGGGCGTATAGTTTGCCGAGGCGGTCGTAGCATTCGTCTAGCTGCTTCTGCTCTTCTGCAAGGGTAGCGAGGAGTTCGCGGATCTCATTTCCATTACCGGTCGGGGAAAGGGCGGCAAGCTTCTCGTTGCTTTTCTCGATACTGTCTTCCAGAAGTACGATCTTGTCCTCGCAAGACTTGATCTGAGACTTCACTTTGGACGCGGAGGGTTTAGATGGAGACTTGACTTGCTCTTTGTCTTGCTCTACAGGGCGTTTCTTTTCGGGTTCATCTGCCTCTTCCTGCCACCCTATTTTGCCAAGGAATTCATCGTAAGTGCCGGCAAAAAGCTCCTGTTTCTGCTTGTGGCAGACGACAAGCTTATTGAATGGAATACGCCGTAAGACCCATTCACTATGGGTGACGATGACGACCGCGCCCTCGAATTCTTCGATGGCATCGATAAGTGCTTCGATCGACTCGATATCGAGATGGTGCGTAGGCTCGTCGAGCAGAAGAAGGTTGCAGGGCTGGGCGACGATCTTGCCGAGAAGCACGCGGCTCTTCTCGCCTCCTGAGAGGACCGAAATTGCTTTCTTTGCAGAATCTCCGCTAAACATCATCAGACCGCAAATACCGCGCACCTGGCTGAAGTTAAGGGTGGGGTTCGCCGAAGCGATCTCGTCCTCGATCCTGAGCTTGGGATCGAGCCTATTGATGTGGGTTTGCCCAAAGTAGCCTAGCGACAAGGCCTTCGAAGCATTCAGGGTTCCATGCGAGGGGGTAAGGTCTTGCGTAAGAAGGCTGAGCAGCGTCGACTTGCCGTACCCATTTTTTCCAATAATCGCAATCCTGTCCCCCTTTTCAATGGTGAGGGAAAAGTCTTCGATCAGCGTAGAGGCGGGATCATAGGAAAACCGGAGATGGGAGGCCTCGAGCATCTTTTTTCCCATGAAAGGAACTTCGTGAAAGGAAAAGCTCAGGTTATAGAGATCTTTGAGCCTCTCTAGTGAAGGAAGCTTGTTGATCATTTTCTGCTTCGACTGGGCTTGTGCAGCCTTCGAGGCTTTAGCCCCGAACCTATCGACAAACGACTGCAAATGGGCCCGTTTTTTCTCGAGGGTTTGACGGGTGATCTCATGCCTCTCTTCTTCCTCGGCAATCAATTGGAAAAGATCGGTGCTTTTTCCTTTGATCTTGTGGATTTTGTGGCGATGGACTCCCATCATATAGTTCGTGGCGTTGTCTAAAAACTGAAGATCGTGGGAGATCAGGATCATTTCCCCTTCCCACTCTTTCAGGAAATTCGATAAAAACCGGATGGAGAGAATATCGAGATAATTGGTCGGTTCATCGAGAAGCAGGCAATCGGGTTCAGAAACGAGCACCTTAGCTAGTTGCACACGCAGCTGATAGCCTCCTGAGAGCGAATGGGGCGATGCGTCCATCGACTCGCTAGAAAATCCAAGCCCGAAGAGAATGCGTTCGACCTTGTAAAGGCAATCTTTCTCGTCCTCGCGCAGGCCCAACGCTGCCTCCTCGAGAATAGTCGGCATGCTAAAGCGTATCTGCTGCTGAAGAAGGCCTAAACGGTAGCCCTTCGGCATGACGATCGTCCCCTTATCGAGTTCCTCGTCTCCTGCAATAAGGCGAAAAAGCGTAGATTTCCCTGAGCCGTTGCGGCCAATAAGTCCGCATCGCTCCCCTCTTTGAATACTAAAACCGGCGCCTTCCAAAACTACCTGGCTGCCATAGCTAAGGCAAAGGCCTTCTGCTTGAATGATAACGATCTCCCGGGCTGTTGAATCGACTAGTCTACTGGATAACGCGAATTCTGAAAACCCGCAGCCAAAAAAAAGGCACAAGGCCCTAACGCCTTGTGCCTTTTTTTTGACTGCAGTGGCGAGCCAATTAAGTTTTTGACCCCTTAAATTCTGCCAGTAGTGATCATCCTAACACGCCAAAGCGGCGAGCATGCAGGCGACGGCTTCTTTGATGACTTGGACGCCACAGTTGCCGCTAATTGGGTGGCCGCGCTAGCCGAGGCTAAGGAGACCGCGGTTACGGATTTTCTGGTGTCTGGGGAAGAGTATGCACGTTCAGGATTAAGCCCTCTTCCTCTGAATTTAGATCGTGATAAAGGCCTATAATTCGAGTCCTCTGGTAGATAGCCAAACATCTGAGTGTTTTTTAAGACACTATGGATTCTCCAAAATGGGTTTTCCGCAATAGTCTGTCTTGGTGCGGGTGGCGGGATCATTCCGCGGTTTTCACTTACCACTGTTCCTGACATACTTTCCTCTTATTTGTTTAGTAGTTTTTATAATTAATACTATAACATATATTAACATTTTTTTAACAAAACAATTTTAAATATAAAACTAACAAAACCGCAACATGCTTATAACCAATAGTTTATTTTAGATAAAAAGCTCTCAATTTTTCAGAGTTGGCCGGATTTTCCCTAACATCTATACTCCTGGCTCCTATCATTAAGGGAGGGGCTCTATGAAAAAGTGGTTATTAGCTGGATCTTTGGCTACAGGGTGTTTGACCTCGTCGATACCTCTTGCGGCTGAAATGAAAATCTTAGGTATAGCAGGCAGCTCGCGCGAGAATTCCTACAATAAACAACTCCTAGGGGAAGCTGCAACGATCGCCCGCCAAATGGGTGCTACTGTCACCATTATCGACCTGAAAGATTACCCTATGCCCTTTTACGATGCCGATCTCGAAAAAAATCAGGGGATGCCTGAAAATGCGAAACGCCTACGCAGCCTGATGATCAATAGCGACGCTATTATCATTGCCTCTCCCGAATACAACGGCTCCCTCCCCGCTGTCCTTAAGAACGCATTAGACTGGGCCTCAAGAAGCGAAGATGGCGAATCCTCCCGCGAGGCTTTCAAGGGGAAAAAATTCGCGATCATGAGCGCATCCCCCGGCCAAGGCGGAGGAGCTAGAGGCTTAGTGCATTTACAACAGATTATTGAGAACATCGGCGGCGAAGTCGTCCAGAAGCAAGTAACTGTTAAGCAGGCCTACAAGGTGATGAGTGGAAACGGCCCAATCGAGAATGCTGCTATTAAGCAGGAGTTGAAACAAGAAGTTCAGCAACTCGTCACATCCAAAGTTCCCGAGCCGTCCCAAGCGCTGGCAAAGTAAAGCTTTTTGCTGTTAGGCACCTCTTTTGAGGCAATAGCGGCGGCCTGGCCTGAGCGGCTACTACGGAATGCAATTGAGTCGCCCTTAGGGGCTCTAGTCGTTATTCCGAAGCCCGTTAGGGCGATTGATTAGAACCCAGAGCGACCGGAGGGATCTGTGGGAAACAGGTACAACAATTCCAAGAGCCCGGAGGGCGACTCAATTGCATTCCGTAGTATGCCGCCTGTCAAGAAAAAGATGTGTAGAACCCCAAGGCCAGGTCGCCGCACTCCACAAAAGACGGCCTCGGCTTTATTCCAATTCTTGCACTAAGATATATCTATGCCGGGATCACTTTACATCGCGCTCATCGTTCTCGCCGTCTTCCGCAAGCGCCTTTTTGCTCTTTGACACTTGGATGAAATGCGTCTCGGTTACATCAGGAATAAAGACGCCCTGCGCAAGCAGTTTTTTGATTTCTTTTTTATCGACGATCTCTTCCATTTTTACGGCACCAAATGTCCTGGCTGTTTCCAGGGAAGTCTTAATGGAAAAAAGGACCATTCGCTTCACGCGGTATTGCGAAATATCGATAATGTCCTCCTCTTTAGGAATTAGCTCTAAAATCTCCTGTGTCAGCTTCTTTTTCTGCGCCGTAAGTTCTTCGATCCTGCTACCTAATTCTTTATAGGCATTCACCTTATCCTCAAGCTGTCCCATACTTTTTTCCTTAGAATTTATGACGCTGCAATATAAAGAGATGCTGAATATCTGACTAGGAAGACAAAGGAAGAATCTGGCAATGAATTCTTAGTATTTATCCAGATAGTTTCATTTTTAAAATATTATATGGAATTATACATATTCATAATGTATAATATTTATCGCTTTTAAACTAATTTTGAGGATAAATACATGTCTGTTAGATCCACTGCTACACTGAGTTCTGCACCCCAGCCTTTCCAAGAATTCCGCCCTATAATCAGCCGGATCGCGGATCAGCTGGACCACCATACGGCTGCCCTGTACAAAATGTTGCCTGGCGACCTCGATCCTTCTAGCACAAAGATGCGCGACCTTAAAAAGGCGATGTTCTCCGTGGATAAGAATGTGAAGATGCTCGCGATTAACGCAGCTTCATGCACCCACTTGACGCCTCAAGATAAAGCGGGTCTGGACGACATTATCAGAAGACTAAAAAATCGAGCTCAAGAGGTAGCTGCATTGCGTGACTTGCGAATGAGAGAGCTGACCGCAGAACTGCCTGTGCTGCACACAGACCCTCGACTCCAGATGCACGTGCGCATGCCCGTCATCGTCCGAGATGCCCTGGCATCATTTATCGTTCCCGTTGATTATTCCGCTAAAATAAACGCAATCCATGCAAGTTTGCGAGAGGCAAGAGAAACAGCAGAAAAATCTGTATCTGAAGATACCAACACACTAGAAAGGTTAGAACGCGAGAGAAGCGGAAAACACAACAAATTCTCTGGATTCTCTGTAGAAGAACAGAGGAATACTGTTAGAAATGGAATTCGAAACACCGGGATCAATCTACAGCACTTTTTGCAGCAAGCAATAGAACGTCTCAGCGTGTTAGAGAGAGAAAAGGAAGCAGCAGAACGTCTCCGTCACAGACAAATCGCAGAAAGCCAAAAAAAGCTAGACGAACAACTATCCACGAGAAGGCTGTTGTTGAAGAATGAACAATTACTAGAAGAGAACTGCCGTGCCATCGAACAATTAGAGGCAACACTGATCCGACGTAAAGATGAGCACGGACGACGCGTTTCAGGCCTGCTTGATGTCATCAGAGGAGCTGATGATAAAATTGATGAGCTCGAACAAACTTACAAGGCCGAGTCTGCTGCTATTACCATAAAGCGACTCGAGGCGCTAGCTGCTGTTGGAAAGGCCAATCCAGACGGTAAGCGTGCAAGTGAAGGATCAAGTAAGACTCAAGAAACTATAAGAAAGATTACGCAGGATTCAAATAAGAAGCTGCAAACTTTAACCGAACGCCATCATGCAATAGTAGATAGATGCCAAGACATGCGGACTCAAGCTGAGAAAGACTTCCAAGATATCGAGCAGAGTTTTGTCGACGAGAGTATTGGACTCGAGGCAGAGATCGCGGAACTAAGAGATAAAAATGATAAACTCCAACGTCTAAATGCTGAGCTCAGAGAAATGCGAGCAGCAGCTGCACATGAAAGCGAAAGAGGGCCCCCTTTACCTCCTTACCCAGGAGCAAGAATCAGCGGAGCATCTGTAAGTTTAAGTTCCTCCCCTCTAACTAGCCAAGCCCATTGAGGCAGCTGATCGCCGGCAAAAGATGCTTCTGCTCCAAGAAGAGAGGCGCTTCCGTCAACGTGATAAGGATACTTGCCTAAATAATAGCCCGCCTAGATCCGCCCCTGAAAGGTGGGCCCCTCTTTTATCGAGAACGATTTCTCGTTAAAAGAGGGATTGAGGATTGCGGCGAGCGCCCTGTTCAAAAAAAGTTTATTCTTTAAATTCTTTCTATCGAATACAAGTTTTTTCAGATTGACATGCTACTACAAATAGATATAATAAAACGCAAAATTTTCGAATGTTTTAATTACGAGATCAACTAAGGAGATTTTATGTCAGCATTAGGAATATCTACCTCGCGCTCTGTTAACCCTTATTCCCCAACTATGAATTTGGAATCTGTTCAAGCCCAAAAAGATGAGCATTCGACAACACAAAAAACAGATAATTTCTTCCGCAATATGCTCCTCACCGGCTTTGCCTTAAATATCGCCGGCATTGGCGCTATGCTTACTGGTGCAGTTACGATAGGTTTGGTTTCTTTGGCAGGCGCACTTACATGCTATGCGGTTGCCGCATTATATGAGTGCTGCTTCCCGGTTATCGCTGCGAACGATTTATTAGGTAAAGTCACTAGCTTTATAGATCAAATCCCTCAAAAGTCCCGGTATTCTGATGCTGAAAGAGCGGAACTCCAACAAAAAACCGAAGCCTTCATTGACAAAGAGCTGCTTCCATATTACGTCTCCCTCTTTCCAGATCCCAGTCAGAGAGAGAGTGAAATCGCCTCGGCAAAAAAAACCTTAAGCAATTATTTTGAAGACGCGAGGAATAATGAAATGGATGATGAATCTAAAGTCTTTAAGGTGATACTACTTAAAATTTGCGAAGGACATTTACGCAAGGCAGCAAAACATCAGGAAAAACTCTGATACAAACGCCTCATCGTTAAGGTCCGCCTAATTGTAGTAATACTCCATCTCTTCGTTTTTTTTGGGGCCGATCACGCGCCACATAAGTCGAATGCTGCGGCGGTCCCAAAAAATCTGACCCAAATAGACGTCCTCTTCGCAAAGATGGGAATCGGCCGATGCGAGAACATGGTCGCTTGTGGGAGATAGGTGAAAAAGAAATACAGGGTTATTGAATCCCAAGCGGAGATGCTCCAGGGAGATCATCCCTGTGCTTCGGTCGAGGGTCCAACGGAATGTATTGCTAAAGCCCATCTCTTGCCCTCCTTTAGCCTGCCATGATCCTCTCTCGTTGAAGATCAAAACGGTATTCCCCTCTTTTGTAACAACGACATCGCCTTTTCCTTTACGGTCTCCGCCTTTCATATCCTTTGACCTGGAGTTTACGTGCAAGGTGAGCTTTGTAAGGTGCGCCAATCGCTCCCAAAAATTAAGTAGTGCTGCCCCTTTTTTCCATGGGTCCATCTCTCGAATTGAACCCTCTTCCTTGATGAACGAATAGAGTTTTTTGCCGTGGGGAGGAAGTAGTGTATAGGCCTTTTTTAGAAGCTGCTCCAACTCGCCCAGTAAGGGAAACGCGGGGTTGAATTGGTAAACCCGTGTTTTCCCTTCGCAATAACTTAAAATGATCCCCCCTTTCTCCAAGCGGTTAAGAGCGTTTTGGAGCGATGTCAGTGGGGTATCGAGCAGTCTTTTGAGCTGCGTGCCGTAGCATTTACCATTTACAAAGAGAAAGAGTAGGACTTTTTGCACGTTCCTATTCCCGCAAAGCGCTTCCATCATAAAAAAACTACCTAATTTTTAGGTTGATCACGCGTCTTCTGTTGCTCATTTTGCGATCCATGATAGACCCATCTAATAGTTTACATAAACGGCTTTTTAGTTTTATCCAAGGAATTCCGCCTTGAAATAGACGGGCGAGCTAAGCGATGCTGTGCACCTCTTTTATGGAGTGCGCGCGACCTGGCGCCGCTTTGTTAGGCATCGACCTGGCGATGCCGGGCCCGCGGGCATCGCCAGGTCGATGCCTAACAAAGCGGCGCCAGGTCGCGCGCACTCCATAAAAGAGAAGAGGAGGATATTAGATGAACGACATAAGACACGACTGGACGAAAGGCGAACTCAGGGCTATTCACGACAGCCCCCTTCTGGATTTGATCTACCGCGCAGCGGCGCTCCACCGCACCTATCACGCTGCGAATCAAGTGCAAGTCTGCTCCCTGATCAATGTCAAAGTTGGGGGGTGTCCGGAAGACTGCAAGTACTGCCCGCAGGCCGCCCGCTACCATACGGATGTAAAAGCAACCCCTATGATGGAAATGGAGGAAGTCCTCGAGCACGCGCTCATGGCAAAGGCAAACGGCGCGACAAGAGTATGTCTTGGCGCCTCATGGCGATCTGTCCGCGACAACGCACAATTCGACTTCGTTATCAATGCTGTAAGGAAAATCACCGATATGGGGTTAGAAGTCTGTTGCACTCTGGGCATGCTTTCAGAAAACCAAGCTAAACGTCTCAAAGAAGCCGGACTATATGCCTATAATCATAATCTGGATTCTTCTCCGGAGTTTTACAAAACTATCATCACCACGCGTCGTTATGAAGATCGCCTGCAAACACTGGACGTCGTAGAGAGAGCAGGCATTACTGTCTGCTGCGGGGGCATTCTCGGTATGGGAGAGACTGTTGAAGATCGCATTGGGTTACTCTACATGCTGGCGCGCCGCAACCCGCATCCCGCTTCCGTCCCCATCAATCTCTTGATGCCAGTCAAGGGGACACCCTTGGCGGAAAGGCCGCCCGTCCCCATTTGGGAGATGGTGCGGATGATTGCCACAGCGCGCATCGCCATGCCCAAGTCCATGGTCCGCTTTACTGCAGGCAGATTAGGACGCTCACTCGAAGAACAGGCCCTCTGCTTCTTAAGCGGTGCGAATTCCATCTTTTCGGGCGAAAAACTCCTGACACGACCCAATCCCGATTTCGATGAAGACCATGCGATGTTCCAACTTTTTGGGCTGCAACCTCGTCCGGCATTTTATGCAAACTAGATTGGAAGGACGAAAAAGGGCAGGTCTATGGAGATCGCTTCCCACGGAAGGAAGTCCGAGTCTAATCGATCTTACTTCCAATGATTACCTCGGATTTTCCAGATCCCGCGAGATCTTGGAGAAGGCGCATGCAATGACAGATAGAATAGGCGCTACAGGATCGAGGCTGCTTACGGGAAATCACCCTTTGTATCGGGGATTGGAAGAGAAGATTTCTTTGTTCCACCTTGCAGAAAGCTGCCTGATCTATAACACAGGCTATATGGCCAATCTAGGGCTTCTCGCAGCGGTAGGCGTAAAAGAAGCCACTTTTTTGTACGACCTCGAGGTCCATGCTTCGATTTATGACGGCATGCGCCTCTCTCATGCGAAATGCCTCCCTTTTCGCCATAACGATCTCAATTCCTTGGAAAGAAGGTTAAAAGCAGCAAAGCGGCCCATTTTTGTGCTCATCGAATCGATCTATTCGATCAGCGGCGATATTGCACCGGTTCGCGAGATCGCGAAAACTTGTACAACTTGGGGGGCCTCCCTTATCGTCGATGAGGCCCATGCGACCGGCGTTCGGGGCCCCCAGGGAGAAGGTCTATGCGTTGAATGCGGCATCGAGGATCAAACGTTTGCCCGCGTGCACACGTTTAGCAAAGCCCTTGGCGTGCATGGCGCTGCTGTCGTGGGCTCCAAGACGTTAAAAGAGTATCTCGTCAATTTTTCACGGCCTTTCATTTATACGACTGCATTGCCTTCTTGCGCACTTGCGATGATCGCCTGTGCCTATAAGAAGCTACAAAGGGAAGCTAAAGAACACCAACACCGCCTGGGCGAACTCATCCACTATTTCCGCTCTAAAACCCATTCTTCTTGCGATGGTCCCATTCAGCCTCTTTATATTTCAGGAGTGGAAAGGCTTAAGAATATCGCTAGTAAAATCCGAGAATCCGGCTTGGATGTCCGCGCCATCGTCCCACCTACAACGGCCCGAGGAAACGAACTTTTACGCGTTGTCCTGCATAGCTTCAATCAAGAAGAAGAGATCGATAAGTTAGTGGAGGTGGTTTTTTGCAACGAATCATCGTAGCCGGCATCGGAACGGAAGTAGGAAAGACGGTCGTCTCCTCTATTTTAACGGAAGCTTTGGATGGGCATTACTGGAAACCCGTCCAATGCGGACTGCCACGCGATAGCGCTTGGGTAGACGAGCGGCTTACGCAAAAGGGGCGCTGCTATCCCGAGGGTATTGTTCTTAAGACGCCCTGCTCTCCTCATCTCGCTGCGAGAAAGGAAGGAGTGAGGATAGAGGCGAGGAGTATGATTCCCCCTGTTTGCGAGAGGCCTCTTGTGATCGAGGGGACCGGCGGCATTTTGGCCCCCCTGAATGAAAGGGAAGTTTGGTTCGATGCGGCCATCCATTGGAACGCCTCGCACTGGATCCTCGTGCATCGCCACTACCTCGGCAGCCTCAATCACTTCCTCCTCACGGCAGCTTTTTTAGAACAAAATAACATCCCTCTAACAGGAGTTATTTTCAATGGAGAAGGCGACCTGGAAACTGAAGAAATGCTTTTGACAAAAGCCACGACACGTTGTTTAGGGAGATTAGCATGGCAAGAAGATGTGTCGCCGAAGAGTATACAGAAGATTGCAAAAGCATGGAGGCCAGTTCTTGGGTTGTAAGAGATAAAGCCTGCATCTGGCATCCCTTCACCCAAGCGCAAACAGCCCCGCCTGTCATTCCTATCGTGCGCGGCCAAGGCGCCTACCTTTACGCTGAGACGGGCGAAGCCTATCTGGATGGGATCTCCTCCTGGTGGGTCAACCTCCATGGCCATGCCCACCCCTATATCGCTGAGAAAATCAGCAAGCAAGCCTTAGAACTTGAACATGTAATTTTCGCCGGTTACACCCATCCCCAAGCGATTACGTTTGCTGAGAGACTGCTGAGAATCTTACAATTAGGCAAAGCAAAGGTTTTTTATTCCGATAATGGCTCAACTGCAGTCGAAGCCGCCTTAAAGATGGCGTTCCAAGCAGCCGGTAATGGTAAAACACTCCTCTCCTTTAAAGACGCTTATCACGGCGACACCTTTGGCGCCATGGCGGCAGCGGGAAAAACCCACTACAATCGCCCCTTTTGGCCGTATCTCTTCAAGGTTCATTCCATCCCCGCTCCTATCCCTGGCAAGGAAGAAGAGTCGTGGAGAGAATTCGAAGGGGCGCTTGCAACAGGCGAGGTCGCCGCCTTTATCTTCGAACCGCTTCTTCAGGGCTGTGGGGGGATGCGCCCCCATTCGCGCGAGTATCTCGAAAAAATGATGAAAGCTTGCCAGCAGCGCGGCATCATCACAATAGCCGACGAAGTGATGACAGGCTTTGGAAGAACAGGCCCCCTTTTTACCAGCGGCATTTTAAACCTAACGCCCGACATCGTCTGCCTCGCCAAAGGGATCACTGGGGGGTTTGTGCCACTCGGAGTCACCGTCGCAAAAGAGTTCCTCTATAACGCCTTCTTATCTCCCGATCCCTCTCGGGCCTTTCTTCACGGCCATTCGTATACAGCCAACCCTTTGGCCTGCGCCGCTGCAAACGCAAGCCTCGATCTCCTCTTACGCCATGAATGCGCTGAGGCGCGTGCAATGATCGAACTAGCCCACCAAAGCTTCCAAACTAGATGGAAGGGCCATCCCAAATTGCTCCGCTGCGATGTGATCGGGACGATTTTAGCCTTAGAGTATGCAGAAGAAGATGGCTCGTACTTCCATCCTCTTGGAAAAAAACTCCTAAGATTTTTCCAGAACGAAGGCATTCTCCTCCGCCCTCTTGGAAACGTCCTCTACATCCTGCCCCCCTATTGCATCACGCGCGAGGAGTTGGAAAGAATCTATGAAACAATCGCTATTACATTGGAGAACTGGGCATGATCAAGAGTTTTATCTCTTTCGAAACTGAGATCGCAGAAATCATCGAAGGCATTGTACGCAACCCTGCTTTACACGGACTCTTTATCAATACCCTCTCGTATCTGGAAAATTGCGGCGCGCGCAAAATCGCCTCTTGCGAGCATCCTACCCTTGTGAAAGAGGAAATGCTCAAACATGCCGCCGAGGAGTTCCGCCATGCCTTCCATCTCAAGAAGCAACTGGCTAGGATTGGTCAGTCCTTCGAAGATTACCGCCTTTCGTCGCTCCTTGGAGGATGGGCAGCCTATCATTACCTAAATGCGCTCGATATTCAGACCTCGCGCTATCTCCGCATGCAGGGAATGAACCCTGGTCAAACGAAGGAACTTGCCTATCTTCTGGTGACCTACGCCATCGAACTGCGGGCAGGAGAACTGTATCCCATTTATCAAAACGCCCTACGACGCTCTCAATCGAAAGTGCAGGTGCAATCGATCCTGCTCGAAGAAAAGGAGCATCTGCAAGAGATGGAGAGGGCGCTAACCGATGTGCCTTCGTCCTCGATCCATATCGAGCACGTCGCGGCGCTTGAAGCCAGGCTCTTTGGCCGCTGGCTAAGAAGCTGTCTGTCTTAAAACCTCAGGTTCAAAGGTATCGGAACCTATTCGAGAGAGCCAGGAACTGGCGACACAAGTCAAAAAGTGCCGCCAGTTCCTGGCTTGCCACTAGATTCCAAGCTACCGTGGGTCTCGGCTATGGCCTCGCCTCCCATTTTCGGAATGAGATTTACTCATCCCGAAAACGGGCCCCTCAGCTATCCACTGTAGCCGGTTCCCGGCAAATCACCGCTTTGCGGTCAAACTATGGGAAAAACCCTGGCCATAAGAGACGATAGTTAACGGATGAAACTAATTTTTGTCGTGTACAGAGAAGTTAATGACACTTTAGCCTGCTATCTCCTTGATAATAAGCACCTTATTACCAGGAGATAACATTTCTATTCTTCGCTATCGGATAGATTTAAAAAAAATTACTTACATAAATTAAAAATTCATCTTGATATTATTAATAATAAAGATTATAATATATAATTAAACAATAGATTTTAAAACAACATATTAAGGTATAAATTATGGCATTAAGAATCCCAGCCCCAATTGTCCGATTTCATGAAAATTCCCAGGCAGAAAATGTCCCGTCCACTTTGGGAAGCAGCAAAGGAAGCTCATCCACGTTGAGAATGCAATTCGTAGGGTTTGAAGATCCGCGCTATCTACTCTGCGCCAAACGTGAATTGGGCCGATTGAACTTATCGAGAAATTACGTTCGTATCCGTGCAAGAGAACAAGTTGGCGCAGAACTTGTCGAGTGCACAGTCTACGTCAATAAAGAAAGCTTCAAAAAACGCTTCAGCGATAATCCATGGGCTTTCAAACATCTATGCAACGTTCTTTCAGATTCCGAACAAGGAATAGCTGTAAGAGAGGCAACCATAACCGAACTAGCCGGTAAATTGTCACTTCCTGACCCTAAGAACCCGGAAGGCCTAACTGACAGAGTTTTTGCAGATCTAGAGCGCAGAAAACTTGCGAAGCTAAATGCGACATTGAAAACCTGCACTGGCAAAGATGGAAAGGAGGGAATAACATCTGACGAATTCAATCACCTCTATACAACTTATAAACATACCGCCCCTACCGGAGTTCCTACAAAACTCAACCGAAGGACGACACGCAGAGGACTCGCACGGCCCGTATTGATTGGACCGAACGGAGAGGGATATGCTCTCATGACGCGCTCAAGATCCAAAGGGGACGCTAGACTCGGTAGAGGTGGCTTTAAGCATGTAAAAAAAGCTCTAGGTTTGCACGATGGAGAAGAGTACGCCGTTGCAACATGCAATATCGCCAAAATGGCGGCAGCAAAAAACATGACCCCAGAAGCGCTAAGCGCTGCGCTTAGACGTGAAGCCGAGTTTAATGTGAGCATGCAAGGATCTCCTGATAGTGTCCAAGTCCCCCTTTTCGTCGAAGCGGACGGAAAATTCTACTTCATTATGAAGCTGTACAAAGAAGGCGATCTCGACAACTTGCTCGATAAGTTGCCTTTTATAGGTGATGGCAGCAGCCATCTTCCCTTAAACGAAAGGCTGGACATAGTTCATGGAGTCGTGAAAGGCGTCGCAGAGTTTAACAAAAAAGGTATTGTACATCGCGATCTCAAACCTGGCAATGTGCTGATTGATCGTAGGCGAGAGAAGCGGTGTGGCGTCGTCACCGATTATGGTCTTGCCATGCGAGCCACTGGCGATCCCACCAAAAGTCATATAGTCGGCACACGCGGTTATAAGGCGCCGGAACTGATCCGCGCGCAACTGCGTGGAAGGCGTGCAATTGAAAAAGCTGAGCAAGAAAAACAAGAAGCGCTCGATAAGGCGGATAAGTTGGACCCGCGCGAAGCAACTATGGCTTTACTAGCCGCTAATGAAAAAATCTCTATGGCAAAACTATATGCTGAGAAGCTTATAGAAGATGTGTCGACAGATAAACTAGATGCCTGGGTGCTTGGCATGATTCTCTCTAACGCACTTTTGTTGTACAGACTGCCCTGGCAATCTATGTCCGATAAAGAAGCGCAGAAAGCGGCAATAGATAAACTTAATGAAACTGGGGTGCTTCTGCTTGATACGCCTAAGCTTTGGTTAGATGAAACTGGTGATAAAAAATCATTTGCAAAATACCTGGCCATCAAAAGACTTGTCTACTACCTATTGGAAGTCGATCCAAAGATCCGCATGACCTCAGAGGAGGCGCTTGTCCGATTGGAAGAGATCATGAGAATGTGAAAATCGCTTTCGCTACTTGGTCATTAACTTAAGAAATCAAGGCACCTCCTTAAGTTAATGACATTGGCCTTAAGGCCTGGGCTCATGATATCTGGCAAATGAGTTCACGATTGTCGGACCCGTAAGAGCTACAATAGACAAGCCATTCATATATAGCGGGTTAGTAACCTATTGATTTTAAATTGTAATTTTCTTACAATATAAGAAAATGGGAACGCTTTGGATACTGCCTTAAAGACTTCCGAACTGCTTCGTAAGATTCGTGATCATGTTCAAAAAGGGACATATATCGTTAGCGCTCACGCACTGCAAAGACAGAACGAGCGGCTGGTTGACTTAAAGCACGTGCTGTACGTATTAAAGAACGGATGTCGGGAAGAAGATAAAGACCTTTTCGATATCAAAAGGCAAATGTGGAAATATGCAATCCATGGGAAAACAATCGATGGCATTAATCTGAGAGTTATCGTTTCATTCGAAGAGGAAATGATCATCATTACTGTGATGAGGATAAAATGAAGAAGTCATCAAAGGAAAAAACAATAAAAACCTTTATTTATAAAGGACTTGGAATCCCAGTAAAGCTGGTCAATGTTCCTATGAAAAAGGCAGCCGGAGAGTGGTGCATAGACATCGATATGAATAAACTGATGCTTGTCGTCTTGCAGGAGATCATACATAAACCAACCGCTTTGACCGGAGACGAATTGCGATATATCCGTTCATACCTAGAGATGACCACCACAGAGTTTGGAGTAGCATTCGGAGTCAGTCATGTCGCAGTCTTGAAATGGGAAGGTGAACAAAATAGAATTTCCCCTGCCCTAGAACTATGTATCCGTTTGTATGTCCTAAATCATCTGCGTGCAAAGGATAAAGAATTCAGAGCACTTTATAACGATATCACCCTACAGCAGTTGTCAAAGGGACCAAAAGGAAAAATCCATCCCATCGCTATTGACGCAACGACTGAAGAATTAAAAATAGCTCTTTGACCTTGTTCAATTAGAACACGGCCTCAAGCTGATCCTTATCCAATAGGAACTCTTGGGCGTTTCCTCGGCAAAAGGAACCCACAAGCATTTTCAATTCAGAGAGCGCCTGGCTGATCTCTTCATTCGAGGTGTGTTCTAAACCTTCAAGGACTAGGCATACGTTTTTCGTTTTTTCGGTGATTTTGCTCTTTTCGCATTCTCGGTAGTTCCATGAGCGGCAAAGAACCTCTAGATCATCCCGATAGATCACTTCGCCTTTCTTGATTTCTTCCGCTTTATCTGCACCAAGCATGACAAATCGTTCCGTCCCATCCGCTATCGTCAATGTGATGCCGCCTTCTACCTGGTCGAGGTCATCCCCACCTGCAGGAAGTACGTGCTGGATGGAGATGAGATTGTAAAGGTCGACAAGAGCATTGATCGAAGGGAGTTCTTTGCCTTGTAAGATTCTTCTTAGAAGTGCCTCTACGGAACTGCGGTGGGAAGACGGCTTAAATCCGAATTTTCGATAGGCCTCCCGCCAATCGGCGATCTTAGGCAGCGCTGCCAGTTGTTCAAGCTCATATTTCTTCCTGATTTCTTCCTCTGCGCGCCGTAGTAATAGCGGGATTTCTCCGGACTGGACCTCATTGTCGATTTCCCTTGCTATCAGTACACCTATTTTCACATCGGGAAACATCGCAATTACTGTTGGGTCAATTTTGAATTTCATAATGTCTCCATATCGCTTTGGCCACTTGCAGATCTTCTACAGCAATCCCCGTGAGGTCTGCTATCGTGATCCATGGTGCTTCTCGTACCTGCGCGTCTTTAATAAAGGCGCCCAGTTCTACAACAGGCTTATCACCAATTTTCTCCTTGGTATGGGACAGGTCGCCAATGTTACGGCATTGCTCGAGGCTATCGACGACGATCAAATCGGCGGCTGTAAATACACTAGAGTCCAATTCCTGCTTCCCGACGTCGTCTGCCCCTACCGCGGTAACGTGGGTCCCCGGCATTAGCTGATGGCCGAATAGAAGCGGCTCGGTAGACGCTGTGGCCGTCACGATCAGGTTGCAATGTTGCGCCAGTTCTTCGATGCTGTTTGCGCACCGGATATTGAAGCCTGCAAGATAAGGATCTTTTGCAAAGATAAACGCCTTTTCCTGGCTTCTTCCCCAAACAAGGACGTCTCGGCAAGCGGTGACAAACTGCAGATGGAAAAGCTGCTCTCTCGCCTGCGTTCCTGTGCCGATAATTCCGATGCGCTCGACTTGCTTCGGCGCGCAATATTTCGCGCAGATTGCTCCCGCAAGGCCGGTGCGTATATCTGTCAACCTCCCTTCATCGCAGAGAATCGCTTGCAGCTCTCCTGTCACTTGCGAAAAGAGGAGCATGACGCCATTACTGCTCGGAAGCCCATGCTTGGGATTGTCATAGAATCCCGAGGCGATTTTGACCACATAAAGATCATCCCCACGAATCGCACCGGCCTTGATATGCACATCCCCTGGAGGAGCGTCGAAATGGAGGAAACTTACAGGAGCCAGCTGGGTCTTCTTTTCCGAGTAGGCGACGAGCCCCTTTTCCATCTCTGCTAGAAGCAAAGGAACATCGATGGCCGTTTCGATTTGTTTGCGTGTGAGGATTTTCATGGTTTAGCACACATGAGCTGCCTAAGTGTCGCGTAGCTGACGTTGCGCCCAGTCAGGACAATCACGGTCGGGCCTTTGGGGCGTACATGGCCAAATAGGCAGCTGGCAAGCGCCACAGCAGCCGAAGGTTCGATGAGGTACTGGTGATGCTCGATAAGCCAACAGAGGGCGGATTTAAGCTCCCCTTCTTGGATAAGGGCAATTTCATCGACTCTGGTTTTGAGAATGTCAAAGCACTTTTCCCCCAGGCCGCCTTCCAGCCCGCCTGCAAGAGTGTCGATTGCAGGCATGTAGGTAACTGGTTTTCCCTGTTCAAGTGAGAGTTTGAGGGGGGCGCACTCTGCAAGTTGGCAGATGATCATTTGCGCACCTGGTTTCGTGGATTTTATGTGCCAAGAAAAACCGGCAGACAGCCCCCCTCCTCCCATAGGAAGGACAAAATGGGTCGCCTCAGGCACTTGAGACAAGACTTCGACGGCAAGAGTGCCTCCGTTGCCTGCCATGATTTTCTCGTCATCAAAAGCCGAAATCATCGGGAGCTGTAATTTGGCAGCCTCTTTTGCAGCCCAATCTAAAGTATCATCATATCCATTGAATTCCGATTTTTTGACTGTAACGCCAAGTTTAAGCAACTTATCATACTTCGCCTGATCGACGCTTTTGGGCACAAACACTGTACAAGGAATTTGTAATTCCTTGGCTGCAAAAGCCATGCCAAGGCCGTGATTACCTGCAGAACAAGTTGCAACTCCCCGCTTCCTTTCTACAGAACTCAAAGTAGAGAGAGCGAAAAAGGCCCCTCGGATTTTAAACGAGCCGGTGGTCTGCAGGCATTCGAGCTTCAAATAGGTCGGCTGGCCAAGAAGTTTTGTCAGTTCAGGTGAAAATTCCGTCGGTGTATTGCGAATTTTCCCCTTGAGGAACTCCGTGGCCTGTTCAATCAGCTCTTTCATTTTATTTACCATAGTCTTTTAGAAATTGTTCGAAGCGTTCTAATATTTCCGGCATATTTTTTCTTCCGAATCCAATGCGGAAGAAATTGCCGGGGAAATCGAAAATAGATCCAGGCATAATAAGTACGCCGGCTTTCTCGACAAGCTGCTCGGTAAATCGATCGGCGGATACCGGAAGGAGCAACTCTGGAAATGCCATCGTGCCGCATTCGGGCCGAACCCACGAGAATTTGGAACGATGTCTTTCGAAAAAGCGATCGAGAATCTCCAAATTGCTCATCATGATAGCCCGATTTCTTTTCAGAATCTGTTCTTTTGAGCGAAGAGCCATTAAAGCGAGAATCTCGCTCGGCGCGCTATTGCAGATCGACGTATAGAGCTTGTACGAGGAAACTTTCTGGATAAACGACTCTTCGCGCGATGCAACCCAGCCAATACGCAGGCCGCCCAAGCCAAAGGCTTTCGTCATTACATTCAGGGTAATCCCCTTTTCATAGGCATCGACGATAGAAGGAAGGCGCTTATTCTCGTCGATCTCCATGTAGCGATAGACTTCATCGCAAAAGATGTACGCTCCTCTTTCCCGGGCGAGGTCGATCATCCCCTTGAAAACTACCGGATCGAGAAGGGCGCCCGTTGGGTTATGTGGGAAATTGAGGATGAGAAGTTTAGTCGTAGGACGAAAGGCTTGCCTTAGCTCTTCGAGTCCGAGCTTCCACTTTTTTTTAGGATCCAAAGTAATCGTCGTGACATCGGTGCCAAGAGAGCGAGGAATTGACATTAAAGACTGATAACACGGTGAAATGACAATAACGTGGTCTTTTGGCGCGAGTAAAGACTTCATCGTGCAATAGATCCCCTCTTCCGCGCCTGCCGTAGTGAGGACTTGTTCCCCGGAAACGGAAGTATAAAGCTTTGCAATCTCTTCTCGAAGAATAGGAAGGCCGGGCGCTTCGGTATAACCCAAGCGCAAGCTGTCCCAGAGCCTTTTGGAGTCGGGATCTGCTAACCCGAGAATTTCCTGAAGAGACCAACTTTCAGCATCCGAAGCGCAAAGCAAATAGGGGGCGGAAAATTCATATTTTTTGAAAAACTCTTCGAGTTTGAAAGGGGGAAGCGCCATAGTTACCTCAAGTAGTTATAGATGGTTGCGCGGGAAATCTCCAATACGTCGGCGATATAGGCGGCAGCGTTTTTTGCCTTAAAAGCCCCTTCCCGATGAAGAGCGGAGATAAGCTCCCGCTTTTTGTCCTTGCTTAAAGATTTCAAAACGACCCCTTCCTTTTTCAAGAACTCGGACACATAGGTGTTGATCTTCTCTCTCCAGTCATCTTTGAAAAGGGCCTCCGGCCTTTCTTTGCCGCTGACCCCTTGCAGCCATCCCGATAGGAAATTCTGCATCTCCTCCCACTTGGAGATATCGATATTGATGCAAAGAAGCCCGATCGGTTTGCCTTTTTGATCCCGCAGAGTGGCGGAGACCGACTTCATCCTCCGCCCATCCCAGTTCATCTGGAAATAGGGAGGGTAAACGTCGGGGGTTTCTTCTACGCCATTCAATTCCTCAAGACAGGAGTCACCCCCTACCTTCCGCTTGGAGAAGCTGTTAAAAATCGCCGCGATCCGATCCGTCCTCAGGTCGTGTATCACCACCTCCGCATGCGGGTACAGGAGAAGGCTGACCGCCTCTGCTACCGCGCTATATCGAGCAAGTTCTTTATCCATACCCTTTTCCCTTATCTGATATTAGACATTATAGTCTATTTAAGACTTTTCTGTCTACCAGCATTCACAACAAATTGAGCATTAGGTATTTAGTATAGATAATTTGAAGGCAAAAAGAGAGATTAGAAAGAGGTGCAAATGCAAAATGCTTAGGCGTTTACCGCTTAATTCGGATAATATCCGTAAGACTATAGAGGCATTAAGATGGATATACCCGTAGAGATTGTTCAGCAGCACGCTAACCTATATTCTCATCAAGGATGGGAGAGGGTTGGTGATCATTCCTACACGCTAACCCAGGTCAGAAGCGACCAACAGTTGGGAGCCTATGTAGGTTGTTTGCGAGAAAACTGGGATCTCCCTTCCGATCATCTTCCTATTGGGATCACCCTGCAAAGCTCTTCCCCGTTCCATATCGCCTTATGGAATATCCTAAACAATGCTTACATGGAAAATATCTATTTCGACTATCAGGGATTGAACCAGTCTCTCATCACTGCCGAAGATCAACCTGTCTTCGAGAAGTTTACCAAAAGAGACGGCCATATTATCGAGCTTATCCTGGGAATGATACGCGATGAGGTGCGTCCGAGAAGTTTGATCGTGCTTCAGGAGTGCGGCGAAGCCTTCTTACAGCACCTAGAAGCAAAGCTACCCCCGCACATGAAGCTCGTCCGTTCATTTGAGTACCAAGTGATCGATCAAGAAGTCGTCCTTTACGATCAGCGCCTTTTCGATTGTATCGAGAAGGATATCGCCCTCGGCCTATTCTCGTCTTCTCCGAAGCGAGCTATCATGAATCTGCTCTTTGAAGATAAAGGGACAAAAGAGCACTACCGGATTATCTCCGCTCATCTCCCCTGGATGCCTGAAGATCCGGCTCCGGCCCAATTTGCCGCTTATCTCGCGGGGCAGAAGGCATCCAACGATCCTAGAGAAACGGTCATTGCCATGGGTGACATGAATCGAAGGGAGAGAGATATCGCCAAAATCTTTGCGAAGAGCGGATTTAACGACTTTCAGCAGATTTCTCCTTACTGCACGTATATCCTGTATCAGACCGATCCATCAGTCCAGATGTACATGACAGGTTGCCTGGATCACGCGTTCATATTTGGGAAAACAAAAGCACTTGCGGATGCGCCAGAACACGTCCTGCCCGGCTTGGATGCCCTGGTCGATCGACTGCACGGCTATTTAGACAAATAGACCCTGGCTACGTGCATGCATGGCGATGCAAGTAGCCAGGGTCTCTTTTAGGTTAAGCTTCTTCTCAGCAAGCTCGATCTGCCAGCTTTGCTGTGCCATGGGCTACTGCTCCGGCTACTTTTACGCTTCCGGCTGCTAGTCCCGTTAGAGCAGCACCGGTTACGGTTGGAGCGGGTACTGGACCTGCTCCTCGGGATAATGCCGTGCCAGAGCTACCGGGACCGCCCCAATCACGGCCGCCGCTTCTAGAGATAACGGGTCCCGTTTTTGAGCAATCGGCGGGTTGCGAGAGATTATTGTTACTAATACTTTCAGATCTGCCACTCATATTATTACTCCAGTTTAATTGTATAATTAATATTATTCCTTAATACTATTATAACAATTTATTTTGCATTAACCCAACCGTCTTATTGTCAATTAGTTACAATATTAGTCAAAAAATCACAGTATTTTACAAAAATCAAGGAATGCCTTAATATGCTTGGCATTTTTCAATAGAATCAAAAAAATATGTAAAAATCGGGTTTTTATGTCAGTTTCAGCTTTAAGATGCACCGGAATCGCTTCAAATTATTATAGACCTCTTACAGCATCGTCTCTAAGAGGCCCCTCACCGTTCATGGGCGCTTCTAGAATTCAGGCGAGAAGTCCTGCTGGGCCGATTTTAAGGGGCCCATTACCGTTCATGGCCCCCTCTAGAATGCAGGCGAGAAGTCTGGCGAGAAGCCTTGCGAGAAGTGTGACAGGACCAGGGAGTCTTCCCACAAAGAAATGGGGTGCCACAGCCGTCGCTATGGACAGTGTCCGAAGATCCCGCTTCTCCACCAGCAGCCGCAGCGAATCCGCTCTGGGGTTCCAAGTAGCTCATAAACAACTTGCCCCGGTTCGGGGAGAAGAGCAATTCCACGTATTCGCGGTAACAAACGAAGGAAAGCAAAAAGAGGCTCAAGAGAAGTATAGAACCACTTCCCTTCGCGGCAATGGATTCTTCGGATGCTCGGGCCTTTGCGCGCTCAATTTCGCCTCTCTAAAAGAAGGGATCGAACAGATTCATATGTTCGATATCAATCCAAAAGTAGGCCTGTTTTGGCAGGATATGGGCAAAATTATCTCTTCGGATAATGCCAATCGCACAAAAACGATAGAAAGGATTTTTACCTATTTGGAGCATGACGAAACCACTCAGGCAGGATTCTATTACGAGCTCGAAGATGGTTTGACCTTTCTGAATACAGAGGAGAGATTAGCACGCATTCGCGCTATTTTCCGTCGTAAAGGCCATTTCTCTTTCACCCAAATGGACATGTGTAACACCAAAGAATATTCGACTTGGATTCAGTCTCTTCACGATCGAGGAATAAAACCTGATGCCATGTACATTGCTAACATTGCGAGCTGCCTACTGACTGGTGATCATGGCGCTGTTCAAGATCAATCTCATCTTGCCAAGCATCCTAAGTATTGGGATTTTAAGAAATCCCTGGCGGCCATACCTGCCGATACTATTGTGATTGATGCGAGAGAGGAATTAATAGACGGCGCGTATACCAGACATTGCAACCAGAGAGTCCACGAGACGGCAGGGACTCGAGCATTGCTGATGGCCCCTCCTTGTCCCTGCTTATATACAGAAGAGCTTATGAACGACGATTACGATAAAGTGCTCGAGTGCCTTAGGAATGGCGCAAACCCTTCGTTCCCATCGAAAGAAGGGATTACTATGCTTATGACTGCAGCAGCGCATAATAAGAACAATTCGATGCGGGCCTTATTAGATTTTATGAAAGAGAGGCATGCGGGAAATATTCCAAATTTTGTGAACGCGCGCGAAAAAATGCAAGGCCACACTGCTTTGCATTGCGCCGCTCTTGTAGGCAACGTACACGGCATTCAATTATTGATCGAATATGGCGCTGACGTTCACCTGCGGACTTCTCACGGTAAGCTACCTCTGCATTTGGCAGCCCAAAAGAATTATGTTCCGGCGATACGTGTTCTTTTGCGAAAGATGGAAGAAAGGACTGCGCAGCCAAAAACTCCCGGTGCGATCCCTCGCCCGCTGCAGCATCCAGCTCATCCCGTAAGTCCTTAAAAAGCTATGGCGATTTTTAGCTGGCGTTTCTTTTTCTTCTGCAACCCCACTGCCAATGGCTTCTTTAGGATGACATTCTCTGTATTCTATCAATCTCTGCTACAACAGCTGAGGCCGTTAGTCGCTTTGCCGGATCGGGGTCCAAAGCTCGGCGCATCAAGACTTGAGCCTGCCGTTCCATAGGAGTAGATGGGGATGGGAATTGAGGTGTCCATTCCCTGTGCTGCCCGTTCAGTATTTCTCTATAATAGCTACCGGCAAAAGAGGATTCAAAAGAGGATTCAGGATATAAAAGCTGACTCACAACCAGTGCTACCGAAAAACAATCAAATTTTGGCGTTGTTGCTGCCGCGAGCGCACTTCCTGCACCAAGTCCAATAACTTCTGGCGGCTTATATGGTTGAGTTCCGCACGCCCTACCCCTCGTTTCGTCAAAACGATTGTTAAAGCACGCCAATCCAAAATCTGCAAGTCGGAGCTGGCCATCACTGCCGATTAAGACATTCTCAGGTTTTATATCCCGATGGGTAATGCCCTGCGCCTCAGTATCGGCAATTGCTTGGAACAGTTGCTTAGCCAGTTCTAGTTTATTGTCAAAGGTCATGCTCTCACTGCCTGAGTGGAGTCTCTTGATCAGACCGGCAAGGTCTCCCTTGCAATGTTCCATAACAAAGTAGAAATGTGTATCTGTCTCAACATGGAAAAGAACATCGATAACGCCCGGGCGTCCTCTTAAAGTCTCATAACATGCGGCCTCATTTTTCAGGTATGCGCGTATTTCATCAGGTGTGCGGCCCCATTTTCGTGCCAATGCGTCGATATTACATGTAGCGGCCACATACCGTCCCTTCATAGGGGTTATAGTATCGCCTTCCATGCATGCAACCACACACTCGTCAACATGTTTACAGGCACCATCTCCAGTCCGGGGATCTCCTTCACTTTTCAAGGAGAAGGGAATACCGACCATTGTGCTTCCGCCACTAGTCGGGCCAATCAATACTCGTCTGCTGAGGTCAGGGTAGTCTTCTCGAGAGAGTTTTCTCGCATGCGTGCGGCCACTCTGCGCCTCCGTTACAAGAGCATCATAAAATGGTTCAGGATTTGGGTTCCTGCGATCCGTCAGGGGCGGGAGTCCCTTCTGAAGCCGATATTCGTTAACATTCGGGAGTTCCGCCTGCTGCTGCCTTGAGATTGCTACTCCAAGAGCAGCGATACTTGCGTCCCTAGCTGTTGGCGGAGAAGAAGAGCTTGTTGCAGCGGCGGCTGGGGCAGAGGTGCTTGCTGGAGAACACGGCGGCAGAGTAGCAGTTGGCATTGCAGAAGGGGCTGTGGGTGTAGGTGTTTCCGCACGCGGAGCCACGGCTGGCACTGAACGCGTACTAAGCAGCCTAATAGCTGCTTGTTCGGGCGATTCGCTGCTAGATTCCTTCCAATGAGGATCGATGGCTTTAGCCACCTCCCGAGCAAGTGTCTCTTGTTCTTGGGGTAAAATTTTGCATAGCTCCCTAAAGCTTGCAGGGGTATCGCACAGCCTTTTTCTAAGGCTTTCTTTACTGACCCAGACGGCATCCGTGTAATAACCATCATCATTACGCACCAAACACGCAACGTATTGCGATCTTCTGTCGTACCAAGAAAGTGACCGCTTAGCAGCAACGAAATAACGATCATCGTAATCAGGCAAGCCGGCTATTTTCATCCTCAGTGTGCGTTTGCCCGAGCTCTTTCCAAGATATGCCGCCCCGTGGCCCAAACGATCAGTGGCAACGCGTCCAGCTGTCGTATCTTCTATTAACTTCCCATGGACAGCCTGATACATAAGGTTTCTATCTATTGTATCTGCAATCAAGGCCAAATTTGATGTCATAATAAACCGTTATTTTAAATTTAAAGTAATTAATTGTTATTTATAATAATTATTATATAAAAATATTTAATAATATTAAAGTAAATAATTTAATATATAAACATTTTTTAGAAACTTCATCTCTTATTATCCGTAAGCTATTGATACTCAATGGTGGAGTGCATGTATATGAGTCAGAAGTAGTTAGGGATTATTAACTATTTCGAAGGGGCTTCGTATGTCCAAATCTGCATTTTTGTGTGACATTATTGCATAGGGGGGACTCGACACAAGAGGAACTCTAATCTTAACTGTTAAATAATCAAAAAATCACATACACAAAAAAAGAGTGGGAAACATCATATCGCAAGTTTTAAGAGGCAATCCTGTGAGAACAAAGTCTAAATCCAATATTTTATGGTTTGATGAGATCGGCATCGAGGATATTGATCTCGTCGGCGGAAAAAACGCTTCTTTAGGGGAGATGTACCATAACTTAAAGAGGAAAAAAGTACAGGTGCCCTCGGGCTTTGCCATCACATCTTCTGCCTACAGGTACGTGCTTGAAAAATCGGGAGCGTTAGCTGCGCTTGCAACGCTGCTCAAGAAGCTGAACCACAAAGATTCCCAAGTTTTAGCCTCTATAGGACAAAAAGCCCGAGAGATTATCTTAAATTGCGAGATCCCTCCCGATTTACAGAAAGAGATCATAGATGCGTATCAAAAGCTCTCTTCTCAATATAAGCTGAAAAATATGGAGGTTGCTGTGCGCTCGTCGGCCACCTCTGAAGATCTTCCCACAGCGAGCTTTGCCGGCCAGCAAGAGACCTATCTCAATATTTCTGGCGAAAAAGAACTGCTGCTTGCCTGTAAAAGATGCTTTGCCTCGCTCTTTACAAACCGTGCTATCGCCTACCGCTGTGAACAAAAAATAGATCATCTAAGCTCTTATCTCTCGATCGGCGTGCAGAAGATGGTCAGGTCAGATCTTGCTTGCGCGGGTGTGATTTTCACCTTGGATACAGAGTCGGGCTTCCCCAATGTCGTGTACATCACAGGAAGCTATGGCCTTGGCGAGAGTGTCGTGCAAGGAACGGTAAACCCCGATGAATTTTATGTCTTTAAGCCGACACTTAAAGATGGCTATAAGTCCATCATAGACAAAACCATTGGAAATAAGGCGACCCAGGTTGTGTATGCAAAAGACAAAGAGCATCCCGTTAAGACCATCGACACCCCTCTTGAGGACAGGAAAAAATTTTGCCTTAACGACCGGGAAATTATCCAGCTAGCCAAATGGGCTGTTACTATCGAAGACCATTACAGCAAGAAGAACGGAAAATGGACGCCGATGGACTTGGAGTGGGCTAAAGATGGGCAGACAGGCCAGCTCTTTATTGTGCAAGCGAGGCCGGAGACGGTCCAATCACAAAAAAATAAAAACATCATTGAAAACTACGTTCTTCTCCAGAAATCCTCCATAATCACAACAGGCAAGAGCGTAGGCAATAAAATCGCTCAAGGGACTGCCAAAATCATTAAAAATGTCAAAGACATTAGCCAGTTTAAGCCCGGCGAGATTTTAGTGACCGAAATGACCGATCCTGACTGGGTGCCGATCATGCGTATCGCCTCAGCTATCGTAACAGATCGAGGAGGAAGGACGTCTCATGCGGCTATCGTTAGCAGGGAGCTAGGCCTTCCCTGTATTGTGGGGACGAACAACGCCACGCAGGCCATAAAAAATGGACAGCCTATCACTGTCGACTGCTCAGAGGGAGAGCATGGCATCGTCTACGACGGTCTTCTCAAATTTAAGGTCAACACAATCAATGTGCAAAAAGTTCCGAATACTAAAACCAAGATCATGATCAATGTAGGCTATCCCGATGAGGCATTTGCACTTGGTCTTTTGCCAAGTGAAGGGGTGGGCCTTGCCCGCGAGGAATTCATCGTCACTGAATCTATACGCATCCACCCGATGGCGCTTGTAGAGTTTGAAAAGGTCGAAGACCCACAGATCCGCGAGCAAATCAATACGATTACGTCAGGGTACCCCGATAAACCTGCGTTCTTCGTCGATAAACTCGCCATGGGCGTTGCGACCATCGCGGCCTCTTTTTATCCAAGAGATGTCATCTTAAGATTCAGTGATTTCAAGACCAATGAATATGTGAACCTCATCGGCGGGAAGTATTTCGAGCCCAAAGAAGAAAATCCCATGATCGGTTGGCGGGGCGCATCCAGATATTATAATGAAGGGTACAAAGAAGGGTTTGCACTGGAATGCAAGGCCATCAAACGAGTACGAGAAGAATTTGGCCTCAAAAATTTAAAAGTCATGATACCTGTATGCCGAACACCTGAAGAAGGAAAAAAAGTGCTGCAGGTCATGAAGAAAAATGGTCTTGTCCAGGGAAAAGACGGGCTGGAAGTGTATGTCATGTGCGAAATTCCCAGTAATGTGATCTTGGCGGATCAATTTTGCGATATCTTTGATGGATTTAGCATAGGAAGCAATGATCTCACACAGATGACGCTTGGCGTAGATAGAGATAGTGCGCTTGTAGCGGATATTTATGATGAGAGAAATGAGGCGGTAAAACGCATGATCGAGCATGTGATCCGTGTGGCCAAATCGAGAAAGCGCAAAATTGGGATCTGCGGGGATGCACCTTCCACATACCCTGAATTTGCCAAGTTTTTAGTCGACTGCGGCATCGACAGCATAAGTTTAAGCCCCGATGCGGTATTAAAAACGCGTATCCTTGTCGCCAACCATGAAAAGCTCAAGAAGAAACCTAAAAAGAGCCATTCTCTATGAGTGAATTTACCCCGATCCCTCCCTTGGAAAGCTAGCAGGCCTTGCACTCGAGCTTGTACTTTTCAGCGTCCTGCAGCCTCGTAGGGCTGCAGGATACTCAAACTAAATATGTCCAAACGCGACTAAGAACTAATCCACAGAGGAAACTTCGTTGTTGCAGGGGTTGCCTTCGAAGAAGTCTTTCACGTTTTCCAGAGTGATCGAAGCTATGGCAGTTAATGCTTCCTGCGTGAAGAAGGCTTGGTGGGAGGTGATAAGGACATTAGGAAAACTCAGTAGGCGCGCGAGAGTGTCATCATCAAGTATAGTAAGGGAAAGATCCTTATAGACATACTCTGCCTCCTCTTCATAAACATCGAGTCCTGCAGCCTTCACCTTTCCAGTTTTAAGCGCTTGGACGAGATCCAGGCTGTTGACGAGACTTCCTCTGCCTGTGTTGATGATCATGACCCCTTTTTTCATCTTGGCTATCGATGCGCTGTTGATCATGTGGGTATTAGCGGGGGTAAGGGGACAATGCAGCGTAATAATATCACTTTCTCGATAGAGTGTATCGAGGTCTGCAAAAGGACAATCCGCCATCTCCACCTGCTCAGGTAAGACGTCATAAGCAATGACCTTCATCCCGAATCCTTTTAAGATTTCAATTACGGCTTTTCCTATGCGCCCTGCGCCAATGACTCCCGCGGTTTTACGATACATATCAAACCCCATGAGTCCGGCGATGCTGAAATTATTGTCCCTAACCCTTGCATACGCGTGATGGATTTTTCGATTTAGGGAAAGCATCATCCCGACCGCGAATTCCGCGACGGCATGAGGAGAATATTCCGGAACGCGTACAACAGTTATTTTCCCGGAGGCGGCCTTAAGATCGACATGATTGTATCCTGTAGACCGAAGAGCGATGAGTTTGACTCCCGCTTTGCAAAGACTGTCGACAATAGCAGCCGTGACCGGATCATTGACAAAGACGCACACGGCGTCAAAGCCCCTTGCAAGAAGGCAGGTCTCAAGATTTAATCCCTCCTCAAAATAGTGGATATCAAAAAGATACTGGCTATTTGCTATCTCGAAGAACTCTTTGTCATATGGTTTAGCATCAAAAAGAGCGATTTTAACCATCAATCACCTAATACTTCGTAAATAGGAACAGGGCGATCGATGCCTTTTAGTGTCGCAGGAGGCAGCGCTTTGCAACGGAACTTTTCTTTCACCCCAGGAAAGTTGTACGTTTCCTCGGATATGAGGATTTGCATGGGGCCGGCTGCCGAACAGAGTCGCGAGGCAAGGTTCACATTGGCGCCAATAGCTGTATAATTAAGGCGGTTTTCGGCCCCCATATTTCCCGTGCAGACAAGCCCCGTGTGAACGCCGATGCCGATTTCAAAAATAGGCTCCTGTCTTCTCTGTCGCTCCTCATTCCAATTTTTAAGCTCTCGGATCATCAGAATAGCGGCCTCGATCGCTTTACTAGGATGGCCGATTAAAGCCAGCGGCGCCCCGTAAAGGGCCATGATCTCGTCTCCGACGAATTTATCGACGACCCCTTGCGTCTCATCGATGATGCGGCACATGCGCGTCATATAGTCATTGAGCAAACCAATAAGTTCTTTTGGCTTGAGGTGTTCGGAGAAGCGGGTAAAACCGCGAATATCGTTAAAGAGCAGCGTGATGGTGCGCTCTTCGCCTCCTAGTTCAATGCTGTGCTTGAGAATCTCTTCGGTGATCTCTTTAGAGACGACCTTATTGAGCACGCCGCGGATCTTATCGCGATCGCGCAAAGCGACTACCATCCCCTCGAATGAATGAGTAAGGACCTCGATCTCATCATGCCGCTTTTTCAATTGGGGCAAAATAAGTCCCTCGTATTTTCCCTTTCCCAGCTCCTCAGAGGCACGCGAAAGCATCGTAATGGGGCCTGTAATCTTCCTGGAGATCCTATTGAGCAGCAAAAGCGCGATTCCAAACGAGAGGAGCGAGGCTCCGATAAGGCTGAGGGTGATTTTAATTCTGATTTCATCTCCTAAGTGCTCCAAAAACCACGTCGCGGCCCTGGCCTGGCTTTCCGGAGTCAGGATCGTGAGCTGGAGCAGGCGCATATCGACCTGAAGAGGGACGTATTGTTGCCCTTGCCAAGTTAGGAGATCGCTTTTCAATTCCTTTAGAGGAAACCCAAGTTTTTCGGGATCAAATTCCTCGCCCTTCGGAGTGAACCCAAGCGGCGATTGATCCCATGTTACAATGATGGTTTTTTCTGAGAGTTCGGCGATTTCTCTCGTAAGCGAAGATAGGGAAAATCCAAGCGCAATCCATTCCGGTTGACTGTTCGAAGTGGGAAAAACTTTGACCATATCCAGATCGGATTCTTCCTTGAGTTTACGTAAGATCAACGTGGGCAGCTCGGTATTTCCTTTTGAAGAAAAATCTTCGGTAACAGGCGAAGTAGAAAAAACATCTCTTGCAAGGACACAGGTGACGCGATGGGAAGAATTATCCATTATCATGAGTCCGGCAGGTACAAGTCCCTTCTTATCTTGCCAGAGGGCAAGCCCCTGAATGAGATCCATCTTTTCTACCCACTCGTTCTCACCGGTTAGCATGGCGTTAAAGAGCTTTTTAGCGGGATCGCGCCAGGAGTAGTCGTTGCTTAAGGTTTCAAATGGAACAAAATTTAAGGTCTGAGCCTGATCGAGATGTTCTGCCGCAAAAATCAGCTTCCCTTTAAGAGAATCGTCAAAAGCAACGAGGGGAGTGTTCTGCGTAGAAAAAGACTTTAAATTATCCTCATCGAAAAGATAGTAGAGGGGCTTCTCGTTATCAACTGTGGGTATTGCTACATATACTGTAGGATTTTCAGGAAATACGATCCATAACATCCCCTGCTCGAAAGTAGCCCATTTCGGAGAAATGCGAGATGCGCTTTCTGGGGCAACCACGGCAAACCCTTCCGATGGATTCCCTACCTGCACAAAGGCTATTTGGGGGTTGTACGTCGCTATTCGCGATGCGAAGACCCATGGCGAAGATTCTGCCTGCGACTTACCCTGCGAAACGACCACCTTCGAAACGCCATCCAGCTCGGCTGCCCCATGGACAATCTTGTAGGTCATGAGAAAAGAGGAAAATTCGCGGATGGTCTCCTGAATTTTTCCTATATGCTGATTTAATGCGACAGCAGCTTTAGATAATTCCTTTTTGATCCAGTATTGGGAAAACCAATAATTCAAGACAGCGACGATCAATAAAATCGCGCCTACGCTCAAGAATAATTTCGCTCGAAGAGTCTTCATACTTTTTCATTATGTCATTACACAATGAAATTCAATGTTTTCCTCGGTTAAATAATAAGAACGCAGGCTAAAGAAGTAATAGCGAAATTCCCCGGCAGGCAAAAAAATCGATGATTTTAGGGTCATGTTGAGAGGAGGGCCCGGACGCGGGACAACGATTTATCTAAGGTGAGCGGGAGGAGGGATCTTGTTTTCACGAGAACGATTTCTCATAAATAAAAGGCTCGATTCGTTGACAAAGAAGATAAAAAGCAGCAAAATAATTGATCAAATATTAATTCGAGGCCACTATATGACATCAGTGTCAATATCTCGCGTTACTTCTTCTGTTCCTCCAACCGTTTTACCTCCAACTGTTCCTAAAGAAGCTCAATCTCCACATGCAAAAGGGCTGTCTTTCGGTGATGTGGCTCTAGCTCCTACCCCTTCTGCAGGTGGACAGCCCCCAGATGATGAAGTTCTATCTCCAGCTTCTCCTGCCAAGGGACTATTAGCGTGGCTTACAAGTCCAACTTCTGCTGAGAAAGTGTTTTTCCCTCCATTAGACTCCCATATTTCTTACCTCTGCGGTGATAAGAGCAGACCTCAGAATAACCAATTACTATACAAAAGACAGCATAGCATAGTTCTTACCTCCCCACGATCAGCAGATGCCATATTTGGGTCAGTCATAAGTAATTTAGATAACATTAGAAAACTTGCCAAAACCCGTTTAACAACAGGTGCTGGAGATCCAATTGACACGGGAGAAGTCACTATCGATATAGCAGATAATGATCTCGAAGTGTGTTACGGAGACAAGCGTATAAAAATTGGCGTCCATCCTCCACACATGGGCTATGAAGGAATTCCCTTTATGCGGCTATATCCTAAATCCGGAAATATTGTGCGAACATTCACCGGTCAGAAGATTATTGACATGCGCGAATCATTTTTAGGTCAAGGACTCGAGAAAGAACATAGTATGGAAGATATTCTTCGTATTGAGACAGTAAAACGAAAGGCAGAAAAAACTCAATCGCGAGCCGAGCTGAGGGCGAGAGCCAAAGAACTTTCAGGTAGTGAAGCTGAAGCTGGAACCAGATCCAGCCAGATATCAGCTTCTTCTTCTAGCTCTTCTTCAAGTTCCTCTTCTAGCTCGGCACCTTCTAAGATATCAGGGAAGGAAAAACCAACCGCGCCCCCTGTTACTTCATCTATCCGCAGCGGGACGATTGCTAGGGCCAGATCCCCCCGTACTGAACGTGCTACGTCTTTTTCTGGCCGAGTATCCGATGCTCGTGCTAAACCCAAGTCCGGTCGTTCTTCTCGTGCTTTGTCTTTTTCAGGCCCTGGATCTACCAAAAAGGAAGATGATAAGAAACCAGTACCAGTTAGTTCAGCACCTGTTCAAGCAGTGGCCACGGTTCCAAAAGGCACGTCATCTATTCCCACTTCCGGAAATAAAACAGCTCAAGTTTCATCAACTGGAAGAGCTTCTGTACCTACCGGTAAGGAAACACTGACTTCTAGTTCACCGAGTCAACCGACATCTTCAGCTGTACAACAAAAGTCCGTTCAACTAACCGAAAAAGCTGTCCAAGAAAAGATGCGTGCCCTTGCACGTTCCCGTTCAAAATCAGGACTACGTTATCAATTCAACAAGCTGTTGCGTTTCTTTCAATCAGGTGCTGCCATAAACAACTGTCCGAAATAATTACATGCCCTGTAAAAACAACATAAAATAAATGCCGCCTATAACACTATCCATAAATTAATATGCCGATAACAACAAATATAGCTCCTATCACTGCGATTGCATTGGCAGCGATTAAGACATGATTCTTAATTACCACCCCATAGATTAGCCAACTCGTTACAGAAATAAGGCCAAAAGAAAACCCGAATAAGGAGACATCTTTTGCAGATTGATTTCTAAATATTTCTATTCCCTGCAAATAAAATACCGCTTGCCCGAAAATGCCAACAGCAAACATGTACTTTTCATAATATGAGAACAATCGTCTTTTCAATGAGAATTCTATTGGATCATCTTCCATAAACTCTCCTCAATGCTTTTTCCATATTATAGGCAAAGCTCGAAATATAAACACCTATGATCCATATAAATTATTAACTACTAGTCACATTTTTTCACAACTCATCCAACTCGACTACGCTCATCGACTAGATATCGACTGGATTTAAAATCCTGATCCATGTCGTTATTGTTGTTGCGCAATGAACTTCGATGTTCTATCTAGGGGATTAACAACATCGAGAATTAGATAGCGGCATGAAACACTTTGTCCGTATTTTTTTGATTGCTAGTACAGTGCTTTCTTTGACTTCCTGCACTACGAAGCAAGCTAAGCCTGCGCGTCCCCCTGTCCCTGTGACCGCTTTTAAAGTCGAGGCGCAGACCATACCGGCCGATTTTGAATTTGTCGGTGTAGCCCGAAGTTCCCATCCCGTCGAGATCCGCGCCAGGGTGGAAGGCTACCTGTGGACGATCGCCTACACCGAAGGGAGCATGGTGAATGAGAACGACCTCCTCTTCCAGATCGATCCCAGAGAGTTCGAAGCAAAGCTCCAGGAAGCTCAAGCCGAATTAGCGCGGCAAGAAGCGGTCTTGTGGAGGGCGCAGAGCAGCCTTGAGAGGATCCAACCCCTCTATACAAAAAATGCAGCGAGCCTGCGCGACTTGGACAACGCTACAGCAGCCGTCCTTACAGCCGACGCCTCGGTTATTGCAGCAAAAGCAAACGTGTACGTGGCTGAATTGAACCTGAGCTACACGAGCATCACCTCTCCGATCAAGGGATGGTCGGGACGGGCTGCCTTTAAGGAAGGGACCCTCATCACTCCTAACGTCAACGGTCTTTTGACGGAGGTCTCTGTGATCGACCCCATCTGGGTTCTCTTCAGCGTATCAGACAATGAGTTGCTCCTTGGAAAAGGAGAAAAGGCAAAAAACCAGCTCATTTTGCCACAGCAGCAAGAATACTGCGTCACTCTTGAGCTTGCCGATGGCTCGATTTTTCCCTATACGGGGCAAGTGAATTTTTCGTCGCCGACGCTCGATCCCCTGACTGGCGCTATGGTCGTGCGGGCGACATTCCCCAACCCACAAGGCGCTCTCCTTCCTGGGCAGTTTGTCCGCGCCAACATTTCAGGCGCGATGCGCCCCAATGCCATATTCGTGCCGCAAAAGTCGGTATTCCAGGGGCAAAAAGGGATGTATGTCTTCGTCGTCGGCTCCGATGGGAAAGTTTCCGCCCGCAGCGTCGAAGTTGGAGCTTGGTACCAAGATTACTGGATCATCAAACAAGGCCTAAACGAAGGCGACGTCGTGATCGCCGACGGGGTAAACAAAGTGCAAGAAGGATCCACCGTACATATCGCCTCCTTCTATTCCCCGCCAAAACCCCAGGTACAACCGGCTTCCACTAAATGATATCGCGATTTTTTCTAAACCGCCCTATCTTCTCGATCGTGATCTCGATCCTGATCATCCTTGTCGGCCTTGCCGCCCTTTACAAGCTTCCGATCGAACAGTACCCTAACATCACGCCCCCGCAAATCCAGGTTACGACCTCATTTCCAGGTGCGAGCGCGCAAATTCTTTCCGATTCCGTTGCAGCTGCCCTCGAAAACCAGATCAATGGCGTCGAAGACATGATCTACATGTACTCGCAAAACTCCGCCACAGGCAATCTTGCCCTCAGCGCCTATTTCAAGATCGGAGCAGATGCCGATTTAGCGTTGAACAACGTACAAGACCGAGTCGAGCTTGCCCTCGCGCAGTTGCCGGAAGCCGTCCAGAAGCAGGGCGTAACTGTCAAGAAACAGACGCCGACTATCTTACTCCTCATTGCGGTCCAATCTCTGGATGGAAGATACGACGACGTCTTTACAAGCAACTACGCGACGATTAACATTGCCGATCAGCTCCTGCGATTGCCCGGTGTAAGCGACGCTAAAATCATCAATGCGCGCAATTACGCCATGCGCGTGTGGCTGAGGTCCGATAAAATGGCCCAGCTCGGCATCACTACGTCCGATGTCTCCAATTCCATTCAAGAACAGAGTATAGATCACCCCATAGGCGAGCTGGGGAAGCCCCCTATGAACACACCTGTACAGCTCACACTGCCGGTAACAGCCCTCAACCGCCTCAACACCCCTGAGGAGTTCGACAATATTATCCTGCGCGCTATGCCGGATGGCTCTACTGTGCGCATCAAAGATATCGGGCATACCGATCTCGGCGCACAAGACTACACCGTGAACGGCGAAATGAACGGTAAAAACGCTGCCCTGATCGCCGTCTATCAGGAATACGGGGCCAACGCACTCACAGTTGCCGACGAGGTCAAGCAAACCATGGAAAAGCTCTCCAAGCGGTTTCCTAGTGGGCTGACCTATGCGATCCCCTACGACACGACGACCTTCATCAAAGTCTCCTTCCATGAGGTGGAGAAGACCCTTTATGAAGCGGCCTTCCTGGTCGCCCTCATCGTCTTTATCTTTCTGCAGAATGTGCGGGCTACTATCATTCCCGTCGTCGCCATGATCGTCTCCATTATCGGAACATTCGCAGGCATGCACCTTCTGGGCTATTCTTTAAATACCCTCACCCTCTTCGGCCTCGTCCTCGCCATCGGGATCGTGGTGGACGACGCCATCGTAGTGGTTGAGAACGTGGAGAGGAATATCAGGGAAAAGGGCCTACCGGCGAGAGAGGCTGCTTTTAAAGCCATGGAAGAAGTGGCAGCTCCCGTGGTCGCTATCGTCTGCGTTCTCTGCGCCGTATTTATCCCAGTCGCCTTTCTTGGAGGCATCGCCGGAGGGCTGTATAAGCAGTTCGCTATCACCCTTTCGATTTCCGTCGTTATTTCGGGGTTCGTCGCCCTTACGTTAAGTCCGGTACTGGCAGCCTTCCTTCTGA
>Ga0206803_1020_pt1 | contig 46344 bp, 45 predicted proteins | sample Alteio_BWOrgCont_61_FD_152909 | JGI IMG/M metagenome (GOLD analysis project Ga0206803, IMG submission 152909) | Enriched cells from forest soil in Barre Woods Harvard Forest LTER site, Petersham, Massachusetts, United States -... | ecosystem: Environmental > Terrestrial > Soil > Temperate forest >... | reverse complement strand
GGTTTTTGGTCAATTTAATGGCTTTGAGTTAAAGCCGAAGAAGATGCTGGATTGAGACGGAAAATTTTCCCATGGATTTGTAGGCGCAAAAAGCCAGGGTGGGTAGTCGAAAAGATTGAGTCAGCGCTGAAGAGAATTTGATGGAAAGTGGAACGTGCCATATCTTGCTTACAGAGAAAGTTCAGGCATTTGGCAGTATTGTATACGCCACACCCGCATTGGTAATAGGAGCGTTGCCCTCTGGCGTAGAGAGAATCAAGAAAATTACAACGGCTTTGTCTACTGTTCTATTGCTCCCTAAATCCCAGCTACAAATATTACGAGGACATGAGTATAATGGGAGCAATCCTTAAGCTCATCAATCAGAAGTTGAGGTGTTTTGATGCGATTTAGAATAGTGTTGCTCACTTGTGGGCTGTTATTTATCGGCGGATTGGCGGTCCTGGTGTGTGAAAGAAATCGCTATAATATGATTTCTCATGAAGAACTGCTCACAATTCGCGAGAAACTCAAAGTCTTGAGTCCACAAGAAAAGCAAGACCTCGCCTTCTTTATCGGTGAGGCTATTTCGTTTGACCAATATCCCTATACGCTTGTCGGCTATAAACCAATGAGCATAAGCATTGTCGTTGTCGAAGATACGGAGGATTTATTAGCCGATTGTCGAGAGGCCATCGTAAATCCAGCATTAAAAAACTAAACAACCTAACTAAATTAACTAAGGATTTTAAGAGACCTATATGAATTGCAAAAAAAGCCATTATTTAACCGAACTTCTTCATTACAACCCATCAGAAAAAAAATGTTCGGATTTACCGAAAGCGCTCCAAGAATTTCAATTTCTCCTTCTAACTGCTGCTGCAGCAATTCATAACATACAAAACCTAGATCTTGAAAAATTCGATTGCGTCGTCGGCGAAAATGCTTGCCAAATACGTGCTATAAAAATAGCTCTTATTGCTTCGAAAAAACCAGGAACATTTGATGACCTAAATCAAAGAATTGCAAATTCATTAGCAAAAATAGATGAATTACTCACAACACATTCAATTAATTCACTTATGCGAAGCAAGAATTCCTTAAGAAAAATTATCGATTTGAATGAATTAGATATCATTTTAAGTCTCGACGAAATGTTTGCAATCCAATCTTACCTTCTATCAGAAATGAAAGAATCAGAACCTGAAAATGAGTTTATGCCTTGCATTTTAAGAAAGGACATATGCGTTCCTAATAAGCTACAAGAACAATATCCACATATTACATCTACATTCCTATCTAAACTTGCAAAAAGATTAAGAAGATTAATAGCTGAGGCTTCTGTTCATTTTGTAAAGGAAGCTGCCAAGGATTTAAATGATCCTACATTACTAAAAATGGCTTCCGATTTCGTTTTAGAACATAATGCATTACCTTGCATTCCCACTTTTTGGACGTTTAAAACTCTTTTCTCTCTAGCTCAAAAAGAAATGATTCCTCTAGTTATTCATGTAAAGTTCATAGATGAGGTAAGCATTGGATATCACGTTAAAGATGAAGAGTTTTTATGTTATACGCCATGTAAAAACGCAAAAACTTATTTAAAAGCAGATTTAGCACAAATAGATTTAGCCCAGCCCGCTTGCTTTATTCAGGGTGTGATTCGTCCAAAAAAAGGACAAGCTCTCCCTTCTAAAAATGAATGGAACGAAACTATGAGCAAAAATTCAGTGATCGATGTGATGCTGGCGGTTGGAGCTGACCACAGACAATACCCAGATCCAAATCAAATCGTTCCTATTCAAATTGAAGAGTATGATCATTATAAAAATCTTGCTGAAAAGAATGGATTTTCTATGAATAATCCAACAACTTTTTTTGCTCAACACATTTACTGTTCTCAAGTAAATAGAAAGATTCCTTCATCGGCAAAATGCTTATCACTATGAAATAAAAACTCTCTCCTTCTGGCCTTCTATAAATCCTAAGGCAAAAAGATATCTTGAATGGAAATCAGAAAACCCATGAAACTCCGGTTTTAAGCACACTGGTTTTCTAATGAGCAGAGACGAAGGACGCATTCTTATTTCTCACGATCAAAAGTGGTTTCAATTAGGCACTATTATAAGCATATCTCTTAGTATTCACTCAATAATAATTGGGGAACAACTAGCACGAAAATATGGCGCAGGCCAAGCAATTTGTTCTATTTTAGTAGGAAATTTAATTCTATGGGTAATTGCAATGGCTGTTATTTCGATGGCTAGCGAAGATCGTTCTAATGCTATAGAAAACGTTAAAATTTACCTTGGAAAATATGGCGCTATCTTTATGTGGTTAATCTTGATAGTGTCACTCATAAATTGGTTTGTGCTCCAGATCAATGCAGTTATTCCGTCTATAGGTATTTATTTTGGGGAGGAACAGAAAGGTTCGCTCGTTCGTCTGGGAGCGGGGATAGGTCTTTTTATCACCTTACTATCTATCGGCGGAATTCGATTAATTAAACGGCTTACAGTCACCACCTCTCCATTTATCTTTTGCTATTACATATATGCTATCATACAATCTGATTACTCTATCAGTTCAATTGATTCCTGGGGACTATCAATCCCATCTATTATTTCAACTATCTTAATTCTTCTTCCTGGAAGTATAAATTTACCAACACTTTTTCGCCACTCTCGTTCAAAAGCAGATTCATATCTTGGTTTGACTTTAATGGTTCTTTTAATTTCTTTCTTTGAAATCTCAACGATCTGGATGAAATTTACAGATAACGGAAATATCGTCTATCTTGGATCGAAATATTCGTTTTTTTCTATTGCAACATTGGTTTTTATTATTTTGACTCTCATATACATAAACTTACTGAATATTTATTTTGCCTCTGCTTGCTGGGAAACATACGTCCCTCGTTTTGAAGGAGCTAAAGGTTATGCAATTATTGGCTTAATGGGAACCGCTGCTTATACTTTTATTCAGATTTATACTCCGCTCCTATTTATAGAAGACTTGACTAATTGTTATCTTGCAAGTCTAGGAATCGTCTTACTATCTGCATGTTTAACTCAAATCATCGTAAGACATAGGCCACGTAAATTTGAAAAAGCGATCAATGGATTTTGTTGGTTCATTGGATGTGTAGTATCAACTTCTTTAGTCGTACAAAATGTGGAAGATGGCATTCACCCCCTATTGATGGGTGTCGGAACTAGCGCCTTGGTTTTCCTATGCATTATTTTTATTGAAGAAACAACATGGTCAGCAAGGAAAATCCTATTTAAAAATGAATGAGCAACATAAAAAATCATCCTCCCGGCTTCCGGATCATCAACAAACCGCATGGCAATTAGCATCAATTCAACTTACCGGTTGGACAAGTCTACCAATCCTGGCCACAAGTATTCTAATCTTGCAAGTAAATAGCTTTCTGGGCGCCGTTCTAACAATCATCTTGGGGAATGCGATTTTATGGTTTATCCGTTTGGGAATAATTACCATGAGCCATGAAAAACGGCAAAGTACACTCGATATTTCTCGAGATTACATGGGAAATTTAGGGAACTATTTTATTGCCATCTTACTTCTCTCCTCAACATTTGCCTGGTTTATCTTGCAAACCACAACTGGCAGTAGCTCCATCAATCAGTTACTTCCAATCAAAGAAAATCCCGACATCGATCAATTTACGCAAATTAGCGTTTTTTTAGGGATCGTTAGCACTCTTTTTTGCATTGAAGGAATTACTCTTTTGCGAAAGTTGTGTACTTTTTCTTTTCCTATTTTGATTATTGCCTTTTTTGTCATTTTATATGCCCTGCCTAAAGGAACCCCTCATGAAAATATCCAACAGCTCTCTTTTGCTGGCTTAACCTTGGTCCTCTCAACTAACTTAGGTATCACGGCAGATTTACCCACTTTTTTTAGACACAGTCAGTCTTGGGGAACATCCATTAAAGCTTTAACAGTTGTTCAGTTGTTTAGTTTAGGCTTGGGTATATGCAGTCTCTATCTGGGATCAATCATGTCTACTGGATTTCAGATCAACCACGAAGCAATTAACGCTTCTGACGATCATATCCTTAGATCTTTTCTAGTGGGTTTTATTTTTCTATCGGTGATCTGCGCTAATGTCGCTAATGTCTATTCAGCCTCTGTGGGTTGGGAGCTTATAGCTCCAAAGGCATTAATTGGCCGCAAGGAATATTTTATTCTAGGCTTAGGATTAACGACCATTTTCATTTTGGTATCAGGACTTTTCTCTACTGAGTTAATCCTCAATATTTCTGACAGTTCTCTTGTCAATTTATGTATCGTTTTGGTTTTAGGTTATATAATTACCAGGCGACAGGGAAAATCCCCAGATCCATTTCAACAAACGACCTATTTTACAGCTTGGTTTCTTGCCTCCATTGCCAACATTCTCCAATTGACCAACTTTCTGTTTCCTGATATCTCAACCCTGTTGATCGGCACAGCGATCATCTTTTTCGTCATATTTACTTCCTTGCTAGGGAGGAAGGTAATCTCGTCAATCCAAAGTTAAAAATCATTTAAAAAAATAGAGAAGCTTTAACTGCACAGGGGAATGAGCACAGAAAATAAGTTGGCAGTTGGCGATTTAAATTATTTCCTTTACAATGGTCTGTTAACAACTTATCCGATACCAAGCGCCTCGTAAATCAAAGAGGGCTGTTTGAGGAGGGAACTAAATCCTTCTTGCCAGTAAATGAATAAATAGCGAAACTTGCAATTAACTGCAACAAACATAAATAATTTATTTAAATTACCCCGCAGATTAAAACTCATGTCAAGCCCCTCGGCACAAAAAGCTAATTTTCAAGGTACCCATGTCGAAAAAATTAAAATTTCAGTCTGTGGTCTCTCTGGTGATAGGGAGCCAGATCGGTGCCGGAGTATTCTTGTTGCCGGCTCGTTTAGCTGTTTTAGGCCCCATTAGCTTGTTTGGTTGGCTCATCTCAGGAACAGGCGCAATCTTGCTGGCTCTTGTCTTTGCTCAATTGAGCATGCTGGTTTCGAAAGGAGGAGGGCCTCATGTCTATATTGAGAAGGCTTTCGGCCGCAGAGCTGCATTTTTTACAGCTTGGACCTATTGGCTTATTTCGTGGGTCGGCAGCATTGCAATTATCGTTGCAGCTGTAGGATACCTTTCTTCTCTAACTGGAATCTCAGACCCACTATCCCTTCTGTTTTTAGAGATTGCGATCATCACCTCCGTTACCTTAGTCAACATTCGGGGAGTTACCGTCGCGGGCTCTTTAGAAATCTTCTTGACGATCTTGAAATGCACACCTTTAATCATTATACCCTTGGCGGCAATTTTCTTTTTAAAGACGGAGCACTTTTATCCTCTTAACCCCGGAAATTTCAATGTCTTAACCTCCCTCAACTCTGCGTCATTAATGACATTTTGGGGATTTATCGGACTCGAGACGGCGACCACAACAGCTGGAATAATCGAGAATCCTAAGAAAACAATTCCCCGTGCAGTTATCACAGGAACCCTCATTGTGGCCGCTATTTATTTTTTTAACAGCTTTGGCGTTATGGGAATCGTCCCCCCCGAAACCCTAGCCAAGACACAAGCCCCTTATGTAGACGCTACTCAAATCCTATTTGGCAGTGGGTGGAATATCGCAATAGCGCTAATTGCCTTTATAGCGTGCATAGGAACTTTAAATGCATGGGTTTTAACGAGCGGGCAGATTGCAGTAGAAGCTGCTAAAAATGGATTATTCCCTTCGTTCTTTTCTAAAACAAACAAGTCGGGAGCTCCGTATATGAGCCTACTTGTTGCTTTTCTCTGTATTTTACCTATTCTATGCCTTACGTTAACTCCAAATATTCTAACGCTGTTTAACACTATCATAGAAGTTTCAGTTATAACATTTGTTCTCATTTACCTCTTTTGCGCTCTTGCATATATAAAAATCCTCGCAAATAGCCCCAAAAAGTCTTACCTATATTGGGCCATAGCTCTTTTGGGTTCAGGATTTTGCATTTGGGTTTTGTTATTCATTTCCCTTCAAAACCTACTTCTATGCTCTCTCTTTATTCTTAGTGGGGTGCCTATCTATATGTCACGAAAGAAAAAGATTCAGCAACAGGTTGAGACAATTCAAATCTAAGATGAATTTCTGGAGTGAAAGAATGGGATCAATCCAAAATACAAACAGCTAGTTTGCATTCTGAAACCAATTCATTGTATACATGAATCTTGGCGTCATCCTTCCTAAAAAAATCTATCCCCTGAAAAGAAGAAACGCAATCTAATTTAGGTCGTTGCGAAGTAAACCCAGTTCCTATTGCCTTGAGATAGGCTTCCTCAGCACACCAAACCCGCAAAAATGTTTCAAGATCCTGTTTTGGATCTCCCGCAATTTTTACGGATATTTGACGATTGATGTCCTCTATATCCACTCCAATTGGGCAAGAGAAGTGAAATCCAAAGAAAGCCTTACTTTTTGTATGAGAGAGATTGAAATAAACCTTATTTTCCTCAACATAAGGTTTGCCGTGCTGATTTCTCAACAAGGAAATTTCTGAAGGTCTTTGGCCATTTAATTCCCCGAGTTTAGCTCTTAAAAAAGCATGAGCAATCAGGTAGCGATTTCGGTCTTGTTCAAAAATAAACCGCTGTGATCTTTGCGTGCTATCAATGTCTAAAAAATATTGAGCTTCTTGTGCTTCTATGTTGCTTATCTCTTGTAAATCCACAATCCAAAAAAGAGCTTTGGGATCGGAAAGAAGTTGAATTGTCTGACAGCGCTGTTGCCAACTCATATTAATGAATCCTTTCCCAAACCACCGTCGAACGGGCCATGACTATCTTTTCGGGCAACAGAGTATATTCTTCAAGTGGATGAGAATATTCTAAATAGAGTCGATTTCCACTAATTTTAAACTCTCTAGTTTGAGGCGTTTGAATGTAACTTATTACATTAGAAATTTCCGGATAATGGGTCACAGTAGTGCCATCAACCTCATAGCGACCAACATAGCCCCCGTAGTTTTCGGCAACTTCTATCTTCTCTTGAAGTTTCGAATCGGGAAGAGAGCGATTTGAAGACATAATATGAACTGACATAAAGCCCTCTAGTGTGTATATGAGGTAACCAATAGCCTTTCCTCCGAAGAGAGAGATCTCTTCATTTGTCCCGTCTACAATCGTCGTATATCGCACTAACTTCCAAATACCAGATAAAACAGCTTTATTCATGACTCCTCAGAGCCTCCGCGATATGCACCTCAAGGTGCTTTGCAAGATTTTCGTGGTATGGGTGTTGCAGCATATTCAAATGGTTCCCTTCTAAATTGACAATCTTTATTCCTCGTTTGGCAAAATTGGCCCAAGAGGTCCAAAATGGGGTGTCTTTAAAGGAGAAAACCCGTTCATTCATTTCAAAAAAAACGATTTCCCCATCATAAGGCTTGATCTCGTACTTCTGTATGGAATACAGGTGTCTATTGATGTGGGTCATCATTTTCTCTTTTTGTTCTTTAGGCAAGAGATTTAACCCCATCAGAGATCCAATTCGATCGGAGAGTTCCTGATTAGATAATGCGCGTAAAGTGCTTGTCGAGATCTTTTTATCTTCAAAAAGTTCAAGCAAAGAAGTTTGCACGTCTCTAAAAGTATCCTTTTTAACACTTTCATGGCTCGGGTTGAAAACATCCAACATAGCTAACATAGCCACAGAATCGCCGTTTTTTTTCAACTGCTGAGTCATCTCATAAGCCACAAGCCCGCCGAAAGACGCTCCAAAAAGGAAATAAGGACCCGACTGTTGAATTTTTTTTATCTCTCTAATATAAGACCTAGCAATTTCCTCAATTGTTTGAGGTTCTTCGATAGGCTCACTTGCTTGAATCCCAAAAATTGATCCTTTGAAATTCAATTTTCGCGCTAGCTGCCCATAGCAGAAGATACTTCCCTCAATCGGATGAATCAAGAAAAGGGGTGAACTTGTATCACCGTGTTTAAGCTGGATAATATTCGAGGAATCAACGGTAGATTTTAGAGAAATCACGCGAGAGAGCTGTGCGATAGTGGGAGCTTTGTAAAACGATTCCAAAGACAAAACCGCACCCAGTACTTTTTCAATTTGAGCAAGTACCTGTAGTGCTAGAAGCGACTCGCCCCCAAGATTAAAAAAATCATCTTGCCGGTCGATCTGTTCGCAACCTAAAAGAGTTTTCCAAATCGATATTAACTTTTCCTCGATTACCTCAACTGGATCTTCATAAGAAATATAATTCACAGCCTGTTTGGATTCTTCAATATGTTCTTTTGAAAGGTCTATCCAGCATCGCTTTCTTTCGAAGGGATAGGTGGGAAGAGGAACCCGATATGGCTTTGTGTGAATATGAAGCTTTTCCCAATCGATAGAAATACATGACATCCATGATTTTGCAAGAAGATCTAATCTTGTTTTTTCCTGGCTATCAGAGAAAGGTGCTGGAGAATACGTGCCCAAGAGAAGCGAAATTGCTTGCTGGATGTCGCTACAAACAAATGCTTTCCTATATTTCCATTCCTTTCGGCCAACTTGTAAACTGTATGCGACGTCAGAGAGAGAAAGCTTTGGATTGTTCTGAAGAAATTTTCCCAGCTGAAAGGCCAGAGTTTCTAGAGCTTGGGGAGTTTTAGCGGAAATCGGAAGAATCTGAACTCTGTTCTTTGATTCGTCAGAAACTGATTTGGGACTTTCTTCGAGGATGATATGAGCGTTAGTTCCCCCAAAGCCGAAAGAACTCACCCCTGCCCGGCGAGGCCATGGACTCTCTTTCCATTCTTCCAGATCTGAATTGACGTAGAAACCACCTTCCATGAAATCGATATAGGGGTTCAATTTTGTAAAGTGAAGAGTTGGGGGGATTTTTCGATTTTTCAAGACCATCACAGCTTTAATAAAACCCGCGATGCCAGAAGCTTCCATCAAGTGCCCTATATTGCCCTTTACAGACCCGATACAACACTTCATTTTCTCACTATTTGCAGATACTCCGAATGCCTTTGATAACGCCTTGATCTCTATGGGATCACCGATTGATGTTCCTGTGCCGTGCGCTTCAACATAACTGATTGTTGTTGAGTCAATTCCAGCCATATTAATGGCAGAGGCAACTGCATCCGCTTGTCCTTGGACACTAGGAGCAGAAAAGCCCATTTTTTCGCGTCCATCGTTATTGATTGCATACCCTCGGATCACTGCGTAGATATGATCTCGATCGGCTATCGCGTTCTCTAGTCGTTTGAGAACGATTACGCCAACCCCATTCCCAGGAACTGTCCCTTTAGCATTCGCATCAAAAGGACAACAATGTCCATCAGGCGAAAAAATCATCTCTTTTTGGTACGTGTAGCCGCTTTGTTGCGGCGAAAAAACTGAGGCGCCCCCTGCAATCGCCATGTCGCATTGATGGCTCAGCAAATGATTGCAAGCTATGCAAACAGAGACAAGAGAAGAGGAACAGGCTGTTTGAACGGAGAGACTTGATCCCTTTAAGTTTAATTTATAAGAAACTCTTGTCGTAAAATAGTCATTTTCATTTCCGATCCGGCACAAGTATTCTTTTGCAGCTTCAGTTATGTTTGGATTGGAATGAAGATGGTGTAGAAAATAGGTACTCCTGCTAGCTCCTCCAAAAACACCGATTTTTCCAGGGAAACGATCTGGATCATATCCAGCATTTTCCAAAGCTTCCCAACAACATTCCAAAAAAAGGCGATGCTGAGGATCCATTAATTGAGCTTCTGCATAAGGGATCGAAAAAAAATCGGCATCAAACCCCTCTACATTTTCGAGAACACCTCTTGCTCTAACGTAGGAGGAAGATTTGAATTGACTTTGAGAAACGCCGCTACGCAAAAGCTCATCATCCGCAAAAGTCGAAATCGACTCCTTCCCTTGGCATAAGTTCGCCCAAAAAGAATCGATATCATTTGCGCCAGGAAATCGCCCGCTGATTCCTATAACAGCAATTCCATTTTCCATCTTCAACTCCTAAGCCTCTCCAAGAGGATTCTCACTTGAAGAAAAATATTTTACATCCTTCCCAGATAATTGTTCTGCTTTTGTTTGGAGGTGAGTAGCTAATTGAGATAAGGTAGGGAGTTGGAAAAGCTCAATAATATTCATACTTAGATTGAATTTATCCTCTATAAGAGCTTGTACGTAGGAAACTTGTACAGAGTCCCCTCCCAAATCAAAAAAATTGTCATTCAATCCAAAATCCTCTTTCTGCAAAACCCTTTTCCATATCTCTAAAAGCCCCATCTCGATTTGGGAAGGAGTAAAAGAGGGATGGTTGAGTCTATGAACCGAAGTCTCAAGTAAAGGCAGGAGCCCCGCGCGATCTATTTTACCGTTTGGAGTTTTAGGCCATCGATCGACTTGGACAAACCTTGATGGGATCATATAATTGGGTAAAAACCGACTCAAATGAGTGCGCAATGCTTCTCCGATACACTGAGAGGCATTGGTTGAATAAAATGCAATGAGACGCTTACTTTCCTTCTCTTGAACGACAACGACCACTTCATTTACAGAGCTATATTTGGACAGGACCGACTCAATCTCTGCTAGTTCGATTCGATGCCCCCAGATTTTGACCTGGTGATCGATACGTCCAAGAAACTCAATATCTCCGTTTGGTAAAAAGCGTCCCCAATCTCCTGTTCTGTACAAGCGAATGAGTTCTTGACCCTGCAAGGATAGCCAAAGGAATTTCTGAGCAGTTAATTCCTGTCTGTTCAGATATCCTTTTGCCAAGCCAATTCCTCCAATAAAAATCTCTCCTTCACTATTCATGAGCACAGGTTTCAGATTTTCATCCAATATGTGAATTTGAACATTTGGTAGGGGCTTGCCAATCGTGATCGGAAAAAGTTGTTTCTGCTTGGGGTCATAAATTTTAGAGATTGTTCCACCAATCGCGTGCTCTGCCGGACCATACTCGTTAAATAAATACGCCCCTGGAGCAATGCGGGTATGTAAAGAAGGTAAAGAGCTAGGCAAGGGTTCTCCGCCAATGAAAACATATTCTAAGGTTGGAAGCATGGCTGCATTTTCTAACAGCATGGAATAGAAAGAAGTTACGCATAAAATATAATTAACTGAATGTTCGTTGATCAAATCGACAATCTTCTTTAGATCTGAATATGATTCAGCCACGGGCACACAAAGGGTCCCACCAGCAATAAGAACATACAAGATTGTTAAGAGAGTTGGATCAAAACTGATAGAGCCAACCAGAAGAGCAATAGGATTTTTGGGGTAGATATCGAATCTTGATTCAACGACATTAGGAAGACTTCTATGAGCTACTACAATCCCTTTCGGTTGACCAGTTGATCCCGATGTATAAAAGATGTACGCCGGAAAGTCGGGGTCTATATCATCTCCATTCGGGCTACCTACCAAAGCCGTAGCCTCAATTTTCCCCCAATCCATGTCCATGAGGACAGTTTTACACATCGGTTTTGTAGGCAATCTATGAGCTAATTCAGATTGAGTCAACAAGAGGACCGGACTCGCATCGTCCATCATATATTTCAAACGCTCTTCAGGGTAATCTGGGTCCAGCGGAAGGTATGTCCCTCCCGTCTTTAATATTCCCATGATGCCGATAATGAGATTTTCATTTTTTGATAGACTTAAGCCTACAACAACCCCCGGCTTAACACCTTGACTGCGGAGATAACAAGCTAATTCATTTGATTTTTTATTTAGATTGAAATAGCTCAGCCTTGCGCCTTCAAATATAACCGCAATCGAGTTTGGAGATATTTGAACCCGGTCTTCAAACAAATCGCAAATACTTTTGAATTTTTTTTGACCTTGAAGACCATCTTTTTGAAAACAGGGAATATCAAGAGAGCGATTTGAAACGTTCGGGTTAATTGCCTGCTGATTTAGATTTTTTAAATTGAGCATATGGAATCCAAGAAATTGCTACAGATATATATGAAAATAATATCAAATATATTAATTTTATATCAAAGATATTATAAATCATAATAAAAATAGACGCAACTAAAAAGGAAATAGTATCTACAGAATCTAGAAGGCCATATATCTTTCCGCACTCGTGAGGAGGGGTCCTTTTTGCCATCTGGGCAAACAAAGAAGCGCTTAAAAGAATATTACCCATTGTGTGGAAGAAGTAACAAGTGCTTAGCAGATAAAAATTGAAGTTCGCAAGGAAGGGATAAAGCAAGAAAAATGGGACCAACGAAAAGGCGGAGAGGTTGTATCCCCATTTTATCATTCTTTCATCTTCTATTTTCTCAAAAATCTTAAGAACAAAAACAGCTGCTAAAGCTCCACTGAGCATCGCAATTCCAATACTGGAAAATGTTTGCACATCAAAATCTACATAAAGCAAAAGTATGGAATACAGAGATATTTCCCAAAGTAAATACGAAATAAAAGCCATTTGACTCGAAAAATTGTATAATTTCTTGAGAACTAATCCCACTTCCATTTTTATTTCTACTGGTGCTAAAGAATCAAAATGAAGAACTTGGTCTTTGCGCTTAGTTTTGTCTCGTATATCGTCAAAAAACAAACAACAAATAACAACAAGAATGATAAATATTATTATCGCCATAAGTATTGAAGATGGTTCAGAAAAAGTTTTATTCGTAAAAATCAGCCAGAAATACCCAGCAGTATACGGAGAAGTTGCAATTCCAAACGAAAGACGTATTTTTTTGTTCCGAGCATCCGCTATTGCGGCAAAAGATAGAGGTATTGTGTTTCCAAATAATCCCTTCAAAGCAATAATCAAGCAAAGCATTGGGAGAAACAACTCTCCGGTTTGAGCATAGATATATACTAAAACCAGAGAAGCTAATGAAAAAGCTAGCGAAGTAACCAAGCTTTTTTTTCTGCAATAAAGATCGGAAAGAGCCGCCTGGATGGGTGCGGCGACCATTTGCAAAATCAGTAAAACTAAGAATGAGTAAAATTGCTGCGCATGCGTTTGGCTACCAAAGCTTTTAAATATATAATTATTGCAAATAATATCGCCAAAAATAAATAAGAAAATCAGAACAAAATAACTGAACCGACTTCTAGATTTATTAAGAATGGCTTTCATAACGACCAGATTTTCGCATTTGCATGAGTTGCATTTAGTCTATGTATAGAACAATTTCAAAATTTTAGCACTGAAGATTTTCCTACCGGAATTTGGACAAGAGGACTGGCGCTTCACTAGGCTTGACCTTTGACATGACACCCAACTTTGATCCACCTCGAAGTTAAGGTCGTCCGGGTTTCTCAAAGTTGGGTGTCACGTCAAGCGGATCTACGCAAAATCTGGAATCTTTATCGCTGTGGGCCTGAGAACGCAAGATCCAATAAACTTATTTCTGAGGAGAAGACCTCGTAAAATTTCTCCCCTCTCTGCCTTAGAAGGCGCTTAACCTACCAGCCCTCAACTTCTGATACCCATTCGTTGGCTTTATTGCATCGCAGACTCCGCTGTATTCTAGATCGATATAATAATTATCTACTTCATCTACTCTAATACAATCGTCTAAATCATGAACATTATCGCTATGTAACATTTCTTTGCCTGGCAGCACTTTCAATTTAGCTTTTTCAACGGCCTCACTTTTTGAGCTCGCAACAACAAGGGTCATAAAGTGATCTTCACCAAACACACCACTCCTGTAAAATCCTAGGTTTACAAAATACAAATGTGTATCACTGGCTTGTGGCTTATTCTCAGTAATTATCACGCTAAATCCATCAATGTTTTCAGCGATAAACCAAGAATCAACATGAAGGGATTTTTCTGTCCCACGCCATTTCTGTTTAATTTTCTCCGAAGCTTCATCGTCAGTCTTTGCTACCACAAAAACCACATCGTGCGTCTCTATCTTGCAATTCTCAAAACTACCTCCTAGGTAAAAAATAAATAACTTCGGGGAATCAAATACAAATCGTTCCAGATAAAGCATATTCTACACCTTGGATATCCTGAAAAACTCAACTTAAATAGAGAGAGCTATCAATTAGACGCCCTACTAATTTTCGGCAATTATTCCAGCGTCGACGATTTGTGAACAGAGATTTTCTTGGTTCGATTTTAAGTTTTTGGTTTTGAAAACTTTGTTTGACTGCCCTTTTAAAGGAAGACCCAGCCCGAGAACAGGAAATAATCTATGTCTAGACATTCAATCATTTCTGAGCAGATTGCCGAAAGTCATATTTCTCATGCCATTGGAGATCATTAAAATACATTACGCTCTATGGGATTCCCTCAAAAGACGCTTTATAAAAAAAAACAACAGAATCAGGTGATGTATCCAACGTTGGGGTTTTTCCTCGAATCAATCCAAAGCCAAGGCGTATATATAAGATCGAGAGAATAATGATCAGATAAGTTAAAAGCGCGGTTCCTGGTTTTTTATATGCGCAGTGGTAGATCAGATAGTTCATATCTACGAAGCCAAGAATATCCAAAATTGTAACAACCGATTGCATTAATAGAGAAAGGGAATCTAATGAAGGATCGTTACTTACCCTAAAAAGAAGTTGTATTAATTTGACAGTTCCAACCGCAAAAAATAATATCAGCCAAATTTTTCTAATTTTAACTTATTTTTCGTTCATAAATTTCTGTATTTAATCATGATAATTTACTGAATGACCTAGCGAATTAAAAACACTTTCTTCTGCTCCATTAACATGAATGAGGCCGGAAATCGATACCAAGTTACACACAACCAAAAAAGACCTCAAGCGATGGTCTATCCTCCCCTTCCCGGGAAAGGGGGGGATGGATAGTTTTTCGAATGACTTCCTCTTAACTCTCAAAAAAGTGCTGTTGAATTTCCTGGCGCGGCTAGGTTCTTAAGTTTAGGGATTAATTACTGGATTGAACAGGAGCTTTCGTCTCCAGGTTTTCTTATGTCAAGGCACGCATGCCTTTTATGCTCATTCTCTCTTTCAAGAGCTTGATGCCTAGATACTCCTCCCCAAATGGCACATATTCCACCTACCGTGACCAATGGAATTGCAAGCGGGGCAACCAGAATGCTCGCAGCCATCATCCCGGTCCCTGCAATCATTACACCCATAGATATATTTTTTTTATCAACAATTTGATCTTGTTCAGGGAGTCGTCTTAAAGGCTCCGGGGCCACTTTTACTGGCAATGGATATGAATGTGCAGATGGAGCAGCCTCTTTTGCTGAAACAGATGGCTGTTGGATTGGAACAGGCTGTTGTGTTGGTGCGGGCTGCTTAAAACAATCTTCAACTCGTTGGGTTACGGGTAAATTTGCAGATGAGCTTGTATTTACGAAAAATGATTTGCCTATCAAAAAAATCCCGGCTGCCGCAGCTATACAACAAACTCCAGTAGCTACCTGAATCCATGGCGCATTCGTTAAAAGAGGAGCGGCATAGCCGATCAACGCGCTACTTAAAAAAATGACCGTTCCAATTTTAAAATTTTGAGATGCCTCTACCTGAGATTCTATATGATCTATTCGAATGCGGTTTTTCTTGATATTGACAGCATTAGTGCCTACGGCATCTGTAATTTGTTCTAAATAACTAGTATTTACTAAATCAACTTGCATGTACATATCTTTTTCTTAATTTCTAATTTTAAATCAATATGTGGAACTTTGAATTTTACGAATTTCATCGAGTTTCCTATCTAGCCGTTCTTGGGATACCTCCGGCTGTTCGTCGGATCTTAGCAGTTCTTGAACAACTCCATTATTCGCATCTTCAGAAACTTCCAGAAGTAAAGACCCAACAGTGATTTGCGGAGCATAGAAAGTGTCTTTGCATTGTTCAGCAATATACGCAGCGAGAACTGCGCTTCCGATTGCAGTGAGGCAGAAACCGATTACTGCGGCAAGAGGGCCGAAAATAAGTCCAATTGCTAAAGCAGTGATTGTCCCAACTAAAACTCCTCCGCCAATAATGCTCCAGTACTTAGAATTATTGCATTTCTGGATGTTATTTTGAGACACATGAGGATCTTCGATATCTGCCCTGATTTTAAAATCAACTTTATTTGTCATACATTCCTTTTCATTTTTTATTTAATTTCTTGGTTAATAAGTCGAATCTTGAATACTGCGTATCATGTGAATTTTTCCTTGCAGACGGTGATTTATCATCTCATTACTTTGTTCGAAACCAGACTGATTTATTTTAGAATCTTTGGCAATATAATCGGAAGTGGCATTACCCGAAGAACTCACTTGAGTTTTAGCTGCACTTTGCGCTGGTATTTGTTCTGAAGATGAGGTGGATGGCTGTTTGTTTTGCGAGCTTCCCGTCAAATAAGAAAGGATAAACGGTGCTATAAGCAGAGGAACCCCAACAGCAATTGGACTCCATTGATGTTCAATAGGTAGTGTTCGATCAGTTGTGCGCGCAAAAAGCAAATAGCCTCCCGCGAAGGTTCCTACGTATATCATCCCTTTAAGGAAAGCTCGAGTAGCCTGGGAGATTTTATCGAGCGCTTTTTCCGACATTGCAGAGATCGAATTTCCTAGGGCAATCGTTCCGGCACCAGCAGCAACTGCAAGGCATACAGTACTTCCAAGATTGCCATTACAAACAAACTGTCCAAATCCTTGACAAGCTGGATGGTCCATAAGAATAGGATTTTGAAGGATTCGATGAGATACAAGACTCACGAGACCAACTGCCGATGCGCCTGTATAGCTATAAGAATGACTAGCGCCTGCTACAACATCTTTATAGACAATTCCTGCGACCTTTTGGACACGATTGTCAAGAACTTCTAAACCTTCTTTGAAATCTTTACGAACGCCGCTTACGCCGTCGTGGAAATCTTGACGAACAGCTCCTAGCCCATCTCGCACTGCGTTTTCGACACGATTAACGCCAAATAAAGAGTCAAAAGCTCCTGCTACTTTTTCAGGAGCGACCCAATGCAACAAGCCAGAGCATCCTCGTAAACCTAAGTCAACCACAATGGACATAAAACCTATTCTTTTATTTTTTTAATGTATCGATATTACGAAATTTATAATGATAAGTCAATTTTAAATAATTATTAAAATTCTCACCCACAAATATCAAGGCTAGTGCATCAAATGTTAATTCCTAGCCCAACCTCTACGCTTCTACATGCCCGCAAGAAATTAAATAACAGGACATAAAGATGGACAGGATAGTTTTTTCGCTGCACCGCTAGCAGACCACAAAAACTAGACGTTAGTATCGTTAAAAAATTTTATCAATAGTTTAGTATTAAATTCAAAAAACATATAGTTGCATTCATCAGCAACAAGTGAGATAATTACTTTCAAAAATAGTTTTCATGTCAATTGAAGCTGTTTAATACCAGAGCAACCCCTGAATATCGAGAAGCATTAGGAGAATATGAATCTCGATGCCGCGAGGAAGATTTGAAGGCTGCGACTGCCTGGAGAGCTTTTCAACAAAGACAAAGTGATAGACAAACACAGAGAGAGACGTTTTATAAAAAGATAGAGGAAAAACGGGATAGCAGTTGGTGTGTTATATTATAAAACAGAACATTGTAAATATGGAGTAGTATGTCGATCACAGTAAATTCTCAAAGTCCTTTACCTGTTACCATTCAATCCGATCCTCTTGTTATCCTTCAGAAGGATGAACAGATCTTTCAAAATAAGGTGTTTTCATTAATTGCGGGAGCAGGAATCATCGCTTCTGTAGCGATCGGCATTATTTTTGGACCCTTAGTTGCCGTCTGCACATTCCTGGGCACGATAGCCCTTAATTCTCTAATAATAGCTTTAGCCAAGCGTTCGATCGTGATTCAAAAACCGATTCAGAATGATAGCTCATCACCAAAATTGGATGTGCCCGAATGGTTGAAAAAAAGAGAAACAGATTCTTTTAGGACAGCAAATTTAGATCCTGCAGAAAAATTAAAGATTATTCAATACGCGCAACAGCACGGACTGCCTTATGAATCAATTTCTGCGCATATAAATAAGTTACCAGAGACTCTGCAGTAGCCTGCCTATTGTTGGCGCTGGAAATAGGAAAAGATCGCACCTTACTTGAAACTCATAATGTTTTTATTTTCAGACACATGCATACTATTTGCCCGTAAATTACTCATAATTTACTCTTAATCCTCGATTATTAATTTATTGAATTTATCGACGAGTCCATCTATGGATTTTATAAGAGCCTTTATTCTGTATTAATCCGACTCTTCTCATTTTCGAAATAAACCCGCTAAGCACTTCATTTCTGAGCAGATTACTGGAAAATCCGGTCATTCCTACTAAAGAAGCTGTTTTTTATTGCTGTTAAACAAGATGAATCTGCTACTGCTGTTGAGTAGCAAGCGCCAGGAACTGTATAAGCGCCTAGCATTCCACCACCCAAAGTAGCACTGCGGCTTCAAGTTTACCTATACGACTATTTACCCTATTGCCGACATGGCTAAACATGGCACTATTAAATTCATCACGAGCTTGTACTGACATTTTTGATTCTCCATTTTGTATTTAAATTTAAATGCTTAAAATTGCTTCCATTGCTCTTCGATCAAGTTCTCGCGATCTTACAATGTCTTCGCTTTCTTGCATTTTTATAGCATCTAAAGAAGATGCTGCCGGAGTTAATCCTGAATCGGGGGATAAATTTACTTGTTCATGAAGAAGCTCCACTGGTTCTCGTTGAATAGTCTGCTGTTGAGAAGTCAATAAACCCTCATTGATTTGTCCAGACCTATTTTTCGTAATAGCCCCGAATACCGAGCCAATTACGATTCCTCCACCTATGGCGAGCAGTAATGGAATTAACCCAAAAATGATCCCGTACGCCACAGCGGCAATAGTCGCTCCGATAAGGGCACCGATTGTTACTCTGTGGTTACTTAAAAAAGAACTTTCGTTCATTGCAGGGCTATTTGGTTGCGCCTGTCTTAATTCATTATTAACTATACGACATTCTATCATAATAAAATCTCCATTCAAATTTTTGTTATCTTAAACATCTAGAACTGATTTAATTGCCTGCCGATCAATTTCTTCCATTTTCTCTGCTCATTAAGGGCGAATGCTTCTCTAGCAACTGGCATTACAGATGCCCCAACCGATCCAATTGTTGCCACTATTTCAACTGCCATAAAAATTCCCTCTACATGTTAATTTAGAGACATTATCATTACCTAAAATATTAAACTCAATTACACAAATATATTTAATGTTTCATTAAATTTATAAATTAATTTACTTTTAAATGGCACAATAAAAATCTTACTAGGATGGGCCAACTTGCCCATCACTAAAAATTGGAAAGATTTGAGGCTTGCTACCTTACGATGAGCTTTATGCGAGAGCTTGTTTCACAATACGTTCTAAAGAGCCAAGAAGATAAAAAGGAATCTCGAAAAGAAAAGAGATGCTATGCTCGATTTCCCAAACAGATGGGTTGTCTCGTAAAATTCTTTTTATGGCTGAAACTCCTACCAATAATTGCCAACAAATGGCGATTTTTGGTACCAATATCAGCCAATCGCCTTACAATCAACCCGCTAAGCGTTCATTTCTGAGCAGATTGCTGGAAAATTCGGTCATTTCTCACAGAGTCGTATATTTTACCTTTCACAGCCTCTTCGACTGAATTGCCCTCAAACATCGAAGCTGTTTTGATCCAACCGCCTGACTCTTCGGGTTTATTCAAGCCTGCATAGGCCCTTGAGATTAAAAGCGCTGTTTCATAGGCGGGATTCAGGCCATAAATCTCCCGCGAATACACCTCAACTAACGTGTAGTTCTTCTCTTCAAATGCCAATTTGCATAAAAGACATTTCCCCTTCTTCAGCCTCTCATGATCGGCGCTCAGCAATAAGTGATAAGCCTGTTTGGATTGCCCTTCTTGGTCTAGAATGGCAGCTAAAGATTCGAGAGACAAGGTTTTGATGTAATCATCATTAACCTTTATTAAGTTCTTAAGAATAGCCTTAGCCCTTTCCGTTTCATTGTTTTCTGCGGCTTTCAAAGCCTCGTTATATTGACTGAAATTGCTTGGCACTTGAAGGGTAGGTCGATTCGATGCTTGTAGATTTTGGAATCCATGGAACAAGAAGAAGAAGGCAAAGAAATAGCTTCCCGTGTAAAAAAAGTAAGCAGCTCCTAAAACAGCAGCCACGTTGCCTATAATTAGGCTGATTCTCAATCCATTTTCATCGCCTAATTTCTTAGTCAATAGGTATCTTAAAAGTTGCCCCCCATCTAGAGGATATAGAGGCACTAAATTGACACAAAGCAAGAACAGATTTAAGTGAAAAGCTTGATAAAGGAACAAGCGGATCAAATAACTGTGAAAAATATCAATCTTCAAAATGTAATAAGACAGGGCCATGAGGAGCGCGGTGAATACGGGGCCGTTCAAAGTAATGATGAACTGTTTTCTTTCGGAGAGGCCGACACTGTTATAGGCTGCATAACCGCCGAAGGCAATTAGGTGAATTTCTGGATCTTTTCCAAAATATCGAGCCGTTAAGCCATGGCCATACTCATGAAATAGGATGGAGAAGCTAAAGACAGCTAGGACGACTAACATTTGAGCGGTGGGATACCCGCTTTGCAAAGCAATCAATAACAAAAAGACCCAGAAAGAGGGCTCTACGATAACCGGTATTCTAAAAAGGGTGAAGTTCATACAAGTATAGAGGTTTTAGAATCTGAATCCATAGCTCAAAACAGGCTCTCTGCATTAGAGAAGAACGATTATAGCACAACCGCCTTGATCGGGAAAGATTTTTTTTAATAAGACTATTTAATCATTTCACAAATCATATCCTTAGAAACAACCTCAAAAACATCATCGTAAAAAAACATTAAATAGTGCTTGCACTTATTCAAAACGTCCTTATCGAGAGTTCTCAAGTTTTCAAGCCATGGAGAATTTTCAATTATATAAAAAGCTCCCTCTATAGGCACATTTTCAAGATGCGCTGTAAATTCCTCTGAGGTAACTTTAAAAGCAATAAAGTCATCAAATGTAATTTTCCATTTGGTGCTATCACTATCTTTAATAAATTCTAATGACAGTGGATACTTATTAAAAGCCACCAACTCACAATCTCGTTTCCAAGTACCAGCAGCTGGGATATCAAGTGTTATGAATTTCATGTTTACCTTGGAAGATATGGTGCCAGGAGGACCTTTAGACGCCGTCTCCAATTGTTCTTCTTTTGAAATAGTTATATCCTTGCGCGGCAAAACAAATATCCTTATATTATCGATCAATGTTTATACATTCACTGATCTTCTCATTTATTTAGTGTCACAAAACTCTCTTGGCTTTAAAAATCCAGCAATTACCTTACCTTCCTCAAGACATACGTCCGCTTTATATTGCATAGGGAAAACCTTAAATGGTTCGCATTCTAATATTTGAAAAATTCTTTCAATTCCATCCTTCATAAGACTAGGAAGGTTTAAATTAAAAACAAAATTTTCTTCACCGAAGAATAACCCAAATGCATAAAAACTATCAATTCCTACTAGATAGCCTTTGAAAATATAGTTATTTACAAAAAAATGAGCCCTGATAAAAAGAGTCCCATAATCAAAGGAAGGTTCAGAAAGAGGGAGATGTCCTATATTTTCATCATCCCATACCCAGATTGGATACTGTTCGAAATCTTTTTTAAAAGATCGTCACGCCACGGACTATTCAATCTTGCCATATTGCCAAAATCTCCCTCATTTGCTCCCTATAGGAAATGATAATATTCCAACTATCGACCCTCTTTCCTTGAAGCGTACAGAAGATTCATAGCGAATAGGAAAAAAATTGAAAGGCTTACATCCTAATTCGTTATAAAGATTTTGCAATGTCGATTCAGTTAATCCCGGAAGATTTACATTAAACCCAAATTATTTATCTCCGACAAACAACGAAAATGCATGAAAACTTTCTGATCCAATTAAATATCCATTAAAAATATAGCCATTTATCTGAAATATGGACTTTATGAAAAAATCGTTGTAATCGAAGATAGAGGGATTTTTTTCTGTCACAGGAACTTGATGTTCCATTGTGTCATCCCATGTCCAAATTGGATATTGTTCAAAGTCGTCTTTAGAAAGATCCTTAAAATGCGAACTATTTAATCTCGCCACTTAAGTTCCTTTTGGCATAAAAAGTCCTGAAATCTTTTTACCCCCCTTAAAACGCACTGAGGATTCATAACGAAGAGGGAAGAGATCGAATGGCTCGCATTTTAATAACTCATAGATTTTTTTAAGATCTTCATCTAGCTCATCAAGAAGATTGAAATTTATAACAATTAATTCATCTTTAACAAATAATCCGAACGCATGAAAAAACTCGTCCCCTACTAAAAACCCTTCAAATGAAAAACCTTTTGATGTTTGAAAATGTGCCTTTATAAATAAACCCCAATAATCTCCTGGAGATGGTTCTGCTTCTGAAATTGGCAAGTACCCTTCATTTTGATCATCCCATGTCCATACCGGATAGGTTTCAAAATCATTTCTAATAAATATCTCACGCCTAGGGCTATTCAATCTTACCATTTATCCTCAAAAGTTCCATAGCAGCATCACGTTCAGCCGAATTAGATAAAACGACATTCAGAGAGCCACCATCAATTGGTTTGAATTTATTTTTAAATTCTAACTGGATTTTTGGATCCTTCAATGAGACTCTCTGAATTGGGATTGATTCAATTTTAGCTGCCTTAAACGCGGCTAATCTCCGATTGTCCAGTGAAATCAATTTTCCCTCTTGTTCAATAACTCGAATTATCGGAATATCGCTAACCTTTATTCTACCCGAAATCAAGCCTTGAATTAAATCATTTATATTTCCTCCGCCACTGAAATTCTGGCTTATCGTTGGTTGTGAAAATCTGATTATATGGGGATTCACCATTTCTGCAATACCTGCAGATGCTTGGGGCAGGGTTAAAGTCCCAGTTGTTGGTCCAAAAGGAACGTATCCGTAATTCCATTGAATTAAAGAGCCAGAAGCAGAACCTAGATGGGTCCCAAATAATTGGTCTATTCTACTATGTCCTTGGAGAATCTTATCGGCTGTCCAATTATAACCAGGATTTCCGAGAATCGAAGAAGAATCGGCTAATGATGAAGACAATGGCCCTAAACATTGCCAACATTGATCCACTGTTGCTCCATAAGATGCCATAAAATCATAGCTCCGATGAGCGGCATAAGAAAGATACAACTTATACTCATCATAAAAATTGGAAATAAAGCTACTACATGAAGACAAAGTAACTGCTGCAGAAAAACTATGCCTGGGAGGAGCTAAAAACGATGCATTGTTCTCCAATCCATATGGATCCACTAGCATGAAGGGGTCATTGAGTGCAAAAGCGTACAGGTTGAGCGAGTCTGTATAGCCCTTTGGATCTTGGGTTAGCCAACGGCCGTGAGATGGGGCGTAAAAACGCCTGCCGAAGAAGATGAGACCAGTTTCGAATTCGGTGTGTTTAGAGAGGTAGCGCCAGGGATTTTGGGAAGAGGTGAGTTTCTTTTCGCCAAAGGGGGAATAACGATATTCTTCGGTGAAAGCTAATGTTGTTGGATTGAGAAGCGCTGCAACGTTGCCTTGCAGATCGTGAAGTGGAATCGACAAGGCGCCATTTAGACTAATTGCTACTGCAGAGCCGATTTCAGCATAGGGCGTATTGCCAAGAATGCGGAAAGAAAACTGCCCGTTTTCCTCGAAACCGATTTCATTGTTTCCATCGTAAAAATAACGGATCGTTTTTGTGGGAGATATTTTGGTCAATCGCCTGTGAAAGGGATCGTAGGTGTATGAGATGTGCGTATTGTCGGGCAGGTCAATTTTGGTCAATCGATCGAGGGCATCATAAGTGAAGTGGAGTTTCCCATTTGAAAGAGGATTGCCGTCTAGGTCGTACTCCCATTCTGCAATTCGGTTGAGATCATCGATTTCACAGACTTCATTGTCCTGAGCTCGACGATTATGATGGGAATCATAGGAATAATCATGGTCGGCATCCTTGATCAGCTGTTCCAATGCGTCATAAGAGAAATTGACCGATTCAGAAAAAGTGGGCGTTTGGGTGTGGAGACTTTCGATTTTGCCAATGGGATCAAAAGAACCGATTTTTTGGGTGTAGCTCGGGGCGTCAATTGCCGAAAGGCGACTCATCAAATCAACGGTGTAAGTGACTTTGCCCGCTTCGAAAGGGAACTCTTCTTCGAGAAGATTGCCTGCGAGATCGTATTTTTTAAATTGATGGGAAAGGTTGTTATATTCGACTTTTCGAAGATAGAGGGGATCGTACTCTTTGGTGATTTCAGATCCGTCTGGTAGTTGAAGCGTTTTACATCGATTGAATGAATCGTACGTCCTCTTAACAACAAAGTCATTGGAGAGATGCTCTTGTAAAATGTTGCCATCATCATCGAGGATCCGTTTTGTTTTAAACCCGGTATTCAAATCGGTTGCAGTGATGACTTGACCTAGAGCATTTGGTTCGAAATGATAATGGATAGTGCCGTTAGAACTCTTAAGCTCGGTGAGGTGGCCTAATCCATTGTATGTATTTTCGAGAATGGTGCCGCTTGGCTTGATGGTTTGGAAAAGGAGTCCATTTGGCTTATATTCATAGCGGGTCTTTCGAGGAGATTGGCCATTTGCAGCTTCAATCCATTCACTAAGCCGGTTCAGAAGTCCGTAGTTCCATCTGGCTTCAATCGTTTTAAGAAATTTTGTCCCTTCATAGAGAGAGCTTATCTGCCGAGATAAATGACTTCCACGATCATAAAAATACTCCTCGAGAGATACTGTTTTCTCCGCTTCATCCTTACATTCGAAATGTGCAAGCTTGCCAATGGCATTGAACGTTTTGATCTGTTTGCGGCCAAGAGCATCTGTGGTTATGTCCTTGTGAGGCTTGATCGAATATTCATAGGTTGTGACATGTTGATAGGGATCAGTGGTTTCAATCAGATCGCCAAAGGCATTGTATCGATGGGTCGTGATTGCTTTTTGCTCTTCTGTGAAGAATTGAGTTTCTTTGACGACTTGTCCAAGGCTATTGTACTCAAATTTTTTCTTCTGAAAAATTTGATTCGTCTTGTCTTTTTTAATTTCTTCAATGATTTGACCGGCAAAATCACGCTTTGTCTCAATCACTAAATCATCTTGAATTGTCTCTGAAAGCATCCCGAGCGAGTCGTAGCAAAACTCGACTTTTATCTTCCCTTTTTCCTCGGAGATTAACCGGCCTGCATAATCGTATTTATATTTAGTGTTATGTTCTAAAACATCTGTTTCTTTTTCAACGTGAAATGAAAGATGAGTTTTGCTCTTGGAGGCGAGAAATGTTTTCCCGGAATAGGTCTTTTCTGAAAGTTGCCTGCCCAAGATATCATATGTGTACTCTTTACGGATCCCTTCAGTATCAGTATGCTCTTTAAGACATCCGTTTTTATAATAAGAAAAGTATTCCTCACGTCCATCAGCACGGGTAATGCAAATAGGCTTCCCATAGGCGTTCGTTTTTGTCGTAGTCTCATCGCCATTTGATTCTTTGTGCCAAATTTCATGGCCGATAAAGTCATATTTAAATTCTGTAGAGCGGTCGATGGGGTTTCCATCTGTATCTGGAGCTTTTGGAGCTGAGATTTTGCCGGGCAAGCCAAAGCGATTCGGCTCAAACAACATGATCGCGTCAAAAGGATCCTTTTCTGAAATTTTGTGATGAAGGCCGTTATAATCATACGTCGTTATCTGCTCAATTCCAGTTGCGGGATCTTTGAGTTTCTTTTCCTTCAGTTGTCCCGATGCATCGTAAGCAAATGTTTCAATGGGCCCGCCTTCTTTGTGTCGTTCTTTGAGTTGGCGGCGAGAGTTGTATTTAAACATTGTCTTACATCCGAGAGGATCTGTTTGAGAGGCCAACAAGCTATCTTGATAAGTACTTTTGAGGGAATATCTATAGACGCCCTTGCCGTCGTAGATCTTCTCTTCTTCAACTTGATGCTCTTTGTTGTAAGTAAGAACTCTTTTGCACAATAAAACTGCTTGATCCTCAGCGACATCATAGGCCCATTCTTCGATGGTTTCTGGAAAGTTGTTGCCGTTGGGGGTGTATTTGGTTATTTGCCGTTCAGTGAATAAAACGGTGTCATTATCTAACAACTTCCCATCATCGGCAATTTCCTTTATGAGAAAATTGTCATCGTTGTATTTGTAGAGATGACGAAAAAGAAGATCTTTGCCGCTATAGATAAATTTGGAAGTGAGTAGATCTGTGCCAGGCTTATAAGAGTAATTAATAATTAAGCCGTTATCTTCCTCTTTTTTTACGACCAAATTAAAGCCGTCTGTTGAGTAATCGTATTTTGTTGTATACGATTCGATGCCGTTGTCGAGATGATCGATGTCGAGAATCGAAAGGCAGTTGCCAGTTAGGTTCCCGTAAACGATTTGCTTTTTGACATTTCCTCTCTCGTCATGTTCATAATAACGGGCAAACGAGTTCTTTTTTAATGGGTCTAAAAAGATATGCCAAGCAAGATCTCGTCCTTTCCATTGGAAACGCTCAGAACGGATGAGTTCGCCCTTTGAGTAAAAATCGATCTGTGTGGGCTTAAAATTGGCGCCAAAATGATAGCGTGTTTCATTCCCAAAAAGATCTGTGACTCGGGTAACGCCAGGACCTATTTGAGATGTTGAAGGATCGTAATGGAAGGAATAGGTAGGGCCGCCTGGCTCTTTGATGTCGCGCACCTTGTCGCAATGGATATCGGTTGCTTTTTCAAATTTAACCGCTTTCCCAAAACTGGGTTGATTTTCCCACGGAGCATAGTAGGCGATTTGCAAAATCGTCTCCCCACCAACAGAAACCTCATTGACAAAGGGAGCCCGCTCCTTGTTGTAGGCTTGTAATCTAAATCTTTCCTGACGCCAAAATTCCTTTGAAGCTTCCAAAGAGGCTATTTCAACCCAGTCCGCCTTTCTGCCCTTAGCTATTTCCTCATTCTCTGACTTCCGATAAATACTCGCCCAGTTTACAGCTTCTTTAATTTGTTTTTCTGTTGAAGGCTTGTATCCTTTTTCGTATTTCATAGTTTCAGCGATTGCGTCGCCTACTATCTGTTCGAGATAGAAATAATTGTGGATGTATTTTTCATCGGGGCGCCAAAAGCGATATTCAACCTGCTTACCATCTGAGCCTCTAAAAGTGCCATCCTTCTCTTTGTCCTTCTTTTGGCCTGAATAAGTAGAAGTCAACTGCGCGTAGGATTTTGTCTTCTGCGGATTGTAGGTGGTGATTTGTTTCAATCGATCGTCATCATAGTACGAATAGACAATCCGATTTCCATTGGGTTTGATTTCTTCCTCAAGAAGATAGACTAAAGAAAGAGGGTGACTCGTCCTCCGTTTATATTTATAAATTCTTCGGCCCCCATTCCCTAGATAAAGTGTGGCTTCTGTACCGATATCGCCATCGTTTGAAAAATCCAACCGATTATTCCGTACATCGGTCTTCCCTGAGATCTCTCTCCCAAAAGGAGGGGGATAAAAATGATCCAGTTCGACACGGTGTCCATTTTCTCCTTTCTTGTATCTATATCGACAAACAGCTCCCTCTGGCTCTTGAATCGTGGTTATCCCCTCTTTTTCTGTGATGACCAGAGAAAACTGACAATGGGGAAAAATGGCCCAACCTCCTTCCCAATTCAAGGCGCTGGCATTATCAGAAACATAGGTGCGAGAAATGGGGATAGGTTCGAAGCCGGCAATCAGTGCATCGGTTCGTTGGAGAAAGAATTGACCGGTTAGTGCATCGACACACCCCCTCACATGAGAGGATGTCGCATCGATAACAATGGAACTATCTGGATCATTGGAGAATAATGCGTTGATAAAAAAAAGAAAAAGAAGCCAGGTCCTGCTCATTTCAAAAACTTCCCTTAAAAAAGTTTTTAAAAAAATTTAAACCTTAGCTTCGTTTTCTAGCAAGAAAAATTTTAGTGAGATAGTTTCGCAGATCTATTGCAATGCATCAAAGAGATGAAACCTTTAAACGGCTAGGGCTGGCTCTAAAGAGCGGTCCCATTTTTGGATTTCTTCCGTAATTTTTCCTGAGGGAAGATCTCCATGGCCTGCATTAGGCAAGAGTAGGCCCGTTTTGTTTTCCATGAGATCTTCTTTTTGGAGAGCTTCGAGCAAGTCCACCTGAGCCATCATTTCATCCTGGCCACCCTGAATCACAATTTCATGAATGCCTTGTTCCTGAAACTTTTTAGAGGCAGCTACAGAATCCATTTCAGAGCCAAACCAAGTGATGACTTTTCCTGCAAGGGAACCTTCAAATTTTGCAGCAATCTGACTCAATCGAGCAAAAGTCATCATCCGCATCGCTAAATAGTGGACATCGGGAAGGAATGTATGTTGTAAAGCTGCCTTGCCAATGGCTGCACCACCCAAAGAATGGCCAGCTAGAACAATTTTTTTCGCCTTGATCGCAGTTTCCAGAAACGAAATGGCCACTTCTTGAGCATCGCCGATCCTTTCTGCAGTAGCTAAGCCTTCGCTTCTGCCGACTCCTGGCCCATTTACCAAGAGGATATTAAACCCTGCTCGTGAATAAGGAACTTCGCCATTTTCCAGGAATATATGTTCTATGGTTGAGGAATTTCCAGTAGCGTAAAGAGCCCATTTCCCATTTGAGATATCCGATTGGTGGCCAAAAAGCAGGCCGGTATAGCGGAGCCCATTTTTCTCCAATACGACTTCTCTTCCTACAAAATCCCTATTTTGTTCGAGCGTAGCTTCAACTCGCTGCCTCAATCGATCCATCTCCCTGGCAGTAAAGATCACTTGAGCCGGATACACTAATAACATGACGATTCGCCCAATCAGAGCTTTAGTCACTTCATAAAGTCCCCAAGGGAAAATAATAATTTTTAAAAGGATTAGAGAGATCGTTTTAGCTGTATCGATCCAAGTTTTTTCAGAGGAGATCGAAAAGTCGGGAATGGAGGGCTCGTTTCCCTGTAGGGCTTGATAATTTTTGAAGGGCTTCCAGTCGTTGGGTGCCAACCCATTTACAGGGAAATATTGATTGTATAGGGGATTAATTTTAGTTGTCATTCGCCACCTTAATTTATGGGAATGTTATACGCATTTCAGTTATTAATCAACTTTCAACCATTGATTCTACAGAACAATTCTAACGATTGTTAATTCCCTATTATTTAATCCTAATGCGGCTCGCATATCAACGAATTCTTTGATTGCACTACAACTCTACGCTACTCTGCGGATGGACTCGTGGATTCACAAATAGGGTGTAAAATATCCTTTTCATTAATTCCTACCCTCATTTATCTTCCTTCCAATATTTCTTATGGACAAAAGAAGCGTGAAAACACTTCAGGAAATATGAGATTAAAAGCAAATTCAACAGCAATGCCGGAAAAAATATGAAAAAAATCACTCTATATTCATTAAGAACCATCTACTTCGTTGTCTTTTTGTTTATTCTTTGGACTCCTTACAGCTTCGTTCAATCTCCTTTATCTATTCTTGCCATTCAACTTTCTCTTGTTTTTCTATTTTCAATTGTTTATGAAATTACAGACCTCGTTTTTCATAAATGGATTGGAATAGAAAACCACTTTAACAAAACGCAAGTAAAAAGAAAAATAATTTCAAACTTATTGCCCCTGGTAGCAGCGCATTTATTCAATACATTCATTATATTTTCCTTCACATTTGTTTCATTGTCGCAGATGTTATTAATTTTATTACTGTATATTGCTGGTTTGTTATATTTTTTCCCGCGCAAACGGGTAAGACATTGGGTAACGTCAGGCCGTTGGGAAGCCGCCCCTCCTGAATCCTAAACGTGTGCGATTTTAGAATCTCGCTTGACCCTCACGTATACGTGATTCCTTATATTGGGCCCATCCTTTAAAATCAGTGGGATATTAGGGGAGAGAAATCGATGGCTTATACTGTTAAAAAATTGAGTAAACTCTCAGGCGTAACCGTTCGTGCGCTCCATTTTTACGAAGAGGAAAAACTTCTGAAACCGGCCTACTACGGATCCAATGGGTACCGGTATTATGAAGAAAAAGAGCTGTTGCGGCTGCAGCAGATCCTCTTCTTTAAGGAGCTGGGTTTTACCCTAAAACAGATCGGCAAAGTCTTGGGAAGAGACGATTTTGACCAGCTGGCAGCTCTCTATTCTCACAGGCAGGCCTTGTGTCGAGACTGGAAGAAAATCGGGCTGCTGATTAAGACCATCGATCAGACGATCAAACATCTAAAAGGTCAGAAAAAAATGAAAGATAAGGAAATATTTAATGGGTTTAGTCTTGTGACGAGAGGGAAAGGAACTGAATCCTATTTCTCATCTGAAACAGTGGTTCTCAATGGCGTAAAGAATTGGGCCACTGAAAAGCGGGAAAAATCGTTCTGCGATCAGATCGCCAAAACAGCTCATGAACTATTTAGAAAAGTGGTTCACTGCATCGAAAAGGGATTAGAATCTGATTCGGTAGAGGTGCAGCGCCTGGTGAAAAAGCACCATGCTTTTGCGGAACAGACCCTTCGGGCGACAAAAGAGGTGTACATCTCCTTAGCACAACTCTATCTGGAACACCCCGAATTCAGAAAGCAGCTAGACCCGTTTCACCCACAATTAGCCCCCTTCCTGGCGAACGCCATGAAAACATTCGCAGAGAGGGAACTTACCTAACTCTTTAAACGGCCCGCACTTAGTGTTGCGGGCCTCTTTTCTATTTAATTTGAATTATAATATTTGTTTGTGTATAATACTTAAATATGACATTAAATTTTGATAGCATTCAGATATTAAATCGAAGCCAGCAAATCTATCCAGTGACTAATGAAGTAGGTCAAGAAGAGACGATCGGCTTGTTAAAAACCTCTCCTTCTACTGGAGGGGATACTTGGGTGGGCGTTTCTTGTCTGTTTAATTTCAATGGCGCAGCAGCTCGAAAAGTGAAATATATCGAAGTAATCGACCTGGGTGATCAGAAGATTTTCTGGGACCCCATAACGTCTATCATTCGAGAGACAGAAGACTACAAAGTAGCGGCAGGTCGGGTCAGAGATTTTATAGGGGAAAAAGCAGGTGTGTTTTTTAAAGACAGAAAATATTTTGAAAAGGCTCTTGTTACTTTTTCTGATGAAATTAAGAATAATGTGAGCTGGCTGAGCGATCGGGAATCGTATCAATGGATTCGGCAAATTATTTTGGGCGATCGATTTAAATACACTCAGGTCGATCTCAGAAATACAGATCAAGTAAAGGCATTTCGGCAGTCTTTAGATCACGCAGGACGCAAGATCGATTCGTTTTACGAATCGTCCGTCCTCAGTTGGGTCGATGAAGCTTCTTTATTGCCCTATTACGTGAATCTCGAAACTCTCCTGGGAAAGGATAATCCGTATCTCATTCACAGTGAGATTGGACAACCGCTTAAGCAACATGTGGAGAAATGCGATTCAAAAACAATCCCCAAACGGATTTTAAAATCGATTCAGATGGCCATGGATACGATAGAGAGCGAAAAGCTTCGTTTAGGAACGGTCCAAGCAGATCATCAAAAGATTCGGTTTTTACTGGAGAATCAGATCCCCCACGATCAATGGAGTACCCTCTTAAAGAAAATGGATCTCTGCTATCGAGTCGGGGTTTACATCGATTATTCGGCACTTCAAATTCAAAAAGGAGTTGAGCCCACGCAATTCTATAACGGTTTAAAAGCGCTTATCTGAGGGCCGCAATTTTCTTGTAGCCAATGTTGATCGCGCCAAGAAAACAATTCACAGAGAAAAAAAGAAAATCCCACGGCACCGAGATTTCAGCCCAAAACTGAATTCAGACGCTGATCGAGTTCTTTCAAACATTTTTGTGCTGCTTGGTCGATCACTCCATAGTTTAACATACGAATCGTCGGTTTTCCTGCTGCCTGTAGATCGTCGTGCACTATTTGCAAACTAGATTGAGCCATCGAAATTTCATCTTTACAAATTTTTAAATGCTCAACAGTAGATGCTAAATTAGCATAAATTCGCATTGAATATGATAATACATTGTAAATAGCTAAATAATCGATGGCTGTAAATCCTATCGCAGAAGTGTCGGAATTCCAATTAGCCCAGAGTCGATTTTTTGTAAATCGGCTAATCATGAATGATACATTTTTTTTCTGTTTTTCTAGGTTCGCTAAAGCATCGGGCCAGGTGGATATAGTTGACATCGATTTTTCCTTATTGTGGGGCAAATAGTATAACCCTCAGCAGGACAAACCCTCAAGATTTTTTGAACTTATAACCGCATCCCAAACTGATTGCCTGACTCGTAGCGCTTGAGTCCGAGATGGAAGATGAAAAAGGCCAGCGCGGTGAAGGCGGCGGAGCTGCCGAGGATGATGATGAGTCTGAGCCAGGAGAATTCGCGGAGGAGCTCTACGGGGAGATAACCGATGAGTCCTGCGGGAATGACTGTAAACATAATGAGTTGGAGAAGGCCTGAATAGATGTTCGTGGGGTAGAGGGCGAAGACGAAGAGGGAATCGAGGTATTTTTGAGAAACAGATTCGATGGAGCCGAGCCAAAAGGTGAGGCTGTGGATGATGACGGCGAGGGAGATGAAAATGAGACAGCCGGAAATGGTCAGGGTGAGAATGAGGGGGAGGGCTTTGATGAGTCCACTTAGGATAATGAGGATGAGGGAGGTCATCAGGTGGCCCCATCCTTTCGAGCGGGATTTCGATCCGGCGAGATGGAGGAGAAGATTTTTGGGCTGGGTCATAAAGGGGTCTAGGTCGCCGTTTAATATGATGAGTCCTAGATTTTTTACGCCGCCAAAACAGATTTGAGTGAGTCCGTAGGCTCCGGTGAGAATGGCCATCGAGGCGGCCATGTCGTTGATTTTCCAGCCGCCGATGTCGTTGAATTGGAGAAAGAAGATCCACCACATGGAAAAAAAGATGAGGTTGTTCGCAATCATCAGGGCCGATTCGAGGAGAAAGGCTCCGCGGAGGCTGATCGAGGCGCGGATGCTGGTGGAGAGGAGGTAGAAGAAGAAGGTGAGGGTTTTCAGGTTAGCCTCCTTCAAGGTTGAGAATTTTAAGGCCTCTGCGATAGAGAAGCGTCATGAGGATGAGGCCGAGAAGGCCCCAAAAGAGAAGGGATGCTGTGACGTGGAGAAGCGGAGTGAGGGTGAAGTCAAGGGCGAGGGCGCTCCGCTGGCCTAGGATGGCGGGGAAAGGGGTGCAATAGGCGACTTTTTGGATCCACAGAGGGTAGGCGGCTAGAGGAAGGATCAGACCTCCTAGGGCGAAGAGCATTTTTTCCCAAAGCCAATCGAAGGGGCCTACTTCTTGCAGCCAAAAGGCGGAGATGCCGACGATCATCTTGAAAATCATGCCGACGGTGGCGGAGAGAAGGCCGAGAATGAGGAGGATGGTTAGGCTGGAGAGGGAGAAGGGAAAGGTTCCTATTCGCCACCAGGTAAAGAGAAAGGCGACGAGTCCGAGGGAGATGAGGTTGACGGAGAGAACGCCGAGCCCTTCAAAAAACGCGGTGCCGAGATAGGAGATGGGGCGGGGAAGCAGATAGGCGAGACGGCCGCTGCGGCAATCTTGCTCGATCTCATATTGGAGGTCGGGAATGGCTATCAATACCCATTCGTTGAGAGCAATGTACCAAAGAAGCGCGTCGGGATCGAGATGGGCTACGTCTAATTTGAGCGCGGCTACTTTCCAAAGATGAGCGAAAACGAGGAGGCAGGTGATGAGGAAGAGGTTGAGCCCGATGAGCCCTTTGTAGTTTTTGAGGCTCTGAATGATGGCGAGGGTAAAGATCGTTCGATATTTTGCCGTTTTAACCATGGCGTGTTCCGTAAAGAGCGCGGATGATCTCCTCCATGGAGGGATCTTCGATGGTCACATCTTTTAGGCTTGTTCGCTTGAGGGTCTCATGAATCACGCGATCTATGGAAATTTCTTCCAAATTGATCTCACAGATAAAGTGATGGTTTTTGTTTTCTAAGACTTTGATGCCTGTTAGATCGAGGGAGAGGCTGTCTGCATCAGTCGTGAGGGTGAGAATCTTCTTTTTCATGTAGGCTTTTTTGAGTTCTTTGAGAGAACTATCGAGAATGATCGCCCCTTTGTCGAGGACGATGGCGCGCTCACAGACTTGCTCGATGTCGGCGGTGTCATGAGAGGTCAAAAAGAGGGTCGTGCCATAGTCGGAGGAGAGTCTGTTGAGGAGGCCGCGGATTTTCAGCTTTGCATTGATGTCGAGGCCAATGGTCGGTTCGTCGAGAAAAAGAATCTGGGGATTATGGAGGAGGCTCGCGACGAGTTCGCAACGCATTCGCTCTCCTAAAGAGAGTTGCCGGACCGGTTTGTGAAAAAAGGGGCCGATTTCAAAGAGTTCGAGGAGCTCTTTGAGCCGTTTTTCATAGATGGGTCGCTCGAGCTCGTAGATCTTTCCTAGGAGAGAAAAGGTGTCGGAAGGGGGAAGATGATGCCAGAGCTGTGTCCTTTGGCCAAACACCGTCCCAATCTTGTACCCGAGGGCTTGTCGGTCTTTCCAGGGAGTTAGTCCAAGTACTTCGATAAGCCCTGATGTGGGATGGAGAATGCCGGTTAACATTTTGAGGGTCGTCGACTTGCCGGCGCCGTTCGGACCAATGAAGGCTAGACGCTCGCCCCCTTTCACGGAAAAAGAGATGCCGTGAATCGCTGTCACTTCACTTTTCTTCGAGCAAAAGAGACCTTTAAGAGCTCCCAAAATGCCGGGAAATGTCGATCGAACAATAAAATTTTTGGTGAGTTTTTCTACGCGAATAACTGGATTCACTTTGCCTTTCCAAAAACAATGCCAGTGAGATCGTGCCTGAAGTGGATTTTCTTGTAAAATTAAATGTCTGAGAGGGTAAAATATTGTCATTAAAAATGGTGCGCTGATGAAAACTGTAGAAGTACACGAAATTAAACCGGAAAAATTTAGTCCTAGGGTCGAGGTGGCGGCTTGCTATGTCGAGTCTGATGAGAGGTTGCTTTTATTGCTGAACGCTCCGGGCGATGCAGAAGCGGGTAGTTGGGGCGTTCCTGCGGGAAAATTGAAACCGGGCGAAACGGCATGGGAATGCGCGGCGAGGGAGCTTTTTGAGGAAACTGGGATCGCCGTCGATTTGTCGAAAATCCAATCACTAGGATCTCTTTTTATCCGCAAACCCGATATCGATTATGTGTTCCACATGTTTCGAATCAAGGTGGATACTCGGCAAGCGGTCAGACTCTCTTCGGAACATCAAAGCTATCGATGGGTCACGGCTAAGGAAATTGTTCATTTACCGCTGATGGCCGGGGGTAGGGAGGCTTATGAGAGATATCGGTCTCTGACTAAAAAACGGGAGGGGGCCAGCGTCAACGCCTATTTGATTTTAAAGCAGGAAGGCAAGGTGTTGCTCCATTTGAGGCAAAATACTGGCTACTGCGATGGCTTGTGGAGTTTGGTCGCAGGGCATGTGGAAGAGGGGGAATCAGCGACGGAAGGAATGATCCGAGAGGCCTACGAGGAAATCGGTATTCGCCCTTCGGGGCTCAAAGTAGTCCACATCATGCATAGAAAAACAAACCGGATGAATGTCGATGTGTTTTTCGAATGTACGTCGTGGGATGGAAGGGTCGAGAATCGCGAGCCCGATAAATGTGGGGGTCTTGAGTTTTTCTCTTTGAATGATCTGCCATTGAATATAGTGGATTATAACGTCTTGGCTCTAAATGCGATCGAGCAGGGCTGTTTTTATTCTGAAGTAGGATGGGATCGCAAATTTTAACTTGTAAAAATAAACTTACAGCTTAAAATGTCATTTATGAAAAATTTTCTTCTGTGCTTATTTCTCTCGGTTGCAGCACTGATCGGAGCATTGGAAAAGCGAGACGCGGTTCGCCCTATGACGGTCAGCGTCATCATCCCTTGCCATTCCAATCATTTTGAACTTCTGCGAGATTTGTTGCATCGCTATCGCCTCCAATCTGTAGCTCCCGAAGAAATTGTCATCTCTCTATCAAATGCGGGACAAATTGACGCAGGCCAAATCCAAAGATTGGAAAAACAGAGTTGGCCATTTAAGTTAAAAATCATCCGACATCAAGAACAATTGGAAACGGCTCTCAATCGCAATGCAGCGGCATCTGCAAGCACCGGAGACTTGATCATCTGCCAAGATGCGGATGATTTACCCCATCGCCAAAGAATCCAAATCCTCAAATACTTATTCGAAAATTATCAGATCGACTTCCTCATTCATAAGTTTGTCTTCGACGAAAATGAATTCCCTCGCTGCAACCTGCGAGATGTTCCAGCTGCCTGCCATCGCTTTCGCGGAATCGACGAAAATCACCTCCGCTACCAACAACAGGGCGCCCCAGCTCTCACCCGAGACATCTTTAAACAAGTTCAATGGGAAAAAAGAAGAGACGGCTTTTTTGAAGATGAACTTTTTAGTATGAAAATACAGCCTCTTTGCGAAAACTTCTATATTCTATGCATCCCACTCATGGTCTATCGCTCTAACCTCTCCGCTTGGGATCATTAAATCCCAAAAGCTTCGTAGATCACCGCTCTACCTAAATAGCAACATACCGCCACAGGAATCATCCACAAAAAGCTTCCCCCAATTACTGGCCATACACTGTTTTCTCCCCGAGGAGCGACTTGAATATCTCTTTCTGCCAGGGGAGGGCTCGGAATATCTAACTTCCACGAAAGAGCTTGAGCGACTGCGGCAAGCTTCGCCCGAGGAATCCCATGGACTGAAAATAGTTCGCCTTGAGGAGTTATACAACTGGTTAAAGAATATTTTGTATCGATCATATTAAATTATTATATCAAATAATCAATATTAATTATATGTCAAATAATTCCTTGCATAGCAAATCTTTTATTTGGAAGAATGAGGATACTTTCGGAGAGAGCGTGATTCGCAAGATTTGGTCTTTTGGAAAAAATGAGCCGATCCCCCTGTTTGCTTTACTGGGATTACTGGTGGGAGTGGGATTTTATGTTGGAGAGCATCCCGATTGGAGTCAATGGGTCTGGGCTGCGACATTGATCGTCGGGGGGATTCCTATTGTCTTCCAGACGGTGAAAGGGATGATGAAGGGAGAGTTCGCTTCAGATATCGTCGCTATGTTGGCGATCGTTACGGCGATTATCATGGGTCAGTTTTTTGCTGGGGCGGTGGTCGTTTTGATGCAGTCGGGAGGCGAGGCGCTTGAGCGGTATGGCTTCAGGAAAGCGTCTTCATCGCTAAAGGCTCTTTTGGAACGGGCCCCTTCGGTCGCTTTTCGGAAAAAGGGAGAGGGGCTTGAAAAGATCGATGTGAAGGATGTGAGGGTGGGCGATATTTTAATCGTTCGTCCGGGCGATTTGGTGCCGGTCGATGGGACCATCGTGGAGGGAAATGCCGAAATCGATGAGTCCGCTTTGACGGGAGAGCCTTTGGCGAAGAATAAGGCGGCAGGCAATCAGGTGTTCTCGGGAAGCATCGATCTCAATGGGGCGATTGAAATGCGGGCTGACAAGGTGTCGCAAGAGAGTCAGTATGCAAAGATCGTCGAGTTGGTGAAAAAAGCGCAATTAGAAAAGGCGCCGATCCAACGGCTGGCTGATCGCTATGCCGTTGTATTCACTCCTTTGACTTTAATCATGAGTGGGCTGGGATTTTTGATTACGCGGGATCCAACGACAATTCTGTCTGTGTTGGTCGTGGCGACGCCTTGTCCGCTGATTTTAGCGACGCCGCTCGCCATCATTTGCGGGATCAACAAGTCAGCGAAGAGCGGGATCATTGTGAAGGGAGGGGCCGCCATGGAACAGGTGGGCCTCGCTAAGGCGGTGATTTTCGATAAGACGGGAACAATCACGTTCGGGACTCCTTATGTAGAGGAGATCATTCCTTTGAACAATGAAACGGTAGAGGATCTCCTTTATAGTACAGCCTCGTTGGAACAGTTCTCTTCCCATTCCATTGCGAAGGCAGTCGTCGATCAGGCAAAGGGAGGCCTCGCTTTACCGCTTAATTTTCAAGAAAGTCCGGGGAGAGGTGTCGCGGGAGATTTGGAGGGTTGTCATTATACAGTGGGATCTTATGCATTCTTGGAAAAGGAGCTGGGAAAAGATTGTTTTAAAAACTGCCAGGAGGCGATCGAGCGATTCTACAATCAGAATAAGTTGCTGATCTTCATCGCAAAAGATGCTCTTTGCGTTGGGATTCTCGTGATCAGCGACCGGATCCGGCCAGGGATTAAGGAATTGATCCAGCGGATTCGGGCGCTGGGCGTTCAAGAAGTGGTGATGTTGACCGGCGATAGTGCGAAAAATGGAGAGGTGATCGCAAGAGAAGCGGGAATTAAAGAGGTAAAAGCAGAATTACTGCCGGGTCAAAAGGCGGATGTGATCAAAGAACTGCTTGGAAAATACAATCCGATCGTCATGGTGGGCGATGGGATCAACGATGCGCCAGCGCTTGCTACAGCAACTGTAGGAATTGCCATGGGCGCTTATGGAAGCGCTATCTCGGTGGAGGCGGCCGATATCGTCTTGTTAGTCGATGATTTAGGAAAAGTGGGCGATGCCATCGCCATCAGCCAAAGAACGATTTTTGTCGCTAAAGAAAGCATCTTAGCGGGAATCGGCCTGAGCTTTGTCTTGATGATCGTTGCGAGCTTCGGCTTCATCCAGCCGGCGATCGGAGCTATGCTACAGGAAGTGATCGATGTAGTAGTGATCCTAAATGCTTTGCGGATCCGTTAATTTTCACTCAGACTCCCCCCTTTTGTCCCATTGAGATCAAAGGTGGAGAATTCGCCCCGGTACTTCAAAAGCGGCATGTTCAACACCACCTTATGCTTGCAAAATACATAGGCGTGGCGATTGAAAATAGAATCTTCGCTAATGATCAAAATCGGTTTCCAATGGACCTTTTCAAAGAGCGTCTTTAGAAAGGAGACGCTGCCGTTATGGATATTGGGCAAGGAGATATTTTCGTAGACGCGGAATGTGTAACACTCGTTTTCGATGCCTTTGAGGGACATGGAGTGGAAATCGTCCATCGAGGGAAGCCATTGATGAAGAAGATGATCAATCTGGTAATTCTCGAAGAGATAACGGATGATTTCTACTCTTTGGGGATGGGGAAGATCATCGGCGTCCTGACAGATAATGAGAGCGCCCGTGGCTGCTGCACAAGCTTCGTTCCGGTTCCTCCCTGGAGGGTATTTCGCTATGTGCTTGAGAATCTTTAGAGCGAAAGGCCAAGGCTTCCCTTCAAGGGCTAAAAGTAGGGCGGGAGAAACTTGGTTGTATTGAGAAAGAGAAATCACAATTTCATCGGGTAGTCGTGTTTGATTTTGGTACGCAGTCAACAACTCCTCAAGAAGAGGAAAATGGGCCGGATGGCAAGGGACGATGATGCTGGTCCTTATAGGATCAGCTGGAACTCTCATTTCAAGACCAAAACAGAGGGAAGAAATCGCAATCAGTAAAAAAAGCTTCATTTTTTTCCTAAAATATCTTAAATTTTTTTCTCTATGATGAAGATACTCTATTTCTTGTTTTTCATCCAACTCGGGTTCGCCCATTTTTCGAAAATGGCTGAATACAGCTTATCCGACGAGGATCACCGTCAGGAAGAAATCGTTTGGGAAGTGGCCGATACAGAGCCGTTCGATGAACTGATTTTTTCCTGGAACGCACCTCGCACCGCAACAAGATACTCCTTTTTCGTCAGTTTGCGGCAAGGAAACAACTGGTCCCCTTGGCTCTTTTATGGCGACTGGGGGAGCTGCGGTCAGTTTCTCGTAGGAGAAAAACCAGAAGGATCTTTAGGAGAAACCTACCGAGGGGTCGCACGGCCTAAAACGGGAACCTGCAATGGGTTCAAGGTCCAGATCGTATCTTCTGGCATTGAAAAATTAGCGGAAATGAAAACCTGCTGGGCCTGCCTTTCCAATTTGGCCGCCTTCAAACCCGAAATCACCCTACAAAAATCTTTGGACAAGGTCTTGCTCGAGAAAGTGGTCGGCCAAAGTTTGATCACATTGCGCCACCCTCGCTACACCGACATGTCGATGACCGCTGCGGCTTTGAGCGCGGTTAGATACCTTTCCAAGCGAGAGATCGGATCTAACGATTTCTCCGAATATGTCGTAGATGGGGATTTCGACTCCTATGATCACTGGTCTCTCCACGCAGCTGAAGCTTTCCATCGCCTCGGAGGAGCTTTTCGCGTCCGGATCGAACGGTTAAATGATTTTTCAGCCCTCCACGCATACCTCAAAAAGGGCTGCCCCGTCCTCGTAAATATCCTCGGCACCCCTTTTGGTAGCCTCCCGTGGCCGCCCTATCGAACTCACGTTCTTTGTATTATCGGGTACGATCCTGACCAAAGAAAAGTCCATTGCATTGACCCCGTCTTTCCCAATGATAAATCGACTCAAATGGCCTACTCAATCGACGACTTCCTCAGAGTCTGGGCTAAACGGCAAAATATCGCCTGCGTCTTCGACCGTTAAAAATTTTTATTCGACAAAATTCCAAATAACTATAAAAGGGGAAAAGGAGAACTCTAAACAGAGAACGAGGCCCCCTTGAAAGTTCGCGATATTAAATCCATCTTTGTCCTTCTGACTCTTTTCCCCCTTTCTCTACTCACCGCCCAAGAAGCGGATCATGTAGACTTCTGGGACGGATGGGAATCGGGCCAAATGGCAGTTCAACCTACTGTTGAGCCACTTAAATCAGTGACAGAAGCTTCTAGCAAAGAGGTAGATACACCCGCTCAGTCAGAAATAACTGCCGAATCGGTTAAACCTGCCTCAGAAACTCAGGTAGAAGAAGAAAAAGTCGAATTTTTTGGATGGAAATCAGTTCAAGCCGAAGCATCTGCTCAACAGGCCTCCGCTCCAGAAACTCAAGTCGCTGAAGCTCCTACCCAAGCAGAAGAAAGGGTCGATTTTTTTGAAGGATGGGAATCAGTTCAAGTAGATGCTGCCGAGCCTGCCGCTTCAGAAACTCAAGTCGTTGAAGCTCCTAGCCAAACAGAAGAAAAAATCGATTTTTTTGAAGGATGGGAATCGGCTCAAGTAGATGCTGCTGAGCCTGCCGCTTCAGAAACTCAAGTTGTAGAAGCTCCCAGCCAGACAGAAGAAAAAGTCGAATTTTTTGAGGGGTGGGAACAAACAGAAATGGCCGAAGCGCCTACGGCTCCATCCATGGAAGAGCCGGGGTATTCAGAAACCGCCTCTTCGAATGAGCAAATGGCTTCTGAAGCTGCGGCAAAAAATGCGCCTCTTGCCACCGCTCAACACTCTTCAGAACCTTGCGACACAGATATCGAACACTTCAAGGAAACCAAAGTCATTATTGAAGAGACAAAAGGTCTCGTCCTCGTCGATGACGAGTACCATTTGATGAACAAAGAAGAACTGAAAAATATCTCAGGAGTCACAGTTTCTCATATCCAACTTCCCGGATCACTGAACGACTTGCAAATGAAGCTCGACCCCATTTATCGAGGACAACCTTTAACTCTCCGAAAAATCAAAGAACTCAAAAAAGTGATCAATGCCCATTTTATTGAAAATGGATTCCCTTTCACTATGGTTCGCGTGCCAAAACAATGCATCAGCACGGGCGTTTTGCAATTGATTGTATGCCAATCGAAACTCGGCAATATTGTGGTAGAGGGAAATCGTTGGACCTGCCCCGATCTGATCCTCCAATATATAAAGACCAAGCCCGGCGATTGCATCCGCTCTAACAATATGGTTAAAGACATCAACTTCATCAATCGAAACCCCTATCGAAGAGTCAATGCCATCTACGCTCCAGGGAAAGAACCTTGTACTACGGATCTCATCCTCGCTATGGATGACCGAAAGCCCTATCGGCTTTACGCAGGTGCAGATAATACGGGCCCCGTTCGGATTCGCCGTCAGAGGGTCTTTACAGGTCTCGGGGTCGCCAAAATGTTTGGCCTCGATCACTATCTGAATTTCCAATACACATCCTCCTATAATAACAGAGCCTTCCAAGGCTATACGGGGCAATATGTGATTTTCCTCCCCTTCGAAAACGTATTCAACGTTTTTGGCGGGTATTCGGTGATTCAATCAGATCTCCCTTTCCCCGAGGTAAAAAATCAAGGGGTCTTTATTCAAGCTTCAGGCAGATACACCATTCCGACGATCGTTGCTGAGAAAATCCCCCTAGAAGTCACTGCAGGCTTTGATTTCAAGAGAACAAATACAACCTTGCTATTCACACAAGTGAGCACCGGGGCTCCGTTCCCCAATAGCAATCAAGCCGCAAATCTCTCCCAATTCATGGTCGATTTTCGGACAGGTTATGAAGGGGTCTACTCAAGATGGGAATGGGTCTCTGAACTCTACTTTTCTCCCTGCGAGATGCTTCCCGATGAAACGGCAGAGCAATATACAGCTTTGCGACCTGGTGCCGCATCCACTTATCTCTACACAAAGCTGGCTACTCGCTATACCCAATGGCTCCCTGCCGACTTTGAAATGTTTCTTTGGCTGCGCGGTCAATTATCTGATAAAGCCTTGCTCCCCAGTGAACAATATGGCATCGGAGGCCATGACACAGTGCGCGGCTACGATGAATTCCAATTGGCCATGGACGATGCCTTCAACGTCAATTTCGAACTCCGTTCTCCTGCCATTCAACTCATCTCCACCATTCGAAAAATGGAAATGAAAGACGCCTTACAATTCCTCGTTTTTCTCGATTACGGGGTAGGCACAAATAAAATTGTAGAACCAGGGGAAAATTCTCCTTCTTGGTTAATGGGTTTTGGCCCAGGCCTTCGCTATACGCTCGATCCTTACGTAGCGATTCGCCTCGATTGGGGATGGAAATTGAATAAAGTTCCCTCCAATTCCTCCCTCCCGCCATACAGCGGAGGAGACAGCATGGTCCACTTCAGCGCGGTTTTAAGCTATTAAGCAGTAAAATCGGGTGCGCACGCGGACTCGGGTTCGAACAAGTCAATCCTTCAAGTTTGTTTGTATATAGCTTGTTTTTTTTCAGCACAGAAAGTAGGCTTTTTTTTACATACGCTCCATGGGGTAGTAAAAAATGAGTCGAAGATATCTGATTGGTCTTGCAGCAATTTTAATGGCAAGCCAAATTTTGATTGCGCAAGAAGCTTCCAATCCATCTCCCTGCATTCAAGTTGAACCTATCAAGGATCCCTGCAAGTATGCTCCCTCTTTCAATGCCCCCGCAGTCGTCGATGTCACTACAGAATCAAGCTGGGGATCAAGTCTCTTTACCGACGTATCATTTCTCTATTGGCATGGGAGCCAAGAAGGTCTGCAGCTCGCTGTAAACGGAGTGTTTTCACCGATCCTCATTCCTCCCGCAAACGACGCTCTTTCCTATCTATCTCCAAGTACCACGCCTCTCATTCAGTCGTTTGATTACCATCCTGGATTCAAAGTGGGACTAGGATTTGTCACCGACCACCAATGGCAAGTGCGCGCTGACTACACATGGCTCCGAGGGAGCACCTCACTCAATGAAAATGTACCAACTGCACTCGATCAAATATCTGGAGTCGATCTTACAAAGTATCCTTCTACCGGCCAGCCTGTGTGGGAAATCGATGCTTGGTTCCTACAAGGTAGTGATGGTGGCCAGACTCTCTCTGGCACTAATATCACCTCTACTTGGCACTACGCCATCGATTTCTTAGACGCCGTTGTCAGTCGCCCTTTCTATCAGGGACCATCGCTTGCAATCGACCCTTTTGGAGGGCTTCGCGCCACGTGGATTCGCCAATCACTGCAAGTCGGTTTAATGGAAGTTTCCGGAATGTTCAGCGAGCCCAACACAACACAGCCTATTTTTTCTTACAATCACTCCCAATCTTGGGGCATTGGACCCAAAATCGGCTTTGATAGTTCCTGGCTCCTCCCCATGGGATTTAGACTCGAAGCCTGTGTAGCAGCAGATCTCATTTACACTCAGTACACAAAAATTTCCCACTCAGAAGACGCCGCCTCCACGGGGTTCAATCCAGGACCCTATCTAACAATCATTCGCGATTACGACTGTCTTCGAACGATGGCGGAATTAGGTCTTGGGTTTGGCTGGGGGCAATATTTTGCCTGCAACAAGTATCACCTCGATTTTTCCGCGGCCTATGATTTCACCTACATGTGGCGCCAAAATATGATGCGTGTGATCGTCGATGAAGTAAGAGCGGGTATCGGCTCTGCAGCCTCTGATTTTTTCTTGCATGGATTGACCCTTAACGGCCGTTTCGACTTTTAAAAGAAAGGATTTAAAATGACTCTCAAATTTTTGACAGCAATAATTTTGATCGGTCAAAACTTGATTGCGCAAGAAGCTCCTCCCTGCATTCAAGCTGAACCCATTGTAGATTCCTGCAAATATCCCCCAGCTTTCAATGCTCCCGCGTGTATAGATGTCGAGAAGGATGGCTGGATGACCCACCTATTTGCCGATGCTTCATTTCTCTATTGGCATGGCAGTGAAGAAGGTTTGACCCTTGCCATCAATGGCGTCTGGTCAGAAGTTTCTGCAATACCCCAATTTTTTTTAACCCAAAATACAACCGCGCTCATCCAATCTTATGGCTACCATCCCGGATTCAAAGCGGGGATAGGATTTGTCACAGATCATCAGTGGCAGGTTCGCGCCGATTTCACTTGGCTCCGAGGGAATACCACAATCAACGAACCTGCGCCAATGACATATTTTCTAACATCTGGAGTCAGTACACTCTCAGCAGGTCAAGTATTCGGGATGCCCATATGGATTATCGATGATTGGTTTTTACAAGGGACTCCAGGAAATCAGGGGCTAGTTGCAACAAACATCGCATCGACTTGGCATTATGCAGTTGATTTTTTAGATGTCGTCGCAAGCCGTCCCTATACGCAAGGACCCTCTTTGACTATCTCTCCTTTTGGAGGGCTGCGCGCTGCGTGGATTAACCAATCGATAGAAATCACGGCTACACAACTGTCCACCGTGTTTGGCTCCAATACCCCTACGCTGCCGATTGTCTCTCGTAATAGCTCTAAATCTTGGGGCATTGGCCCCAGAATCGGCCTTGAAGGCGCTTGTCTCTTTCCCCTGGGATTTAGACTCGAAGGAAGTTTAGCAACAGATGTTCTTTTTACCCGCTACACAAAAATAGCCCACACAGAAGACGCCGCCTCAACAAATTTCGCCCCAGGTCCCTACCACACAGGCACGAATAATTACGACTGTTTGCGAGCTATGGCAGAAATGGGTCTTGGCTTCGGTTGGGGGCAATATTTTGCCTGCAATAAGTATCACCTCGATTTTTCAGCGACCTATGATTTCACTTACATGTGGCGTCAAAACATGATGCGATTAATAGATGACGAGATTTTGCTTGGCATCGGCTCTGCAGCCTCTGACTTTTTATTGCATGGATTAACAGTTACTGGCCGTTTCGATTTTTAAAACAAGGATTTAAAATGACTCCAAGATCTTTTATTGCAGCAAGCTTGCTCACCTGCCAAAATTTGATCGCAGACCAGGCCCCACCCTCTATTCCACCTTGTATACAAGCCGAATCCATTGTAGACGCCTGCAAGTATCTTCCAGCTTTCAATGCCCCCGCAGTCATCGATCTCGATAGACACCGCTGGATGTCCAATCTGTTTGTCGACGCATCCTTTCTCTATTGGCGCGGCAGTGAAGAAGGTTTGACAGTGGCTGTTAACGGCGTATGGAACACAAGCGGCGGTTTAATATCGAGTCTTTCCATCATCACAAATCCTCTCATTCAAAATTTTGACTACCATCCTGGATTCAAAGTGGGATTGGGATTTGTCACAGACCATCAGTGGCAGTGCCGCGCCGAATATACATGGCTTCGAGGAAGCAACTCGATGAGCCAAGGCGCTCCAACACTCAGCGAGACTGCCGGATCGTATCTCGCTGACGGCCTTCCTGTATGGATCGTTGAGGATTGGGTTATACAAGGGACTTCAAACAATCAGAATCTGGTTGGAAGTTACGTCTCGTCTACTTGGAAGTATACAGTCGATTTTTTAGACGCTGTCGTCAGCCGCCCCTATTATCAGGGATCTTCGGTGTCAATCAACCCTTTTGGCGGGCTTCGCGCTGCATGGATCTCCCAGTCGATGCTTGTTGGTTTAACGGAAATCCCCTCTATGTTCGCGGCCGGATCTCTTCCTCC
>Ga0206803_1019_pt1 | contig 52215 bp, 49 predicted proteins | sample Alteio_BWOrgCont_61_FD_152909 | JGI IMG/M metagenome (GOLD analysis project Ga0206803, IMG submission 152909) | Enriched cells from forest soil in Barre Woods Harvard Forest LTER site, Petersham, Massachusetts, United States -... | ecosystem: Environmental > Terrestrial > Soil > Temperate forest >... | reverse complement strand
CCGTATGGCCAAGGTTCGTGTTCAACACGTTCACATTCGTTGCCCCTGACACATAAACGCCGTAACTACTGCCAAAGCCGCCGCCGCCGATTCCTGTGATGTTGATTGTATTCGCGCCCGATCCAGTCGGCGTACCTGCCGCGAGAACGCTGCCTGCAGCCAGCACGACCCCGTGATTGCTAGAAACGCCGCCGTAATTGTAGCTACCGCCGCCGGTGCCACTCAAAGAAATCGTCCCGCCGTCGGTGACTCGAAGAGTGCCGTTATTGAAGATCCCATATTCATTGACCCCGGTTCCCAAGCTGCCCGCTATGACCGAAATGCGGCTTGTATACACAGAGCTGCCAATCGTACCCGCATTGTTAAAGCCATAGTCGTTGTTCGTTCCTGGTCCTCCGAAGCACTCTTGGAAGTTGATCACAGGGGCGCTGATCAAGCCGTTTGCACTTAAGTTAAATCCAAAGTGTCCCCCATTAATCCCTGCACCGGTGCCGCCCATAGCTATGATGAAGTTGAGAGGTGGCACAGAACCTCCCGGCGTGTAGTTGACGGTGAGTTGCGCTGTGCCAAGGTTAATGCCAATGTTGGAAGAACCTCCACTACCGCCAATGCAATTCATGAAATTGATTGAATTGCCGGGATTTGTCCCCAACATATTGAAGACAATCGGGTTCGTGGCATTATTAATGATACCCGTGTTGCTACCGCCTGGACCCGTACCGCCGATTCCGGTGATGTTGATCGTATTGAGACCTCCGCCCGCATTGGTTCCCGCAGTAAAACTTGCAAAGGCAAAGAAGACCCCTGGGTTGTTCACTGACAACGGATTGCTATAAAGGCCTCCGCCTGTACCGACTATATTGATCGTGCCGCCATCTCCAACTTGACAACCCACAAAACCAGGCCCCCCAGTGCCAGGCTGGATGCCCACTTCAGTAGATCCAGTCCCCAAACTTCCAGTTTGGATAGAAATCACCTTCGTCGTAGGGCCGCCTATTAATGATGTGCCTGAAGCTGGCGAAGCCATTAAAAAGCCAATGTCTTCACTTGTGCCCGGACCACCAATGATGTCGGTCATGATAATTGCAGGAGCACTGATTATTTGACCATTTATCCCAGCCGTTACTATGCCATAGTGGTTATTGACGCCGCTGCCCCCTGTGATATTGGTGAAATTGAGAGTTCCCGTACTAATGATCACGGGAGTGTCAATAACAATTCCGATGTTCGAAACCCCTCCACTGCCGCCGGTACAATTCACGAAGTTCAGCGAATTATAGACATTCGTCCCGGACAATTGGAAGGTGTTGGCATTATTTGTAAAAATAAACACGCCATGCTGACTGCCGCCATTGCCGCTACCACCGACCCCTGTGATATTGATCGTGTTGAGCCCGGATCCTGCAGCCGTTCCAGCAATCAGCGTCGCTCCCGACCCATTTCCAATACTCACGCCGTAGTTTTGCGTGCCGCTTCCATTATAAATCCCGCCGCCAGTCCCGATCAAAGTCATCGTGCCGCCGTTGCCGACGATCATCGTGCCGCCGCTATCGATTTGGATCCCCACTTCATTCGATCCGAGGCCTACGCCTCCAGCTTGAATATACAACTCATTCGTCCCCACGCTTCCAAAAGTTCCCCCCATGAGATAGAAACCGATCGAGCTGCCGCCCATCACATCAGTTGCGGTCAATGCACCCGCGCTCACAGTGAACGTCGAGGGGATGATGACGCCATGATTGAAGCCAACATTGCCGACGCCGGCGCTGTTGCCGCTGCCGCCGACGACATTGGTGAAATTGATCGTGCCGTTGACAAACAAACTATTCTGGAAGACCACGCCCGCGTTATTGATGCTAGCTATAACAGGAGCGGAGCTGCTGCCGCTGCCGCCGAGGCAATTGGTGAAATTCAATACATTGTTCGTACCGACCGAGAAGACGTTGCCTCCCATGAAGACGCCGTAATTCGATCCGCCGCCGCCTGTGCCGCCAAATCCCGATAGAGTGGCCGTCGCACCGCCATTCATGTGGCCCAGAATGAGTTTGCTTCCCGATTCAAAATTGATCCCATAGTTGGTTACGCTAGTGGCAAGGCTATACGATCCCCCTCCGGTTCCGGTGATGAGCAGTGCGCCGCCATCGGCGATTTGGACGGTCCCACCGCTCTGGACATCGAAACCGAAGTTATTGCTCCCGGTTGCATTCAGGTTTAACCCTGAGACATTGATATATTGCGTCGCAGGTCCACCGAGTACACCGCCGTTTTGGATCTGAAACCCAGGAGTCCCTGCAGCAGTGCTCACGCCCTGCATGATGACAAATGGACCCGACGTATGCCCCGCGATCACCACATTGCCAACTCCATTAGAGCACATTGTGGTGGTGGCAGTGGCCGGCGCCGTGGCGCCCAGAGTCATTCCTCCAATCGCGCAATAACTAATTGTATTGGTCCCAGCAGTCCCGCTCGTAAAGGTAAATCCAAAACCGAGAGCGGTGACGATGCCATTATTCGTCGAACTTCCGTTGCCCGCCACCCCTTCGATTTTCACTAAAGATGAGGCTGTAGTAAGAGCGCTACTGCCAACTGTGAGAGAACCACTTGCTGCGAGATTCACGCCGGTATTCCCCGAAGCATTGGTGCTATAAACACCGCCGCCGATCCCCAATAAGGTGACATTTCCGCCGTTGTTGACCTTGATCCCACCCGTGACGTTGATCCCGATCTCATTGCCGCCAGTCCCCATACTTCCCGCTGACATGTAGATCGTGTGCGTCACGCCGGTATCGCCCAGAGTTCCTGCGACATTCAAGCCGTAGTCGCTATTAGTTCCTGGACCTCCGAAGATGTCGACGCCGATGATCGCAGGTGCGATGACAGTTTGACCTGAAGCGATGTTGATCCCGTAGTTATTTCCTAAAGCCGAGCTGCTGCCGCCGGCGACACTATTGAAATTCAGAGTCCCATTGACGAGTCCGAAATTCGCCGCAAAGTCAATGCCGTAGTTGCCCTGTGCAGCCAAGCCATTGCCGCCGCTACCGCCTGCGCAGTTGTTGAAATTCACAGCATTGCCTGCATTCAAACCATTCAAATTAACAGTCGTTGGAGAACTTACATAGACGCCATAATGTTGTCCGCTGCCGCCAACACCCCCAATGCCTGTAATATTGACCTTATTGAGCCCCGAACCCGTTGGCACTCCCGCAAAAATCACCCCGCCGGCAAACTGAACGCCATAGTTCGTGGATCCACTTGTGCTGCTATACGATCCCCCGCCCGTGCCAACCAGCGCAATCGTCCCGCCGTCGCTCACTTGGATGGTTGAATTCGCGCCTAAAACGATGCCTGATTCAGTGCTTACCGTCCCCAAACTTCCCGCAGAGATGGAGATCAAGTTTGTCCCCACGCCGCCGAAAGTCATAGGATTTGCAGCAGATCCAGCTATAGAAACACCGACATCGGCGCCCGTTCCCCGCCCACCATACACATCTTTCATAATAATCGTCGGTGCGCTCACTATCTGAGTCGTTGTCTGAGCAGCACTCCCGATCTGGACTCCGATATTGCCTGTCCCTCCACTGCCCCCTACGCAGTTCGTGAAATTGAGCGTTGCGTATCCGGGCGCTGTGTAGTTTACAATCACCGAAGTATTTAGGATGTTGACGCCAGAGCAAGAGCCTCCGTTACCGTTATTACCGCCCACACAGTTGATGAAATTGACCGAATTGGACAGGTTTGTCCCGTTCATATTGAAAGTCCAAGTGGAATTCACAGTAAAATTAATCCCGGAAGATCCGCCCGAAGCACTGGTCGCACTTGTTCCCCCAATTCCAGTGAGATTGACCGTATTTAGTCCCGCTCCACCGACGACTCCCACATTAAAGACCGTGTTCGTACCGGACGTTAGCCACTGAATTCCTGAATTCAGACCAGTCCCCGACGCATAACTACCCCCGCCCGTGCCAATCAGAGAAATCGTCCCCCCATCTCCGACGGTGAAGGTAACCGTTCCCGTACTTATATTCGCAATTCCAGCTTCGGAAGAGCCCTGGCCTAAAGATCCCGCTTCGAGAAGGATATAGTTGGTCGTTGGGTTCACTGCGGTGCCGATATTTGCGCCAGCGTTTAGCGCAATTCCCGCATTTAGACTTCCTGTACCCCCCCCATTTCCTCCCATGATTCCTGTCGCCTCGATCACTGGCGCGGAGGTCGTCTGGGCAAAGTAAATCCCATAGTTCGATCCACCCCCTACACAGGTGCCTCCCACGCAATTGGTGAAACGGAGAATTCCCGACTGCAGGATTAGATTGGCGCCTACCACAACCCCAGCATTCGTTCCCGCCGACGCATACGTCGCCCCTGCAACACAATTGATGAAATTGAGAGAATTATTTGGATTTGTCCCTAGCAATTGGATGGTGGGGATGGAGGAGATGTTCACGCCGTAATTTTGACCAATAATTGTGCTACCATTCACACCTCCAATTCCTGTAACATTGATCGTATTGAGGCCACCGCCTCCATTGCCTGCGGTAAGGGTGCTGGCGCCTATCTGAATGCCGTAGTTAGCGCTGCCGCTTGCATTACCATAACTGCCGCCGCCTGTTCCGACTAGATTGATCGTTCCGCCATTGGTGACCTGAAGGGTTCCTCCAATTAAATCTATCCCGTACTCGTTGGTTCCTGTCCCCGTGCTTCCTGCCGTAATCGAGATGAGGCTCGTGATCAGAGAATTGCCAATCGACCCACTATTACCGTAAAAGCCAACGTCGGTATTTGTTCCCTGACCGCCAAAGCATTCATTCAAGATGATAATAGGCGCGCTGAGGCTCCCAGTACCCATATAGAATCCACAATGAAAATTTCCCGAACCGCTGCCGCCCATAGCCATGATGAAATTAAGGGAAGGAGGCGAAACAACACCCGACGTCCAGTTGACTGTAAGCGCTGCTCCATTATAATAAATCCCATGGTTCAATGTCCCTCCAATGCCGCCAACGCAGTTCATGAAGTTCACCGAATTGCCCGGATTTGTCCCCAACATATTGAAGTTAAGCGCAGAGGTAACTTCGGCACCAAAATGATTGCCGCCGCCCCCCGTACCCCCAAATCCCGTAATGTTGATCGTATTGAGACCGCTCCCCGTATTGGTTCCTAGAGTAAACCTTGCGTTAGCAAAGTTAATCCCCGCGTTCGTAGTTCCCACTGCATTGCTATAAATCCCCCCGCCAGTTCCGACTAGAGTGATCGTGCCTCCATCGTTCACTTGAAGAGCCGCGACACCGGTGCCGCCGAGGCCTAATTGAATGCCGTATTCATTACTTCCCCTTCCAAGACTTCCCGCTGTGACGTAGATTACATTCGTCGAAGTTCCACCGATTGTTGTGGTCTGGCCCGAGCTTGGCGAAACAAAAAAGCCAATGTCATTACCCAAGCCCGACCCCCCGAGAACATCCGTCATGATGATGGCAGGAGCGCTGATCGCTGTCGTTGAACCCGTTACGTTAACAAATACACCATGGTGCTGCGTGCCGATGCCAGTATTTACCCCTCCACTGCCCCCCGTGATATTGATGAAATTGAGTGTTCCTCCACCGGAGATGCTTAAAACCGAGTTAATAAGGACCCCGCAGTTTCCGTTTCCATTTGCCCCATTTCCCCCACTTCCGCCTACGCAGTTGATGAAATTGAACGAATTGCCTGAATTTGTCCCGAGCAAAGAAATACTAGGAGTCCCCCCGCTGATAGACACGCCGTGGTGGGCCCCGTTCTCGAAAGAGTTTGCGTTACTTGAAACGCCTCCGATCCCAGTGATATTGATCGTATTTAAGCCACTTCCTCCTCCAACACCTGCGGAAATAGAGACGTTAGTCCCGCCGGTAAAGGCAACGCCAGAGTTTCCCAGGCTAGGGATAGCATAAGAACCCCCTGCTGTTCCGATCAGTGTGATGGTTCCTCCATCGCCTACTATAAGGTTTGAGTTAAAGCCAAGATTAATGCCGTACTCGGTACCATTTAAGGAGGTTCCCACTCCCAGACTTCCCCCGGTGATCGAGATGAGCTGCGTACTCGGCGCACTCGTACTGCCCAGTGTTCCACCATTTAGATAAACGCCCCAATCATCATTCTGTCCAGGCCCCCCAAAGCAATCTTGCATGATGATTACAGGAGCAGTTATCGTTGAGTTCCCCTGTATCGCGACCCCGAAATTTTGAGACCCGAAGGCGCTACCGGTGGCGGCGCCGCCTACACAGTTTCTGAAGTACATAGTGCCACTTGTTAGAGTCACGGTTGACCCTGAAAATTGGATTCCAACATTATTAGTGCCCCCGTTACCTCCGACACAATTGATGAAATTGAGCGAATTATTCGGATTTGTCCCTAATAAGGTTACACTCAGTCCAGATGCGAACACGCCGTTATTTGAGCCCCCGAGTCCGACGCCCCCGATCCCAGTGATATTGATCGTATTTAATCCACTTCCCGCACCCGTGCCCGCAGAAAGTGTGGTGCTTGAGCTGATGTTAACCCCGATGCTGACGTCTCCGTTAGGGTTATTATACGCTCCTCCTCCCGTGCCTCTCAGTGTAATCGTCCCCCCATCGCCTACGGTTAAAGAGGTTCCATTAAACATATCTATTCCCACCTCGCTGAATCCCATTCTCAAACTTCCAGCACTGATAGAAATGGATGTGGTTGACGTACTTCCTATGGTGGCTCCATTGCAATAAAAGCCAAAATTGTTGTTCACTGCTGGTCCGCTAAAACAATCATTCACGGTGATCGTTGAACCAGTAATCGAGACACCACTTTCAACAAATATGCCATGATTTTGCGCTGGGGAAATACCCCCCTGAATATTTTGGAAAATGACTGGTCCCGTTGAAGAGATGCCGCCGGAAATAAGGCATACCCCGCAACTTCCCGAGCCGCCGCTAACATTCCCCGCCCCTCCAATACAATCCTGAAAAGTAATCGTTCCCCCTGTGCTAGAAATGGGCCCGTTTAGATAGACGCCGTGGCATGGACCACCCCCCGCTGCGGCATAAGGGTTGCCCGCTCCACTGATGGTTAGAGAGCCCGATGTGACGAACAAACTACCAGTGAGGAAAATCCCATACCCTACGCTTGTAATGACCCCAGAAGCACCTGAATACCAATTATTTAGAGTTTGAAGAACGATATTTCCGCCGCCGAAAGCGTTAAGCACAGATTGTATGTTCAGAGTAGTATCTGCGATCAGAGTTAAGGTTGTCGCCGTTCCCCAAGAGATATTGGCGATAAGGTTCGATACCGTTAACGTCCCCCCACCAGTCGGAGCTGAGCCAGGAAAGGCATTGGTGGAGTTAGCTGTACTAATGACAACGCTTTGAGTTCCCAATTCGGTTTGGATCGTTGTATAGAGAATCGTGGAAGCATCGCCTGTAGAAAACTGCCAGAAAAACGGTCCGGTCGTTGCAGGCATTTGGTTCACAGTAGCACCCGAAGTAGCAGATGTACTAATGGTGACATCGGCAGGGTCCATCAGCAAAGTGCCTGGTTTTCCAAGTGGCGCCCCAGCGTCCGAGTGTCCCTGATAATCGAGATATTTTCCCGACACCTCGACAAATCCTCCGTCGCCTCCATTCGCTCCCCCTTGCGCCGAGATATTTCCTCCAAACTTCATCCCCCCATCGGACCATAAAATGACTTTCCCGCCATCTCCCTTCTCTTTCGCATTGGCTTTCAGAAGAGCGCCAGGGCTTACAATCGTCGTGCTTGCATTGGGCACATGGGGATTATTCCCCTGAAAATCGCCTCCCACCAAAATCGTTCCGCCATCTCGTCCCTCAACATCGACATAAGCCCCAGGCAAAACTCCCACTCTATCTCCCAGCAGATGGACAGTGCCCCCTTTCCCCTTCTCATTCACTGCAGTGATCCGGCCACCTACCTCGCAAATCCCCTCATCGGCTAGCAGATAAACTTCTCCACCCACTTCAGCCACACTCAAAGCCTCGATAATCCCCGTACTGCTGATCGCCTTTTCATAGACACTCGAGCAGCTCTTCAGTTCGACAGCCAACGCCTTGATCACCCCTTCATGCGTCAAAGCAGCCCCCTCAACAGTCTCTTCGCTCTCGATCTTGGTGCGTATGTATATATAAGGTGTCGATTCTGGCTGAAGCAGCACTTCGGCGCCCACGCCAATGCCCACTTTTCCATTGGGCGCATCGATAGTTCCCCCATTTCTCACCACTCTACCAATGAGCGCGACATTGCCTGCAGCGCAAGAAATAACTCCCAAATTGACCACGCTTCCCTGGCCATCGCCGGAGAAAAGCATGTTGCGTTCGTTCAAGAACGCATCGTTCAATACATCGAGAGACGATGCGATGAAGCTAGCCGATTCAATGCGACCGCCAGGGCCGATTAAAACGCCATTGGGGTTGATTAAATAGACATGACCATTTGAATAGAGTGCTCCCATGATTTTGCTGATATCGCCACCTACAACCCTATTGAGAACGGCTGCATCTTTACCCACTTGGTTAAAGCGAAAAGCCTCAGTGGCATCGATGGAGAATTTCTCCCAGTGGATGATCGATTTATCTTTGCTATGGACGGTCATGACGCCTTGCGCGTCTAGGGCTGGGGGAGAGACTTCTCCATGGATGACCTTGAATCCTTCAGGGTTAGCCGTCGCAACCGAAGCGACTCCTAAACTAACTCCTAAAATGAACCAACGCAAAATATTTTTCATTGCAAACACCACGTAAAAAACTGAATAGAGACACAATATTGCTTATCTCTGGTTCATAGAGACTGGCTATTATTTTTTCAACACAATCATTAAATATTTAATATTAAGCGATGTGTGGCAGATTTTTACTGAAGTTTTGAGAGAGCTAAGAAGAGAGCAATTAGGGGTGTGATTAAAAGTGGTACATAGAAAACGGGCTTATTTTCTTCATCAGCGCAGAGGGAATTGCAGAGACTAGAGAGATCGCAGAGGAAGCCTTCCAGGTGGGCTCTGCCAGCCAAAGGGCTTGCGCCCTCTGGACTCCCGTTATTTATAAAATAAAAATATCGCAATAGTTCATAATCTCTTTGTACCTTAAAAACATGGGAGTCCAGAGGGCGCAAGCCCTTTGGACAGCAGAGCGTTTTTTTTCTCTCTCTCTGCGTCTCTGCAATTCCCTCTGCGCTGATGGAAGAAAATAAGCCTAGCATTACCACAAACGCATGGATAATAGCATTGGGTGCGATTATACTCCGCACGGCAAGGTCTTTTAAAGCGACCTTCAGAAACGGCCCAAAAATCGACGATCAGAATACGAGCCATACAAACCCCCTCACCCCCAAAAAACCTTTCATACATAAAAAATTCTTTACTTTTTAACATCTACTGTTAAAATTTGCAATAAATGGAGTTGAATATGTTTAAGAGGCATGTTGAGGAAGAGTTAGCGGCATCGCTAGACCTTGCACCTATAGTTTTGCTGACAGGAGCGAGACAAACTGGAAAAACGACACTTGCGGAAGCGATCGCCCAAAAGCGCGGGTATTCATTCACTACTTTTGACGATGAGTTCACCGTATCTAATGCAAAACGAGATCCATCGGGCTGGCTATCCCATCTACCCAAGCCTATCTTCATTGACGAAGTCCAACGAGTTCCAGAAATCCTCCTCTCCATTAAACAAGATGTGGATCAAAACCCTCAAGCGGGCCGTTATTTACTGACGAGTTCTGCGAATCGACTCGATCTCACAGATCAAATGAAAATCATCTCGATATTTCCCTTTTCTCAAGGGGAAATCCGAAAAATCAAAGAGAGCTTTATTTCCCTTATTTTTCACAATGAACTGCTCCCCTTCAAGCTGGAAGACCTTTCCCAGGAAGCGCTGCATCAAATGCTCTTGCGGGGAGGATTTCTTCCCTTACAAAATTTGACAGACACGAAGAAGTGGGTCCATTCCTATTTACAGAAGATGATGGAAAGAGACATTCGGGACCTTTCCAATGTAGAAGGCTTAAGGGAATTTCCGAGGATTTTTCATGCATTAGCTACCCGTTCTGCGCAGCTCCTCAATATTTCCGAACTATCGAGGTCGTTGGGGATGGTCAATGTAACAGTGCATCGCTATCTTCGTCTTTTAGAGACCCTCTATTTGATTCATCTGCTCCCCGCGTGGGTTACAGATCAAGCAAAGCGGCTGACGAAATCGCCCAAGCTCCATCTAAGCGACACAGCCCTTTTGGGCCAGCTTGGCCAAACCGATAACAGTCAATTTTTAGAAAGTTTTATCTTTTCGGAGCTGCTCAAGCAGAGAAGTTGGGCCCCCTTTCCCTTTGGTATCTATCATTTCCGCGATGGGGACCATGAAGTGGATCTCGTTCTTGAGAAGCCCGACGGAACGATCGTAGGGATTGAGGTAAAAAGCACGCAGAAGCTCCATTCAAATGATCTCAAAGGACTCAAGCATTTGCAGAAGTTAGCCAAAAACCACTTCAAGAGAGGGATTGTTCTTCATCCTGGGACGCAAATCGAACATCTTGAGCAAGATCTCTGGGCCATGCCCATTCAAGCCTTATGGGTCAATTAATCCTCAAAATTTACCCACCCAGGACTAGGCCTCATTGCAATGCAGCAATCACCTCTTTAGCTTCCACAAGGGTGACATCAGAGGGAAGGGCGATCTGTTTGGGTTTTTCTGGCACAAATAGAACATAATGCAATTGAGCCTTTGGATGTCGCTTGATGGGGGGAATCCCTTTACCTTTCAACTCCTGAATGGTTTGATTAATCCATTGAACAGAGGGCTTTTTTTCTGTCCATTTTACTTCGCCGATCAAGAAATGGGAGCCATCTGAAGATTGAGCGAGGACATCCCATTCAGGACCTTGAGCTTGCCAAAATCGGCCTGCTTGTTCATAGCTCGAGCTCCAGTGTTGAGAAAGACTGGGGATGGCTAGACGACAAAGTTCTTCCCAGGTAATCGAAAAAAGCGCCGGCAACCCCTCTCTTAGCCACTGATGGCGAATTCGAGAGGAGACTTGAGAAAATATACTGCGCCTCGGAGCCACAATTTTAAACCAGAAACGGAGGAAAGGATCTTTGATTTTATAAAGAGTTTTTTTAGAATTTTCTGGATCGACGCCATAAGGAATTTCACGCTGGATGAGATCGAGCTCTACGAGACGTTCGATGAGACGAGACAGAGAACCCACAGGCTCTCCAATACGGCCAGCTACTTCAGAAAGACGGTTAGCCCCCAGTCCAATCGCATCTAAAATGGGTCTCAAATGAGCGGCGGGCGGAGATTCTTCAAGAAGAAGCCTTTGCGGCTCTTCACTCAGTGGGCCCATAGGATCGAGAACTAATCGATCGATATTTTCAAAAAGATTGCCTGCCGCTTTTTCTGCCAATTCCCAATAGCGAGGGATCCCTCCCCAAACAGCATAAGCTTCAACGATATCTCTTGGAGTTCTTAATTTTAATGCTTTTTTCATGTAGCCAATTGCGATGGGACTCAGTTTAATGAGTTCATCCGCCCTTCCATAGAGAGGCGCGGAATTCTCTAAAATAGCGCCTTGCATCATTCGTTGAGAAGAGCCGCAAAGGACTAGAATAAGTCCCGCTTTTTTCGCTTCATGATCGATGAATTTTTGCAAAACGCTAGGAAGTTCAGGAGAACCAGAAAGTAAATAAGGAAGTTCATCGATCACAATAGGCCCTCTCCACTTTGCTTGAATCGCTTCGCGGGCAAGCCTCAAAAATAGAGAAGGCCAATCTGGATATTCCACTCCAGCAAAACCTGGAAGAGCTTCCTCGAGAGCCATGGAGAAAAATTTTCTTTGAATAGATGAGGCTGACTCATCTGCAACAAAATAAACCCCTCTATTTTGGCTCGTCCATTCCAGCAAAAGGCGCGTTTTTCCTACGCGGCGGCGACCCCAGATTACAGCGACCCCTGCTGATCGCGATTTTGCAAGTCTCCCCAGACGTTCTAATTCCTTATGGCGGTTGACAAATCTCATCGCAAGACCTCCTGAGCTCTTTTCTAAAGATAATGCAATAAAACATAATGTTTTACAACATAATGTTTGGTTGCATGTTTTCAAGACACTCAAAATGAGTTGTTTACACAAAAACCAAGTAAATCATCGCATGACAAGTCACCGCCCTTGCCCAATATCCCTAAATTCCCTATCCTTTCGTCCTTTTACAGGGAGTCCTACATGTTTAAATTCATTCTGATCTTCTGTTGTTTCTCTCTCTTTGCAAATCCTAAAGTCATCATCGGCATTGCCGGCGGTACTGGTTCTGGAAAAACGACTCTAGCCGAGAAAATCCATCAAGCATTTCCCGGCTCCATCCTCATCAGCCAGGATGCTTACTATAGAGATCTTCCCCACCTCTGTTTTGACGAGAGAGCGAAGACCAATTTCGATCACCCCGATTCTTTAGAATTTTCCCTCCTGCAAAAACATCTTATCGACTTAAGAAACGACCAACCGATTGAGCAACCCGTCTATAACTTTTGCATCCATGGACGAGAACCAAAAAAAGTTCACATCGAACCCGCCGACCTGATCATCGTGGAGGGGATTCTTCTCTTTACCGTTCCCGAACTAAGAGATCTTTTTGACATCAAGATCTTTGTCGATACGGATGACGATGTACGCGTCTTACGCCGCATCGAGCGAGACATGAAAGAGAGATCCCGCGATTTCGCCAGCATCAAAACGCAGTATTTAACAACCGTCAAGCCGATGCATGAAACTTTTGTAACTCCCAGCAAAAAATATGCCGACATCATCATTCCCGAGGGGGGCTACAACCAAGTCGCCTTAAGCCTCATCCTGGCCAAACTCAATGAGAAGTAAGATCTTCTTCGTTCTCCTCGCCATCCTCGCCCACGCGGCTCCAGTTCTCGAACAGAGGCCTATTTTCCCCGGCTTTGTTTCAGGGGATGCCTTTCGCGCCTACAGCGACCACGTATACGACTCCTTTGATCAACTCCTCGCCTCTGCGGTCAAAGCGGGCGACACGATCTTTGTTCAAGCCAATCTCCTCGCCTCTTTTTTCAACAAGATCCACCCCCGCATTTCCCATCCCTACATTCTTATCTCACACAACGACGACATATCGGTGCCAGGAGCTCTCAAAGCGCTCCTCGACGACCCAAAGCTCATCGCCTGGTTTGGGGAAAACTACGATGGCTATCCCCATCCGAAAATGCATCCCATTCCGATGGGGATCGCAAATTTCAACTTTCCCTACGGAAACGTAGAAGCGATCCTAAAAAACCGCCACGCCCCAAAAACGCATTTAGTCCACATGTCCTTCACACTTCAGACAGACTTCAAATTAAGGCGTCCTCTCTACGTCCAATTTTGCAACCAATCCTTTGTCCATCTCACAGGAAGGATGCCTTTTGAAGACTATTTACCGCATGTAGCTGCTTCGAAGTTTGCCCTTGCTCCGAGCGGGAAAGCGCCCGATACCTGGCGCCTTTGGGAATGTCTCTATCTAGGAACGATTCCCATCGTCACGACCTCCGCCCTCGATAGCCTCTATGAAGGACTTCCCATCCTCATCATCAAAGACTGGAAGGAAATTACAGAAGACTTTTTGAACCAAAAATACCTCGAGTTGACCAACAACCCCTTACTCACACAGGAAAAACTGACAATGGAGTATTGGGCCAAACTCATCGACTCGTATAAAGAATAACTCTCACCCGCCTTAAATGCTGATCGTTCCCCACAAGTCCGTTTATTCAAAACAAGGGAACATGATAACGCCGCGACACACAGCTGAGGATGACGCTGCGAGGCGCAGCTAATGATGGGCATGTCGGGGAAGCCCCGAACCCCAATGGAATTGGATTTTTTTTGGGTTGCAGGGCTTCCCTGCATCTTGCATATCATTAAGCGCGCTTCGCGCCGTTATCCTTAGCTGCTTTGCAGCGTGATTATCTTCTTTTGTTGAAGCAATGGGTTTCTTGCTATAAATAATTTTTATTTGTAGAATCCTCGCTTCTTAAAAAGGAGTCAGCTATGTTCATTGAAGCGGTCAACAACGAATTCGACTATGAAATAAACGAGCTTGGGAAAAATAGAGAAGGCTCAGATGGTCAACGTACGTACATTTTATTGGAAAGTGGTGAGTATTGTAACTCATGCTTCAAAAATCCTAGGATAAAAGAACTCGGCATTGAAAAAATCAGATTTGAGGTATATCAATTAGCTGAGAAAAAGTTATTCAATATGGACTTCAAGGTCGCAGCATCAGGTGGAAAGTTGGTTCGTTTACATTTTCCCAATAGAGTTGCATCCGCAGGCGGTTACTTAGAGTTTTTTTCAGAGGTAACAGAAAAAGCTTCTGAAGTGGGAGCCGGTGGATTAGTCACTCTTGCAAATCAAGCAGCAGCAATAGCTTCCCGTCATCAACTTCCTCCTGATAAAAGTAGTGCGTATCTTCGATGCATGGATGCGTGCGATGATATCGAATTCGAACTTTTCAAGTTTTTATGTTATGCAATATGTACTTGGGGATCAGATGACACCCCAGGCTCTTAAGGAGGAAATTACATGGAATCCCTAAAAGAATTTTTAATTAGTCCGTTAGGACATATTTTCGCCAACTTATTTAAAGCTTTTTTTGGGTCTTTATTTGTTTGTGCTGGAATACATTTATTTGATTTCAAGAATCTCTCTCGTTTCTTTACTCTTAGAAAAATAACCGGCCTTTTCCTGCTCGTAATTGGAGCTAGCCGTTTAATTTATGTCCTTTTCCATTAGGCAACACGCCAAAAGCGACTTTTCTCCATTGTAATGGAAGTCCGGCACTGCTCTAAATTTCTTAACGGAGTTTTCTGTTCCGTTGCTCCCTAAACCCCAAAATGAAATTCTCTCACTCCCTTTTTATATGACTCAAGAAATCCCTCGATTAATTAACCGCCCCCCTTAAAATTCATAACACTTTCAACATCAACCACTTACATCACTCATTGACGCAAAGTCAAATTTTTATAAAATAGTCCGCTTAAGTTGAGTGATATATGCGTTGGTTCCTTCTCCTCCTTTGCTTTTCTCTTCATGCCCTTCCTCAAAAATCGGAGATCCCCAAAATTACCTATACTTTCTCTTCCGAACCGATCGATGTGGTGATTCCCTGCGTGCGAAAAGATCTTCTAACCCTCGAGAAGTGCATTGAAGGAATTCGGAAAAATGGGAAAAACATCCGGCGCGTCATTGTCCTCTCTAAGGAACCTCTCACCTCTTCAGCCGAGTGGTTTGATGAGAACACCTTTTCCTTTACCAGACATGATCTCGCCGTAGAGATCTTTCATGGAGACGTGCAGCAGGCTGAAGAATTTATCGCCTCACCCAATACGAGAATCAGTTGGATTTATCAGCAGCTCCTCAAATTCTACGTTCCCTTTACGATCCCCGATATTTCTTCCAATGTATTGATCCTTGATGCCGACGTGATCTTTCTCAATCCGGTGGAGTTCACCAATTCAACCGGAGGCCCCTATTTCATCCCTGCCCGCGAGTACATCGTCCCCTATTTCCAACATGCGGCCAAGCTCCTTCCCGGCCTACGGCGCGTCTATGCCCAGCATTCGGGCATTGCCCATCACATGCTCTTCCAGCGCCCCATCCTCGAAGACCTCTTCCAACTCATCACAACCCAGCATCAAACTGAGCCCTGGCGAGCCATCTGCCGCTGCATCGACATCAACGAACTCTATCGATCCTGCATGTCGGAATATGAAATCTACTTCAACTTTGTCACCCTTCGCACCGACCAAGGAGTCCTCCATCCTCTGAAATGGGACCAAGTCCATACCCTCCACAATCTAGCCCATTACCAACGGATGGGCTATGCCTACGTAGCTTGTCCCGAATGGTTCAGAAAACTGTATGGTTCCCATGAATAGATTCCTCATCCTCTTCCTTCTCATTCTTCATTCCCTCTCCGCCGTCCCCGCGCTTGTCTTTGTCCATCTCGGCCAAACCGTGCCTCCCTATCTCACCACGGCTGTCGCACAAGCCCGGCTCTTCAACCCCGACATTCCGATTTACGTCCTCGTCAACCAAATCGTTCTATTGCGCCGCGAACTCTCCAATGAAGTGAAAGAAAACGCCATTTGCGTAGCCGTCGAATCGCTGGATAGAGAGCCCGTCCACGATCTATTCAAGCGAAACTATCGATTGGCCCGGCAAGGCTTTTGGCTCTTTGCCACGGAGCGATTCTACTATCTCTACGAGCTGATGAAGAAGTATCAACTCACCGACGTTTTTCACATGGAAAACGACATCATGCTCTACGTCGACCTCAAAGAGCTTCTCCCCACATTCCAGAAGCACTATGCGAAAATGATTGCTGCGACGTTTGATAATGAAGATCGATGCATCGGCGGATTTATGTATTTCCCCAGTCTCGAGCCCTTTGAGCAATTTCTCCAATTCGCCACCAACCCCGCGTATGGATCGAAAAGCGACATGTACCTATTAGGCCTATTTAAAAACACCCATCGAGGCCGCTACATCGACCATCTTCCGATCACTCTGCCCGCCTATGCCGATGACTATCCCCTCATCACACCAAACGGCCTCTCGGCCAAAGAAAACCCCCCTTATTTCCATCATTTTGACGAGTTCCAATCGATCTTCGATGCAGCGGCGATCGGCCAGTATCTCGGAGGAATTGACCCGATCCATACAGGATCGCCTACCGTCGGCTTCGTCAACGAAGCCTGCGTCTTCAACCCCTCTTATTTTCAATACCAATGGGTGCGCGACGAACAAGATCGCCTTGTTCCCTTCATCGTTTATAAAAACGAAAAATACCGCATTAACAACTTGCACATTCACTGCAAAAACTTAAAACAATTTTATTCAAAAAAAGGAGCTGAATGATGAAAAAATTCATTGCAATTTTTCTATTTGTAACCATTTTTGGCTATACGCTGCCGATTCCAGAGCGAAGACCCATATTTCCCCCGTTTATTTCAGGGGATAGTTTCCGCGCCTACTCTGATTTTGCATATGACGAGCTGGACGAGACTTTAGATCCAACGACTGTCACGCCAGGCGCCGTGGTTTTTGTTCAGACCAATTTTCTGAAAGCTTTTTTTGAAAAGATCCATCCAGAAATTCCCCATAAGTACATTCTTCTGACTCACAATTCAGACGATCCTGCGCCAGGGATCTATAAAGAACAGCTCGACGACGAGAAAATCATCGCCTGGTTTGGGGAGAATTACGATGGTTTTAAGCATGAAAAAATGCATGTGCTTCCTATGGGAACTGCGAATTTTTCATGGCCAAACGGGAATGGGGAATACATTCGCAAGGTGATTGCGAAACAGACCCCTAAAGAGCATCTCGCGCATATGGGGCTTACCATCCAGACAAACTACACGGAGAGATGGGGTGTTTTCCGTCAATTTTCCCAAGCTCCTTTCGTCTATCGGACGATTAAAAAGACCTTTGACAAGTATCTGGTTGACGTAGCTGCCTCGAAATTTGAGATTGCGCCGCTCGGCTTTGCCTGGGACACTTATCGGCTCTGGGAATGTCTCTATGTAGGGACGATTCCCATTGTCCGCTCATCGTGCCTCGACGATCTTTATGAAGGATTGCCGATCCTCATCATCAAAGATTGGAAGGAAGTGACAGAGGCTTTTCTGAACGATAAATACGTTGAATTTAGCCGCAAATCGTTCAACATGGAAAAGACCACCATGGAGTATTGGACAAGGATTATCGACACCTACAAAACCAAACTGTAACAACCGGTTAGGCTTGAAAAATTACCGCAGAGGCGCAGAGGACCGCAGAGAGATAAATTTCTTCCTCCGATTTTCTCCACGTCCTCTGCGTCTCTACGGTGAACTTCTAACCTACTTTACCAAACTTAGCCCGATGCGCATGGAGCACTCATGCAACTGATTCTTTTTCTTCTCATTATCTTTTCCCTGAGCGCCCAGATTCCAAAAGTCACTTACACTTTTTCGACGGAGCCGATTGACGTCGTCATTCCCTATCATCCCAAGGATTTTGAGACGATCGAATTATGCATCAAAGGGATCCGGGAAAACGGGAAAAACGTCCGTCGGATCATCGTGATTTCCGATAAACCCTACACAACTTCAGCCGAATGGTTTGACGAAAACAGTTACCCTTTCTCCAAAGCAGACGTCGCCCTAGAAATCTTTCATGGGGACCAGGAAAAAGCCACCGAATTCCTCACCCACCCCAAAACCCGTATCGGATGGATCTTCCAGCAGCTCCTAAAGCTCTACGCCGCCTCCGTCATTCCCAACATCTCTTCCAACGTCCTCATCCTCGATGCTGATGTGATCTACTTCAAACCCACCGACTTCATCGATCCCTCAGGGCAGCCCTACTTCCTCCCCGGCACCAATGATACAAAAGAGTATTTCGAACACGCCGCAAAGCTTCTCAACGGCCTACATCGCGTTTATCCCGACAAATCGGGAATCGTCCATCACATGCTCTTCCAGAGACCCATTCTCGACGATCTCTTCCATCTCATCTCCCTCCAGCACCAAACCGAAGCCTGGAGAGCCATCTGTCGCTGCGTAGATCTCAATGAAATCTACAAATCGTGCCTTTCCGAATATGAGATCTATTTCAATTTTGTGATGCAGCGGACAACCCAAAGGACCCTACGCCGCCTCCACTGGACCGAGGTCGTCCCCAACCTCTCCAATCTCAGTTACTATCAAAGAGCGGGCTACGTCTTCATCGCCTCGCAAGAGTGGTACCGGAAATGGATCGCCGAAATGATGAAATAATCTAAACAACTAACTTGCAACCACTTAAAAAGCACCCCAAATTGCACTTGTTTCAATGGTTCATTTGTCACATTGACACACTGACGCATTCATGATATAATAAGGCTATTGGACAAGGAGAAACATGACATTAAGAAAGAGCGATCAAAAACATGAGAACGAAATTAGACTAACCTTGGATACAAGAAAGCGAATTAGCTTAGCTAAACTTTTGCCTGATTACGAGGTTTCCTCTTTTAGAGCCTATATGGATGGAGACAAGATTGTGCTCGAGCCCATGGCGGAAATTCCCGCACACGAGCTTTGGCTCTACAAAAACCCTAAAGCATTAAAAGCCGTTGAAGAAGGATTGCAACAATCGAAGGAAGGGAAAGTTCGTAGCAGAGGCTCGTTTGCCAAGTATGTCGAAAATGATGTTTGAGCTGCTTTTTACAGAAAAAGCTGATTTACAACTGACTCTGCTTGAAAAAGCAAAAGACAAAAAGGCCATTCTTAAAGCCGTACAAAAGACTTTGGGATTGATGGAAACCAACTTGAGACATCCCTCTTTACGAACTCACGAATATAGTGATTTGGAAGGAATTCATGGAGAAAAAGTCTTTGAATCCTATGCGCAGAACCGGACCCCAGGAGCCTACCGTATATTCTGGCACTACGGGCCAAAGAAAAATCAAATCACCATCGTAGCAATCATTCCACATCCCTAGATTTTCATCCTTGACACAAAGTCAAATTTTTATATCATAGTTCCCCTATGTATAAGCTGATCCTTTTTCTCCTCCTTCTTTTCTCCTCCGGCTTTGCAGCGGACCAGTTCATCACCTATGAATTTAGCGGCGGCAGGTTTGGCGACCAGCTCCTTTCCTATCTCCATGCGAAATGGCTTGCGCATCGCCACCAAATGACACTTCTCTACAAGCCATTCCAATATTCCACCGAGCTCACTCTCAGCGACAAGGAAATCCAATACACCCATTCCTATCTGAGATCCCGTTTCCGCGTCCAACTCGGACAAGGGCAGCTCGATCCCCACTCTCCTCACTCTACGCTTTACATCTGCCCTTATTTCCCTGAAGACAAAGACGAATTGATCAGAGCTCCTTACGGCCCCTACTCATTTCATATCGATGTCGATTGGAAGGATGAGGAATTCCGAAAAATAGCGCTCGAATTAATTGCCCCAAAAAAGCCCCTGCAACTGATCGAGCCCCCCAAAGATACCGTCAATATTGCGATCCACGTACGGGAAGGAGGCGGCTATGATCCCGACTCTTTTCGGACCGAACTACCCTTAAAACTTCCCCCTCTCAGTTTTTACTTCGAAGCATTTCCCATGATCCTCGATCACTTTCGCGGCCTCCCCATTTATTGCCATATCTTCACCGATTCGCAAAAACCTGAAGAACTCGTCAAAGCCTTCAAACAACTCGTCCCTCCCAACCTCGATGTAACCTTTGGATGCCGCAAACAGTTCAATCGGCATAACTCGAATGTGCTCATTGATTTTTTCTCTCTCTTTAATTTTGATGTACTCATCAGATCCCAGTCGAATTTCAGTCTCCTTCCCTCTCTTCTCCACGACTTTGCCTTAGTCCATTGTCCCACTGGTTTTTCACTCAGCGGCAAAACGGTGACCATTGAAAAAGCAGAAACCCTCATCCACGATGAACTCTACCAAACACTAATCCGAGGAAAACAATGATTTTGAAAATCCTTTGCCTCTTGGCCATAACACCCATCTTTGCCAGTCAAAGCGCGGTCACCTACGACTTTAGCGGCGGGAGATTTGGCGACTGTCTCCTCACCTATCTCCATGCGAAATGGCTCTCTTATCAATATCAGATTCCCCTCCACTATAAGCCCTTTAAATACTCCAGCGATCTTTGCCTCGACGAAAAAGAAATCCGATACGGAACCACTCCCGGATACATCACCGCCGAACTCGGCAAACGAGGAGTGAACGAACCCAACCCTGAAAAACGACTCCTCTACATATGCCCCTACTTTTCTGAAGACCCCGTGGATGCGATGCAACATCCCTCTCAGTACCGGTTTGCCATAGATAAGAAAGATAAAAACTTCCAAAAAATCGCCCGTGCGATGATTGCCCCTAAACGCCCTCTCTCATTGACAGAGCCGCCGAAACACACAATCAACATTGCGATCCATATTCGGGAAGGAGGCGGCTACGACACAGACCATACCCGAACCTACGACCCCCTAAAGCTCCCCCCTCACGAGTTTTATATCGAAGGACTTTTAAAGATATTGGACCATTTTAAAGACAAGCCGATCTATTGCTATCTTTTCACCGATGCATTGCAACCTGAAACGCTCGCCCGAAAATTTCAAGAGGCGATCCCCTTTGGCACACCCATCACACTCGACTACCGAAAAACCAACAACCACCATGCAGCCAACGTTCTCGAAGATTTTTTCTCCCTCTTCAACTTCGATATTCTCATTAGACCTTTCTCCAATTACAGCGTTGTCGCATCCATGATCCACGATTACGCTATGGTCTATTCTCCCACCAATTCTCAAAGAGTAGGCACCAAAATCACGATCACACAAACTAATCTGGAAATCGATCAAGAACTCTACCAGGAACTCCTGAAATGAAAATCCTCCTTCTTCTCCTTCCCCTCTTTCTTTTTTCAGTACCAAATCCTCCTGGCCGCCCCTCGAAAGCGCCCTTCGTCTCAGGCGATGCCTTTCGCGCCTACAGCGATTATTGCTATGACGAAGTGGACAAATCGCTCGATCCCCTAATCGTTCCCTCCCGCAGCACAATTTTCGTAAAGACCGATTATCTCCAAGACTTCTTTGACACCGTCCATCCTCATCTTCCCTACTACATCCTCATCGCCCACAACAGCGATGCGCCGACACCGGGCCGTTTCCGCGCCTATCTCGACGACCCCAAACTCATTGCCTGGTTCGGCCAAAATTACGATGGCTACGAGCACCCAAAAATGCACCCCATTCCAATGGGCATCGCCAATTTCTGTTGGCCTCATGGCAACGCCGACATCCTCAAAGAAATCCAAGAACAACGCCTACCCAAGCAGCATCTCGCGCACATGAATTTCGATAAAAAGACCTTTCTCGAAGAGCGATTTCCCGTATTCCGGCAATTCACAGCAGCCTCCTACTGTTATCGCCCTCCTCAAAAGCCTTATCGGGGCTATATGGCCGATCTCGCTGCTTCGAAATTTGAGATTGCGCCGCGGGGCAATGCATGGGACACGCACCGCATTTGGGAGAGTCTCTATGTGGGGACGATTCCGATCGTAAAAAGCTCGCCTCTCGACAAGCTCTATGCCGGCTTGCCCATTCTAATCATCCAAGATTGGCATCAAGTGAACGAGCGCTTTTTGCAACAAAAATACCAAGAAATCAGCAGCCAAACCTACAATCTGGAAAAAACTTCCATGAATTATTGGTCCCGCCTAATCGATTCGTATAAATATGATAATCGCTAATCCCTTCAAATGACTATACACAATTCATGGATCTTTTATTTGCATTAAGTCATGGCCAGAATTTACGGATCCAAAATAATTTGCATATCGATAACTTTCTAAAGAGTCTTCCCATTTGTCAATATGTATAATCCCATGAGATGAGATGCGAAAGATCGCGTAGCCAGCCTGAGTCAGCAGTTGCATGACTTCTTTAAGCGTAATTTTAGCATCGGGATAACATCCGCCATATTCAAATTGTAAAGCTGCAATATGGTGATCAAATAACATATTTTTAGCACCCTGTAACACTCTCAGTTCGCCTCCCTCAGTATCTATTTTTAAGTAGTCAATTTTATGAATATTATGACATTTACAAAAGTGATCTATGGTTTCTAGATCAACTTGAATGATGTGATAACTGCAGTGGTTGCGATTAGCTATAACCGGGCGTCGGAAGAACCCACTTCCTTCTGAGTCTGCGCCATCAAGTGCGTGAAAGGTCCCCATTCCCCGCTGATTTGAAAAGGCAAGATTGAAAACCTCAGCCTGCGAACCGACATTTGATTTTAGGGTTGGAAATACCTTTGGGAGTGGCTCAAACGAATACAAATGAATACGCGGCTCTATCTGTAGAGAGACTAAACTCCACATTCCTCGATTGGCGCCGACATCAAATATCACGTCTCCTGGTTTTAATAGATGGCTCAACACAAATTCTTCTCCATTTGTGTCGGAATGTCCATCATCATATCCCCATTCCTGAGCTTGATGATGACTAGAATCGATAATCGGAATATCGAGCCTAGCTTGAGATTCAATAACAAAGAAAGCGAGAAAGAAGAACAAAGCGAATCCTGCCATAGACCTCCTGTGAATACTCCCATGAAACCTGATCGAGGCTAAGTACGCTGAGCCGCCATCTTCTTAAAAACATTTCTCAGCGAATCGTGAATGGAAGGGATATTCGGGAATTCCTTCAATAATTTGGACACATCCAGTTCCGTATTAGAGCGTTTTGCTTTCAAGACTCGATCTTGCTCTTCGATGGTAAAATTTTTCCATGTGAAAGTTGGGTCGATATACTCTTTATAAAGAGCCAGGAGTTCGTTGTGAGAAACAGCTCCTGGATTGGTGAAGTTGTAGTTTCCTGTTAAATGCCTCAAAGCCATTTCAATAGCCACTGGCAAAAGATCATCCAGGACCGACATTGAATTAGGAACGTTGATCACTTTCTCATACCGAATGAGCTTAGAGAGAACGCTGCGCGGGTGTAAATCGGTAGAAATCGGCATTCTAACCCGTAAATTTAAAACATTGGGATAAGTTTTCAGAAGTTCATCTAACATCCCTTTAGTTTTCGAATAAAAAGACCCGTCAAAATTGGGCTTATCTTCTTCTGTGACTCCCTGCGAGCCAATGGGATGTTTTTCATCATATTGATAAATGCATCCGGTGCCGAAATTTGTGACATGGATCTGATGCAAAAAAGCGATATCGGCTAAATTCAAAGCTCCAATGATATTTGCGCGGAGGGTCTCCTGCTTATGATCTTCGCACCAATCGATATTGGGACTTCCCGTTACTCCGGCCGCATTGATAATAAAGTCAGGGCAAATAGCGTTGATTTCCCTTTCCAGCTCTTCTCGGTTTTCCAAACGCGATTCAGCGGCGATGGCCATATGATTTTGGGAAGTGACCAGCTCCATGAGCTTTTGTCCGAGCCAACCTGTTTTCCCTCCAAAAACCAAAAAGGTGGCAGATTCTCCAGCTAGCGTTAAGATCAGAAAAAAAATAAAGAAAATCCTATTCATTTTTGCTCCCTTGGGGCCAAATCGTTCAATGCCATGGCAGAGAGCATATAACCATCCGTCCCGACCTCTACATTTTTCAATTTCCCATTAATTTTCACGGGGATAAATCCTTTCCGAATTCCTTCGTTCAATTCTTCTCGAGTGAACGCGTGAAGATGAATACTGGTTTCGGCAGCATCTCGGTTGGTCTCTCCGATTTTGGAGATATTCACTTTCACAACGGGGATATCTCCTAAAGTGATTCCTGAATCGGGATTCATTTTCCCAAGATAAGTCATCGATCCAATTTCCGCACCCGTCTCTTCCTTTAATTCCCGTTCCACGATCCGCTTGGTGATTTCGATTCCGTCCCCATTTCCTCGAGGTATTTCCAAAACCCATCTCCTCAGTGCATGGCGATAGATGCTGATCAAAAGGATTCTCCCATCTGGCAAAACAGGCCATACAACAGCTCCGGTAACTCCCTTTAACGACTGTTTCCAAAAAAACCGTCCATAGGTCCCATAAGTCCCATTTGGAAATTTAACGGCGTCATTGATCCAACATTGCCACTGATTGTCTGCTAAAATTCCGACTTTTTGCCCGGTCTTCTTTTCGATCTCTGCAATTTTTTGGGGATCGCGAATGATTTCAATTTCTCCTTCCTCGCTATTGCCTATTGGGCCCAATACCTGAGGATGCTTGTCAAGCAAGTCAAAATAGGGTTTCATACGCTGATTCAACTCTGTAGATACCTCTAATTTACCATTCCGTCGAGAACTTAGTCCAAAGGCTATTCCAGCTCCTAAAATGCCGCCGACAGCCAAGCTTTTTTTACAGAACAACTTCTTGGTCTGAGAAGGAGTGTTTGCTGAGCTAAAAAAGCGACGAGATACAGCGCTGGTGGGACAGTAAGGATGTGCCCCTTTTAAAAGCCAATTGGAAGTGATTGCAGATGAGAATCCCTGGGAAAGAGCGCGAATGGTCATTTTAAAATTTTTCACCTTTTTTTACTTGATCGACAACTGATTTCACAAAATAATCGATTGAAAAGCGTTGGGCTTCCGGGCTGGCTAAAAATTTTCGAATAGCAGTCAGGTACCCTTCATAAGTTTCTCGTCTCATACTTTTTAAGTGAGAATGGAGATGCTGATGAGAGTGAAAATCACGCCGATCGATAAAACATTCTTTCGGGATGAAATCGGTGATATTGGGAGCCCCCCAATAAACGGGAACACATCCAGCTACAAGGGAATCAAAAATCTTTTCAGTGATATAGCCCCGTTCTTGAAAATTCTCAAAGCAGATGCTGAATTTGTAATTTTTTAAAACAGCCCACTTGCTCTCGGCATATCCGCGCCAACTGATATAGCCTTTCCAGTCAGGTCCATACAAATCGAAGTCTTGGGGAGCCATCCTAGAAAAGAGTTGGATCACTTTTTTACGCTCGGGGTACAAGGAGAGCGGATGCTGGGAATCTTTATTTCCTCCCATCAGAGCACAGAATTTTTTTTGGCTAAAATCGGGAAGAACTTCATCCATGTAGAGACGAGGCTGTGGATAATGGAGTTTCTGGTAGGTCTGGCCGTCTACCCGATCATCGGACATGATAAATATTGTTCCGAAATAGTTTCTGAGTTCTTCTCTATAAATAGACGATTGAATCAGGGGCGATTCAAAAATACAAAGGATGCATTTTTCTCTGGGCAACCGAGATAAATTTTGCAGAAGTTGAGGCTCTTCCTGCATGAGAGAAATGACTGCGGCCACATCTTCCAGTCCCTCTCCATCCCAGGTGAATTTCACTGTGTACCCTTCTTTTTCAAGAGCTTCTCTAAGAGCAAAAAAGGGTCTTGCACATTCATCTCGATATCCGTAGGGATCAAAAAAAAGTCGTTCGATGGTGTGATGGCCAATAGGAGTTATATAGACATTTTTGGCGCATAAAATCGTTGCAATAGAGCATAAAAATACGATGAATAATTTCACTTTAGTTGTCCTATTTCAGGGTTCATCAACTTGCAAGACAAAGATCGGTTGCTCGTGTCCTTTGTTATAGACGTCTTCAGCCTTGAAACCGAAGGTATCGAGAACTTTCCATCCTTTGAGTAAAAGGGGGAGGCGTTTAGCCCCATAAACGCGATTCGCATTCCAAACGACATAATCCTCACCAACGGGCACTGCGAGGATCAAGATGCCCCCAGGTTTAAGCATCTTTTTGGTCTTTTCCATAGCGATCAGATCCCCTACCGGGTTAATCGGATCCCCGTATCTTCCCAATCCATCGTGTTCATAGCTGGAAATAGAGAGAATGCAATCGAAAAGTTCTGGCTCCGCTTCATACTGAGCTGGGGTGATCGCTTTCAGATCGGGATGTCGAGATTCAATCTGATTGTATTCGATGGTTAATGGAGAGCCTCCATAGACCATGACCATGGCTTCGTACCAAGGGACATTCGAACCCATCACAGCGACTTTGTTTCCATCAATGAACGATTTATATTTATCTAAGGCATCATAAATATACGTATCGACATACCAATAATAATTCTTCTCGCGGGCGATTGCTTTTTTCTTCAGAGCTTCAATCGCAGCAAAATCGTAAAGTAAAGTCCCCGAATAGCCATCATTCCAATAGGAATAATGGATAGGGATCTGTCCATCCATCGTAAATTCTGCATAAAATTCTTTGGGAATTTCGCGGGGAGGCACACTCCAAAGAGACGCTCCGCAAAGCAACAATAAGCTGAACATTCTTTTCATTGATTTCTCCTGTTTTCAGGATTTACAGACAAGATGCTATCCATGATGATTTCAACGAATTTTTCAGATGAAAAGAGCTGTGCTTGAGAGCTTGCCAAAAAATTTCGAATGGCTTCCACATAGGAAGCGTGCGTCTCTCTATCGATATTTTTAATGAATTGGTAGAGATCATTTTCGGAGGCAAAATCGCGTCGATCGACGAAACATTCTTTGGGAATATAATCGGCGATATTTGTAGCGCCCCAATAAATAGGGACGCATCCCGCAACTAGAGCATCGAAAATTTTTTCAGTGATATAGCCGCGCTGTTCACACATATTTTCGTAGCAGAAGCAAAATTTGTAGTTTTTAAGGACATCCCATTTTGCTTGAACGGGACCTTTCCATGCGGGATATCCCCCCCAATCGATGCCATATAAGTCGAATTCACCCGTCTCCGTAAAAAAGGAAATCACTTTTCTCCTTTCTCCGTAAAGGGCCTTTGGATGCTTAAAATCCTTATTGCAATTGATCAACGTACACAATTTTTTTTCCCAAAAATTGGGCAGATTATCGATCATTTTCAAACGAGGTTGGGGAAAGTAATATTTAAAGTAGTGCTGATTGTCGATAAAATCGTCGAAATGGGTAAAAATTTTACCGAAGTACTCGATCATTTTTCTATCGTGCGGTTGGGGAAGTACAACAGGAGGTTCCGAAATGAGAAGAAAACATTTTTCTTTTGGATGTCTCATTAAATTGGAGATAAGTTTTCGATCTGTGTCGTTGATGGAAATGACCGCTGCTACATCAATCATTCTTGAACAATCGCTTGTAAATTTTACAGTAAAACCGGCCTTCTCGATGGCTTCTCTTAAAAGGACGAAGGGTTTTGAGACTTCGTCTCGATAAAAATTGTAGTCATAAAAATACTTGGATGAGTCGATCCCTCCAATATTAACAATGTAGACAGTTTTCGCAGAAAGGGCTGCGGTCCAAAAGCAAAGAAAAGCAAGAAGAAAGTACCGCATATTTTGCCCCAAGGTAAAGTGAAAAAGATAATCTATCGTTCTCGCAAAGTCAAGACTGTAGCCAAAAATAAGTTCAGTCTTTTAAGATCTGAACTCAATCCCAAGAAAAAAGGCGAGCCATCTGTTTTTTGCCCTTGAGATTGGTTCTCATGAATTAGAAAACTGAGGTTAAAATGTTACGAACGATTTTTTTTATTTTGCCGAGCCTTTTATTTTCCTATGCCTGTCCCGAATTATTCAACAAATTTCCGAATCACTATTTTGTCGAGACAGGATCTCTGGAAGGAGCTGGCATCGAGGGAGCATTAAAAGCGGGATTTTCTGAAATTCATTCGATTGAGCTCTTCGAAAGATGGTATCTTCTTTGCACCGAAAAATTTAAGCAAAATCCGAATGTCCACCTCTGGCAAGGCGATTCGAGTGTTGTTTTAGAAGAGGTGATCTCTGAGATTCGAGAGCCAATTACTTTTTGGTTGGATGGCCATTGGTCTGGCCAAGGTACAGCTTTAGGGGAAACGAAAACGCCTATTATGAAAGAACTCGAAGCCATTCAAAGACATCCGATCAAAACCCATACAATTTTGATCGATGATGTAAGATGCTTTGGAACGGATGACTTCGACTTTATCCAATTGTCAGAAGTAACCGACAAAATTTTAGAAATCAATCCAAACTATGTAATTACTTATGAGTCCGGTCGTTTCCCCATGGATATCCTCGTTGCAAGAATTATTTCTCCAGCATTTCAAAGGCAAAGAAGATGAAAAAAACCTGCTATTTTCTCGCAGTTTTTATATATATTCAATCTGCTTACGGGGTTCCTCAGTATTATTGTACAGCATCAAACTGGGCCTTTTTCAACAGTCTCTTAAACTTGATAGGAAGTATCCATCATTCTAATTTTGATGAGTTAGAGCAAATTGCTGTTTTCGATTTAGGGTTATACCCTGAGCAAATCGAATTCTTAGAAGGAATTGAGAAAGTTGCGGTATATCCATTGGAAAAAACCCATCCTGAGATGACTGACTATTTCCAAGTGCCTGAGCGTATTTGCCTGGGGTGGTATGCTTGGAAATCGCCTGCGATTAAACAAGCCCTAAAAATGTTTCCCTATGTTTTGTATACAGATGCTGGAACAGAAATACGAAATTCTTTGGCTCATTTATTTGAATATATTCAAACGAACAAATATTTCCTCTGCACAATTGGCGACCATCGGAATTCTACGGGAAAATGGATCCATTCTGTGGGATGGGGAATCACATCATTCGTGAAAGATAAATTCGAAATGAACGGCCCAGATAAAAAATGGATCTTAGATCAGGAATCTGTGATGGGAGGAGTGATTGGAGTTTCGAGAGATGGGCAATCTTTTTTCCTCGACGATTTATATGAATTATCTAAAGATTTAAGGAATTTTGCAGACGATGGGACAGCTTCTAAGGGTTGGGGATCGGCTAGACATGATCAGGTTCTAATGAGCATTCTCGCTTATTCCAGAAACTTAACTATTCACAAGCAAGATGGAAAGCGAAAAGATAATCCCATTTTATTGCCTATCGACAATCAGATTCATCCCTTCTATATCACGTGGGATAAGAATCTTGTGGATACCAATACCTGTATCTATTCTTGTAGGGTGGATAACACCAACCACACTTATTACTTATCAAAAATTCGAAAAAAAGGGGAAAATTAAATGACATTGAATTGGATACTTTGCTTCTTCTCTCTTTTCGCTCCAATTTATGGATGCGCACAAGATTCTCTTCCTTCACCCTATACCGAGGTAGAGCTGCTCCCTTTTGATCCAGAATATGAGGGAGAATACGGCCACGCAAAGGTATTTTCAAAACTATTCTCAAGAAATAAAGTTGAGGTAGTGATTGAAGTTGGGTCTTGGCTGGGGAAATCAACTCGATATCTCGCCACAAAAGTCCCAGAAAACGGAAAAGTTTATGCTGTGGATCATTGGTTAGGTTCAGAAGAACATCAACCTGGAGAAAGAAATTATACTCCGCTTATCTATCATTTGTACCAACAGTTTTTATCTAATGTAATTCATGAGGGATTAACTCATAAAATTATTCCTGTGAGAATGTCCAGCTTAGAAGGAGCTAAATATTTGTCTGACATTAAACCAGACCTGATTTACATCGATGCGAGTCATACGACAGAAAACGTTCTAGCCGACCTTCGCGCCTGGTATCCTTACGTAAAAAATAGGGGTGTTTTATGTGGGGATGATTGGACTTGGCCACCAGTTGCAGCTGCCGTAAAACAATTTGCGCAGGAAGAGAATTTGGTTCTTGAAGTGCCTAGCCATAATTTTTGGCATTTAATGGAGCCCAGTAGACAATCAGCAACCTCCGTATTGCATTACAGGAATTATTAGAAATGATTAAACTCTATATGGTTTTTTCTCTGGCTATTTTTTCTCTCGGATTTACAAATCCTATCGTGCGGAGAGAACATCCCGAGGCAAAAAAAATTTCTGTGATTATTCCCTGTGCGGGGCAGCATTTCCAGCTGCTCCCTCCTTTGTTAGATCATTACCGGCAACAAACTTCTCTGCCCGATGAAATCGTCATTTCGCTCTCTTCCACCGAACATTTAAAAAAAGAGGAAATCGATGCGTTGGAAAACAGTCCATGGCCCTTTACTCTAAAAATCCACCGCTTTACAGGAAAACAATCTCCTGGATTAAATCGAAATATCGCTGCGAGCCATACAACGGGAGATGTGATCATCTCTCAAGATGCAGATGATCTCCCACATCCTCAAAGAGTCGAGATCATAAAATTTATTTTCGAGAACTACGTCATCGATCATTTAATGCATAAATGGGCTCCAGAAAACGCCTCCTTGACGCCTTACGATAAAGACCAGGTCCAGGTTTATGGGTTTGATGCATTCGATGAAATATATAAATCTCCTCTAGGAGATCACCTTCATAACGGAAATAACGCCTCTTCTCGCGAGGTAGTCAATCAAATTCGGTGGGTGGATGTTAAAACTCTGGATGTCGATCAGGACGTAAAATTTAATAGGGATGTCTATAAAGCATTTAAGAATAATGCTGTGATTCCTTGTGAGCTAATCGTATACAGGTGGCAATTTTCCGCTTTGCAGAGTAACCCTTCGTGGCCTTAGATGTCAGAAATAACTTTGTAAAAAATATTCAACGAAAAGACTTGGGCTTTCTCAGAGTTTAAAAAAGATCGAATATTGTCAAGATACTGCAAATATTGTTCTTTTGACATATGCTTTATGAACTGATACATTTCGTCATCACTTTTAAAATTGCGGTAATCAATAAAACAATTTTTCGGGATATAATCCTCAATATTTGGTGCGCCTAAATAAATGGGGATGCATCCAGCTGTAAAACACCCAAATATTTTCTCAGTGATATACCCGTTGATCTGAGAATTCTCGAAACAGATGGCAAACCGGTATTTTTGCAGAGTCGAGATTTTCTCTGAACCAAAATGGACGCAACCCGGGATTTTGCCTCGATATAACCGATGGCCCGGTTGGAAAGATCTTTGTCCGTAAAATTCGAAATCGTCAAGGGCCTTCCTCTCAAAAAAACGGACGAGTTTGACCCGCTCTGGCCTCCAATTGGCTACGATCATCGTGCAAAGCTTTCTCTGTTCAAAAGAAACCAGATCCGAGATCATAGGATGAAGACTTGGGTAGTGATATTTAAAGTATTTTTTTCCATCTACTAAGTCATCATTAAAAGTATACACACGATCAAACGCTTCACAATAATAGGAGGAAGCTCCATCCGGTTCCCACGTAAAAAGAACCAATTTTTCTTTAGGAATTGCATGAAGTAGTCCAATATCAACGCAAGGATTCATTACAATAACCTTATCGGAGTCATAAGAAAATTGATAATTGTTATCCGATGAATTAAAAACCTGAATATTATTCTCAGGAATTTCAATTTCCATATCGCTAAGCGGCCAATTTGTAATAATGTCTACATTTTTCGCACCAACAAAGGAAGTAAATATAATAAAAAAAATGATTAATTTCACCTTAGTTAACCTCCAAAAGAGAACAGAATTCGTGTAATTTCTTACTATGTATATGCAAGTTATTCAGTCTTTTTTTCTCACCCTCAAAAAGGATAAATGGGATGCGACGTCCCTCTCCATCAAATTCCCATTCAAACGTAAAGTGAGAACTGTTGTAAACACTGAGTAAGTTAACAAAACCAGGCGTTGAACTGTTGTTATGAACAGGAGAATCTCCTCCCAGGTATTGTCCCATTGCAGCTGCATCAAAAATGGAGTCGAAGTGTTCAAAATGATTGGAGAACCTAGAATCGGGTACAGGGAATCGAAAGCCCCGTTTCATCTCATAGTCGGGAAACACAACAGGCAAAGTATCTATATATACCTTATGGTAATAATTTATAAAACGACCCACAGAATCCATATCAGTTTCATTTAAATTGATTCGTCCAGCCACAAAGCTAATCAATTCATCCATTGGTTTGATGTCAGAAATATAAATAAATCCAGGAACACATCGTTCCACTCCTTCGTAGGTAGCGCCGATCATATTCTTGTAAAAGGCATGAAAAGTGGGCAATAGATCTGTTAAATTACAATAGAGCATCACATCATTTTCAAGATGAAAGACATCTTTTAAATCATATTCTTTAATGAATTCATGAAGATAATAAAACCTTTCGGTCGTATAAAACCAAAATCCATTTAATGAGCATTTGTCTAATTTCGAAGCAGTGGAAAAAGTATTGTGATAAGAACTTTTTGTTAAAGATTCGCAATGAATTGAGGTAATATTCATCTCTGGAGGAATTGATAAAACAGCTCCTTCGTTATGGATCAAATAAATAGGACATTCCTTATTAAACAGACGAGCCTGTTGAATAGCAATGGGCAAGTAAGATGGAACCGTTTTGCCTAAATGGACAAAAACAATCGAATGGCTGCAAAGTTGAAAGGCAAAAAAACAGAGAAATATACAAAACATGAAATGCCCATTATTTATACGAATCAATCCACCGGAACCAGTAATCGGTATACAGTTTGTCTAGAGGAAACTTTTTGTTAATAAGCTCCTCATATTTCCGATGCAAAAATTCTTCTGTCACTTCGCTCCAATCTTGCACGATCACAACAGGAAGTCCCTCGTAGAGAGTATCCAGTGAGGAAGTCTTTACAATGGGAAAGGATCCCGCATGGAGCGTTTCCCACAGGCGGTGCGTATCGAGTCCATTGCCGCGCGGACTTAAGACGAATTTTGATGCGGCAAGATCTTCGACAAAAGATTCGTAATTTTTTCTCTCCGAGACGAAGGAAAAAGGGGCGTTTGCCAATAAGCTATGGACGACCGATCTTTCTGGAAAATAGGAAGTGACTGAAAAATTACAATAGAGCAAATGAATTTTGGGCAGATTCTTTGCCCTAACCCTTTGCAAAATTTCGACATTTGTGGGATTCCATTGCCGATTCTCGAGTCCGATTGGCAACGTATGCAATTTGGGATGAACTGTCTCATCTTGATTTTGCGTGAACCAGGCAATAATTTTTGGGTCTTCGAGAAATTTTTTATGAATTCCAGGAATAGCGCGGTCCGTATTATGAACAACTAAAATATAGGGAGACATCATCCGCGGGTGTACTTTTTCAAAAAACTGGTCGAGCATTTCTCCGCTTACAAAGACCGTGCTCCCCCGCTTCACGAATGGAGGATGAAAAGGGGGACGCGTAATTTCATCAAAAGCATAGTCGCAGTAGGCGCGAAATGTATCTCCCGAAACGAACGGAGCGATAGATCCTCGCGGCGGGTAATGAAAAGGGACAGCAAAAGCAACCAGAGGCAATAAAACAAACAAAATCCAATTTTTCATCGGCAAATCCCTCAATCGAAATTCTTCCGAACCGTATCGGAAACCACATGATTTTGCACAACTACATTGCGCTTTAAGTTATAAAGAAGAATTCCAGGAACTATAGAAAGCTCCTGATCATAAGGAACGAACATCCCATGTTCTTTATAGAATTCTAATATTTTTTTGATCCCCGAACGCTTAATAATCATAGAATGTGTGTTTCCTCGGCCGCCAATTTGAAGAAAGTCTCCGATGTCTTTGACTTTTGTGAGCTTCGCGTAATCGATTGGAATGTCTGGTCGCCAAATCCAGTTAATGTCGTTATGGCCTTTAAAATAGGTGATGCAATCTGTATAGAGGACATCCCAGCCATCCTTGCCAACAGCTGAATCGAGTCGATCGATCCAGTCTGAGAGTTGGCGCGGATCTTCGCAAGCTTTGACGTCATCTTCTAAGATCCAAATGGTTTGATAGCCAGAATCGAGGGCATCTTGCAAAATAGAGAGGTGGCTCATGGTGCAACCAATAGCTCCTCCTTTCATGGAAACGGAAAAGCAATTTTTGCCATAAAAGTTAGGACCGAGAACATGAAATTCTCCAGGGATTTCTGGCTCAGCCGTGGTTCTTGGATCTGTAAGAATGATTCCATTATAGTTGATAGATTCTTTCGCCTTTTCACGCATCCCCGGTTGAAATAGAACGCCCAAATCATCTGTTACCAAGAGAGGCAAACTCCATCCGTAGATCGCGGGAAAACGGAAAAATTGAATCCCATAAGGACTGAATTCATCCAACACTTTTTGTAATTTTTCCGGTCTTTGATCGAGATTGATCAAATAGATAAAATCGATGTTTCTTATCTGAGAAGTTTCCACTTTGTTTTCGATTTTTTTCAGATGTTTTTCTAACGAAGTAGCAAAAATCTCCGAGCAAAAAATCGTGTAGATGACTAACAAGAAAACGGATCGTCTCATAGATATTTTCTCCTAAGAAAAGCTAAAGGATATATAAAAAACCTTTTGACGCAAGAGATTCTTGTAAAAAACCGATTTGGAAAGTACCATCCAGCGGAAAGGCAGGTTATATGAATTATTTTTGTCTGTTTATTGCGGCGCTTCAGCTCAATTCGACGATGCAAGAAATTTTCACTGAAGAATACCTCCATCCGATTTCCACGGAAACTGTTGTTGAAAAAACTCCCCCCCCCCCTACAAGAACTCCTTGGAGCATACTCCATTTCTTCAATGATTGATGCAGGGTGCGGACGAGATCCTTGGACACCCTCTTTTGGGAGCTATATCGGGGTTGATATTGTTGAAGCAATCATCACTAAGAATCAACCCAATGACCGCATTGCCTTTCATCTTTTAGATATTACTGAAGAAATCCTTCCTCAGTCCAATCTGATTCTATGTCGAAACGTATTTAATTTTTTCTCCTACCGCGATATTGCAGCTGCAATCGATAAATTTAAGCAAAGTCAGAGTACTTATTTAATTGTAAACTATTCTCCAAAAATTCAAAAAAACGAAGAAACATCTACAGGCATTCGCAGGAAGATCAATCTCCAAACTTTTCCCTTTTTTTTCCCAGAGCCGCTATCTCTTGAGGAAGATCCTTCTGAAGAAGGAAGCTATTTGGGGATTTGGAAATTAGACGATATTGATTTATCTCGTTTTGAAAAATGCGCCTTCCCTCCAATAACCTTTTTGACTAAGCCAGTAGGATATGGTGTTTCGGAGTCCCATTGGGGAGTCGCGAACAGTGTGCTCAGGGGATTAAAAAAGGCTTGTCGCGATTATAATTTCAATCCAGATCACATTGTCGACGTAAAGGAGAATGTAATCATAACTGGCAACCACCACGCTGCGAGACAAGCATATGATTGGAAAAAGGAGAACAGGATCAAAACTTTAATGTTAGGTCCTAACTTCGCCCCTTCCACTGAGAATTTTATTATCGCATGGCCGCTTGTAACTTGCTATTTGGGCAACTCAGAGTGGTATGAAGCAAATTTACGTAGAATAAATCCTTCTCTAGAGAATCGAATTTGTCGATGGTTTGCAGGTGTTGATGAAAACTATTGGAAACCAATAACAAAATTTAGAGATAAACGATCGAATAAAGTTCTTTTGTATCATAAGACAGATGGACACATACTAGAACTGGCAAGACAATGCCTTCAAGAATGCGGTTACACAGTAAAAATCATTAGTTATGGATTCTACAAACCAGAAGAATTCAAAAAAGAGTTGGAGGAATGCAAGTTCGCAGTTTTTGTCAGTCGATCGGAAACGCAAGGATTAGCCCTTGCTGAGGCCTGGAGTATGGATGTCCCCACTTTAGCTTGGAATCCGAAGAGTTGGCATGATTGGGATGGCTATACTTGGACGGATAACTCTTCGTGTCCCTATATGAATCCGATGGTTGGACTCGATTGGCAAGAAATAGACGGATTTAGAAATATCGTTCGGTCTTTTGATGAAATCAGCAAGACTTTTGCGCCTCGAAGATGGGTCCTTCTGAATATGACAGATAAAGTGTCAGTTGAAAAACTACTATCCAATATACGTTTTAGGGGAGGTGATCAATGAGCAATTCCACCAATTTTTTCCTAATATGATAATTGCACTCCATTTTAACATGATGATTCCCATCTCCTAAAGATGGATCCAAAAAACCTTCTTTTGTCGCGTAAGTATCGTAAATATTAAGAAACAAAATATCATTTTTCATACAATACTCTTTCATCTTTGCATTTAATCGACATGTAATATCTATCTTGTCTTGGATATTGCCCTCAATATTTATATAGGGCGGTAGAATACTTGTAACGACACACATAAGTCGTTGGTACTGAATTCTATTCCTGACAATAAAATTTATATAATTAGAAGCCAAGCTATCTATAATTTCATCTAGATTCCTACCTCTCCCATCTCTTTGCTTAGCAATATTATAATAGACATCTACACAACCAAAAGCAAACACTCCAATATCATTTTCTTTTACACCAAATTTTTTCAACTCGAGAAATCCCTCTTTTGCTACTCCATGCATAGTTTTGCTGACGAATCCATGAATGACAATTGGCACTACCACCTGGAAATCGGCATAAGTATGCACCTGCTCATACGTATAAACCAATTCTGTTGGTATAGGCACGATAACATTGGTAAAATTGAACAGCGCATTGCTATCTCCAAATACATGTACTGTGGAGGCAGAACAAAAAGCTTGAGATCCAAAAACTATAGACATTAAAAATACGCAGATTCTTATTAGACTCTTTTTAAATATTTCTTTCGCATTCATTGTTACCTCTATAAAAAATTCTCTTTTTCAGATCCTCCGCCTGCCGCGATTACCAAGAGGTCAATTCGGATCTGTAAAGATAGATCGGCTCTTTAACCACTACAATATCTTTAAATTCTCGATGAACGTTGCAATTGAATACTTTGTCATTATCTCTACTAAAGCCCTCTGGCCACTGAATTGACTCAAACACTCTGCGATGAATAGCAATAGGCCCATAGGCGATAGGAAGGTCAATACCATCGAATGCATACTCTGGACCATATTCACGAAATTCAACGTCCTTAGGATGTTCTATAAGCTTAAAGGAATGATCAGAAGCAAAGATATAACCGTGCCCTAAATGGTTTATGTTGTAAGTCTCAAATAAATATTTAATGATTTCGATTCTTTGAGGATGGGGGAGGTCATCTGCGTCATGTGCAATTAAAATATCACCTGTGGCTTTTCTACAAGCCCTATTGCGATTGCCACCATCTCCAAAACGCATTTCACTAGTGATTAGATGAACAGGAAATGGCCACTCATGGTTTTGTAAATGGAAAATAATTTCAGGAGAGACGAGACTTGTTTCAGATAATGAGATTACGATTTCGTCAGGTAAAACTGTTTGGCGAGCATATTCATCAAGTAGTATGGGCAGCAGAGGAGCATGCTTAAAATGGCACGGGATAATAATCGAAGTCTTCATCGGAAGCGGCTCTTCTCTTTTCGTCAATGCATAACCACTAGAGACTATGTTTAGTAACATAAAAATGAATAATGTTTGTAGAGACATTTTTTCTAACTCCTCTCGTTAAGGGCCATTTTCTCTGGATTGAATTACCCTTTCAAGTAAATCACTCCACTGTTTAAAAACTTTTACTTTTCTTTTCACATTGTGCTCTTTCATTTTTTGGCTAATTTCTCGTAAGTTGACTGTTTGAAGCAAGTGTTCAAGATGCTCAAAAGAGTCAAAATATTGAATGTAAGGCATATTTTCTTCGTCGTAAAAATCAGCAGAATCTACCCATCGCTGGACGACTTTAGGATCGTTAACATTGTTTGGATCCTCAGGGATATTTGGATGGATATAGGGAACAAAAGAAAGAGACGAAAGGACATCTTTGCTGCATTCATTTTTAAGCTGATAAATGAATTTCTTGGATGGGAAAAATAGGGGAATATTTGCAGAGTACTGTTCAAATAGTGACATCGTACTAACATTATATGGATAGTGGATAATTCCTTGAAAATCATATAGGGCATTCCACTTATATCGATGAGGCAAGTTCGCATTTTGAATGAGCTGTTTATTTTTGAACCGATCCATCGTTGTTCTCGTCATATTTCCGATAGCTTGAACGATAAAACCGGCGCGATTCCCTGTGTATTGCTGGTTGGTATACAGACATAGACTTGGGACATGTTCATGATCGATTCCTGTATAATGTTTCAGATAGAATTGATCTCCTTTATTGTTAGATACGATGAAGATTTTATTTTTCTCTACGCCCTCTCTCAAGTAATCATCCAGTGAATCCCAATAGTTTTGATTTCTAGTAAACGGAACTTCATATCGCGTAGGATTTACTATGACAATAGGTTTATTAAGTTTTTCATACAAAAGAGCAAAGGCGCCGCTGTAAGTGACAATAAACCCATCAAATTGACTTAAAAAGTCTGCATATCTCCTATAGAATTGATTGCACATCTCTCTATTTAGCGATTGCCAGGTTCCCGCGTTGACAACTTCTACCGGATCTCCTGGTCTATCGAATACCCAAGAATGCCCCGATAAAGTCCAATCAACAACTTCGTGACCAAATGATTCAAAAATATCTTTCACATCAGCAATTACAGAAATATGAAGGTCGACATTAAAAAAGCGTAATTTTTTACTAGAAGGAGGGATTGAATCTGGAAGAGGTGTAGAAGCGCTCAGCGCAGCGGACAGGCAACAGAAAAAGAAACAAAAATATGCGGTAATTTTCTTTAGCACGGAAAAAATCCTCTGTTAAATTTCTCACTTTTGTACAGAAACCATCTCTTGCATAACTTTCTGATAGTCAAATTCAATCATGATCGCGAGAAGCTCCGAGAAAGTGGTTCGAGGTTTCCATTGAAGGAGGCGTTGCGCTTTCTCAGAGTTTCCAACCAAATAATCCCCTTCTATGGGACGATAATAAAGTGGATTGACCTTTACGATTGCTTCGCCTGTTGCTCGATCAGTTCCATATTCGCTGACACCTTGTCCATGCCATTCAATCTCGATGCCTAACTGGCGAAAAACCATTTCCACACATTCTCTTACTGAATGTGTTTCTCCAGTTGCAATTACGTAATCTTGAGATGTGTCTTGTTGCAGCATGAGCCACATAGCCTCAATATAATCTTTCGCATATCCCCAATCGCGCCTTCCATCTAGATTTCCTAGCTGGAGAATACTCCCTATACCTAGTTTATAGCGACTCGCTGCTAATGTAATTTTGCGCGTGACATAAGTTTCATCGCGCAAAGGCGACTCATGGTTGTATAAAATTCCATTACAAGCAAATATTCCATATGCCTCTCGATAATTAACAGTAATCCAATAGCTATAGAGTTTAGCAATCCCATAAGGCGATCGAGGATAGAAAGGAGTCTCTTCAGTTTGAGGAGCTTCTTTAGCCAATCCGTAGATTTCACTGGAGGAGGCTTGATAAAATTTGATCTTCTTCTTTGGCGCAAAGCATCTGATTGCTTCAAGAATGCGTACAGTTCCAAGTGCATTGATCTCAGCTGAATCTATAGGCAATTCAAACGAGGTTTTTACATGACTTTGAGCTGCTAAATTATAGATCTCGTCGGGCTGAATGATTTCGATGAGAGAACTTATGTCATCATAATTGGTTAAGTTCCCCCAATGTAGGAAAAAATTTGGATGCTTTTGCAACTCCTCATAAGATTGGATGACAGCTGTATTTGAGGGGACAAATTTTCTTCTCACGCCGTATACATCATAACCTTTTTCTAACAAAAAACTTGAAAGATAGATCCCATCTTGACCTGTGACGCCAAAAATCAAGGCTTTTTTTCTCTCGAAGTTATCAGTACTGCTTGTAGCGGCTAATTGAAAAACACCGAGGAGTGCCACCAAGTAGAGTAAGCACTCTTGAAAAATCTTCATCTGATCTCCGGCTGGAGGGGTGAATCTATTTTAGTCTGTCTTTTTTGTCAATTTTGTCTAGTTCAACCCTTGAACTAATCCGTAATTTGGAACGACAGATTGAACCACTGCAACATAAATTGCATAACGGTAGTCTTCGAGCGAATTGTTATCCCACCGATCGATGTGAATCAATCCATGGGAAGATGTCCGAAAAACCGCATAACCGGCTTGCGTGAGGAGTTGCATCATTTGATGCAGTGTAGTATGAGCATCGAGATAACACCCTCCATATTCAAATTGCATAGTTGTAATTTGATGGCTCATTAACATATTTAAAGCTCCCTGTAGAACCCGAAGCTCGCCTCCTTCCGTGTCTATTTTTAAATAGTCAATGCGATCGACCTGATGAAGAGAGCAAAAATGATCAATCGTATCGGTGTCAACTTCGATTTTTATCGAGTGTATTAGTTGAGGGCGCAAAAAGAAACCGCTCCCAGGACTCATTTCAAAGTTCTGATTATAAAATGCACTTTTTCCCACTTGGTTAGAAAATGCAAAATTGTAAAGGTGAGGGGAAAAGGAGAGCTTACTTATCTTATCTGCGAATATTTGAGGAAGTGGTTCAAATAAATATAGGCAAAGAGTTGGCTCTATTTGAAGTGCCAGCTTGCTCCAGTTTCCGCAATTTGCTCCCACATCGAATACCAGATCATTTAGATTTAATAGATAATTCATAGAATACTCTTCAGCGTACACGTCATCGTCTCTTCCCCAAACGCTCGCTTGAGGATGATCGGCTGGGATAATCGGGATTCTCAACGCAGAATGGCTTTCAATTGAGAAAATAATCATGAAATACAATATACATTTTTTCATCGGGCCTCGTATCGGTTCATATTTTCTGCACAGAAAGTCAATCGTAAATATTGTCAATCAACACCCAATTCGACATGAGAACGTCCGCTCGGCATGGTGTATTCTCTCTTTTCTGCCAGTATTTGGGCGAGACGACGATCTTATCTGGATTGCGATTCAGATACGATCCCCACCAGCTATAGGTGGAATTTACAAGGATGTTGTGTTTACAACGAGCCATCAGAAACAAATCGATGTAATCTTGATTGCATACGTAGACGGCTCGACGCCCTTTTAATTTCTCCTTCATGAATTCACGCGTCCAAGAGCAGTTGTCCGAAAAAACGACGAATGTGACATCTCCCGGAAAAAGGGCGATTGCTTGATCATAGTAAGAATTATAAGGCTCGCGCCAAAAATCGATCACACCATTGATCGGATGAAATTTAAATGTATCGTCTAAGCGAACGTGGATAGAAACAGTATCTTCATTCTCGGCATGAATGATCTCTTGATATTTCTGTTCTACCACAGCCTGCAATGCATCTGGCAATTGGAATAGTTCAAGAATCTTATCGCGGTGATGGTCGAAATATTTGGCAGAGGGAAAATATCCCGCAAGAATGATCCGGTCATGAACAGGAATAATTTTTGTGTAATAAAGGCATGACGGATCTTCATGAGTTATTAAGTTTAGATTGAGATTGGGAGGATGCGTCGGAAACTTGTGAAATACAGTATCCCAATAGACGGGCCGTGGTTCAAAAAAGCTGTCCGCCTTTGTGATTTTGGGCAAGGTAAGCTGATATCCATAGTCCGAAGAAACGGCAATGGCAGCGGCAACCATGAATAACTGATTTCCTAATCCACCTACTATGTGCGTCGATAAAATTCGTTCATTGGCAGAGAGAGAGCGATCTCCCCCTATCAAATAAAACAAGATGGTGAAAAAATTCAGCAGACATTTTTTATGGCACTGCATCCGTATCCTCGATTTTTCCTTGGCTAAATTTTATATGAACACTAAACATCTTTGACATAATTTTTTTTTTGAGTAGAATGCAATCTCAACTGTAAGTTATTCAACACAAGGAGTCTAGCAAGATGAAAAAATTTCTGTTTTCGCTCTTAATCCTCTCTTTTTCGCAAGTCGGTTATGGCTTTAGCCATGATACCTATGAATTGGATCGCAATTACCGGGAAAATTGTACAACCTATTCGGATATCTACGAACACATGCCAGTGCTGCGAGAACTCTCAAAGGAGTGTTCAAGTGTTGTAGAAATTGGATTGAGGACTTGTGTATCGACCTGGGGAATTATCAAGGGGCTATCGGAGAGTTCTGCCAAGGATCGCTCCTATCTTGGAATCGACGAGGTCATGCCTCCAATACAGACAATGAATTTACTGAAGAAGTTGTCTCTAGGCCATGGAATGAGATTTGATTTCTGGGAAGTAAATGATATGACGGTGGATATTCCTCCTACAGATATGCTTTTTATCGATTCTCTCCATACCTATTGCCATATGACATATGAGCTGGAAAAATTTTCCCACAATGTGAGAAAAATTATCTGCATGCATGATACAAGCGAACCTTGGGGCGAGGTCAACGATAACGCATATCATGGCGATTATTCGGAGTATCCCGCGGATATCGATCGAACAAAAAGCGGTTTATGGCCAGCGGTCCAAGACTTTCTCACGCGGCATCCTGAATGGGTACTGGCTGAGCGGAGACTGAATAACCATGGGTTTACGGTTCTAAGAAGAAAGTGAAATAAACAGGAAGGTATAGCGTACGCTCTATACCTTCCGAATTCTAATTAAATTCTCTCAAAAAAAAGTTATGCCAAGTTTTTAAAGAACAAGAATGACTATCTTCCCCGCAAATATATGCGATTTCCTCTTCCTTATAGTTCTTTTTCACCAAATCTAGGTAAGGCGTTCCACGATGCACTGAGCCATAGATAACGAGTTCGAATTCTCGATTCCGAATCCTCTCTTCGATATTTTCCCGATCGACGGGGAGATCATCGATGATTTTTGTATACGTAAAGCCCCTTCCGTAGAGCTCTTTTTCGTCTTTTGGATAGGTCTTGTAGATATGTTCAATTTTGGGAATATCGACGACTCGATTTCCCAACGCCTGCTTGAGCCCAGCCAAAGTCAAACAACGCATATAGTCAGGTCGAGAATCTTCAGATATAAACAAAACGGTTCCATTCCCTTTATATTGCATCGTATCGAGAAGGTGCTGTGCCATTTTTCGAGTCGTCAGATGTTCTCGCGTAAAGGCGATCAACTCGTTCACGATCTCGTAATATCTCTTTATGTTGAATTTGGAGTGATCGATCTTGCCGCAAGAAACGCCCTCGAGATGCATCGCCTCTAGGATCAATTCTTTGGGCAAAAGGGTCATCGTATTGGGGCTGCAATTTTCCAGGCCGACAAAATAAGGGATACAACCGCTTGCTAAAATTTCATAATGGCGGAGACAATCCCACCCCCCTTTTTTCCATGTGAGAGCATAGTAGGAGCGCTGGTAATCGTGGAAGTAAACTGATTCTTCGAAATAATTATATGTGGAAAAATTGCCGGGAATCAGAGGGGCGAAATCGGTGTCTTTTTCTGGTATTTTTTCCACAACTCTGTCTTCTGGAATAGAGAATTGAATCGGATAAGGCATCTGCCCTACTTGGCAAAACGCCTCGATCGAAAATAAAATCGAAAAAATTACATATCTCATTGCAAAATGCATTTTTGCTCCTTCCTATGAAATAGGCCCTTTTACCATTTGGTATAGTCGCGAGTTCCGTAGCCAAAGATAGGTGCTGACAAATCTAAATGTTCTAACACGAAAACTTTCTCAGGCTTTTCTTCTTTAAGCTTGTTGATATATTCCATGGCTTTTGTCTCGATGCAAATCAATTTTTTTTCCAATTCAACAAGATCAATCCCCCGCAGAAACTCCTTCATATTTTTACAGCGCATCGCATAACAGCCTGTAAAAACCGAGCCAGTCCAAACATATTTGAGAAACACATCGACATCAGGATGATCTTCAACAGTCGTTAGGAATTTATTGCTATCGAGAAAGTATCGCCCCGTCAATTTGATAATCATATCCTCATCATCAAAGGCAAAATGATCTAATGCGGCCATCATCGCGGTGGCTTCGTTCACTCCCTTATTTATTAATCTTAAATTGTTCGTATTGGCATACAAGACATGTTGCGTATAGGAATCAAAAAACGAGCGAGGTTGCCAAGCACACGAATCGACGATGTACGTCCTGGGTAAATATCCATATCGATTCAATATATCTAAGCATTTGATGTATTCTTCTTTTCTCGAATCAAATTGATCGTCAATGAGAGCGGCCGAGTAAAGAAGCTTTATCTCCGCACTAAGGCATGCATGAGCAATGAGAAACAGAAATATAATCCGAAACATTAATTCACCTGTGTTCATGGTTAGATTCTGAATTTGGGATGGCTAAATAGTCATTGGGGGCGCGACTATCATTTAAATAATGGACAGTATACCCCATATCTTCAATTTTCTTAATAATTGTCGCTTTATTTTGGCCAGGGATAACTGGGCATGCGGCATTACCTAGAATTTCGATTAACATAACAGGCTTATTGGCAGCTATTGTTTCAACAGCGCCATCAAGGATATCTTCTTCCATGTTTTCGGCATCAATCTTAATAAACGATATGTTTTTGATCTGAAATGCATCGAGTGTTTGTAGGACGACATCTCCCGCATTATTCCGGATTGCGTAGGCCGCTGCTTCGTTATCTGCTAAAGGAGAGATCATCTGAACGACCCCTTCCTCATTCCCTAAAGCACAGCGAATAGGAAATACGTTTTTGCAATCATTGAGAGTCAGATTCAAGCACAACTCGCGAAAGATTTTTTGATTTGGCTCAAAAACAATCACCGAGCCTTTTTCACCTACACATTTCGATAAGTTGATAGTATGAATACCAATGTGCCCTCCGATATCGATAACAACCGTCTCCGGTTTGGCATATCGTTTCATCAGCTCCTGAGAGCCTTTTTCCCAACGAATATTGCGTTTGATCTCCTCTTTAATACCATCCCCAACGTCATCGATATAAAATTTCCCCTGAGAAACTACTTCATAGATTTTATAATCTTTAAAGGGAAAGAAAACGAGCCATTCTTTGTCGTGTTCATAAAAAGGGTAACTTTTATTGGAGCTCAGTGTTGGCTCTAAAAGGCCCCATCCCCGATCGTAAAGCCTATTCAGCTCTTGCTGCTGTTGATCGATTCCAAATAATGAGACTGAATAAAGAGAAAATATAACAACAATTCGCCCTAACACACTATTTCTCATATAAATTTTCCTTTATCTTTTGAAAGACGCGATGCATAGATTTCTGCTCTTTGAGCAACGAAACTATTTTTTTGGCCGATCCAGCCTGTCTTTCCGCCGTAAACGAGAAAAGTTTCCGCCTGCAAAGTGCCAAAAAATAAAGGGAATAAAAAAAGCTTTTTCACAGATCCCCCTTGTCCATTGCTGCAAAGCTCTCGATTTGATCCAATTGAGCAACCCAAAAAGAGGGATGATTCTTATACCAATCGACAGTCATATTTAAACCTTCTTGAAAATCGATTGAAGGGGTCCAATCTAAAAGCGCTTTAGCTTTGCCATTTCCGCCGAAGTGGCACTTTACTTGCCCAGGGCGATCCTCGACAAATTTGAGGCATGTGTCAGGCAACTTTAAGTAGGTCAGAATCATATGAGCGATTTGCAGCGTGGAAGTGGCTCTTTGACTGGCTATGTTAATTTCTTGATTTTTTATCAGTGAAAAATCGGGAACATGGAGGATTTTGTCAATCGCTATGCTCGCGTCATAGGTATGAATCCAATCTCTGAGCTGTTCTCCAGAGCCATGGATGGTCAAGGGTTTGTTTTCGATGGCAGACACAATGAAACGGGGAATCATTTTTTCTAGATTTTGTTTAGGTCCATAATAATTAAATGGCCTTACGATCACCACGGGAAGATCGTATGTGCAGCAGTAAGCGTAAACCAATTTTTCTGCTCCTGCTTTCGACGCAGCATAAGGAGATCTCGGTTTTATAGGGTGGTTTTCGTCCATAGGAACATAGTCAGCTGTTCCATAAACTTCGGAACTGGATATATGAACAAATCGCTCAACACTCTTCGTGTGTTTCAGCAATGCCTTAATCATCGTAAACGTACCGATGACATTGGAATCAAAAAAAACAGCTCCGTCACCTATACTTCTCGACACATGGGTTTCTGCCGCAAAATGGACGACAAAATTTGAACGGGCCATGAGCGAGTCCACAACTGAAAAATCGGTCACGGATCCACGAACAAATTGGAAGCGATCAGATTGTTGTATTATAGATGGGATATTGTCCATCGATCCGGCATAAGTCAATGCATCGAGAACAACAAAATTATAGCTGGGATACTTATCGAACATGTATTCGAGAAAATTACTCCCCATGAAGCCGGCACCACCCGTAATCAATACGGTCTTGCACTCAATAGCAAATGCGGAACCAAAGAGAGTCAATAGCAAAAAGATTTTATTAAACATACGAATCATTTGTCATTCCTTAATCTATAAAAGCTCACGCCTGACAAAAAGGCCATCGCCGAAGTGTTGGTTTGGATCTTTAGGAAACCCAAAATCTCCTCCGATTAGCACAAATCCTTGGTTTTCTAGCCAAGCTTTCACCTCTCGATAGAGAGGCTGTCCCGTGTAAAGTTCACTGAATTCAAGCTCTGTCATAATCACGGAGACCTTCGATAAAATTTTACTCGCTCCCTTGAAAGCAGAAAGCTCGTATCCTTGAAGATCAAACCATAATAAATCCACTCGTTCGATTTTATTTTCTTCTGCCCAGGCATCTAAGGTGATCATGTCGATTGTTTCCACCCCATTGAAAATCGGCCCGTAATAGAGAAGATGATCTTTCGGAGGATACAAAGAACTCGACATACAAATTTTGCTTGGATCATCTGGAAACAAGGCTAAATAGATAGATCGTTTCCCAGATTCTTCGCCCAAAGCGAGTTTATATGTCGTGATGTTGGGAATGCCTTTCGTATTTTCAACGACATTTTCATAAAGCTTCTCGATGGGTTCAAAAGAATGAATGTGACCATTCGGCCAAATGCAAGCCATGATTTGACTTTCCGACCCATCGTACGCTCCCGCTTCGACAACTATTGGATTTGGAGGTAAATAGCGCATTGCAAGTTCTCGCATATGCTCTGAGTTTCGAATCTGTAAATAAGGCATTGGCTTTTGGTATCCAGTATCTTGTTTGCTTCTAGCACTAACTAGATTCACACTCAGAACTGCCACCAGCAGGAAAATCAAATCTCTCATCATCTCTCCCAAGGGATATTCGCAGGATTAAACGCGGATAAGCGTTGCCTATATAGAATTAAATCGCGATCGATAGCAGCTCCCTCTTTAAACAATCTATAAGCATCGCGGTTGAATTTAACGTCATGGTCGAAACCGAAAACATCTTCCCAATGGAGATTCTGAGAAACTTCGCGAAGAAAGGAGATATTTCCATTGTGTAAATGATCCTGATAAACGGACGATAACTGGTCAAAATTGTGAAAAAAATAAGGATTTATGTCTTCCTTGCAGTAAGGAGCAAATTCCCAATCAGGTTTCTCATAAAAGTACGTATGCATGAGATGAATAATCGGGTAATTTTCAAAAAGGAATCTCACAATTTCCACTCTTTGCGGATGAGGAATATCGTCCGCGTCTTGGCAGATGATAAGATCCCCCTTAGATGCCTTACAGGCGAGATTTCGGTTCATTCCCGCCGACCGTTTTCCAGTATGCCTAAGAATATTTAATCGAAAAGGCCATGACTTGTTTTCTAGAGCATCGATGGCAGCCGTATCAATCCGTTCGATTTCAGAAAGAGAAACAACAATTTCGTCTGGAGAGCGAGTCTGTTGGGAATAAAAATCAAGCAGCGGGGCAAGATGAAGAAAATGCTGAGCGGCGCAAGGGATAATGACAGTAGCTGAGAGGGCGCGAGGCGTTTCGAGCGGTTCACGGATTATGTATGGCGGCTGAGCAAAAAGACTCAGAGTCACTGTAAAAAAACAAAGAATTATTTGAAGCATACTACTCCTCTAAAGTTATAGGGCAGGAAGAGGTAGAAAAATACAATTGAAATCTCCTTCCCCATAACATCTAGGAACACATGGTTTTTGACAATCAAAACTTTCACAATTCGGCGCAGGAATTCCTTCTGCAAGACCTGCTAAATCGAACTTAAAATCGAGCGTAGATGTCTCCCCAATATAGGGGATCTGGGTTCTTCTCAATTTCTATGATTAAAGAAGGCCAATCCACCCAATTTTCGAAGGCAAACTTCTCTGTATTATCAAAAGCCACATTAAATTTTTTATATCCCAAGCTGGAAAGATGTTCCAAACAGGGCTTTGTCTTTTTTCCCAGATATTCGGCTGTAAATTCAAAACTCAGAAAGGGAATCGGTTGGGAAAGGCCTTTCAATACGCTCAATTCATAGCCCTCGACATCGATTTTGCAGAAATCAGGCACTCCATATCGTTCAATCAACACATCGAGTGTAGTTGCGGAGATTTCGATGGGTTGTTCCCATATCCATCCTTTGAATCGCCCTTCTTGCCAATCGAGGTCGGCAGTAGAAATCGTCGTTGAGGGACTCACATAAAAGGGAATGGTTCCGCTTGTATCTGACAGGCACAAGGGCTCGACGATCACTTTCCGTTGATTCCCAAATTTCATCCGCAAAATATCGAGGCAACTGACTTGAGGCTCTACGCTAATCACGCGAGAAGCTCCCAAATTCAAATAGTGTTCCGTTTTTCCTCCATGATGGGCCCCCACGTCGAAAACAAGGGGATGTTCGGGGAGAAAATCTTTCATCTCCTGACTAAAAATGTAGGGAGAAAGAAAAAGCAAAACCAGACTGAAATATTTTTTCAACTTTCACCTCCTTTGAAAGAGAAAGAGATCTTGTCAGCAGCCCCTCTTTTTTTCAAGATTTTTTTCACTAAAACCTGCCAAAATGGTAAATTCTTAGAAAAGAGCCGCTCTTTCCGGTCTCCAACTGAATAGTTCAGAACTCAAAATAGATAGGAACATTTATGAAATTTCTACTTCTTCTACTCAGCGCAACAAGCCTCTTTGCAATAGACTATCCAAATGAAGCCCAACCGAATTACAACTTTTATCTCGATTATCCGAATGAATACTATGTAGAAACGGGAGCATCTGGCGGCGGATCTATAATACGGGCCCTGGAAGTGAGAAGGCAGCAACATGGGGCATTTAAATATATTTATTCGATTGATATTAACCCTCATAGCATCTTCATTTGTAAGAAAAATTTCGGTTTTCATCCGAATATAAAACTCTGGGAAGGAGATTCTTCCACTGATCTTTGGGAAATGATTAAGGATATCCCTAAACCCATTACATTCTGGTTAGATGCCCACCGGTATCCTCCTGAAGATGATGGGAAGAAAAACTGTCCTCTTTTGGAAGAGCTTGAGCAAATCCAAAGGCATCCGATCAATACTCATACAATCCTCATTGACGACATGAACTGCTGCGGCACTGCAACCTTTGATTACATAACTATAGAAGATCTCATCGAGAAGATTTTGCAAATCAATCCAGAGTATAAGATCAAGTTTCTTTACAGCCAGATCTTAGTCGCCACACCTCCAGCAAAAACGATAGGATCACCATGAGATTCCTTTTTCTCCTAATCAGTGCAGCGAATCTCTTTGCAATGGATTATCCAAATGAAGAACACCCGAATTACAATTTTTATCTCGATTTTCCGAATGAATATTATGTAGAAACTGGCGCCTCAGGCGGAGGATCTATAATTCGAGCTTTAGAAGCGAGAAACTCCCATGGGTATTTTAGATACATTTATTCGATAGATTGCAATCCTCAGAGTGTTGAATTTTGCAAACACAAATTCCATCACCGTTTTTTTTTAAATATAAAGCTCTTCTTAGGAGACTCTTCTACTGAGCTTTGGAATATGATCAAAGACATTCCTAACCCCATTACATTTTGGCTAGATGCGCATCGCTTTCCTCCTGAAGAGGATGGAAAGAAAAATTGCCCTCTTTTGGAAGAGCTTGAGCAAATTGGGAGACATCCAATCAATACTCATACAATCCTCATTGACGATATACCCTGCTGCGGAACCGCAGCTTTTGATTACATAACGGCAGAAGACCTCATCAAGAAGATTCTGCAAATCAATCCAGAGTATAAGATCAAGTTTATTTACAGCCAGATCTTAGTTGCCACTCCTCCTAACTAATTCTAGCAAAAACGAAGGGAGCAAAATTTTAATTTTGCACTCATGAGCGCCGGCTTAAAGAGAGAATCCTTAAGACTCACGCCCATTTAGGAGGGCTCCGAACGATCTTCTATTGCTCAAAACAAACTATTTGCTTAAGATTTACCTTTTTCGTGTGGAAAGATGGCTGAGCGGCCGAAGGCACGTCCCTGCTAAGGACGCGTACCTGTTAAAGGGTACCGAGGGTTCAAATCCCTCTCTTTCCGAATTTTATGAGTGATGCAATAATTTGCATCGCGTGGGGATTTGGAGTGAAATGCGATATTTTTTCCCCTGAAAAACCGCGTGAACCGGATTCTACAAACTTTTTGAGCGATATTTATGAAGGTTTTGATTTTCTGCTTGTTCCTTTCCTTAGCGAATCTGCTGGTGGGATTGGAAAAGCGAGACCCAGTCCAACCCATGAAAGTCAGCGTCATCATCCCCTGTCATTCCAACCATTTCGTCCTTCTGCGAGATTTGCTTCAGCGCTATCGAATGCAATCGGTCGTCCCTGATGAAATTGTGATTTCTCTATCAAATATTGGACAAATAGACCTTCGACAGCTCCAAGCACTGGAAAAACAATCTTGGCCATTTCGATTAAAGATCATTAAGCATCAAGAGCAGCTGGAACCGGCAATCAATCGAAATGTCGCTTGCGAGGCGAGCGAAGGAGATCTTTTAATCTGCCAAGATGCAGATGATTTACCGCATCGACAACGAATTCAGATCCTCAAATATTTATTCGAAAATTACAAGATCGATTTCCTCATCCATAAGTTCGTTTTTGACGAGCAAGAATTTCCTCGCTGCAACCTGCGAGATATGCCTGCGGTTTGCGATTGCATTCGGGGGATTGATGAAAATAAACTCACCTACATACAACAAGGGTGTCCAGCGCTGACAAGAAAAGTTTTTCAACAAGTGCAATGGACAAAAAGAAATGGCGGCCCTTTTGAGGATGAAGTTTTTAAGGAAAAGGTTTTCGCTCTCTTCGAAGATTCTTTTATTTTATCGGTCCCTTTAGTCCTCTATCGCTCTCACCTTTCTGCTTGGGATAAGTAAACTTCGTCTTCTCTTTTCTGTTAAACTCGTTTTCTGCTATCGTCTTCATTTATGGCAGAACCTGACAAGAAATCACGCATTCCACCTAACTCGAAAGAATCGGAGATGATGGTTCTCGGCTGCATGCTGACGAATATCAATGCGTTGAACATCGCTGCGGACGGCCTTGATGATTTGGACTTCTACTACAATGAACATCAAGTCATTTACTCCACCCTCAAAGCTGCTTACCGCGCTGATAAGCCGGCTGACATACATCTCATCGGAGAAGAACTCAAACGGATAGGAAAACTCGATAATATTGGCGGCATCAGCTACCTCACCACTTTAGCCCAATACGCGGGGACTTCTGCCTATATCGAAGAATACATCGATCTCGTGCGCGAAAAATCGATCTTGCGGCAGATGGTCACTGCAGCGCAGAACATTGAAAAAACAGCGTTAGAGGAACCTCCAGATGTATTGGCAGCCCTAGATCAAGCCCAATCCCAGTTCTTTAGTATTTCCCAAGAAAACCAGCAGAACGCAGGCGTAACGATCAAGGAACTGATCACGGGGCTGAAGGCGGAATCAAAACTTCCCTATCTGAAAGAACTCCAAGCGCGGCAGCAACAGTTTCAAGAAAAAGGGCCTGGAGAAACCGGCATTACCGGCGTTCCGACCCATTTTATCGACCTCGATAAAATGCTCAATGGATTTAATGCATCGAATTTCAT
>Ga0206803_1018_pt1 | contig 52611 bp, 51 predicted proteins | sample Alteio_BWOrgCont_61_FD_152909 | JGI IMG/M metagenome (GOLD analysis project Ga0206803, IMG submission 152909) | Enriched cells from forest soil in Barre Woods Harvard Forest LTER site, Petersham, Massachusetts, United States -... | ecosystem: Environmental > Terrestrial > Soil > Temperate forest >... | reverse complement strand
CTCCGCAGCCCGCTCCTAGGGCCAAATTATTTCCGCTATATCCATCAGGTCCTGAAATCATGTAAGCAGTCATGAAAAAAATGCTGAGGATCATGAAAAGAGTGCGGGTAAAAGCCAAGGCCAAATTCATAGATGTTTCTCCATTATTATTTTATCCAGCGAATTGTAGTGGTCTGGCTGAATTTTTGTCGACAAAGTAAAGAAAAAATTTAGAGATTTCTCTTAAAGCAAACTTTTGCTATGCTCAAAACCATGAAACATCGCGCTTGGATTGCAGTCTCTGGTTTTGTCTGGTTTGTCATTGGGACCTGGCTCCTTTATAAAGGGCTCCATTTAATTTCTGACGCGGCCATTAATCCCGCCAGTCTCTCTGCAAAAATCAAATTCTTTGGATCGCAGCAACAAGCTGCGACAATTTTCATGGCGATTGGCCTATTTATCGGTTTTTTTAAAGGGCGCTTTGTCCTGGCAAAAACCGTGCGAAGAGTCGTCGCCCGGATCGTTTCGCTCCCTCTCCCTATCCGACTCAAAGACGCCTATGCCCCTTCCTATTGGATTTTGATCGGGTCGATGGCTGGGCTCGGCATGTTATTTCGTTTCCTCCCCCTTCCTGTAGATGTGCGTGGAATGATCGATGTCGCCATCGGTTCAGCGCTTGTGAATGGAGCTATGCTCTATTTCCGAGCCGCAAGAGAAACGCAAAACGCAGAACGCAAAACGCAAAACTAGTCGGGGTAAGGCCCTCCATAGGCCTCAACCTAAGAAAGTCAATTCACAGAGTTACACAGAGAAAAGAAAGAGTCGCACAGAGGAAAAAAAAATTTCCTTTTTTTCTGTGACTCTGTGAATCGCTTTCTGCGTTTACTTGTGGTATTGGCTTCCCCGATCGATCTCTAGGGCGCGGTAGAGCTGCTCGACCAAGATCAGTCGGGTCATTTGGTGTGTGAATGTGAGGGGCGATAGGCTCCACCGAAAATGGGCTTTTTCGATGAGTTTGGGAGGCAAGCCCTCCGCGCCTCCGATGACAAAGGTGAGGCGAGACCCAAATCGGATCATCTTCTGGCTCCACGCTTCGCTGGTGAGGAGCTCTCCTTTTGGATCGAGGGCAATGAAAGATTCTGGCTCTGCCCATTCGATGAGCTGAGAATCGTCTTTGGCGAGGAGCCACTCAATGGCAAGTTTCCCCCGCAGTCGCTTTTCATACTCGGCGAGCCCTTCGGCCAGCCACGTTTCTTTGCAGCGCCCTATGGTTAATACTTTGACTTTTAACATATTTCTTCCTAAAACTTATTGTATGTTAAACTGCGCTGCCATTTATTGGGATCCTAAACCTGAGATTTTTTCGCTGCCGATTGTCCATTGGCCAATCCTTTGGTATGGAGTTCTTTTCGCCCTCGGCTTTGTCGTCGGTTTTCCGATTTTTGTGGGTATCTTGACTCGCTATTTCGGGAAAGAAGAGACGAAAAAAGCATATCTGATCACCGATCGACTCACTATCTACATGGTGATTGCGACCGTAGTGGGCGCGCGCCTTGGTCATTTTCTCTTTTACGAAAAGCCGTCGACCTATTTATCGAAGCCTTGGGAGATTTTGCGCATTTGGGAAGGGGGATTGGCCAGTCATGGCGCCGCCATCGCGATCATTTTAGCCCTCATCCTCTTTAGCTACCGGATTCGGCCGATCGCTCCAAGCCTCACTTGGGTGCGCCTTCTCGATTTCGTATCGATCCCCACAGCCTTCGCCGGCGCTTGCATTCGGCTGGGCAACTTCATCAACCAAGAAATCCTTGGAACTCCAACCGATTTGCCCTGGGGGGTCGTTTTTGGCCACCCGGCCGACCGAAGCGCTCCGATGGCGCGCCACCCCGTGCAACTTTATGAGGCGATCTTTTACCTCGCCGTCTTCTTTTTGCTCTGGGGCCTCAGCTTTAAACCCTCTTTCCTCAAAGCCCGCGGAAAATTGATCGGCCTCTTCCTGATTCTCGTTTTCGGGTTCCGCTTTTTCATCGAATTTCTCAAGACGGAACAAAGCCATCTGCTCTCTTTTTCCTCCTCACTGACAATGGGGCAAATATTGAGCCTGCCTGCCATCGCCGCCGGTTTGCTATTCTATTTTTGGAAGCGTAAGCCTTTCACTTGATAGGAACCAGAGCTGGTATCGGCCATCTCCTCATCACTACTTGTCGTTACAATAGACTCATCGGGAATCGGTGAATCGCTGGCACTTGAGTTTCTACTCGATTCTGTGCAATTTTCTATAGCGGCAGACAAGGATTCTATCACTTGCTTTTCTGTGATTTGCCCTGCATTAAATTTTTCCCAAAGTTGATTTTCAACTTGGATTAAATCAGGATAATTTTTTAAATACATTCCTCTATTGACCATATCAATTAGTCTAAAATCGAAATTGCAATTTTCTGGAAGGTAACTATTTAATGCCTGAGCTTCTTCTAAAAGCTGTGGGGTATAGCATCTAGCTATCTCTTCGCCGAATGAACACAATTGAGGAGCTAGAGCTTTGATGCATTTTGCTGTATAGATAGAGTTACTAGAATTGGGCTCAGAAAGTAGTCCTCCTAAATGAAACGCAACTTCCGATCCATACCAACCCCCTTGTTTTTTAGGCTTTATCGCCGGGCTTTCATAGATCCCATCTTCACTGACTGTTTGTCTTTGTAATAGATCGATAAAACGTGCGAAATGTTCATATCCTCTTTCTTTTGCCGTATTTTTCAAAGTATTTAAAAAGTGTTTTTTAAAAGATTCTGCATCATAGATAGGTGATTTATTCAATACAACAGCTTCGCTGAATGAGAGATCTCCTGTACAACCAAAGAAAGGTTGTGAATGTTGTTGAATGGCTTCCATATCGGCTTTAGGAATCGATCCGCTCAATATTCTCATTTCTTTCCCAGGACCTAAATGGATCACCTCTGTTCCTTCAGGAGTTACGCGAACAAGCTTTCCTATTTTGTGCTTTTGGAAAAAATCCAAATTAAGAATGCCCCAGTCAATATATTGCTTAAGAGAATATTCCAGAGGAATAAATACATCTAAGGATTGATTATTTTGATTTTCTAGCGTTGCCACACTGTAAAGTGATGCAATTTGTGTGGTCCAATTATGCATGTACATGTGATATAACTTCCTTTCCCTCAAATAGCCGGCCATATCATCTGGCGAATGAATATTCAAAGCCCCTTTCAACCAATCTGAAGTGATATCAGTTAGCGTGCGTGGTTGAATGGAAGGAAAATTCATCCCTTCTTCATCGCCTCCCAAGCCCATCGACAGAGTGCTTTCCTTTGTATTGGGATGAAAGGCAAAACCATATTCTCTGACCATTCGAAAATGGGGATTCCGATAATGGCAGTTTCCCGATGTAGTCAAACCCACCGCAATCCCAATGGGATAGCCTTTTTTGGAAAGATCCTCAAATTTTGCGGTACTTCCAAAATAATCACTATTATCAAAAAACTGCGTTTTAAATCTATCTACTGGAAATAATGAGCTTATTCTTTCTTTTGTAACGGTTTCAGGTTGAATCAGGACGTCGATATCGGCGTCAGGTCGATTCTTTCTGATGGTCTCTGCACAATGAAATATGTGAGATACATCTCCCAAACCTCCTGCCTGAGTGCAATGGAGGATAATATTTTTATTTTGCAGATTCGTATTGCAAGGATATTGATGGTCTGCAATTAATTGGAAAAATCTTCTTCTTAGCTCTTCGGATCCAGCTGTGGCCCAAAGCTTCCTTTTTTTCATATAAACGATTATAAGATGGTGGATTTGAACTAATTTCAGCAGATGAAGCCATACTTACCTCTTTGTTAAAAGAAGGTATTGTATATAAGTTTTATTTATAGCATGTAAATTAGTGTGTATTATTAATACCTGAATTATTAACTTGATTGTATGCTGGGATGGTTGAAATTCAGAGGTGACTTTCTCTAGCGGGGCTTGATCATATTTTCTTGAAAACCGTCCATCATTGCCCTTGACCCTTTTCTAGTCTTTAGCGGATAATGGGATATAAAGTTTTTATTGGGGGATATATGAATTTCATCCATATCGCAGGACATCTTGGCGCTGATCCAGAAACGCGCTTTACTTCATCGGGTAAAAAAGTAACGACCTTGCGCGTAGCGACCCGCACGCGTCGAGGACAGAACGACGACACAATCTGGTGGCGCGTGACAGTTTGGGGCGATCAATTCGACAAGATGATCTCGTTTTTGAAGAAGGGCTCAGCCATCATCGTCTTTGGAGAAATTCACAAGCCTGAAATCTTCAATGACCGGGAAGGGAAACCTCAGGTTTCCATGGAGATCACAGCTGTCAGCATCCAATTCAGCCCATTTGGGAAAACAGGCGGGCCCGGCGGTGGACAAGAAACACAACACGCAGGCCCTGCAGCTCCCTTTGGCGCTCCGCAGCAAGAGGCATCTAGCCCTTATGGCCATCAACAGGCAGGCTCTAAAGCCGGTGTTGCACAAGGACAAGGCGAGACCTTTGATGACGAGGTCCCATTTTGAAGGTTTCTTTTTCCCCAAGCCTCGACAAGCGGCAAAAAAGTGATTTGCTGGTGCTCCCGTTTTGGGAAGGACTTGCGGAAGCGGCTGATCCTGGCCGCTTGAAAGAGCTCATTGCAGATGTTCTGAAGTCGGGCGATTTCACGGGCAAAACAGGGGAGGGGGCGCTTTGCTATTCTCCAGAGGGGCGCCTTTTGCTTTTGGGTTTGGGCAAGCCGGAAAAGGCGACGGTTGAGTCGCTGCGCAGAAGCTATGCCAATGCCGCTCGAGTGGGTCAGGGAAAAAAAGTAAAGTCTTTGCAGCTCCTCTTTCCCAAGATAAAAGGGTTACAGAAGGACGATGTTTTTCGAGGGATCTGTGAAGGCATCTTGCTCTCTAATTATACTTTTACCTATGCGAAAGACACTCCTCCTGTTGTCCTGCTGGAGGAACTCAGTTTTGTAGGTCTTGAAAAAACGGCGAGCTTGGAAGAGGTTGAGAAAATTGTCGGCGGGGTCCATTTTGTCCGCGAATTGGTCAATGGCAACGCCGATGACAAAACGCCGAAAATGCTCGCTGAAACGGCCAAAAATCTTGAGTCGCTTTACCCTAAGATCAAGACGACGATTTTCGATAAGAAAAAGCTCGAGCAGGAGAAAATGGGACTCATCCTGGCCGTGAACCGCGCTTCGAGTTTGGATCCCTTTTTGATTCAGGTTGCCTACAAAGGAAACCCAAAATCGAAAGAACATATTGTTCTCGTAGGCAAGGGGATTACTTACGATACGGGAGGCCTGAGTCTCAAGCCAACTGATAACATGCTCACTATGAAATCGGACATGTCGGGAGCAGCGACTGTTTTGGGCGCCGTGCAAACTGCCGCAGCACTCGGACTGAAGGTCAATGTAACCGCTGTCGCTCCGGTGGCTGAGAACTGCATCGGCTCAAAGAGCTATAAATTGGGCGATGTCTACCGCTCTTATTCAGGAAAGACTGTCGAAGTCAATAATACCGATGCTGAAGGGCGGTTGGTATTGGCTGACGCCCTTAGCTTTGCAGCCCAAAATCTAAAGCCGACCTGCATGATTGATATTGCGAGTCTCACCGGCTCAATTGTGGTCGCTCTCGGCGATGATATCGCTGGCTTTTTTACGCAGGATGAAGCGATCTCGAAAGATTTAATGGAATCCTCGGAGAAGACGGGGGAAAACCTTTGGCGCATGCCTCTCTGTTCCGATTACAAGGAATCTCTGAAATCAGAGATCGCCGATCTGATCAATACGTCGGGACGCGATGCCGGATCTGTAAAGGCAGCTCTCTTTTTACAAGAGTTTGTGGGGACTGTTCCCTGGGTTCATATCGATTTCGCGGGTCCCTGTTACGTCCCAAAACCTAAATATTACAACACCACTCACGCAACAGGCTACGGACTTCGCTTGCTCGTCGATTTCCTCTCGAGACGCTCCGGATGAAGTGGCTTGTTCCGGCGCCGCAGAAATTGGTCGCCTTTTTGCAACATCAACTCGGCGATTATTCGGGCAAGTTCTTGCGCCGTGTTCTAGAGGCCAATCTCTGCCGTATCAATGGGAAGATCGAGCGATTTGGATCGCGCGATGTTCGAGGTGGCGATGCGGTAGAACTGGCACCGCATTGGAAGTCGCTCTTAACCCCTGAGCTTCCCAAATTCGAAACTCTTTACGAAGATGAATTCTTCAAGATCGTCGATAAGCCCTCCAATTGGGTTTGTACCGATGAAGAAGCCCTGCGCGCTTTTGGGCCCAAACACTATTTAGTCCATCGATTGGATAAAGATACGACAGGTCTTCTCATCGTGGCAAAAAGCCCCACCGTCCGCGATCGGTTCATGGAGCTCTTTGAACAGCGGGCTATCTCAAAACAATACCTAGCCCTCGTCGATGGCGTACCGAATGAGGGGGGCGTTCGGAAAAGTCTTTTGGGCAAGAAAGGATCATTTCAAGGGCAAACGATCTGGGGTTCGGGTCCAAAAGGGCTGACCGCGATCACCCCCTGGAAGCGACTAGCTATGGGAGCGAAAGCAGCCCTCCTTCTCGTTGAGCCAGAAACGGGACGGACCCATCAGATCCGGGTCCACCTAGCCGAAATGGGCTATCCGATTTTAGTCGACCGGCAATACGCAAAGTCGTTTCGTTGCCCTCTTTTCATCCAAAGGCCCCTTCTCCACGCTTACAGGCTCCGCTTCGATCATCCGTTTTTAGGCAAGTCGATTGATCTCACAGCCCCATTACCCCTCGATATGCGCGAGGCTCTCAAGGGAGTGGGGATTGTCATGAGCCAGCTTCCTTTTCTTATGCCCTAGCGGGCGTCTCTATTCCGGATATTGCATGCACTCTGCCCCACCAACCAATAGTCGTTTTCACGAAAGCATTTAAACGGTCAGGCCCGTTGGTCACTTGGCAATCGATTTGAATACGACCTGGAATCCCCATGATTTCTCCAGGATTCATTCGAAACAGGCGATTACGACCCCATCCGTCTTCGGAAAATTTTTCATTGAGTTCTGCAATGGCAAATTCTTTTACCCCATTAAGAGCTCTCTCAAGTTCTTTGCGAGAAGTGATGACATCTCCTGAAAAAGTATAATTTCTTCCTTCTCGTTCCTCTACTTCTATTTTGGAATCAAAGTTTCTTTCAATTTCAGCCTTATTTGTTCTGTTGTCAAATCGGATTTTAAGTTCTATATTAGTTAGTGTATTGTTTCTTTCGAGCAGTTGCTCAAACGTGCCTGCAGGAACGCCCTCTTTAAGTTGATCGAAAGAAAGACTCTGAATGGCTTGTGCGCCAAGAGTTTTGAATCGATCAATCACTTTCTGTTGTTCTGCCTCGTCCAATTCACATATTTCGTTAGGCCCTACGTAATCATTATTCACATTTAGCTGATTGACTATCCTTAGAACGGGCGGTGGAGCAGCAGCCCGTTGTATGACTGGTTGCATGGGGTTTGGCGCCATCTGTCTTATCGGCTGGAGTTGTACAGCCGGTGGAGCTACCCTCTCAGCATCTCGTTGTCTGGCTGGTTGCCTGGGGTTTGGCGCCATCCGTCCTATCGGCTGAAGTCCTATAGCTGGTGGAGCGGGCGGTAGAGCTGCCCTCTCAGCATCCTGTTGTCTGGCTGGTTGCCTGCGGTTTGGTGCCATCCGTCCTATCGGCTGAAGCCTTTCAGCCGGAGGAGCGGGCGGTGGAGCTCCCCTCTCAGCATCCCGTTGTCTGGCGGGTTGCCTGCGGTTTGGTTCCATCTCCTGGGGTTCTACAGCCAGAGGATCGGGCCTCCGATCTACTTGAGGAGAATTGCGATTCCAACAAGTAACAACTAAAGCCCAAGGAATGAAAATGAAAGAAGCTAATGCCGCAGCGAAGATTTTCCCGATCTTGCAGATGAGATAATCACTTTCTATAAGAGTTAAACATTCAACAGAGCGAATCGTATTGTCCGCTGACCACTTCACAATATGGTTATAGGAATTTTCAAAAGATCGTCGATAGGAGGAGGCTGCCGCTAAAATCGAACTCATTAATACCCTCGTTTAAAACGGAAATAATATAGTTTCGACCGACAATTCTTACCAAGAAATATTTTCAGATTCACTAGGGATGCTGCAAAGCCATCCAGGCGTGTTCGATGATCGCGTCGATTGAGGGGTACTTCGGCTCCCAGTGCAATTCCTCATGGGCTTTTTTGGAATCGGCGATCGTTATGATCGGATCTCCTGCACGACGAGGGGCTTCAATCACTTGAATCGTCATTCCCGTCACCCGCTCTGCTGCAGCAATGACTTCGTAAACGCTAAATCCGTGTCCATTTCCCAAATTATAGCAGTGTGATGGGGAGCCCTTGAGGAGATTTTCCATCGCAGCGATATGAGCTGCGCCAAGATCTTCAACATGGACATAATCCCGAACCCCCGTTCCATCTGGCGTTGGATAGTCGGTCCCGAAGATTGTTACTGATCCATCGCCCTCCTGGAGGCTTTTTAAAATGACTGGAATGAGATTGGAACGGCTTGTTTGATAATTCTTGATCTCTCCTCGAGGATCCCCGCCTGCTGCATTGAAATAGCGAAAAGCGCAGTAACGAAAGGCGTAAGCGCGATCGAGATCTTCGAGGATCTGCTCGACCATCAATTTGGAGCGTCCGTAAGGGTTGATTGGGCAGCGGGGATGGGATTCATCGATGACCTCCTTTTCGGCAGTTCCAAATATGGCACAAGTGGAAGAAAAGATGAAATGGTTCACGCCATGGCGCTGCATCGCTCCCAATAGATTAAGCGTCCCTTCCACATTATTTCGATAATACATAAGAGGTTTATGAATCGATTCTCCCACATCGAGGAATGCGGCAAAGTGCATCACCGCTTGAATCGGATAGGTGCTAAATATTTGGTCGAGAAGCGCAGAGTCAGATAAATCTCCTTCGATAAAAATCCCGTGGAGAACCGATCTCCGGTCGCCCTTGCTTAAATTATCAAGTACGACCGTTTGATAGCCGGATCGATAGAGCATCTCGTTGACATGGGAGCCGATAAATCCCGCACCTCCAACGACCAAAACATAGTTGGGATCAGCAAAGACTCGCGACAGAAAGAGCAAAGTAAGAAAAAAGAACCGCATAGACCTCTCTTCTGTAACGGATATTTATACGTAAGCGTGAGTTATAGAGCAAGGTTCTATAACTCATCAGCGCTCTTGTATAGAGATCGATTAGGACCTTCATTCTTAGCAAAACCCGTTAACAACTGCCGGCTGCTGCGCAGAGACCTTCAACAACTGCAGCAAGACAAGAGCTGCATCCTTCCTTTTCTTGATCTATTGAAGCTGCTTCATTGAGACGGGAGTAAGGCACCGCAACTTCGTTGTTAGCAGTTTCTGTGAACAGAACATCCTGGGACTCATTGGTCATTTGTTCACGATGCGGCCAGGATGGATTTAATTCTTCTTCCAGGCGCTCTAATTGAATTCCGGTTTTAACGCCGATAAGAACCCCTATAGGACATGTAGCCGCACCCACTGGAGTACAGCATAAAAGACAAGCGGCTGCGCAACGGGCTGTTTTTCTTACAGAAGAATTAGACTCTCCAGGAGTGGTGTTGTCGCACCAGCATAAATTGTTAACACAGATATCGTTGCAGCTGAATAATCCCTTGGAGAAAGCATCGGCGCCGAAAGGAGTGGAAATTCCACTAGCGCGATCATTATAAGTACGCGAGAGGAAGAAACTAGGGGTTTCCATGCATCCGCACGGATTGCAGCCGGTTTTTTTTGCATAGCTGTTTTGTAAATGGTTTCCGATTTGTGCCTCTGTGAGAGGTCGGAGTTTTGATGGTTCTACTGACATAGGTTTGTCCTTGGTTAAAGAAAGATATTGTATAAAATATAACTTTTAATTGAAAGGCTTTAATTTAAAATGTGCTTATATTTTTTAAATTTAATATCATATTAATGTCTGCTTAATAAATAAGTTTGAAAAATTAAGAAATTATGTGGATCTTAAAAGGGAACGGAGTTTGCAATCGAATAGCAGACTTCGTGTGAATGGAGTCAATGCGGGACAATGTTCAGTTTAATCAATCAATCTCATTGCCTCATTACTTCTCGACGTTCGTGAAGTCTTGAATGGGGTGAGGGTTGTCATGAGCCAGCTTTGTGAGTTTTTTGGAAAAGAGGAACATCAAGATAGAGGGGATGATGGTCATGATCACAAAGATGCTGAAGAAGTTGAAAAGACCGCCCATCTTATCCATTAACCCAGCTAGCATGCCCCCGTTGTAGAAGGCGATTCCAACACAGACATACCAAAACCCAATAGCGAGAGCTGTATAGCGAGGCGGCGCCAGCCGGCTTACCATAGAAAGACCGATAGGAGCTAAAAGCATTTCTCCCACTGCCATTAGGAAATAGGCTCCTACTAAATAGCCCCAGGAGACATCGGCTGTTTTGGCCGAAGCGGGGATATATGCCGAGCCGATCATCATGACAAAAAAGCAAGCGGCGATAAAAAAGAGGCTGAGTGCTGTTTTTTTGGCAGGGGAGGGATCTTTGCCGATCTTTTGTAATTTCGCATAAAAAACAGCCAGGATGGGAGCTAAAATAATGAGGAAAAGACTTTCGCTCGACATAAAGACCCCTTCTGGGATGGAAATGCCCCCGATTTGCTTATGCATAAAATCATGGGCAAAAATGGCCATGGAAGAAAAGGCCTGGTTATAGGCAGCCCAGAAAAGGATAGAAACAACGCAAAAGATAAAAATCACCCAGATCCGATTGATTTCCTTGGGCTCTAACTTGGGATGGCCTTTCTGTGCCTTTTGATGAGTCTTTAAAGCTCGATAGGTTTCCTTATGCTTGATCAGATAAACAGTCAGAGGAACCAGACCGATGAGCTGAACAATTCCAGCGACGACGAAAGCTACATTCCAACTTGATAATTTTGCGATCGTTCCCAAAGAGGCCAGGGCTAAAAAGACCCCTACGTTGATCGAAGCATAATAAATGGAAAATCCCGCCTCTCTCAATTCGGGCTTATTGCGATAGGTATAGCCCAAAACAGTCAAGATGCTGGGAGTGAAGATTCCGTATCCGCAGGCGATGATAACTAGGGAAAAGTAGAGGAGATGTTCCGAACCTGTAGCGAGGAGAAAGCATCCAAGGGCATTGACCAGTGCTCCCACGAAAAGGGGGGCCTGATAGTTCCATCGATCGGCGATCCATCCGCCAAGAAGAGGCAAGAAAGCCGCGCAGCCGCTGAAGATACCGTATATGTGGGTCGCCTTGTCATTGGGATAGTCATAATGCTCAATGAGATAAAGAACGAGCATGAAACCCACACCCCAGAAGGCAAACCGTTCACAAAGTTCGGTAAGCCCCAGAATCCAAAGTTCTCTAGGATGTTTTGACAGCGATGTTTTAGACATAGAAAGGACCCTCCATCTAATTGTGTATGTAATGAGAGGGGCATTTAAACGCAAATCGCAAAATGCAAAACGAGTTGGAGCAAGCCCCCCGAAGACGCATCGTAGTAAATCTGCAATTGTATTACTAATTTATTTAAAACAATTTAATTGATGTAAATTTTATTATCTTCTATAATTTATTTTTAAATTAAATGGAATTATGTCGATTTCATCTGTTGGTTCTAGATTTGTCAATACGGTTATCCCGAAAACCGGCTTAGAAGCCGGAATGGCTGGGGCTGTTGTTTTGACCGCACTTTTCTATTCCAGCGCAGTGGGTGCAGCGATTGGCAGTTGCTATATTGGGTATAAGGGAATTGCCCGATTCTTAGCGCGTTCTATTTACCAGCCAGAGATTCCTAAGGGGCCATTTTCTTCAGAAGAACTGGAAAAAATCAAACAGGTCGAGAATGTAGTCAAAGTTGTGAAAGTAAAGAATATCAAAACGGACTTTTGGGAAACTGCCTACATCACCTCGGAAAAGGGTAGGTGGGGCCATGAGAAGTTTTTCCTCTTTAATCTAGGTCGGGATCAGCTGGGTTGGGCAGAAGCTGTCGCTCTGCCTTTGACAGATCCTAAGTTCGAATCTTCGTGGACAGGAGGACCCCCTTCTCAATATATAGGTTACGGGAATAATCCGAATCGGTCAGATAAAGTTCTCCTCGAAGCTCTTCACACCAAGGACGATGATATTCAGGAGCAGTATAAGTATTCTGGATATCAGCTTTTCAAGATGGTCGAAGAGACCTACCGAGAAAAGTTTAAGGGGCAGATCATTTTAGAAGCCGGATATAATTCCCATGCATTCTATTACAAGTTGGGATTCCGCTCTGCGGATTCTTCCGTCAACGCCAAGATCGAGCAAGCTATTTCCCAGGCTAACGGAGCTGAACCCAAAACAAGCCGCTTGGGCACCGTGCTCATGCATCTTCCTGCGCCTCGGATTTCTTTTTAATCTGTTCGCATGTAAATATTGATGCGATTATTTCAGCAATATTCATTTGTTATCTAAGCGTTCATACTCATATTCAATCTGACAAATTTTGTTACCTAGAGGATCTGTTAATGGCCATGTATCAATTACAAATCTTGCAATAGTTGGTTTGAAATCCGAAACCTTCAGATTATCATCGATCAAATTATACTTCATTTTTTTCAAAGTAAAAAGAATGAATTGTAAATGATCCAGTTCATTTAGAGTTTCCAGCCCCTGATTAGCTTTCTTTATTTCTTCCTGAATCCCATCAATAGCTTCAGTAATAAGTCCCAGTAATTTATTTTTTTTATCTAAGTTCATGGCAAAAAAAGATCCTCACGCCAATTGGGTACGAATTTTTGAATCTGGCCCCCCGGTAAATAAGCTCCTTGTGAAGTAGTTCTCCCTTCGAAAATCGTTGCACCAGATCGAATTTGAAATTGCCTAAAGCCAGATATATTGTTCCATTCGGGTCTAATTGTTAGACTATATCGAGATGCAGGAAATGTCTCAAAGAGATCAGTGGCCCTAATAACCGTGCTGCGATGCCCAGCCTTTCTTATATGAAGTACATTAATAACAATGGTTTCGTCTTCAATTGCCATGGGCGTCTCCTTTTTCTGTGTGTTCATCCAAAATAAAATAATCGGCAAAAATATTGAGGATAATTTTAGCCAGTGAGGGGCACTGATCCAAAAAGTAGAAAGCAGATTGACTGATACGTCAATCCACATCGCAGCAAAGTTTATAATGTCTGTTAGGGTTCTAAAGTTATACATGGTGATGATAGTAGGAGAAATTTTTTCCTTGTCCACAACTGGAGGGAGTATAGCCGACGTTTTCCACCGCCTATGGCTATATCGCCAATCAGGTTGCCTGTGAACTGGCCAGCTTTGAAAAACTGGTTATTTACATCTCCTCCAAACCATCGATTGTTAAGCGAAGCTTGAGTTTGATTCAACCAATTATTCGCGGAATAATAGGATCCGGGCATCGTGAAGCCAGTTTTCCAATTATAGAGAGAGGGAAGCGCAGTCACCGCTCCGCTTGCCGCATTTAACAACCTGAATGCTCCAAAACCTGTATCGACCACTCCTCGATTAAGGCCGTTACAGAAGTGATTTAAGTCCGACTTCATCATGCTTGAAGCATCTCGCCAATTAAAATAACCGGGAGGGCGCTGTTGTATCCATAACCCATACTCATCAAAATGAGTGAGTGGATCATTATGGACATATGCATAGAGATTCATCCCATCGGTAAATCCTGCGGGATCGGGTGTGAGCCAGCGGCCGAGTTCCGGGAAGTAATAGCGGCGACCAAAGTTGACAAGACCGGTTGTTTGATCGGAGCGTTTAGAGGAAAACCTCCAGGGATTGACGGAGGAACCGATGATTTTTTCTTCACCGAATGCGCTGTAACGGTAAAAAGTGGGTTGTTCGTTCAAACAGGGGAAAAAGAAAGTCTCTTTCAGGGGCAAAAGTGCAGCGATGTTACCTTGTAGATCGTGGATGGGAGCGTAGATTTGATCTTGGATTTCGATAGCAATGGCAGCGCCGATTTCAGCATGAGGCGTATTGCCGAGAATGCGGAGTTCGATGGGAGCTAGGTTCTCGTCGAAAGAGCCGATTTCATTTTTGCCGTCGTAGAGAAAGTATTGGGTTTTCTAAAGATCAGGTTTCTTTTTAAGCTGTTCGCATGTAAATATTGATGCAATTATTTCGATAGTTTCATCATAGAATTGGAGCACATAGTGCTTGCATTTATCAATAATTCTAGCGTGATTTTTTCTGAATTCATTCAACCAAGGCGAATCAATAATCTCAAAAAATGAACCGTCGGCAGGTAAGTTAATTAAATATCCTGTCGTTGAAAATTCTTCTCCAGTTACTTTATAAGCTGGAATTATTTCAAATTTTAAACTCCAATAGCTGTCATCGCTATCTTTGTGGTAAATAATTGTTAATCCATTTTTTTTTGTTAATGAAATCAATTCGCAATCTCTTGGCCAGGTTCCGGCAGCAGAGATATTTATTTGTCTAATGTCCATAATATTTGAAGGTCATCCTTTTTTACCTAACTCTATTTTTTGTCGCTTACAACAGTAAAATCGTCTAAAGTTCCTGAAATTCTGCCTGGTTCTTTAAATGCTGCTTCAGATGTAAATTCTATTGGAAATAAGCTGAAAGGCTTGCAATTCAAGATGTGGAACAATTTGCTAAGGCTGATTTTATTTAAAGATTCTGAGTTGGCATTGAATTTGACAATTTCCGAATCGATAAATAACGTGAAAGCGTAGTAAGTTTTATTTCCAACTAAATAACCGTTAAAAAGATGGTTGTTAGACTGAAATTTGGCTTTTATAAAAAATGTGTCGAAATCATCCCACGATGGTTTAACATTTGTTATTGGGATTTTATATTCTCTTGTCTCATCCCAAACCCAAATAGGGTACAATTCAAAGTCACTTTTCGAGAGAATCTTTCTTCTACTTAATTTTTCCATTTTCCTTTAATACTTTTAGTGCATCATCACGGAATTTTGATTGAGGAATAATTACAGTGTTGATGCCATCATTTACAGGATTAAATTTATCATAAAATTCGTCAAATATTTTAGGATCTTTTAACGAAACCTTTTCAATGGGAATCTCCTTCATTCCTGCATTTTGAAATGCAGCAAGCCTTCTGTTATCAAGAGTAAATATTTTTCCCTCATATTCTACAACACGAATGATTGGAACGTCTTCAACTTTTATTTTTCCTAAACGGAGTTCTTCGATCAGCTTATTAATATCGCCTCCCTTGCTAAAGTTTTGACTGATTGTGGGCTGCGTAAATCTAACTGAATGTGGATTTATATATTCTTTCGGTACAGCTGCGAGCTTTCTGGCGGGACTTAACGCGGAGTTCCCAAAACGCGCTCCTGCTTTTGATATAGCCTTTTTGCCGACAAGACCGATTCCCCTGAATAATGGATCAATGGCTTTACCGATAAATCCGCCAAGAAAAGTATAATCAGGAGTCAGAAACCCATAATCTAAAGGCGGTATGAAGGGAAGAATATTTGAACGAGAATAAGTATTCAATGCTCTAAATTCATCGAATTGATTGTTATTCCACATATAAGAAGGAGGGTTATGTCCCATGTATCCATATGATTGTGGATAGCATCTCGTCTCACCAAAAGAAAAGTTGTTGGAGTAAGGGGCGGCCGAAAATGCCGAGAAAGGCTGGCCCGCCATTTTATGGCGTGTATAATTATAACAGATAGCATCCGTACCCAAAGGTTGCAAAACAGCCAAGCCATATAAATCCATATTCACTAATGGATCATTCAAAACGAAAGCATAAAGATTCATCCCATCGGTAAATCCTGCGGGATCGGGTGTGAGCCAGCGGCCGAATTCCGGGAAGTAATAGCGGCGGCCAAAATTGACAAGACCAGTTGTTTGATCGGAGCGTTTAGAGGAAAAGCGCCAGGGATTGAAGGAGGAACCAATGATTTTTTCTTCACCGAATGCGCTGTAACGGTAAAAAGTGGGTTGTTCGTTCAAACAGGGGAAAAAGGAAGTCTCTTTCAGGGGCAAAAGTGCAGCGATATTCCCTTGCAGATCGTGGATAGGAGCGTAGATTTGATCTCGGATTTCGATAGCAATGGCGGCGCCGATTTCGGCATGAGGTGCATTGCCGAGAATGCGGAGTTCGATGGGAGCTAGGTTCTCGTCGAAAGAGCCGATTTCATTTTTGCCGTCGTAGAGAAAGTATTGGGTTTTCTGATTCGTTGTTTTCGAGAGGCAACGATGTAGGCAGTCGTAGGTAAACGTCTGAATGACATCAGGAGTTTCAATCCGGATCAGCCTATCGAGGGCATCGTAGAAATAGGTTGTCTCACCGTGTTGGATAGGGTTGCCGTTTTTATTATACTCAAGATGGGAGGTGACTTGGTTTAGAGGGTTGATTTCATAATTTTCCTCATCTTTCTTGAGGCGGTTGTATAGCGAATCATATAAGTAGCTGTGAGCAAAGAGCCCTGATTCTGAAGTGAGCTGATAGAGGTCGTCGTATGTGTAGTTAATCTCATCAGTTTCGATCCTCATTTTATGGATGTTGCCGACTGGGTCGAATTCAAGAACTTCTTGAGTGAACTGCGGACAGTTGATGGCCGTTTTTCGAGAGAGGGGATCAATGGAGAATTGAACTTTACCCACGTTGTGGATGAGTTCTTGTTCAAGCAAATTCCCTGACAAATCATGAGAGGTGTAGACGTGGGTATAAAGAACAGTTTCATCGAGCTTCTTTCGATGGACTTTCTTTAAGTTGGCAGGGTCATATTCATAAGTGATCCAACAATCGGCGGCAGGAATCTCGCAGCGATCTCTTCGGCCTCGATTGTCATATGTATTTTTGATGCAATGACCGTTAGGAAAGGTCTCTGACAGAATTCTCCCAAAAGGGTCTGTAGTCCTAACCAGCTGGCCGCTCCTTTGGAGGTGGCCGAGCTGGTTGTATTCCATCTGATGGTTTACTGTCCCATCGGATGAGGTCAAAGACTCTAGATGGCCCCAATTATTATACCGGTACGTCAGAATAGTCCCATCGGGCTTAGTGACCGTTTCCAGTTCTCCTCGAACAGTGTATGTATAGTGAGTGATTTTCGCATCGAGAATGCCGTCCGCTTCGGTCAGCTTTTCTAAATGCCCCCTCGGATTGTATTTCCAGCGAGTCTGAATCTCCCTTTCTTTCCCATCAGGGGTATAGATAGTGTCGATCTGCAGGGCCAGCTTCCCGTTTTTATCGTAGTATTTCCTCTCAAGCCTTAATGTTTTCCCTCCTTTTTTCTTCTCAATCGAGGCAATTTGGTTTTGGGCATTGTACGTCTCGATCGTTTGGAGGCTCATTGGATCGGTATAGGTTTTCTTATTGATCTTTGGATCATATTCGTAGGTTTCAACAAAGCCCAACGCATCCTTTTTCTCGATCAGTCGGTTGACTGAGTCGTATTTGAATTCCTCTTTTTCCTCTTTGCCGTTAATAAATCGAGTCACAATCTTTCGATTGCCGCTTTCGTCGTATTCGTACTTGACCTTTCTCAATACTTTTTTCTCAATCGATTCATTTCTCTCTTCAATGACTCGGTCGAGCAGGTCGTATTCTGTGACCGTGACTAGATCCTCTTTTTGGGTCGTGTGAAGCCTCCCCAGTTCATCGTAAGTGTATGTCGTTTCTTCTCCAGAACATTTTTCGCTGGTCTTCCTTCCTGCCCGATCGTATTCATAGATCGTTTCGTTCTTTTCAGCGTCCGTTTTCTTCTTGAGATATTGACCTGAGTATTCAAATGTCTCTTCAACTCCAGCGACTGTTTTTTTGAGAACTCTCCCTAAATAGTCATATTCATACAATGTAATTACTTCTTTGGGGTCCGTATGAGTTTTGAGATTCCCATTTAGATAGTAAGTAAGTTCCTCCTCAGATCCGTCTGGGTGAATCACAAGGACAGGTTTGCCGTATGCATTATATTTGGTTTTCGTCACATTCCCAGCAGCATCTTTCTTTTCAATCTCATTCCCAGCACTATCGTATTTGAAATAGGTGATCGACGAGACTGCTTCTCCTTTTTCATCTAAAACAGGAGAAAGATGGATTTCCGTTCGATGACCGAATGCATCAGGAATGTAAGTTGTTTTATTTTCAAATGGGTCCGTTTCTGAAATCAGGTTATGTTTGGCATCATATTCATATACATAGGTCCGATCAACGCCATCATCTCCTTTTTCTTTTTTCTCAATTAGACGATTGGAAAAATCATATTTATAAAAGGTTTCAAGTCTCCCAGAGAAGTCCTTAACGTATTCCCGGTTGCCTACGTCGTCGTATTTGTAAATTGCTTCCCTGCCTATCGGATTGGTTTCGCTGATGAGACGCTCTTTTTCATCGTACTTAAAGAGAAGTTGATAACGCATTTTCCCATGAGCATCATAGATCTCCTTCTTATCGACTAAGCCATGGCCTTCGTAATGGAGAACCGTTTTTTTGAGAAGGATTTCAGCGTCTCCATCTAGATATTTTTCTTCGAGGATCTCAGGCATTCCCACAAAAGGTCCAGATTTAAGCGGAAAAACCTTTTTGATGATTTTGCCTACGTCGTCCTTAACGATCTCGTAGTTGAGAATCAGATCTCTATCGTATTCATACTCATAGCGGATTTTAACCTCGCCCCGGTCGCAAACTTCCTTAGATTTAATCAATTGAGCATCATCGCGATAAGTATAGCGGGTGGTTAAGTCCCCTTCCTCTTGACGTTCGAGAAGATTTCTCTCCCGGTACCAGCTTCTTTTAGTGAATTTTTCAACGCCATTTTCTAGGGGAAAACCATTGGAGCCGATTTTAAGAGGCACCCCCTTGCCCGAGAGGTTCCCATAAAAAGTGTCAGTCTCGACATTCCCGAGATTGTCGTAGATCAAGACGCGAGAAAAAATAGGATTATGATTCTGATCCTGAAAGGCTTTACATCGGAGATGGGTATTTTCCCAGAGAAATGTGTCTTCGCTATGAAACTCCTGAACTCCCACATAGCGTTCAACGCGCGTTAGACGGTAATCATCGTTCCAAAAGTAAGCGGTTTTGTTATTTTTGACATCGAGTACATAAGACTTTTTGTTTTCCTTATCGTAAAAGAAAGAATGGGTGACGATTGGGTTGGCATCTTTGCCGACCGGAGAAGAGAGGGTTTTGACGAGATATCCCTTCCGTAATCCCTCATTTTCTATCCCATTCTTTAAAAGATCTGCTTCTCTATATTTCCATCCACTGAGTTGCTGTCCATATTTAGCAGGTTTTCTTTTCGCTTTCGGCGCGAGCTCTTTGATTTTTGCCCTGACCTCACCCAACGCTGCATCCAGTTTTGCTTGGACAACCACGGGGTCCTCTACATCGCTGTACCCAATATGCAATGCGCGATGCTTGGGCAGGGAGAGGAGTTGCAGGTAGGGCCGTTTGGTCTCTATATCTCTGCGCTGTTCATTAAAATACTTAAAGGGTTTCATACTCCAGCCAAAGCTCTGCTCTGGAAGATCAGGAGAAATCACGTTGCATTGGACAAATAGATGCTTTACCTCAGTGGGATGGGCTTTATAAGTAACGGAACGCCCATCTGAGCCGGTATAGGTGAGTAGAGTAGGATTGGGTTCGGAGAAAACGGGAATATGGATCTTCGCAAATATTTTAGATTGAACCTCATTCGTGGTGTAAATGCCAAAGACCTGGTTTGCTTGATTCCATTGATAATGAATAATATGTCCATTCGGAAGAGTCTCTGAAACAAGTTTGTATCGATAAAGTAAATAAACCCCCTTGGTTGGATAAGTCTGTGACTGTTTTTGCCCTTCAAGGGAAGTATATCTTCGCTTTGTTCCATCTGAAGCATAAAGAGTAAAACTCATCCCGTTTCCATCTCTACTGGGATCGAAAATTATGTACTGATTCTTGAGATGTGTTTGAGCGGATATCTTGCCTGATGAAGTATTGGCAACTCCTTTAGCTGTTTGCGCAAAGTCATACGCGTTGTAACGAAGAGCTTTCCAATGCTTTTGCTTCTCTCCGTAAAAATGATCCCCGACATTTGGCCGGACTTGATTTTGAGAATCCGCATAGTAGCAAAGGGCGGTGCCATTGTGTTCGTTCACCCACAATTTGTTGTTGGCCCAGGTGAATGTAGCTGTTAGGTGTTGATAGCTTCTGAAAAATCCTTCTCTACTGATAAAAGATCGATGCAGCCGGATAGGCTCTGCTCCGCGAACCGTATAATCCTCTTCATAGCTGTACAAATCGCCCGTGATTACACTGACTCCTTCTACAAGAGTCGCTGGATCGTTTTCTGTTACAGCAAGGTCAGCGAAAAGAGAGAACAGAAGAGAGAAAAATAGGAGGAAATAGAGCATGTGTCTCCTTCCAAAAAGAGGGGAAAGCTTATAGAGAAAAATTTATTTGATCAAGGGAAAATCGATCTAGTTTTGCGTTTATTTGATCGCTTGCATCAAGCGGTCAAAGTCGATGTGGCTTTCTACGACCTTGATCGCTTCTTCGATCTTCGCCGTGTCTTCCTTTCGAATCTTCGCCGTATAGTTATTGATCATTTTCATCGCTACAAAGCTATTGACGGGAGCGTAAAGCATCGGGATTTTTGCGCGCCGGATCTGCTCTATAATAGAATCTTTGGGGGGCGTTTTCCCCGTTAAAATAATCCCGGTTGCAAGATCGTCGTCTGGGTGAGAGATCTTGAGATCCCAAAAACGGGTTAGCGTGGCCAGAATGATGTCATCCCGCCCAGCTGGTGTGATGATCAATTGGTTGGGGATGATGACCGTCCGGTACATTTCAACCGAGGTGGCGACGAGGCCGATGTGTTGGAAATGGCGGAGTCGATATTCAGGCCCAGTGAGGAGTTCCGTTTGAAACAAAAGCTCAAAGTCATGCATCGTCGGCATGCTGAGAAACGCATTGAAAGGAATACAGCCCAAAAGAGGGACGTTCCATCGCTTCAAGGCCTTGGGGATATAATCGAGGATCATTTCTCGTTTGTCATCGAGAACCCGATTTAAAATCACCCCAGCTACTTTGACCCCATATTTTTCACATTGGGTGTGGTTGAGGGTCAGTTCGTCAAAACTCGATCCGAGTCCCCCTGAGGCGATCATGATCACGGGACACTTTAGGTGAGCCGCCACCTGCGCGTTATTGAGGTTGACAATCGAGCCGACACCCGTATGCCCAGTCCCTTCGATGACAGTGATCGTATTGCGGGAAGTGATCGAGGTGAAAGAATGGGTGATTTTTTGAACGAGATCGCTGTGGTCTACTTTGCCGTCGAGATAATCGCGCGTAAATCCGCGAGGAAATAAAACAGGACTCATCTCCTCATAGGGGTCTTGCAGCTTGAAATGGGATTTAAAGAGAACGACGTCTTTATCGACATGGAGCCCCGTTTCCGTTTCAATGTGCTCTTGCCCCACAGGCTTTAGAAAACTCACGGCCTTAACCCGTTTTTTCAAACCCGCAAGCAGACCTAAGCAAGTAGTGGTTTTCCCTACGTTTTGACCCGTTGCTGCGACAAAAAATGCCTTCATGATTTGAACTTACTTACATTCCTTCTAAATTGCAATTTTAAATATAACGGTTGAATAAAAAAAGAATAAACATTAGAGGAGGGATATAGGCTTAAAAGGAGTAGAGTCATGAAGAAGCTAATTCTCGCTATCGTTGCATTGGCCTTTGCCTTTGCCATTTCATCGTGCTGCGATCAAGCACAATGTCCTAAGAATAAGAGATGCAATATGAAAGAAGAGGAAGGGGAGAGGGCTGGCTGGTCACAGGGGCGCAATCAAGAACGGCCCTATCGATTTGACAAGCCATCAGAAGAACAGCAAGAGCAGCAGCAAGAAAGACAGTCTCGCCGTTGGTAGGTTATTTAAAGAGGGGATTGGACGATTCTTCTGGTTGGAGATCGCTCAATCCGTTCTTTAATAAAAGCCGCAGGACATCGCGCGTATCGGGGTATAAGGAATCTTCGATTTCTTGCAGTTCCTCATGCGAGAACCATCGGAAGCCATTCAGATCGCTTTTCAGCTCAAGGGGTTTTGCCAAATAGATGAAGTCCATGTGTTGATGGGCCGGCTTGTCTTTATAGGCGGGGATATTCTCTAGCAGGCAAAGGAAGGGGCGCTCAAAGCTGACGGCATTGTCGGCGTTGACTTTGATGTTTTCTTGTTCGATGAAGGCGATATCGAGCCCCGTTTCTTCTTTGACCTCGCGCAGAGCCGCTTCAGGGGGTGTTTCATTGAGTTCTACATGACCGCCTGGAGGCAGCCATTTCCCCAGCTTTGCATGGAGATGCAAAAGCACTCGATTTTCATGGAAGATGTAGGCTGTGGCTGTGAATTGTCGTTCCATTAAGCACCTTCGGGAGTGGCTGTTAGCCCTTTCATAAGCCGCGTTGTCGCCGCTTTATAAATACGGGGAGATAGAATGAGTTTATAAGCGTTATCGGTAATTTTTCCAACTTCAGAGCCAACCGTATTTTTGATCCCAGTGTTCACTCCAGATTTTAGCTTAGAAACACCAAGGCCTATGCTAGCGCCGTCTACGGCTAAGCATGTGGCGTTTATTCCAGCATTAACTATGCTGGGAAGGCCAACGAGGTTGAAGCCCAATTTTGTTAAACCCCAACTTGCCAAGCTATATCCTGTTGCTAAGCCGGCCAGGCCAGCTACAGCACCGACTACGGCTGGAAGCGGTATATTTATCGGGAGGTTTGCCTTAACGTGATAGGCATCGGAATAAAGGCTGGAGACTTCTTCTTTTATTTCTTTGGCTTGTTTCTGCATTTCAGTGTGATCTTCCGACTTAACCAGGTCGTACTTAAATACTTTGTCTTTGGTCCAGTGGCATGCTTCCCTCAGAGTTTCACCAAATTTAGTCCCATCGCGATTTTTAATCGCTTCATTCTTGTTATAGATCCTCTGCATAGCTTCTTCCAATCGAACCCATTTAGCTGCTAGATTGGTTCCATCTCCAATGAGGAGCTTAAGTTCCTTTTCTTCTTCAGATTCGACTTCGGGATCCACTCGGAAATAGGTTAACTGCTTGCTTATTTCATCAAGACAGGCTTTTGGTTGGAATCCTAGAGCATGGATCCCTCGTTCGTAATTAAGGAGCTGTTCAATAAGCCCTTCTTGTTCCACAACTTGTCCATTATTACGGACAGGGTAGAGTGTGTTGAGAGCCAAGAAAACTTGTTCTTCCCTGGCCACGCTTTCTGAGAGTTCATCCAGCGTTTTAATACATTTTTGTAGATGGACAACCAAAGGAGCTTTTTGGCCTAAAATTTTGCCAATTTCTTCACATTTTTCTTTAAGAGGTTGGATTAAGGGCTTGCGTATGTAACGCATCTGCGTCCCTGTCTCCAATTGATCTCGGACTGATTCGAGGAGGTCTTGAACATATTTTAGGTGGTCTGCAACTGCAAAATCAGATGTGTGATTGTCTTGGAGTTCTTGAAGAGCTAAGACCTTTTCTTCTAAATCTCGGGCTCGGGTATAAAGAGGGTTTAGCGCGCGCCAGATCGCTTTTTGATCTACTTCTCTGAGGTCCTTGATTTCTTCTTGTAATTCTTTGCGGTTGGAGAAGACCTGCATGATCTGAAGAAAAGAAGCAATATCAGTTTGAACGTTGTTCTCAGGTGAGGGAGCTTGTGCAGAGTGGGCGATTTTCTCCGTCATTCTTTCACTCAGGAAGTTTAGTTTGTCGAACGTTTCTTTGGTGACATTCTGTTGCTTTGTAAAGACATTTTCGGCATTGACTTGTGCTGTTTCGGGGGCTGTTCCATATACCTCTTTTTCAACCGCATCGTCGATGATCTTTTTAAACACCTGGCCAGCAACCCGTTTCATCTTCAACTGCTCTTCGATGTATTCGGCTTTGAGTACGACTGGGTCTTTCACATCTCCTGAGAAAACTCTACATGCGAGACCTAGGGGATGAGAGAATAATTCGCCAGATTGCGCAGTTTTATCGAGATAATTGAAAAGATGATGGCAGGCTTTGACAATACCATCTTTGATCGCTGTCTTAACCTTTTCATCTACGTGTTTTTGAACGAATCCCTTTTTATTGCTTTGGACTTCCGCGAACTTCTCTCTTAATTTAGGGCGTGTTCCCAGAGATTCGAGTTCTAAATCACGGAGCAAATTGTCAATGGTATCTGCGAGTTTTTCTGTGCCGGGAAGCGGGACCGGTATGGAAGTAGCTCCAGGATTTTTGTTCACTTCCGTTTTCAGATTTTCCAATTGCGCAGTGATAAATTGGGTGAGTTTGATAGAGAAAGGAAGGTTGTGAGGTTTAGTGGCTTCGAGTCCATTTGTCACAGCTGATTCGAGAGCGAATGGCAAGATAGTCGATTTCATGAGATTTCGAATGATGAATCGATTGACGAACCACTCGAACTTTTCAAAAAACCACCCAATAAACGGAATTGTTTGCGCTTTCGCGAAGAAACGAACTTTGGGAGCGTGTTTGTCGACTCTCGCCTCGCTAAACTTTTTACACAGCTCAGAAAGAGAAGCGTTATAAAATCTTTCAATGGCAATGTCTCGGAATTTATCGAGATCTCCGCTCGTTGCTTTAGCGAACTCCTCTGCGGCTCCAATATCGTCGAGGACGAATTGGTTCACATTTTCAATCAGCCCTTTGAAAAACTTATTCCGTTCAATTTCGGAAGTTAGGTCCTTCCTCATGTCAGTTACGACTTTATCTAAATAAGCATCGACCGTATTCGAAATCAGCGAAGTTTGATAATACCACCAATAGAATGAACCAGCTTTGAGTTTCTGAAACCAAGTGAGTTTTTTATCTTTATAATGATCTGAGAATAACTCCCAAACAGTTTTGGTTTGTCCTTTTTCTGAGGCTATTTTGACAAGTCCCATCAGACCGAGATTGTCTTCGTCACCAAGCCCACCACATCGATTTCGCATTTGCAAAAAGGCCGTAAAGATGCTTAATTTGCGGGTTAAGTCTTCGCGATGTTCTTTAATTTTTTCGTCCCAATTTGGGGGTGCTTCAGCCCGTACTTTTAAATTTGGAGCGCGTGTTACTTCATTATCTCTCACCAGAGAAGGAATATGAGCGACCTTGCCTACTGCTAATTCAGGGTCTACTTGATTCTCGGTATCAGGTGTTTTGCTGAGTTGATCGAGACGAGCTTGTAGCTCTGCGGCAATTGGATTGACAGTTACTGCACCTACAGCGGCTTGCTTAAGCCCGCGAGTTGCAATTTCATCGATTTCTTCTAATATGTCTCTGGGATCTTTAGGAGAGGGATTCGCGGCCCAAGTTAAAGGGTTGATGTTGTAATTTTTGTTCCCAAAAAATGGCACTACATACGGCTTTGTCGCCCATCGTTTTGCAGTGCTTCCTATTCGACCCAAAAGTCCCGGGCTGCTCGGAGTGGGAGGGGCTTTGTGCGTGTATTCAGATAAGCCCGAAGACAAAGTTGAATTTGATTGAATTGTATTTATCGGAGCAATCATTAAAAATCCTCAATTGCCATAGATTATACAGCATTTTGGTTTATCAATCACCCAAACAATATCATTGCTAAAAAATGTATTGCAAAGCATGGGGTAGTATTGTATTTTTTTATCTAATAATCCGCAAACAAGAAAAATTTCATGGACGAATTTCAAAAACTAATCGACATCGCTGACCAATTGTTAGGACCTCAAGGATGCCCTTGGGATCGGGAACAAACATTATTTACTTTACAGCCCTATCTTCTGGAAGAGACGCATGAACTCATCGAGGCAATCGATGTCCAAGATAGTTCAAAAATCTCTGAGGAACTGGGAGATGTTCTCTATGCTTTAATTTTTATTGCCAAGCTCGGCGAGAAGGGATCGAGCTTTACGCTGCCTGAATCGATCCGTTTGGTTTCGGAGAAGTTGATCCGGCGCCATCCTCATGTTTTTGGCGATAAAAAAATTTCCTCGACGGACGATGTGGTGACCAACTGGGAAGAAGTGAAAAAGAAAGAGGGAAAAAAAAGTCCTATAGAGGGGATTCCTCCCACACTTCCAGCGCTTGCTCGAGCGCAAAAAGTGATTCACAAGCTCCGGCGCGCCAAGAGCCCTGTTGTGGAAGAAAAAGTTGAATCGGACGATTCTTTAGGCCAGCGGCTTTGGGATCTGATTAAAGAGGCTGATTCAAAGGGAATTGATGCGGAAAGTGCCTTGCGAAGAACTTGCTTGGCTTACGAAGAAAAACACCGGAGATGATCTCGTGGCATAAGGCAGATTCCTTAAGGATGCTGCCTTCCGGCCCTGACCTGGTTCAGATTGCTTATTCCACGAGGTCCCCGGCTAATCAAAAGTCTACCATTCGGCAGGCTTTTTTCAAAAGCTATTTTTGCGTAGAAAATCTTCATATGCTAACTCTTGATAATTTTATTTAAACATTTTCCTTCTAAGTTATTTGTATTATCTGTCGTATTTTTTATTTGTATTTATATGATTATGTTGTTTTTAATAATCGAATTTATTATGCTTTCTATTTTCTAGTGTAAATTTAATTTATGAGGAAGGCTGTGGTAAAAATTAAAAGTATAAGTAATGCGTATGCTACTATGTCTAGAGCTGATTGGTTATTGAAGCATGAGAGGCAAGATCGTTCGGGCGGCGGTTTCTGGAATGACATTTTTTATAGTTCTAGATGTAACAATCGTCGTGCAGAAGCTATTGAAGTGTACAAGGACCTCAATGAGGCTGCCTGTGAGTCGTGCTGTGGTTTATTCAAGGGTGGCTTACTCTATGATGCAGCAAATTATGGCTCAGCATTTCGCAACAATCCTGTGCTTCGCCAACAGAACATTGAAACGGCTAAGAAAGTTGTAGAGAAAGCGGCAGAACTTAAAGAAGTATACAGTATCAGCTCAAGCAAACGTCCTATTGCCATTGCGGTAGTCTTGACTGGAGCAGCTTATATTGCAAGTCCAACTGTTAGAACTGTAGTTGATACAGGATTGATAGGATTGCAATATGGCGTAGTAGCATTTGCGGGGGCATGGGCGGTAGCTGTTATTGGTGTTGGTGCCTATGGATTATGGGGATATTTAGGGGGAGAAGAAGCGAGATAATACTCCTCCTTATCCTTCCAAAAAAGCTAATACTTTGAGATATCCCACTATTTGAAGCCACCCGGCGCTTAACCCGCCGGGAGGTATTTTACTTTTACTTCGGAATGGCGTTCAGGTTGTAGAGATAAGTCTCTGGGAAGAACTTCGATAAGATCTTCACGGCGTTTTCTCCTTTTTGGGCCAGGGCATTGGCTGAATAGAGACAGAGGCCTACGCCGTGTCCTTTGCCGTAGCCTGTGAAGAAGACTGCGTCTTCTTTGAGCGTCACAGTGAAGTCGGAGCTTTGGATGTTCTTTGGCCCTAGCCGTTCTTGCAGGGCGAGGAAATCGATGTCAAAAGTTTCGACATTGTCTTTGACGCGGACTCCGTAAACTTTAGAGGAGGGCTGGTCGACAAAGAGCTCCACTGATTTGATTTCAGAGAGGTCGAGTAGATGGGCGAGGGTCTTTTTGCCGATCTGGTAGGCCCACTTTGATTCTGGGCGCGCAAGAGCGGCGAGTGGCGCTTCAACTCCTTTTTCAGGGGCGAAGGCTTCTTTGCGGAAAATCGAGATGTAGGGAGCGGTTTTGCCGGCGCTATGTTCAGTCCACGCGGTGGCGAAGGGGAGGTTGCGGCCTTCTTCTGGGTGGACAAGAATGAGATGGCGGGTGCTCTCTACAGCTTTATCGACGGAGGAATTGTTGACGACAAGGGCTGATCCTTGATAGCCGACTTCTTCCGAGGTGACGTGCCAAAAACTGTTGGTTGAGGCGCGGGTGGCGTGATAGTAGGCGTCGGTCCGGGCCAGGATGGCGAGGGCTGACATCACTTCAGACTCAAGGGGAGTGGTGAATTGGGTGGTGAGAGTGGCTTTGATATACGATTCGATGTCGACGTCGTTGATGATGTTGATCGTGCCAGAAACACCGTAAATGGCGATCGAGCCAGAGTATTGGATCCCATCGATGAAGATCGATGTCTCTGAAGAGCGGGGTTTGATGTAGATCTGGTGGATCCCAGCAAATTCTTCGCCCCACTTGAGTCCATTTTCCAACTCGTGGATCATGAACCGCTTTCCGAGAAGGCCAGAGGCGACGCGCGAGCCGTCATGGGGATTGAATATGTAGTAGGGGCCTTTGACTTCGAGAAGGGCGCCCGCGGCGTCTTTCTCCAAAAGGACCTGGATATTGCGAGGTGCCATAGGCTCGGCGATCCTCTCATAGGTGGTGTATTCTTCAGCATGTGCTTGCGGGATGGCGCTGCACAAAATAGCAGCGGCGATCAATAGTTTCATTGTTTTGACTCCTTTTTGGGCTTGCGCCCGAGATGTTCATAGGCCGCCGCAGTGGCTTCGCGCCCTCGGGGGGTGCGTCGAATCATCCCTTCCATAATGAGGAAGGGTTCATATACTTCTTCGACGGTGTGCGATTCTTCGCCAACAGCAGCGGCTAAATTATTGAGGCCAACTGGGCCCCCTTCGTGATGATCAATGATAACAGTTAGGATTTTTTTGTCCATTTCATCGAGTCCTCGCTCGTCGATCGCTAGCATTTCCAGAGCTTTGCGCGCGAGGTGAATGTCGATCGATTTCTGCTTTTGATTTTGCGCAAAATCGCGCACCCAGCGGAGGAGATTGTTGGCGATGCGGGGCGTTCCGCGCGATCTTTTCCCGACTTCTAGAGCGGCGTCGTCAGTGAGGGTTAAATTTAAAAGCCGGCCGGTGCGCTGGACGATCTTTCTTAAAGTGGGGGGATCGTAATAATCAAGGCGAAGAGAGATCAAAAAACGGGAGCGCATCGGGGCGCTGAGAAGGCCAGAGCGAGTGGTCGCGCCGACAAGGGTAAAGGGGTTGAGTTTCACCTGCACAGTCCTCGCATTGGGGCCCGTGTCAATCATCAGATCGAGAGAAAAATCCTCCATCGCAGAATAGAGATATTCTTCTGCGGATTTGGGCATCCGGTGAATTTCATCGATAAAAAGGACGTCGCCGTATTTCAAATTGGTAAGGATCCCCGCTAAATCACCGGGCTTTTCAATGGTGGGTCCCGATGTCACGGTGAGTTGCGTTTCCATCGATTTCGCGATGATGTGGGCGAGCGTTGTTTTCCCAAGGCCAGGAGGGCCAGAAAAAAGGCAGTGGCCTAGAGCTTCTTTCCGGTCGCGCGCGGCAGAAATGAAAATATCGAGGCGCGTGCGCACTGCTTCTTGGCCAATAAAATCGCTCAAGAGCTGCGGCCGCAACGGATTTTCAAAGGGAACGTCGGGCTGGGTCCAAGAAGACTCGATAAATGCTTCGCTCATACTCAAGAAACTGTAGCAAGAAAACCATTTGAAAATCTATACATAACAAAGGCTGTATACTGCGCCCACTCATCTTGAATGAATTTTGTTGCGCGTCTTTTGCGCCCCAGCGCATTGCTTGATCTTGCTAACATACTGAAGTTTGCATCGATCTCCGCAATGCTACTGGAACGCAAAAGGAAGGATAGTAATTTCAATGGCATTTTTTTGAGAGTTAGCAGGAGATCATTCGAATCAGAAGGAAAGAACGACGACCGCCGCTTGAGGTCACTGGTTGCTTTTTTGGTTTGAAAATCGGCAAAAAACTGCTCAATGGAGTCGGCGACCGCTTTCCACTGAGCATTCTCGATAAATTAAGGAGCGGTATCCATCATTTTCATGATCGTTCCGATAGCAAAACAAAGCTTTTCTTTTGCCGCCTTAGAATTTTGCATAGCTTTGTTATACAATTCAGTATGTTTTTTATCGGCAGTAGCCCCATTTGCAACATCGATATTGATTACGTTTCCAGGCACCCTTTCCATCAGTTCTAATGATTGATTGATCAGTTCAATGGCATCCTTTGGATGAGTCTTGAAAAGTTCTATAGCCTTTGTAGAATTAGATACGATTTTGTTGCACATTTCTATATTTATTCGAGCGTATTCATTGGCCGCCAAATCAGGGTTTTTAACTATCTCTATATATCCCTTCATTACTGAATCTATCATTGCTTTTCTATTGCCCAGTCTTTCGCTAGCTCTGTCAAGCATGTCACTTAATTTTGGTCCATTTTTCTCGACATCATTTCCACTAAAAATATTATTGACTGCCTCGTTTATCTCCCTTACGTTCGTTAATTGGACCGTTTGTGATTCATAAGCTGCCACTCTTTGAGTAAGAATCAAAAGGCAGCGACCATCTACTTCAAATTTACCATTAGAACTATAATTAGTAAGAATACCCGATCCAATTAAATTCGCTTGTCTGGAGGGCTCATTAGCGTAACTTTCTATATCTGTCATTATTTGAAGATACTGTGCTTCATGGTTTGATGCTTGGTCCAATTTATGGATTGTAATAGACATATTATTCCTTATATCGTTATTTAAAAATATAATTATACATACATTGATATTTTACTTCAATAAATAATTTAAACTAATTTTAGCTAAGAAGTTCCTAGGAGCATTTTCTGGTCCTCTTTAGTGAGGAGAACGGGTTGTACGGTTATCCCTTCTAAGGTTCGGTCGGTGGGGCTGATGATGAGGAAATCACCGTCGTGAAGCCCGTCGAGGATCTGGATTGTCCTCCCATCGTCGATGCCGATTTTCACTGTTTGCAAATGGACTTTGTTATCCTTCACTAGAGCGACAAAAGGGGGGCCCGATCGGATGATGAGGGCGCTTACCGGGATGGAAAAAGCTTTTTGTATCGGGATGAAGCTGAATTTCACTTCGGCATAGAGGCCGGGCATCAGATTTCCAGCGCGATTGTCGATATTGACTTGTGTCAAGAGGGTCCTTGCTTGCGGGTCGAGCGCTCCGCTATTGCGATCGATGATGCCGGGAAACGATTTGCCGGGATATTGCCAAACTGTCACCGTTGCGGGCAGGCCGTCTTTGATGAGATAGAAGAGCGATTGGGGCACATCGACGAAAGCGCGGAGAGTGTCTGTGCGGGCGATTTGAAATAGGTGGATGGGATTATCGGCGCTTCCCGCGGTGATTAAGGTGCCGAGATCGATCACATTTCTCTGTGTGATGATCCCTTTGAAAGGGGCGTATACATTCTGGAAGTCCTGTAAGCTTCTCCAATACTCCGCATTTCCTTCTGCAGCGAGCATGTCTGCAGCAGATGTGAGCTGATCCGCGACTTTGACGTCTACTTCCTCTTTGGAAATCGCTTCCGGATTATGGTCGTACAGAGTGGTCCATCGATCCGCTGTGATCTGAGCGATTTCTTCCTTGGCGATAGTAGCCGCCAATTCTCCTTGAGCCCGAATGTATTCGGCATCCACGTCGGGGGTGTCGATGGTCGCAAGGAGCTGTCCTTCATTGACTCTGTCGCCGATATCGACGAGGAAATTGCTGAGATATCCATTCGTCCGGGCCCAGATGGTTGTATAGTTGATGGCTTCTAGATAGCTCGGGAGAATAATCTCAATCGGTTTCTGGTCTGCTTTTAGTTGCAAGACTTTGACGGCCTGTGTAACAACAGCGGATGTTTCGCGGGCAAGGGCTCGATTATGGCTGCGCTGTATCAAAAAACGGGGCAAAAAGAGAGCCAGGATGACGATGAGGGCGATGAGGAGAATGGGGTAGGTCTTTTTTGTCTTTTTCACGGGCTCTCTTTTTGTTTTAAATACTCGTTCGGTTTTTTACGGAAAATAGAAAACATCACGGGGACAAAAATGAGTGTCGTCACGGTGGCGAGAATCAGACCTCCGATTACAGCTCTTCCCAAGGGGGCGTTTTGTTCGCCTCCTTCGCCTAACCCCAAGGCCATGGGGAACATTCCGAGGATCATGGCGAGCGCAGTCATCAGAACGGGGCGGAGTCGGATCGTTCCTGCGGCTTCGCTCGCCTCACGGCTCGATTTCCCTTCGAGCAACTGGTGGTTCGCGAAGGAGACAACTAAGATGCTATTCGCGGTCGCAACGCCCAAACTGACGATGGCCCCCATCAAAGAGGGAACGCTGAAGGAGGTATTCGTCAAGAAAAGGATCCAAATGATCCCCGCAATGGCTCCGAGCAAGGCGAGAATGATGATGAGCGGATCCATCCACGATTGGAAATTGATCACTAAGACGAAATAGATCAGGAGGATCGCGCAGAGGAACCCGAACCCTAGTCTTTGGTAGGCGAGCTGCATATCTCTCACGACGCCTTTCATCTGGATTGCGCTGCCGGCTTCCATCTTCGATTGATATTTGTCGATGATTTTTTGGATCTTCCCTGCTACTTTCCCCAAACTGCTTCCTTGAATATTCGAGTAAATGTCGTATACAGGTTGGATGTTGACGTGGTTGATGACGGCTGGAGTGATCCTCGGTTCGATCTTGGCGATATTGTACAAAAGGGTGGATCTATCGGTCTTGGAACTGGAGATGGGCATATTCATCAGATCGTCGATTGTTTCGACTCGGTATTTTGGCGTTTGCACAGCGATGGGGTAGGGGAGCTTGATATTCCGGTCGAGCCAATAATTGGGAGTAACGACTGTGCTGTCGCTAAAGGAAATCAAGATGTCGCTCATGACGTCTTGCTGGGATAGGTTCAACTGGGTCAGGAGCGTTCGGTCGATATTCAAGAAGAGTTCAGGCGATGCGACATCCTGGTGGAGGTGGACGTCGATGGCTCCAGGAACACGGGAAATTTCTTCGACGAGTTCTTGGGCGACTTTTAGGTTGTTTGTGCCCCTGCCTACTACCTGGACATCGATGGGTGTCGGCAATCCGAAATTCAAGATCTGACTGATGAGATCGGAGGGCTGGAAATAGAAGGTACAATTCGGAAAGCGCTCGTGCAAATGCTTTCTCAGTTCGTGCATGTAATCTGCAGTGGGCTTGGATGCGTTCTCTAAGGAGACTAAGATCTCCCCATCCCAAAACCCGATGGTCGCATTGTCCCCATAGGCCATGTTGTAATAGTTTGGACTGATTCCGATGTTATCGATCATCATGGCGATCTCTTTTGCGGGGATCACATGCTTGATTTCCTCTTCGACCGATCCGAAAATCTGCTCCGTGACTTCGATTCTCGTTCCTGTCGGAGCTTTTACATGGAGCCTGATCAGGTTCGTGTTGACTTTTGGAAAGAAGTCGATCCCGATGAAGGGCGTTAGTAAAAGGGGAGTGCAAAAGATGAGAACGGCCAGCGCGATGGTTGTACCTCGGTGATCCAAGGACCAATTGAGAACTTTCGTGTAACGGTCCCGAAAACGGATGAATCCATTTTCAAAAGCGGTATAGAACCTCTGGAGCGCCGTCTTCGGCTTTTCGGCGTGGAGCTCCTTTTTGAGCAGATATTCGATCATCACCGGCACCAATGTGCGGGAAAGGAAATAGGAGATCGCGATCGCGAATACGACCGAAAAAGCGAAGGGGACGAAGAGAAATTTTGAGGGGCCTACGAGGAGGGCCACTGGAAGAAAAACAATGCAGATGGCGAGCGTCGAAACGAAGGAGGGGATAGCGATTTCATCCGATCCATCGAGGATGGCCTGTCTGAGCGGTTTGCCGAGCTCAAAATGGCGGTGGATATTCTCCAAAGTGACCGTTGCGTTGTCGACGAGGATCCCGATCGAAAGGGCCAACCCTCCTAACGTCATTAAATTCAATGAGTAGCCCATGAGGCAAATGATGATGATCGCCGCCAAGACCGAAAGGGGAATTGAGAGGATGACGATGACGGTGCTCCGCCAGCTCCCCAGAAAGAGAAGCATGAGCAACCCTGTCAAGAGCGCGGCGAGCAATCCCTCGATGGCCACGTTCTTCACGGCCGCATTGACGAAAACCGATTGGTCGAAGAGCAAGTTCATCGTCACGCCTTTCGGCGCTGAAGCGCGGAGCTCCGGCATCATCTTTTTTAACGTATCGATGATCTGAGGAATTGAAGTCGTTCCGTTTTTGATCACCGGCTGCAAAACCCCGCGCGTGCCCATACTCCGGACGATGTTCGTCTGAGGAGGGAAACCGCTATGAGCATGGCCAATGTCCCGCAAAAAAATCACCGAGCCATCGCGCACTCCGATCGGAATATCATTGTATTCTTCGGGAAGTAGCGGATTAGCGTTCGTATTGACTACATAATCGATATCGCCGATCCGCGCATCTCCTGTGGGAAGAACCAGGCTCTGGCGCAATAGGGCGTTGTTGACATCTTTGGGAGAAAGCCCGCGCGCTTGCAACGCTTTTGGATCGACGTCGACCATCATCTCTCGGATCTTCCCTCCAAAAGGATGAGGCAGGGTGATTCCCTGGATTTCAAAGATCTTGTACCTGAGACGGGTATTGGCATAGTCATAGAGATCCTGTTCCGGCATTGTGTCGCTGGAGAGAATCATTTGGATGATCGGGACGGAAGCGGGAGTATAGAGGAGAATGATCGGAGGAAAAATGTGAGGGGGCATGATGTGGAGGATGGCTTGCGAGGTTGCAGTCACCCCGGACAAAGCAGCTGCCACATCTGCGTCGGGGTAGAGATAGACGCGGATCAGCGCCACTCCGTTCAAGGTTTGCGATTCGATCCGTTCGATCCCGTTCACAGTGGTCGACATCCCATATTCGCTATAGGTCGTGATTGCACTCTCTACATCTTCGGCTGTGAGGCCCGTATAAGACCAAATGACGCTGATCACAGGAACGTTGATATCGGGAAGGATGTCTTTGCGCGAATTAATTGTATAGGCAATGCCAAAGATGAAAATCAAGATCGCGACCACGACGAACGTATAAGGGCGCCTTAGAGCGAGGTTAACGAGCCACATTACCAGCCTCCTCCCAGCGCCCGGATGAGCTGCACTGTGTTCATGTAGCGGAAACTCAAAAGGGTCAAATAGATCAGATCATTGTCGAGGACCTCTCGCTCTTTTTCCGCGACTTGCAAGTAGGAGATCACGCCATATGTGTATTGATCATTGGAGATTTTTTGATTGATCTTCGCAGATTCAACGGCATGAGAGATACTGTCCATCCGTTTCTGGAGCCATTGCAAGTTCGAAAGCGAGTTCTCCACTTCTTGAAAGGCGTTTAGAACGGTTTGCCGATAACGGGCAACCGATTCTCTGAATTGGGACCAAGTCAGCTGCACTTTGTAATAGCGCGCCATTCCATCGAAGATCAATTCTGTGAGATTTGCTCCAATCGACCAAAAGAAGCTGAGTCCTTTGAAAAAGTATTGGGATAGAGGGCTGATCACTCCCAACCCACCCTCTAGATCGAGGGCCGGAAAATACTCCGCATAGGCGACGCCTAATAGGGCGTGGATCGATTGCATCAGCAGCTGCTGTTCGGCGATGTCGGGCCGGCGCGCAAGGGCACTCGCGGGAACTCCTTCGGGGATCTGGGGCGGCAGCTCTATCAAAGGCATTGGGTTGAGATGGAATTCCGAAGGAGTGGAGCCCAAAAGGACGGCGATCATATTTTCAAACACCGCGCGCTGCTGCTTCACTTCGCTATAGAGCGATTCAGTCTGATCTAGTTCCTGATCGGAAAACGCGACCTGTCCATAATCGGCCAGTTTCCCTTCATAGCGAGAGCTATAGATCTCCTGAGTCTTTCTCCGCGTCTGCAGAATCGATTCGTAAGTCGAAGTGACCGCATCGAGAATGCGCGTTTGGAAATAGGCGTTGGCGAGTTCAGTCGTAATGACGAGCAGTGCTGCATCATAGGCATCTTGCCGTGCCTTCGCTCCGAGATCAGCCGACTTATAAGAACTCCTGATCTTTCCCCAAAGATCCACCTCGTAAGACATAGTCAGTGGCAGTGAGTATTCCAGTTGATGCTCTCTCGTGACGAACTGACTGGAAGGAAGGCCGGGGCCGTAAAGTTGAGTCAACACTTCTTGGTTGCTATAGCCGAGTGGCAGCGTGAGCCAGGGAAAGAGTTTTGATCTTGAAATATTCGCAATATCTCTCGCCTGTTCGACTCGCTCGCTGGCGGCGATCAGGTCTTGGTTATTTTCAATCGCTCTTTTAATGAGATCAGCAAGTACGCAATCTTCGAAGACATCCCACCAATTCTCATAGCGAGGAGTCAGAATTTCCGTTTCTTGCTGGTTCTTCCACTGCGTGGTAATGGAGACATCAGGGGTTTCATATTTCGGCTCCAACGTACAGCCAAAAAATGCACATAAGAAGAGAGTGGATAAAATACGGGAGTTCATAAAGACTCCCATAGCATTTCATGCAGCGAAAAGAAAGAGAAAAAATTATTAACCTTGCTTTTCGATTTTGATAATCGTCTCATCATCATTGGATTTTATTTCTACTTTCCAAAATGAGATCAAATTCAACAAAATTAAAATCAAGATGATGATTAGAATGAGTCCGACTACTCGCGATGGACTATATCCCCACTCATAGCTATACGGCCATCTCGGCAGAACGGCGATCAGCGCCACAATTAAAATGAGCAATAAGAGCAGTCCCATATGTCTCCTAGTAAGACTTTTTTGCTGTCGGATTTCTGTATACTCAACAGAGAAATTCTAGTCCAATCCCATCACAGAGAAGCACATCCAAAAAACAGAAAAAAATTGTGGCTAGAAAACCGCTCGAAAAGCTATACATAACGTGACTGCCTGTAACTATTTTAACCCCCCAGATATTATGTCCCTTCGTTCAGACCGCTGGATCCGCCAGATGGCAAAACAACACAAAATGATCGAACCTTTCGTCGATGGCCAAGTGCGCGAAGAAAATGGACGCCGATTGGTCAGTTACGGCCTTTCGAGCTACGGTTACGACTTGCGCGTAGCTGAGGAATTCAAAGTATTTACCAATGTCTATAACGCCGTCGTCGACCCAAAAAATTTCCGGGCCGATGCCTTTGTCGATATCCGAGGCTCCTCCTGCATCATCCCTCCCAACTCGTTTGCTTTGGCCAAAAGCGTCGAATACTTCCGCATTCCCCGCAACGTCTTGACGCTGTGCATCGGAAAATCGACCTATGCCCGCTGCGGAATCATCGTCAATGTAACTCCTTTCGAACCGGAATGGGAAGGCTTTGTGACTCTCGAGATTTCGAATACAACCCCATTACCTGCAAAGATTTATGCAGGAGAAGGGCTAGCTCAAGTTCTTTTCTTCATGGCCGATGAGACGTGCGAGACTTCTTATGCCGATAGGAAGGGAAAATATATGAAACAAATGGAAATCACCTACCCGACAATTTAGGTAACTGGTAAAAGCGAGAGTGGGGGAGTAATCATGTCTGAATGGGGCCGCAGCTGGTGGGTCGTTGTATTTTGCTTAGGGTTAGGCTTTGTCTATATTCATTCCATCAAAGAGAAAAAAAATGCGGTTCAGGAACTGAGCCTCAGACTTCAGCAGACAGAAGAAGCGAAATGTTTCGCCCTCAAAACAAGAGAAGATCTTCGACTCCGCATCGCCTCGCAAAACGACCCCTCTTGGATCGAGATGATCCTGATGCGCGATCTGGGGATGGTCCCCGAAGGCTTCTTAAAAGTGCATTTTAAAAAATGACAGCGGTTTTTCTCGTTGCTTTTCTGCTTTTTCTCATCCTCCTTTCCGCTTTTCTCTCCGGCTCTGAAACGGCCCTCTTTTCTCTCTCTCCTTTGACGGTTAAGTCGTATCGGAATGGGACCGACCCCCGTTTGAATCTCATCAGCCGCTTGATGGAACGGCCGCGCGATGTTCTCGTGACGATATTGATGCTCAATATCTTAGCCAATATTTTGATCCAAAACACCGTTTCGACTCTTTTCGATCCTTTCCCTATTTGGATTCTAAAAATCGGAGTTCCCCTGGTTCTGACATTGATTTTTGGGGAATTATTGCCTAAGTCGTTGGCTCTTCCCAACCATGTGCAAATCGCGATTCGGGTAGCTCCTTGGATCGACCGGGCCGCGCGCTTCCTTCGCCCGATTCGGAATCCTTTGACGAAGGCGACGAGCGGGATTTCCCGCTTTCTTTTCTTTTTCCTCCGCGAAGAAAGAGAAATCTCACCGGATGAGCTGCGCCACGTGTTAAAAACCTCTCAGGAGAGGGGGATTTTGATGCCGATCGAATCGGAGCTGATCGATGGAATTCTCGATCTACAAAACTCTCACGTCAAAGAGCATATGCGTCCCCGCGAAGAGATGATTGCTTACGATATGCAAGAGCCCCTTTCTCAGCTGATGCATTACTTTGTCGATCAAGAAACGACGCGGATCCCCGTTTATGATGGCGATCTGGAGAAATTAAAGGGAATTTTGACGGCGCGCCTCTATTTCTTCCATCAAGGCCAAATCCACAAAAGTGGAGATCTCCTTCCTGTTTTGAAAAAGCCCTATTATGTCCCTGAGACGACCCGAGCGTGGACACTGCTCCGCACATTGAGAGCGCGGGGAGAGAATATCGCCATCGTGGTCGATGAATATGGATCGATTTCGGGTCTGATCACGCAGGAAGACCTCATTGAAGCCGTCATTGGAGAGATCACCACCCGGCGCGGATCTCCAAAGAGCCTCTACACCCGCTCTAGCGAAGATGTGATCATCGCCAGTGGTAAGCTCGAGATCGGTGAGTTTGAGGAGATTTTTGGCATTCCTCTCGAATCTAAAGAGAATATCGTGACACTGGGAGGATGGCTTATTGAACAATTGGGAGATATCCCCACGACAGGGACGAAATACGCCAACGATCAATTTTTGTTCTACGTTCTCGCCGCCGATCCCAACCGGGTCCGCAGGATCTATGTAAGGAGATTGAAAAAGTGAGCGGTTATTTCTTCCTAACCCTTCTTTTCGTCGCCATCCAAGGCCTTTTTGCCTTCTTTGAGATGGCCTGCGTCTCCTTCAATAAGGTGAGGCTTCAATACTATGTCAGCCGCAAAAGCAAAAGAGCGCTTTGGCTCAATTACCTTCTGAAGCGACCCTCGCGCCTCTTTGGGACGACGCTCATTGGAATCACCGCTTCACTCGTCATCGGCTCTGAGTGCGCCCGCCGTTTTTACGAGTCGGCTGGGCTAAACCCCGATTGGGCGCCTCTCACTCAGGTTCCTCTCGTCGTTATTTTCGGAGAACTGGCTCCCATGTTCGCCGCCCGCCGCCATCCAGAGCAATCGGCAATGACTTGCGTTCCTCTCATGATTTTGCTAGCCCGGATCTTATTTCCCATCACCTGGGCTTTTGACACGCTTTCTCGTTTCATTCACCGCGCCATGGGAAAAGAAAAAGAAACAACTCTGTTTCTTTCGCGCGAGGAAGTGAGGATGGCTTTTGAGGAGCAAGAAGAGGGGAAAGATGAATTCAACGCAGCGGTGAGTCAGATTTTCCAACTCAAGAACCTCACTGCGGGGCAACTGATGATCCCTCTTCCTAAAGTACAGATGGTCCCTTCAGATGCCACAGTCGTAGAGGTGCGCCATCTTTTAAGCGTCCAATTTGCCCCCATGATCCCCATTTATCATCGTTTTCCTCACAACGTCGTCGCCATGGCCGTTTTGCGCGACCTCCTTCCGCTCGAAGAACATAGAAAAGTTCTCGACTCCGCTCGCTCGCCCTGGTTTGTGACGCGGGATACATCGATTCTCCAACTCTTACAGCAGTTCCGTCGCAATAACCAGAGCATCGCTGTCATCCTCGACGCATCAGGTCAAGCGTGCGGGATTCTCACTTTGGATCAGATCCTCGCGGAGATTTTCGGCGAAGAAGAGGAGATCTCAACCGTCGAAGAATTGCCTCCTTATGTGGAGAGAACCCTTTCCGGCGACATGAGCGTCGCTGAATTCAACAAGCAGTTCGAAGCGGAACTTCCCGCCAAAGAAGGGGACACGCTCAGCGACTTAATCATCGAATCTCTCGGCCATTTGCCCGTCAAGGATGAAGAGATCCGGATTGGCGATTACGAATTCACTATCGACGAGCCCACCTTGCGGGGTATCAAGACTCTGTCCGTCCGTTCCGTGCATGATTGAGGGCTGTCAATTCAAAGTTAAAATGTCACCCTTCAATTTTGGAGGAGAGGGTGACATTTTGGCAAATTGGATTTGATTGAAAGTGATCATTCATTTAAGGATGAGGGAATGGCGTTTCAAGTTCGAACAGTCCTTTTGATTGCAATCATTACGATCATCAATTATTTCGATCGGAGTGCAATTTCCTTTGCGATTTTACCTATCGAGAAAGAGCTGGGTTTGAGCGATGCTGAATTTGGGATGATCCTAGGTGCGTTTGGGATCGGCTATTTGGCGATCTCTTTTATTTCTGGAATTGTGCTGGACCGATTCGGCTCAATCAGAATATGGGCGATGAGCGCTGCGTTTTGGTCTTGTTGTACGCTCTCTTTCAGTTTTGCGCGCGGATTTTGGTCGATGCTGATTCTGCGGGCGCTTCTCGGAGCTGCCGAAGCGCTCCACTTTCCCGCTCTTCTGAAGACGACCGCCGATTGGTTACAACCCTCATTTCGAGCGAGAGCGATCTCTTTTGGCCTTCTGGGAGTGCCGATAGCTTCTGTGATTGGAGCGCCATTTCTCACATTCTTGATGAGCGGGTTGAGCTGGCGCTGGATGTTTGTCATTCTCGGCGTTCTCGGTCTTATTTGGGCGCTCATCTGGCCACGCTGCTTTCGCAATCGAGTGAATCCTCACCATGGAAGTGGCAAAGAGAGATCTGCAACTTTTTGGACGATGATGAAACATCGCTCATTCATAGCTAGTTGCATTGCCTATTTCGCCCTAGGATATCTTGTTTTTTTCGGGCTTCTTTGGCTGCCGGGCTTTTTCGAAAAGCAGCTCCATCTGAGCATTCATGAAACTGGAACCTTGTTGATGATCCCATGGGGATTCAGCTCTCTTTTAATCATTGCCGGTGGCTCTATTTCTGATTGGCTCTGGAAAATAACGCATTCTTTGCGAATAGCCCGCTCTTATCTGATTATTATAGGACTCTGCCTCGCGGGCATCAGCTTTTTCTTCCTCATATATGCCAGCGATTTGCGCGTCATCATCGCCCTTTTATCGCTGGGGTTAGGCTTTGCTTTTTTGATCAATGCGCCGCTCTATGCTCTGAATGCCGATCTCTTTCCGAATCGAGCAGCGACAGCGCAGGGGATTATGACCGGTTTTTTTGCTCTAGCAGGGATCATCGCTCCGGTCATTACAGGCTTTCTTGTGGAAAGGAGTGGATCTTTTGTGGCTCCCTTTTTCCTGATCATCTTCGTATGCGCAATCGGGGCTTTTGCGGTCTTCACTCTTCAAAATAAGATTTCATAATTGCTTTATTGGATAAATGCTCACCAGAATAATTTACCACAGAGATATACTCCGCGCGGCAAGGTCTTTAAAATTTTTCATCGGGATCTTTTGCGCTCCAGCGCATTGCTCGCACTCGCAAACTTTCTAAGTTTGCTTCGTGTCTCCGCAACACTACTGGAACGCAAAATCTCGCCGCCAAAAAATTAAGAACCTAGCCGCGCGGAGTATAAATACCACAAAGGCGAGGGAAGCCCTCGCGCTCCCAAACTTCATCGACTTTTTTTGGGGTATGGGGCTTCCCCACCTCTGTGGTATCTATCTCTGTGGTTAATATTTACGCAACAAGGCCTTTCATAATTTCTTTAAAAGAAAGTAGCGGTTTCATATAATCCTTGGCAATTATTTGGGGTAAAAATGGAACCGTACAGGCAGGCAGCTCAAAAACTTAAAATAGGCAGAGAGGGGCGTCATATTTTTTTATGCGCCGATCAAACCCATGCCAAGTGCTGCCAGAAGGAAGCGGGTCTTGCCGCTTGGGATTATTTGAAACGGCGGATTGAGGAGGTCAATTTGGAGGGGAAGGTCCACCTTTGGCGCACAAAGGCCAATTGCCTCCGGATCTGTTCAAAAGGACCGATTGCGGTCGTATATCCCGATGCGGTTTGGTACCATTCTTGCACGCCTGAAGTTCTCGAACGGATTCTCCAGGAACATTTGATTGGGGGACGGGTTGTTGAGGAATATCGGATCTCAAACAGCTTCTTAGCCTCTGACGCCGAGCGCGTTTGCCAATAGGTAGGCGAGGGCGCCAACGAGGCCTGCGCCGGGAAGGGTAAGGATCCAGGCTAGGACCATTTTTTGAGGGACTTGCCATTGAACTGCCCGAGTGCTTTTGGCTGTGCCGACGCCTGTAATGCTGCCGGCAATCATCTGGGTAGAGCTGACAGGCATGCCGAGAAAACTAGCTGTGAGAATGACACAGGAGGCCGATGCTTCGGCGGCAAATCCTTGGACTGGCTCAATCTTCGTGATTGAAAAAGCCATGGTTTTGATGATCTTAAACCCTCCCGATGCCGTTCCGAGTCCCATCACAACGGCGCAAGCCATAATGACCCAAAGGGGAATCGTGGGAGTGGAGAGGTAGCCTCCTGCAAAGAGGCCCAGAGTGATAATCCCCATGCTTTTCTGCGCATCGTTCAATCCATGCGAAAGAGCGACAAAACAGGCTGAGCCGATTTGCAAATGGCGAAAGACGTCTTGTCCATGCTTTTCATGCCGATGCCGGAGATAGAAGTAGAGTCCCTTCATGATCAAAAAGGCCAAAGCAAAGCCGATCAGAGGAGAAATGACCATTGGAATGATCACTTTTCCAATCACTCCTCGCCAAAGAATCGTCTGAATCCCTTGATGGGCCCAGGCAGCCCCAAGGAGTCCTCCGATCAAGGCATAAGATGAACTACTCGGGATCCCAACATACCAGGTGAGAAGGTTCCAGGCGATCGCCGCGATGACAGCACAAAGGACGACGACCTGCGTCGCATTGCTCGCTTCGACGAGCCCCGTAGCAATGGTTTGCGCCACCCCGCTGATCTGGGTCGCCCCAATAAAATTAAGGACCCCCGCCATCACAATGGCTGAAACGGGGGCCAGGACTCGGGTTGCGATCACGGTAGATACGACGTTAGCCGCATCGTGAAACCCGTTCGTGTAGTCGAACAGGAGCCCCAAAATAACAATCAGAACAATCATCACTTCCATGCTTATGGAATACCCTAAAAAACATTTGGCGGGGAATCCTTTTTTTGCTATGCTTCCTCTTTTACAAAACAACCCGAGGAGTTTATGGCGAAATTATTCACTTTTTTAATGGCGGCTTTTTTTCCTTTTTTAATGATCACAGCGCAGGAGAATCCCGTGAAAAATCCAATCGTCGTTTTTGAAACGAATTTAGGCAATTTCGAAATCACCCTGAAACCCGATGTGGCTAAGAAGACATGTGAGAATTTTCTTGGCCTGGTCCAAAAGCAGTACTACGATGGGATCATTTTCCATCGGGTGATTAAAAACTTTATGGTTCAAGGGGGCGACCCAACAGGCACAGGCGCCGGGGGCGAATCGATCTGGGGCAAAAACTTTGAAGATGAGTGCAAAGCAAATGTGAAATTCGACAAAGTAGGCCTCCTCGCAATGGCCAACCGGGGTCCAAACACCAATGGAAGTCAGTTTTTCATTACAACGGCTGCTACGCCCTGGCTCAATATGAAACACACCATTTTCGGCGAAGTAACTACCGGTTACGACATCGTAAAGAAAATGGAAGACTCAAAAACCGGCCCCGGCGACCGTCCCGTCCAGCCGATCAAAATCATCAAGGCTTACGTTAAAGGCTGAATAGAGTCCAAATGAGGTGCGCCGCAAAGATCAAGGCCAAGGCCCAGCATACGGGGTGCACCTCTTTCCATTGCCCCTTTAACGCCTTCAACAGTGTGAAGGAGACGAAGCCGTAGGCAAAACCCTGATAGATGCTAAAGGTGATCGGAATCGTGATCAGCGTGATGAGCGCGGGGATCGATTCCGTCCACTCAAGCCAACGGATTCCCTTTACCTCTTGCGCCATGAAGATTCCAATAGCAATCAAAATAGGAACGGTTGCAAATAACGGAATCGACGAGATTAGAGGATAGAGAAAAAGTCCGGCGAGACAGCAAAGCGCTGCGACAATGGCTGTTGTTTTAGTTCGCCCACCCGCCTTGATCCCAGAAGATGATTCGAGCGTAAAAGCGAGAGTTCCTGTTCCTAAAAGGGCAGCTGCCATGCTGCCGATCCCGTCGGGAATGACGATTCGATCGATGTTTTTGATACGTCCCCGCTCATCCATTTTTCCAGCGAGCTTTGCTAAGACAGTGAGCGACGCGCTTGTATCGAATAAGCAGATTAAGATGATTGAGAGAATGATGCCAAGCCATTGTGGCTGAAGCGGAGTGAAGAGGTCGAGTTGAAAAAGGGTGGGAGCAATGGAGGGAGGTAAGGCTGCGAATCCATTCCAAGAGACGAGGCCAAATGGGATCGCTCCGAGCCAGCAGGCGAGAATCGCAATGAGGAAAGAACCGTCGATCCGAAAATAATAGAGAGTGAAGAATAGGAGTAGGCCGAACAGGGCGATTCCATTTGGAATGGTGGCTAGATGTCCGCTGAAAATCCCAAGATCTTTGAGTCCTACACAGATCAGAAAAAGACCGATGCCTCCGATCGCCGCCGATTTGATCGAGGGAGGAAGATAGAGGAGGATTTTTTGCCGCACTTTAAAAAGACTCAAGAGGAAAATGACAAGACCTGCCCAAAAAACAATACCGAGCGCCGTTTGCCAGGTGGCGTGTTGTTTCAAAATCACAGAATAGATGAGAAAGGGGCCGATACTTAGGCCGGGAGCCAGAACCACGGGAAAATGGGCGTAAAAAGCGAGGAAAAGAGTGGAGAGGACAATGGTCGCGATCGTCGCAGTGAGAGCAGATCCAAAATCAAGCCCCCCTTCACTCAAAATCTTCGGATAGAGCAAAAGAAGATAAGCCATTGTGAAAAAGGTAGAGAGCCCCGCTAAAATTTCTCTTCGCATGCCCAAAGCTAAAGAAAAATAACTATTTTAAGCAAGAGGGCGTAATTTCTCTGCTCGGGTGCTGGGGGAAGGGTGGGCAAAGTCGAGAAGATTTGTTCCTGTTTCCGTGATGTAAAGGCAGGCGAAACCGCTCTGTTCGCGGCGGTATAGATTTTGCTGGCGAATCTTTTCTATCACATCAATGCCGATTTGCGCCGCTCTCTGTGGATTGTTGAGTTTTTTGCCTAAAATCTCTGCGGCGACTATATCGGCTCTTCCTTGGAAACACCGCTCAGAAATAATGTAGAGTCCCAGAACTCCAACAAAGAGAGCCAATCCTAAAGGCCAGCCAAAAGGGGAGGCGTAGATCACAAAAAGCGCCATCAGGACGGAAACCTTGATCGCAATCCGTAGCAGCGCGCTGTTTTCTTTGATTTGCCCCAGCTCACGGCAGATTAAAAACCTGGTTTCATCATCTGAAAAAATCCATCTATTTTCCCGGAGCCTTTCCTGAGGCTGCTCTTGGCCAAATGGGCTTTTCCCATCGCGCCGGAACAGATGTTGGTCGGGAATGAATAGCGCGGGTGTAGTTAAGGAAAAGCCGCCGCCGCAACTCGAAAAGCTATGGTTGAGCGCAACATAAGGAATGACTTTGCGCTCAATGCCCGCACAATCGGTCAATGCTTCAACTTCTTTCAAAATGCGAGTTGTCGGCCCCACCGGCATCATAGCTTCTTGTGCAGGATCATTGCGCAGTTCGTTATAGCCGGCGAAAAAGGCCCCAATAAAGGGGAAAAAATAGTTAATCGCATTCTTATATGGGTCAACCGTCAAAGCCGATACGCCTCGGGACAATTGCTCTAAATGGTCCGAGGGAATCGGAAAGTAAGACGCAGCAGCTACTTGGGCAGGCATAAACCTCTTCTTTTTTAAGCGCCGTTTAGTATAGGGCTTCTAGAATAAAAAGACAGTAAATTGATAGATAAATAAAAAATTTACTTACCATTTTCTGGTGGCGGCTCCGATGGCGCCAATTGTCGTCAGGGAAGCGATTGTGACTTTGGCTGCGTTATCGGGATTCATAGCTGCGATATAACCGAACATAATCCCCGCCAGAACGGCGCCCCCGTCAGTTCGAAGCTTTTCCATGACGCGGAGTCCCGCTGCGACTCCCAATACAGCCCCGCTAATCTGACAAACGGTTTTGACGAGAAAAGAAAGAGGCATGTAACTGGCCATAGCGCTTCCCAGGAGCACACCTCCAGCGGCTGCTGTGCCCGATACAAATCCTGTAAATGCATTGGTGGTAAAAGCTCTAATCATATTATTTTCCCTTTGTGCAGGCAAAAAATTGTCTGCTGTGATAGAATTTTTTTCAAGGGATTTCCTGTTTTAAAAGGAGAAAAAATGGAACAGATCCAAATCGATTTACTCACCGTCGTAGTTGTGGCTATTCTCAATATGATCATTGGTGCGGCATGGTATTCAAAATGGCTTTTCGGTCCTGCTTGGATGAAGCTTAAGAAGATCAATGAGTCTAAAACTCATGGCAGATTATCCATTGTTTACGCCTTTATCGTCTCTTTAGTGATCGCCTATTTCTTGGCTTATTTCGAAGCCTATCTCGGCGTTACAACAGTGATCGATGGAATGTACGTCGGCTTTTGTTTGTGGCTTGGATTTGTAGCGACCACTCAGATTTCTGCTGTGATCTGGTGCGAGACTCCTTTTAAGCTTTTCTCGATCGATAGCGGGTTCAAGCTTCTCTCCTTTCTTGTCATGAGCGGAGTGATCGGAGCTTGACAGAAGATCACTTCTTTCTTTAGATAGGAAATATGACCCTGAATAGTGAGAGCTACATGTCGAATGAACCTGCTATTTCCAAAAATGTGCGTAAAAAATTGCTAATCATCACCTCCAGTGGGGGAGGTGGATTGATCCAAACAGCCAATGCCAAAGAGCAAGAAGCGTTAGTCAAAGATCCAAATCTGCTCATCGTCCGTCGCGATATATTCCGGCATTGGGTTTGGAAGCCTTTTGGCAATTTTTGTGTGAATTTTTGGAATAAAGCTCAATTAGGCGGAAATCTAAAGGCCCAAAAGATCTGTGTCTGGGGCCAATTTTTAGTGGATTATTTTCTCTATCCGACCCTTTTCATTCACGCTCTTTATACTCTTTTCAAGGAAGATGTAGACCAGGTGATCGACACGCAACCAATGGGGACAGTCGCCATCTTGCAAGCGATTAGAATTTATAACGCCAGACGAGGCAAAAACGTCCGCCTTGAAAAGATCCTGGTCGATCTTCCAACGAAAAAAGCGACCCATTTTTTTCGCCCGATCAAGGGACTTTCTAAAAAAAATCGGCGCAATTTGCAATTGACGTCGATCGTTCCTCTTTTAGAAAAAGGAGAGACCGCTGAAGAATTTTGGCAGACTAATTGTGGGATGTCGGAAAAAGAGGTTCATTATGAAGAAGTTTATGTCCGGCAGGCCTTTCAGAAATTCAAGAGAAAGATTCGGTCTGATGAGATCATGAAGATCAAGGTGAAATTTAAGAATCGGGAAGAGCGAGACCTGATGCGGAAAACGATCGAAAGAGGGTCTATTTCCGCGAATCTTCGAGAAAGCGAGTTTGAATTTAAGATTCGGCCTGAGGATCGAATGGTTACAGTTCTCTTGGGTTCACAACCTGCTAAAGAAGGGACTCTGAACTACACAAAGAAGTTTGCAGCGCTTGTTAAGGAGTTTCCTAAAACCCCTTTTCATCTTTTTGTCTTTTGCGCGGATCATCAGGAGGGAGAAGATTCCCTATTTCGCAAGGTGACCGATTTTGCATGTCAGATTAAAGATTTTCCAAAGCATTTTTCAATCATTCCTTTTTCTTTCCAGAATGAAGATGTCATTGCTCCTTTATTGTACCGGAGCGATGCGACTTGCACCCGCTCAGGCGGTCAGACGGCCATGGAGCTGATGTGTGTCAGTACAGGAGAAATGTGGATCCATTCGGAAGCCAAAGAAAAAAATCCGTCGATGGAAATGCTGCTTGAAGGAATCCCGGGATGGGAAGCGGAAAGCGCTATTTATTTGCAGAGAATGCGCGGAGCGAAAGTGGTGACTCCAGAGACCTTTATCCCCCACGCACGGCGCTTGTTTCAATCAAATGGAGCACAAGCCCTTGCCAGTCGCCAGCTTGAATCAACGGCCTAATCGCTCCGTCTGTTGTTCTCATGTCTGCGGCAAAGCCAGCGATGTACTGCGCTAGATTATTTCTCGTTCTTTCTCGTTCCATGTTTTTCGCCACGCCCTCTCTGACTTTATCTTTTTTAAAGGGCAAGGTTTCATTGAAAATGGTGCGGAGATGGTTCTTGGGGACACATCGAAGGAATTCCAGGGGATGAACGTGATCGATCTCTTCCCCGAGTCTCTCCAGCTCGCGCCTTGTAGCGGGCCAGGCGAGGCTGAGTCCTCCCTCCGCTATAGTGGTGAATATCTTTCTGATTTTCCCTTCTTCCTCCGCAGTGCAACGAGGCGCTTTGAGAAGAGGCGCATCCCCATCTATCACGACTGCAACAGGTTCAGGGGGAGGGGCGTGAGCTTGAGGCACAGATCCGTGTACATAGACCCGTTTCTTTCGCACTAACGCGGGAATGAAAGCGGAAACTCCTGAAAAAGCAGAAGACCAGAGAACGACCCTCCCCACTTTTTGCCAAAGAAGCGGGCAGGGAGGATCGCTTTTTAAGTTGTCGTAGTAAGGTTCTTCAAAGCTGATTGAGCTGATTTCGGTCATGACTGGATCAAGAAAAAGACAAGACCATCCCAATCGCGCGTGTCAAAATAGATCTGTATGCTTTCAGCGTGAACGCTTACTTCTTCAGCAAAATCTTTGAGATATTGATGGAGTTTTCCTTTATCAGCCTCTCGAGTCATGTTTGGAGCCAATCCATCCATAAAGCCATTCTTTTTAAATGAGCTGTTCCAAATCACGATCATATGGTTTTTCAATTCAGGATGTGTGAAAACCGAAGAGAGGAATTTTAGGGGATGAATATGGCTGATTTGAGCGCCGATTTCTTTCAAACGACTTTGCTTAAAAATCAGTCCAGGAGTGCTTGTTTCACCCATTGTGGAAATAATTTCATAGACGATCGCTTTTTCTTGGTCTGTGCATAGGAGGTCTTTATAAGTGACCTCAGTTGTTTTTGCCGGAGGTCTTTTGATGATTGAGGCGGCGAGTGGGTAGGCCAACAAAATCTGCAAGAGAAAGAGCAAAGAGAACCATTTTTGGATACGCATAGAACCTCCATTCAATTTCTTCTTACTATAGCTTAATCAAATATTTACTGCTACCCCCTTTTCTATACCACGCGCGGTCACAGATTGAGATTTTTGCCGGCGAGATTTCGTGTCCCAGTAGTGTTGCGAAGACCGAAGCAAACTTAGAAAGTTTGCGAGAGCGAGCAATACGCTGGAGCGCGAAAGATCCCGAGCAAAAAACGCAAGATGTGACCGCGCGTGGTATAACCTTGATTCCAATCATTTTCAGCCGTATCATCTTAAGAATATGATGCGAAGGATTTTTTCTTTATTGCTGTTTGTCTTCTGTTTAATGCTAATCGGCAAGAGTTGGCATTGGGCAAAAGATGGCTTTAATTTACTGCGATTGCAGAGTGCTTTTCTTCCCGTTGTTGAATCTTCTCCGGTGGACCCCGTAGTGAACTCTGCTTTGGATCAGCCCTATTCTTACATGGGTCGGGGACGCCAGTGTTACGCATTCATGAGTCGCGATGGTCGCTATGTCCTTAAGCTACCTCGTCTGGACCAGTTTGGGCTTCCCTTTTGGCTCCGCTCTCTTTCTTTTCCTTTTTTGGAAAGCTATCGAGAGGGGAAACGGGCCTATATGTTGCAGCGATGCCAATTCACCATGAACAGCTTTCAGATTGCTTTCTCTGAGCTTCAGAGAGAAACCTCGGTTCTCTATCTCCACGTGAATCAAACAGACTCTTTCCATCGCTTGATTCAGATTACCGATCGCATTGGGCGCACGTATCAACTCAATCTCGACAAAACGCTTTTCATTCTCCAAGAGAAAACGGAGTTGATGATGCCCCTTGTCCAACAAGCCATAAAAAAGGGGGATCGGAAAGAGGCGGAAAGAATTTTGAATGCTTTTCTAGAGGTTTTGGAGAGTCGATCTAGAAAGGGGATTTTTAACAAGGATCCCACATTCCTGGAGAATTTTGGATTCGATGGAAAGAAGGGCATTCAAGTCGATATTGGGGGATTTTATCACAAGCCGGGTTATGAGGGGCAAATGGCTTTTGAAAAATCATTGAGTGAAACGGCAGCTCACGTCCACAATTGGTTGGCAGAGACCAATCGGGACTTGCAAGCATGGTTTGACCTCCGAACAGAGCAGATCCTGGCCCGATGAAGAGAGCGATTTTATTTCTTTTTTTCGTAAGTTTGATGTTGAGCCTTCCGATGGTCGTGAAGGAACTGACCCGCGGTTTTCGGCTGGGAAAGATCCGTTTTGATCTCCCTTTTTGCCTCGATTGGGAGACAGAGCCCAATCCAGCAGTCAATGAGATTCTTAGCCAACCCTTTAAATATCTCAACAAAGGGACCCAATGTTATGTGTTCGAAAGTCGCGATGGGCAATTTGTGATCAAACTCTTTCGTTCAACCTCGAAAGACAAAGTTCTTTTTGATGCTTGTAAAATGGCCTATGATCACCTTCGCGAAGAGACTGGTTTGATCTATGTTCACTTGAATCCAACCCCCATGAACCTTCCCATCCTCCATTGCAAAGACGCGATCGGGCGAAAAATCCAAATTCCCTTGGATCAGTATCGTTTTGCTCTGCAAAAAAAAGCAGAGCCCCTCCGAGACGCTTTGCTAAGAGCCCACGGAAATTCGGCTCAAATGAAAAAACGGCTCGACGATTTCCTCCAGCTTCTCTCTCTACGCACAGCGAAGGGAATTGTGAATGCGGATTCTAACCTAAGCCGCAATTTCGGATTTCTAGACGATCGGGCCATTGAGATAGATTTTGGCAATTATAGGCAGTCCTCTGGCGACGATCGCCAGGCAGAAATGAAACGGTATGTGCAAAAATTACAAGTTTGGCTGGAAAAAAATGACCCTGCATGGGTTCCCTATCTCAATGAACAATGGGAAAAGAGTAAATGAAACGGCTTGGCTTCATCTTATTCGTCGCTCTCTCTTTGACCTGGGTGGCCTGTGTCCGGACTGATGGATTTTCAGTGGCTCTCATCGAAGCCCCTCTTCTCAAAGGCTCCTCCTTGCCTCTTTCTCTAGCAGGAGAAAAAGCTCTTTCTCAGCCGTTTCATTACTTGAGCAAAGGGCGGCAATGCTTCGTCTTTGAAAGCGAAGATGGGAAGTATGTTCTTAAGTTTTTTAATCAAAAGTATTTAAAGATGCCCTGGTACGCTTTTTTGCCGCTTGTTCATGAGAAGGAGAAAGCAAAGAGAGCCAAGCGGCGACATTTTTATCTCCATAGCTATGAACTCGCCTTCCGCGAGTTTGGGGAAGAAATTCTCTATCTCCATTTAGGTCCTGCTCAAGAAAAACTTCCGATTCTTCAAGCGACAGATAAAGCGAAGCGCTCCTTTCTCATGGATTTGAATCAATTCCCTTTTGTCCTTCAGAGAAAGGGGATTCCTCTCTACACAGCTCTTAGCGCCGTTTATGAAAAGGAGGGGATGGAAGGACTTTGCCGTGAGATCGATTTCTTTGTCGATGCTGTGGCTAGCCGCATTGAGAAACACATTGCCGATTCTGATCGCGATGTAGAGCATAATTGGGGCGTTATTGATGGACATCTCTTCCATCTCGATCCAGGAAGGTTGCATATGGACGAGAGACTTGTCTGTCCTATCCAGCAAAAAACTGAATGGTGGAGTGCGACTCATCGTTTCCGCGATTGGCTCGAAGAGCTCAGCCCCGAAGCTGCAGTTTATTTAGATCAAAGAATTTTAATGAGAAGTTCCGTTGGTAGTAGGTGATGGTTTGGGAGAAAAATAGTCATTGTCGAAGACTATGGAGGATGAAGGGCTGCTGGTATCGACACTCAGATCTTGGACTCGCCGCGCCTCTCGAGAGATGAAGTGAGCGATCTTCAAGGGATCTTCTTCGTTGGATTCTATGTGCGTTTGGATTTCTACTTTAGGATCTTGTTTTAGCAACTCCCGTTCTGTTGCGAGTGCATTTTCTGCTTTGGGAAGAATGACCCGGAGGGCAGATTGTATGACCAGATTGTGTAACGGATGAGTTGTTTGAGTCGATTCTGAAAGAGCGACGATCACAGGGAAAAATTCAGAGGAAGAAGAACTTGATGAGAGAGAAGGAGATTTATGATTTACTGCCATTTGTTTGGCGGCCTCAGCGCCGATTGCAAACATAGCGGTTCGCGCCACAGCCACATAATTTGTGACGGATTGCCTATATAGCTTTGATTTCCCTGGATATTCTTTTTGGATGGAGGAAACAGCCGCCACTAATTTTTCTACAGTTGGAAAAAAAACTCGCACCACAGATTCAATCACTTCGTTTTTGAACGAATCGACCTTGTAAGTAAGCCCTGAAACCGAAACGAAAACAGGTGAGATGGCCATTGCCCGAAAATTTTAGCCTTACCAAGAAATTATTTCAATA
>Ga0206803_1016_pt1 | contig 56646 bp, 47 predicted proteins | sample Alteio_BWOrgCont_61_FD_152909 | JGI IMG/M metagenome (GOLD analysis project Ga0206803, IMG submission 152909) | Enriched cells from forest soil in Barre Woods Harvard Forest LTER site, Petersham, Massachusetts, United States -... | ecosystem: Environmental > Terrestrial > Soil > Temperate forest >... | reverse complement strand
ATGCAACAACCGAGGTCCTTGAGTTCGCAGCAATTACCTCAGCAATTCCGAACCGCGGGGTAGTCTCGGCCCTTGGCAGCACAACCGGTCAACCCGATATCGAACTCTACGGACTGACCTATCTGCAACGCATCAGCGACTATGTAACAAGATCACCGCTCCATATAGAACCAGGCATCTGGATTAATATCCCGGCAACGACGATATTCCCCGACAACCCCAATGAGACGGTAGTTCGCATGGCCACGATCCCGCATGGCGACTCAGTACTTGCTCAGAGCACACTCATCCTTAACGTTCCTGCTGGCCCAGAAATTGCTACCATAAGTTCTACGCCGGTTAGTGTCGATGGCACACCTTTTCCTCCCGGCTATCTAGATCCCTTCATCAACCCTCCCCTGCCGCCAGGAATTGATCTATCCTATGTGGCGAATCCAAACCAGTTCCTTCTAGATGGTATTGAAGGCCAAAACATCATCAATACCATAGTATTGGTGATATCGACGAATATACCCAATGCTGCTCCTCCAGTAGGCGGTATTCTCAATATCCCCTTTGTCACATTGAACGCACAAGCAACCCAACTCGATGCGATTTTCTGGATCGAGACGGTGCAACAAGCAGATGGGTCTACCTTCCTGCAACTGCAATATACACAGACGGTGACCCTTAACTTTCTGGGTATCAATTGGCCCCATATCTCTGTGGCTACGCTGATCAAGCAGTAACCTCTTTTAAGGAAATATGGCTTCATCACACAGCAAACCAGTGATATTGACTCTTGGTGTCACTGGTCAATTAGGCAAAATAGTCGCTGATCATCTTCTCAAGGAGGACTCAATCTTATTGAGTGTCGCAAGCAGAAAAAAAGAACAGCTGCCAAAGCTAAAAGAACAATATGGCAATGCTATTTTCATGGACCTCGATGATCCACGAACTTTTGAAGCTGCGCTTAAAGATGTGGACAGATTGTTTTTATTGACTGGATACACAGTGGCTATGCTAGTTCAAAGCAAAGCTGTTATTGATGCCGCCAAAAAAGCGGGTGTCAAACATATCGTGCATTTAGGTGTATTTTCGCCGGAATTTGATTGCTATGATCCCCATTTTGCCTGGCACCAAATGATTGAAGCTTACGTAAAAGTAAGTGGCATTCCCTATACATTTTTGCACCCAAACTGTTTTATGCAGAACTTCACAGGTATGTATAGTCTGGCAAAAAACGGCAGGCTGCTCTGGTATGCCAATGATAAGAAAGTAGGCTGGATAGCTTTGGAGGATGTAGGGGAAGCCGCCGCAAAGATTTTGAGCGAGGGTCCCTCGAAGCATCAAGGAAAAGATTACTGGTTTTCAACGGAATCGCTAAATATACACGAAGTTGCCAAAGTGTTTAGTGAAGTCACGGGGAAAGTTTTTCGTGCCGATGCTCTTGCGCCGGAACAGTTTTTAAGAGACTTTAGCGCAACTGGAAATAGCATCGATCCTTATTTCATTGGCGTTGCAGAAAGTTTTAAACAGATAGTCGATGGTCGTATGGCGTACATTGGTGATGTTCGCGATGATCTCCCTGCCTTGATCGGACGTAAGGGAATGACTCTGAAAGACTGGGCAAAACTGCACAAAGACGAGCTTCTAAGTTTGGCTTAGTTCTAAGGTTTTAACCCAGCTAGCTCGCGCGTCAAAAGAGCGATTGCCGACCAGTCATATTTTTCCCTACCGAGGTTCATGCTAGCTAGCAATTTTTCATGAAGTTCAGAAAGAACAGGCATCGGGACCTGGGCTCTGTCAGCACAGGCTTGAAGAAGCCTCATGTCCTTTAGCCCAAGATTTAAGGCAAAGCCTCCATCTGCGAAATTACGTTTACATATCATGGGAACGTAACTGTGAAAAGCAATTGCATCAAAAAGAGAACTTCCCCAAATTTCCGATGCCGTCGTAGTAGAAATCCCCCCTTTTTCCAGCATGGTTGCCGCTTCAGAAAAATTCTCAATAAGGCCAAGAATCATGAAGTTATTGCACAGTTTAAAGAGCGATGCTTGGCTCGGACGTTCGCCTAAATCAAAAACCTTAGTGCTCATCGCCTCCAAAATGGGAGAAGCTGTTTTCTTAGCTTTAGGATCGCCTGCCAGAAAGATCCATAAGGCGCCTTCCTGTGCGCGTTCCGGCCTTCCTGTTACGGGAGCTGCTAGAAATGCAATTCCCTTTTCCTGGTGTTTCTTTTCCAAGGAGGTGCTCAGATCGGGAGAAACCGTACTCATCGAGATATGAATCGAGGGCATTTTTGAAGAGCGCAGAATTCCGGACGGACCATCTACGATCTCGTTTAAGGCGTCATCATTTGCTACCATGCTAACTAGGATATCACACTGGGCAGCCAGTTCAGCGGGTGATGCCGCCCACTTGCCTCCACGTTCTAATAGAGGGGCCGCTTTCTCTTTTGTCCGATTGTAAGCAGAGAGAGGAAACCCCGCTTTTAGAATATTCTTTGCCATGGGAAGACCCATGTTCCCAAGTCCAATAAATCCAACGCGAATTTCCATATTCTCCCCCGAATGCTTGCAAGATTTTTTCGCAGTCAATTTTAAAATAAAGAAGTTTTCATTATTTATACACATCTTGATTCAGAAATCTGCTTGAAGCGAAATCGGCGAATAAAATAAGACTAAGAAATCATTTTGAAGCTGGAGAGTCTATGGAATTTACATCTATTCCCAATATAAATACCAAAATATCAAGAATAGGCTTGGGAACCTGGGCGATTGGTGGTTGGATGTGGGGAGGGACAGATGAAACTGAGGCAATTGCAACTATTCATCGCGCTCTTGATCTTGGGATAAATCTAATAGATACTGCTCCTGCCTATGGATTTGGAGTTTCCGAGGAAATTGTTGGGAAGGCTGTTAAATTATATGGAAAAAGAGATCGCATCATCATTGCCACTAAGGTGGGTCTTAGTCGGAAAAATCAACAAGTCTATCGAGATGCTAGAAAAGAGACGCTGATTAAAGAGATTGAGGCTTCTCTAAAAAGGCTGCAAGTAGAGTTTATTGATCTTTATCAACAGCATTGGCCCGATCCCTTGACGCCCATTTCAGAAACTGCAGAAGCTCTCCATCAACTATTGAAAGAGGGGAAAATCCGTGCCATTGGAGTCAGTAATTTTTCCATAGAACAGATGGACCAGTTTCAAAAATATTCCCCACTTCATTCACTTCAATCCCCCTTCAATCTCTACGAAAGGAAAATAGAGAAAAATGAACTTGCATCCTGCATGCAAAAAGGGATAGTCATTTTAGGATACGGATCTTTATGCCGCGGACTTTTGACAGGCAAAATGGACAAAAACAGGCAGTTTAAAGGGGATGACTTACGCAAAGTAGATCCTAAATTTCAAGAGCCCCACTTTTCTGCCTACCTTCGCAGTGCAAAGAGATTAGAAGAATGGGCGCAAGAGAAACACCGCAAGCCTTTACTTGCCCTCGCTGTACGTTGGGTCCTTGACAAGGGTATCCATATTGCCCTCTGGGGCGCTCGACATCCTCAACAAATGGAAGGGCTGGAATCTATTTGGGGATGGCAGTTAAAAGAAGCTGACTTTAGAGAAATTGATCAAATTTTGCAGGAGACAATCCCATCTCCAATTGGCCCGGAATTTATGGCGCCCCCCAGCCGGGATCAATCATGATCCTCTTTCGCGCACCATCAATGGAAACAGTTCCTCCGTTGGGAATTATAATTTGCGGGTCGGTGTGTCCAAAATTCATATTAAACACGACAGGAATATCTAACTCGTAGTCTCTTAGGGCGTTTTTTACAGCAGTTTGCTGATTGAAGATGAAGGCTTCTCTACCTTCGGTTGGTTGCTTACCGCAAAATTGCGCTTTTGGCCGGGCCACGAGAATGGCTTTGAACTTCTTGAGCATCCCCAATTCTGCTAAAGCGGCCATGAAGCGATAAACGAATCCTTCCGTGGGCATTTCTTCCGACGTTTCGATAAAAAGGACCGCGTTGTCCAGTTGATCGAACCTAGGTAAATACCGCTTAACCGATAGATGCAAATCAAGGACTTCTAGACACCCTCCCCATAACTTCCCTTGGATCACTAAGGTTTGCTTGTTATGCCAATGCCATCCATCGCTTTTGTACATGGGTCGTTTTTTGCTCAAATTTTGCAGATCGGCCCAATCTAAATCAGCATCGCTCCATTCAGGCGCTGCATGCACTTCACCAATAGGAGGAATAAAAAGAGCTTTTTTTATCGAGTTGATTGTATATTCCTGCATCCCTCCACCCATAGCAAACTGGGTCATCACTGCGCCTCCGTAATAGGAGATAATGCCCAAATTCCACAGAAAAAGATGCAGGTTGGTGCAATCGCTATATCCCATAAATATTTTCGGATTTGCAGAAATAACCTCTTTATTCAGATAGGGGAGAATTCTAATCTGGTCATTTCCTCCGATTGTCGCAATGATAGCGTGGATCGATGGGTCAGCAAATGCAGCGTTAATATCCTCCGCCCGCGCTTTTGGGTTTTTTGTTAGGTATTCAGGACTTTGGCGTGCGGTCGGATACTCTACTGGAACAAGGTTAAATACTTCCCTGATGCGATTTAGCCCTTGCTCATACACCCAAGGAAATAAGTGGGGCAGGCCTGCGGAGGGAGATACGATAGCTACCCTATCTCCCTGCTTCAAACAAGGGGGTTGTTTAAATTTCATTTCTCAAGGGTCGCATTCAGCGTAATTTTGGCATTCAAAAGCCGGGAGATGGGACAGCCTGCTTTGGCTTCGTTTGTTGCCTTATCGAAGGCTGCAGGATCAGCTCCAGGTACCTTGGCTTTGACTTCCAGCAGAACTTCGGTGACCGTCCATCCCTTTTCCAATTTATCCATGGTGACCGTGGCTGAAGTCTCGATTTTTTCTGGCTTCAAACCAGCCTCGCCTAATTGAGCAGAGAGGGCCATGGAAAAACATCCTGCATGGGCTGCTGCAATGAGTTCTTCAGGATTTGTTCCGACCCCGTTCTCAAAACGCGTCGTAAAGGAATACTGGGCATTCGACAGTGTTTTGCTTTCCGTCGAAATGCTTCCCTTCCCTGTTTTTAAATCGCCGTTCCAAACAGCCGATGCTCTTCTTTTCATAACTCAAGTTCCTCGTCTTAATTTTTTATCGTAATGTCTTTCTATAGGCGAGCTTTCCTTTAGCATGCAAGCTTGAACTTACTATTGACCGAGTAATGACTCGCCCAATGGGGTGAGATTGATTTTTGGCTGAGTGTAGCTTGAATCTTCAAGATACCGTTCGTATCCTTGCTGGATGTGGTCTTTGGTACATTTGAGCTCGGGATAGGCGGAGTTATGACCAGTGGAGACACCCGTTTCAAACGCTTCTTTTCTAATAGCCATGCCCTCTTCCGATAGCCTAGCCTTTGGCTCATAACTCAAATAGCCAACCATTCTCACTTTGGGGTTGTCGCTATAGGGCCTGCCTTTGCTCGGAAACTGATTCCAGTGAACGGTTCTTGAATCCCATAAAATGAGTGAGCCTCGAGGGGCTGTTATATGTTTCATGCAGTAAGGGTTTCCAGATTCATCTGTGCGCTGACTGAAAAAGTCGGGTAAGTAGGCTTTTCTAGCTTTACTTTTCTCATTATTGGAGATTTCTAGTGCCTGGAGGGCTTCTATTTCGGGGGCAAATTCACTGAACTTGAGATGCGACTTCGGAATGCAGTAGAACCCTCCATCGCCATCGAAGGAATCTTCGAACAAAAACTGCCCCTGAACAGTATACGGCTTTGTTTTCAACAGTGACTCACTGACGAAGTCAATAGGTGGGGTATTGTTGTGTGCGATATTGTCTTGCCGCCTCAAAATCGCCTGATCAACATGGGGCCATGGCTCAATATAACCTTCCCTTATTTCCGGCGGACACATGATGGATAGTCCGTCCATACTTACGATAAGGTCGCTGGTGTTCCAAACATGAGCAAATACATCGACAATACGAGAATCCTGTCTTAAATCCCACAGAACCTGTATTTGGCCGGCCGGCCCAGCGAAGACCCCGTATTTGTTATGCTTCGGAAATGCTTCTTTCCAGTTACTTCTGTCGTCCATCCTGCAATTAGGCCATGCCTTCTCAATGTACTCATGCCAAACGCGTTGGTATAAGAGCTCCGTTTCAGGAGACGAAAGTAGCCGTGGTATGACGCAATACCCCAGTTCTTCAAGATCCTTTAGATAAGAGGGGATGAGAGACTGCCGCTCTTCTGAAAAGACGACGACGTGATCGTCTGATGAAGGCTGCGCGTTCGTGAGCGTCGGGGCGAGCGATAAAAAGGCAAACAATAATAAACGCGTGCGTCTCATGCGTACCATTCTCCTCATCAGTGTTGCGGGACACAGACAGGATGAGCTGATTAAGAATATGGGGCAAGCAGGACTTACTCTCAGATTATTTCTATGAATGGAGAAAATGGTTTGTAATCTTTTACATGAAATTCTATCTGAATAGGAAAAGCCCAATAAAAGGAGACGGCCCCATGTCGAAAAAAGTCGCAGACCTCCTGTGGGAGATGCTGGTGAAGGCTGGGGTTAAGCGCTGTTATGGAATTGTTGGAGACGCGTTAAATCCTGTGATTGACGCGCTGCGGCGCAACGGCGCAGTCGAGTTTATCCACCACTTATTCAATGGGCTGATGGATGCACGGAAAGAGGGGGCTCCAATTATTGCTATCGCGGGCGATGTAGAGACGAGCGTGACGGCAGCGAAAAATCGGTGATTTTAAGGCCATGTTCCGCTTCCGGGCCCCTCCTGCTCGAGAGAGCAGGTCTAGTAGAGCGGATGCAACATGGTCGAAAAGGACGATTTTTCGCTGCCGAAGAATTTCGCAATTACCTCTTAATCCCACCCTTCTCCAGGAAACTCTGGTAACCGATGAGCAGACTTTCTAGAGTGTAGACATAAGGTGATGGCAAAACTGACGAGGATCAGCAACCCTAATGCCAAATGCAGGGTGGAGAAACTGGCGATGCTTGCATCGCGCTCTCCAAGAGAAGGGAGCTTTTTTACATAGACACTGCTAGTCAGCAGATACATGCAAGCAAGACCGATGGACCCTGCCACCATGCGCAATGTGATGATCGTGCCCATGGCAACGCCTGTCTTACCAGCAGGGACAGAGGTAAGGGCTGTTGCAAAAGAAGGTGTCATGATCAGAGGAATGCCCATCCCAAAGGTAAACAGAGCGACCAAAAGACCAAAGAGAGATGTTGTGGGGAAAAAGAAGAGAAAAAAGCAGGTGTAAAGCAAAAAGAGGTTCCCGAGAGCAACTGGGAGTTTGGGGCCAAATCGATCGGAGAGAAAGCCTGCGAGAGGCGAGGCGAAAAGCAAAGGAAAGCCGGAGGCAAAAGCGAGTAGGCCTGCTTCAACCGGAGTGTAATTCAAGACGTTTTGAAAATAGAGGAGCCAAAAAACGCCAACCATCAAGAAAGCTTGTGCGGTACTTACGCTAATGTTAATGGCAGCAAAAAGAGGTCTTTTGAAGAGGCGTAAGTCAAGGAAAGGGTGAGTGGCATATTTTTCGCGCAAGATGAGTAGAAAGAGAAAGAAAAGTGCCGATCCTAGGCAACTTAAAGAAATGGGGGATGCCCAGCCCCAATCGGTCACCTGCATAAAAAAGAGGGTAAGAAGCCCTACGCCTATTGCAAAATAGAGAAATCCCCAAAGATCAATCGGGCTTTTAACTGGTTTAGGCGAAGGCCAGTAGATAAGCACCACCCACAGTCCTATTGCGCCGATAGGAGCATTTATCCAAAAGATCCAGCGCCATGAGAGCGTTTCTGTCAGGTAACCTCCAATGACGGGAGCAATCATAAGAAAAATCGAGCTAATGCTGACGACGAACCCTATCCCTTTCCCTAAAGAGGATGGAGAAAAAACATGGCGCATCATTGCGTTTTGAGGGGGCATCATCAAGGCGGCAGACATTCCTTGTAACGCGCGCATCCAAATAAGCCAGCCCGCCGTTTGACTCATCCCGCAGAGCGCGGATGATAGAACAAAACCAACAATTCCAAAGGAAAAGGTTTTACGTAGGCCTATGCTATCTCCCAGTTTGCCGCTGACAAGAAGAAACATGGCAATGGCAAGTATGTAAGCATTCACGCACCACTGTAGCTGCGTGTCCGTTGCTCCCAGTTCCCTTTGGATGGCTGGAAGGGCAACAGGCAAGATCGTCTGATCCATAAACATCAGCGCAGTTGCTGGGACAAACGAGGCGATGGCAATCCAAAATTTCATTTTTCTACACTTGTTCCGTTCTCAATCAATTTTGTCACAAGATGATTGGTCTGCATAGGGAAATGTTGTACGTTCCTCTGATCATCTTTTTACTCGTTTTTCCTTGACAATCGTTGCCACATATCAAGGCCCCTTTGGCCTAGGTTCGCTGTTCACTCTTTCCATCACTCATATAGGGTAGCCGTTGTAAGCTGTTCGGCTTTTATAAGCAAGGCTCTAGCAGAATCATAAAAGAACTGGGCAGGTAATAGATTGTTATGGGAGGTAAGTTGAGAAGCGTAAGAGGAATCATTTTTAATAGGGAGTGAAGCGTCAATTGTATCTCCTTGTTTTGCTAAAACGCTGGAATAACAATTGCAGATTATGCACAAACGAGACGTTGTAATTATTTTTGCTAAAAGAAAACGTTTTTGTTCTTCTATCGAAGATGGTCTCTGCAAATAGGTCTCCAAAAAATCTAGTTCTTCTTGATCTTCAAACCCGAGACATACTGAGAAATAGGCTATATCCAAAAAGGGGTCCTCAAAAAACAAATTCTCATCAATGAAGACCGCTTTATCATTTCCGACAAAAATATTACGAGGGACGAGATCCCCATGGATATTGACTCTGGCAAAGTCAAATTGCGCATGGGTTCTACTAGCTTGCAGAAAGAGATCTAAAGCTTTTTCCAAGCCAATTTTGTTTTCAACGTGTTCGTGGAATTTGTGATAGACCTTTTTAATTCTTTCTGCCAGTGTCTCTTGAATATAAGGGTTTTTTTCGCCGCTATGCATTTTTCGCATGGCTTCTGCAATTTTAATACGATTTTGTGGATTTTTGGACTGCTCCAATGTTAATGTTCCTCCCTTCACATACTCCATTGCGATCACTCTTTTATCCTTGGATAAGCCAACGATGTGGGGGCCAACGCCTGCTTGGTCGGTTTGCTGCATCATATGCACTTTCATTTCCAATTGGAAAGGGGACATTAAAGGATCGAACAGCCTTAGGACATAGTGCTGTTCCCTGCACGCAAAGAGTAAAAGGGTATCCCCAGAATGCCCATCCACAAGTAAGATTTTGGAAATTTCTTCTTTTGGGAAACCTGGAAAACAGACATTTAGGACTTCTTCGATCTGTTTTTCATTTGATTGTATCACTTGATGTATGTCCTTACCAACTTGATGTGAGATTAATTGTGGAATAAAACACATCGAGAGAAATAAAAACCTCATAAAAAACCTCCAATTTTATTAATTCAGTATTTTTTACTTATGTACTGATCTTGTGAATAAACCCCAAAAAGTGAAGCAAGCAGGGCTTAAACCTGTTTGGCCCAGCGGGTTATGAGTCCGTAGATTTCTTGTCTACTTCATTTAGGATTTGAAGCATAGAACAGACTAAGCATTGCTTCTACGAGATCTTTACCTTCGAGGTAATGGATGATTTCCCCCCTTTCTTCTCGGTAGGTTTGCTTGAGTTGTTTTGTTTCTTCGGACATAGGATCGCAGACAAAACGGGGGTAAAACAAATCGGAAGAATCCCAGGGTTGAAAGGAGAGGATCTTGTTATTGATTTTGTCTAAGTGGGCTTCCTGTTCATCAGCCCATGCCGAGATTAGTGGGGCATGGCGATGATAGGCCCAAGCATTGTCCCTACCATAGCCTAACAGAGTGCCAATGACGCCTTCTCCTTTGTGTTCGAGACTATCTAAGAATAAAACCAATTTTTCTCCGTCGATGAGATCGTCGGGCTCGATTTTCTGCAAAAGCAACAAGTCTTCAAAATCTGTATGGCACTTCTTTACGATATCGATGAGTTTTATCTTGTCGATGAGGGTGATGATGACAAAGCCGTCATCGCGGGGGTATGAGTTTAAAACAAAGCGGGAATCGGGAAAATGCTTCATTTGCTTCTGCAAAGTCTCCCAGCCAAGTTTCATCTTAAGTTGGTGGGGGGTGAGCAGATACTCTATTCGTTTGTAGTGCGGCGGCCAAAAACATAGTTGTAATATCCCCCAAAAATCTGGGTGCTCTACAACACGACGGAAGGCGGTCCATGGTTGTATATATTGATCAATGGACATGGGCTTGCTTCCCGCCAGCGTATATGCCCATACCCCCATGAAGCACGTTTCTCGAAAGAAATAATCCAGCCTTTTTTTGTCTTTCCGAGGCATCCAGATGGCAAAATCTTGAGCGGGATTGCCCGTATGGATATTCACCTGAACCGGCAGGTTCTCATGAACCAGCCATCCGAAGAGAAGTATGGCGCTTCCAACAAGTACTATGCGGCGGGTTCGTGTCTTCATTCTGGACGAGGTGCACCACAGTATTTTTTATTTACCTGATAGAGTCTTTGACATGTTGTGTCTCCACCATAATTGATAAACCCGCATTGTTTACAAGACCAGCTCGTCCATGGGTAGTTGTGTATGTATAGGCCTAGGGTATCTGAGAACAGCGCGGGGATCGAAACCCATGTTCCTCTAACGTAAGCCCATATTTCGTTGTTCATAAATACCAGCTGATCTGGTTCGATGTAGATTTTCTCGATGTCAGTACAAGGTGAGAGATGTTTTTCCAAACATGCTTCACTCTGATTGCTTGAATATCCGGCTATCGGTGACAGTACGCTAAAAGTTATCAAAAAATTTATCACTATCTTTTTCATCGTCAATTCCTTACATTGCGAGGGTGAAGCTTATATCACGGTGTTTCTATTTCGGTCTATTGTGAGTCTGGGCCGCCATTGCACCGCGAGATAATGCGCCTCAAGGACTACCTTGGGGCTTTTTCGCTTTTTGGGCATATCAAAGTGGTGAAGTAAGAATGGCTAGCCAAAGTATTTTGGATCGAATTGTTGAATGGGCCCAGAATGAAAAGGCTATTAAGGCAATGATTCTACAGGGGTCATATGCTGCCGGCATGGCGGATGCGTATTCTGATTATGATTTAGCCATTTTTTGCTCCGCCTACGAGCTTTATATCAAGGATGAACGATGGCTTTCTAAAATCGGGAATGTATGGGTCTGTGTCTACGAAAAAGTGGAAAAAGGCGATAAGACGTTTCCGACAAGACTTGTCATTTTTGATGGTGGGGTGAAAGTAGACTTTGCGTTCTATACGATGGATGTTCTCGCGGATCTAGCCCGTGCAAGGCCTCTTCCAGATGAATACACAAGGGGATACACTGTATTGATCGACAAAGAGTCATTGACCACTTCAATGCCACCCGCAACCCATAAGGAAAGGCCTGGCGCGAAGCCTTCAGAGCAAGAGTTTCAAACAGTCATTCAGGAATTTTGGTTTGAAGTGCACCATGTTGCCAAGTATCTGAAGAGAGAAGACCTCTGGTCAGCAAAATTTCGATCTGGGTCGATCCAAGACCATTTTCTTTTGAAAATGATCGAATGGAACGAACAGGCGAAGCGGAATTGGGAAAGCCAGGTGCCTCCTCTAGGGAAACGGATGCATTCATGGGTGGATGCAGACACTTGGAAGGCCCTCCACCAGGTATTTGCTCACTTTGACAGTCGCGATAGCTGGCAGGGCTTGATACATACTATCGAGCTGTTTCGCAAACTTGCTACCGATACTGCAAAGCGATTAGGTTATTCTTATCCCCACGATCTCGACAAAAATATCACCAATTTTATTAGCGCTACACCAGGAACTTGTTAGACTTCATCCTTCCATTTGAACTATCCGGAATTTCCGGATCGTTGGATCTGCGCTCAGTTTACCTGTCTTCTACGTTTATGAAAGGCACAGACTAAGCGGATCTCATCATAAGTGAACTCTTCTGGAAGAGCTTTTTTGATAGGGGCTATTTTTTCTGCTCCAAGATCTGTAATCATTCGATTGATGGTCTTCTGCTTCTCGGAGGGCACAAGCGGAGTTATGTCAAGATCTGTTCCGAGGGCAATTTGTTCTGCTAGATGATCGATAAGGGTGCTAACAGACAAGTTTCTTTGGTTGGCAATGGTCGCTAGGCTGAGACCTTGTGCAAATAGCCGAGCAGTTTCTTTTGAAGAGTTGTTGATGCGGATGGGTTTTTCCATGACGCGGGATTCCGGAGGGACGATTCCATTTTTGGCGCAGTATTGCAAGATGAGATCGAGAAACGATTGGCCATATTTTTCCCATTTAATAGGACCGAAACCATTGATCTTGTGCAGCGCCTCACGCGTTGTCGGATAATTCGTAGACATTTCGATGAGTGTGCGATCACCAAAGATGACGAATGCGGGTACCTGGGTCTCTTTAGCCCACCTGCGGCGGAGAACAGAGAGCTCGTTAAATAGAGTTTTGTCGTATTGGAGCTCATTTGTTTCTTTGCGCTGAGCGATTTGCCTGATTTTTTGACGGATCATCATTTTAGCCGTCCCTTTGATCAACTGTGAGGAGGTAGCCGTCCATCGAAGGACCGGATAGGTGTCTTCCGATCGTTCTAAAAAGCCCATGGCCACGAGTGTATCTATGTAATAACGGAGATCATCCGCAGAATACTCTTGCATGAGGCCATAGGTCGATATGAGGTTATGCCCTCTTTCTAGAACGGCTTTGGTCTTGGCTCCCCGCAAAACCTCTATCACATGACCTGCGCCAAAGCTTTGCTGTAAGCGATAAACACAGGAGAGGATCTTTTGTGCCGCTATAGTGCCGTCGAGTAGCTCGGTGTTGTCCAAACAGTTATCGCAGCCATTGCAATGAATAGCCGGGGAATTTTCTCCGAAATAGCAGAGCAGCTCTTTGCGCCGACAAGAAGAGGAGTGGCAAAAGGCGTAGATCTTCTCGGTCTTTGCCTTAGCGGTCTTGCGGACAACTTCATCGGGAATCTGCTGCAAAAAAAAGTCATAGACCATCAGCTCTTTAGCCGAGTAGAGCATCAAGCATTGGGCAGGCAAGCCATCTCTGCCTGCGCGTCCCACTTCTTGGTAATACTGTTCAAGAGAGCGCGGCATATCCAAATGCACGATAAAACGGATATCTGGCTTGTGGATTCCCATCCCGAAAGCAACTGTTGCTACGATTAGGGGTAGTTCCCCATGGACAAAATCGTGCTGTACTGTTGCACGGTCTGCATCGGGTAGGCCGGCATGGTACCTACCGACCTTGAATCCTTCGCTTTGTAGCTCCTCATAGGTCTCATCGACAGTTTTTCGGGTCGCTGCATAGATGATGCCTGATTCTCCCGAGTGTTTACTCAAAAAGGTGCGCAGCTGACCTGAGGGATTGGACTTTGCATGAATATGAAAAGTAAGGTTAGGACGGTCGAAGCTGGCTCTTGCCACATAGGGCGACTGCATGGAGAGCTCGGCGAGGATGTCGCTTTCGACATCTCGGGTTGCCGTAGCTGTCAATGCCACTATAGAACTTGCAGGAAAACTCTTTTTTAGAACCGACAATTGTCTATATTCCGGTCGGAACGAGTGGCCCCATTGCGAGATGCAGTGCGCTTCATCGATGGCAAATAATGACACTTGGGTCTGCTGCAGATATTGCAAAAAGATTTGGTCAACCAAGCGCTCCGGTGCCACGTAGAGCAGTTTATACTTGCTGAGGTTGTGCATTATCGACTGAATTTCCGAGTAGGATAAGCTGCTATTGAGAAAGGCCGCAGGAATCCCAGTTTTTACTAGGCTGTCCACTTGGTCCTGCATCAGCGAGATCAGCGGTGAGACCACCACAGCGATGCCTGGCAACAGCATAGCAGGCAACTGATAGCAAATCGATTTTCCAGCTCCCGTCGGCAAAATAGCGAGCACATCCCTGTGCTGCAAAATGGCCGTTACGATCTCTTTTTGACAGAGCCGAAACTCATTGTACCCGAAGAGCGCTTTGAGATGTTCTTCTAAAGACACGTCTGCTTGTATCACATTGGCTCCAGCTTCGAAAAGAACGCGGACGAGTAAACCAAAAACCAAGGAATTTCACAAGCGCATCGGCATATGCTCTATTTCTACTAGCCTAGTAGCCGATTGTCATGACAGCGTTACGACAATCTCGCGTCCATATTCGGCACGCTCGCCCTGTAAAATTTCTTTACGAATGCGATTGCCGACCTGTCAGTAGCTCATCGCGAGGGTGGTATTGACCGTGGAGGCATCAACCTACGGGCCTGGTCGATCATGTACCGGAGGTCATTGAGAAGACCGTCGGGGGCGAACTTAGTTTTTGTCCACAATTTGATCAAGATCAATGTTGCTTAACGTCGACAGGATGAGCTGATTGAGAATATGCAAGCAGGACTTGAACCTGCGATCAGCGGGTCATGTGTCCGATTCTCAGGGACATTCTGAACGCAATGGAGTTAACCAGAACCTCGTTTTCCTCTCAAGCCGAACGTGATCCCGTTCCAAAGGATTCCGAAAAATTCCATTGAATTCAGGTCATTTGCGTAAAAAATGCGTAAAATTCTTCAGAAGGAAACGAACTTCATGCGCTCTTAATCACCTATCTGGAAAGAGAAGGGGGGTGAGAATATTGATATTCTCATAGCAGTTTGGTTGCCGTTAGTAGGCCAGATCCAATTAGGAAAAAAGATTACGAGTACTCCTTAATTCTTGCGCTGCGTAAGATTTCCGGTTTCTGATGTCCTATCGAGGTCGCATGCCATCGACTACCTCAGTTATTTCAGCGACTACGCTAGGTCTTATATGGATCGTCGCAATGGGTATCCTCATTGTTTACATGTGCTTGAAAATAAAATATCCGGGCAAAGGGTTGAAAGTGATTACAAATATATTTAAAGAGGCCATGCCCTTCGAACAGGCTATTCGGGTCCTTAAAGAAGGGAAACGCATCCGCAGGAAATCAGAACGAAAAGGGTTTACCAGAATGGTGGTAACCGATAGCAAAAGCAGAATGGAGAAGTTTGGTACCTACTGGGAAGGGGATACAAGTATTTCTGATCACTGCACCTTTTCTATAGAAGACGTTTTAGCCACGGATTGGATTATCGATGAGTAATAATATTTTTCTTTTTATTAGCCTTGTTGGCGTCGGTCTTTGGGCTGGTTTGCGGATCGGCAAGACGCTATGTCCCAAGTGTACAAATCTTAAAAAGCCCAATAAAGCCAAGTCAAAACGGTGAACTTTCATATGCCAGACTTTGCAACTCTTTATGCCCGCCTGCCTCGTGTATGGGGCCTAAAAAATTGCAATGGCGCGCTCAGATATAACGAAGCTAAAGTAGCGATTAACAATGCCAGGACTAGGCTGATCCTTGCAGAAAAAAATGGAACCGGATGCATAAATCTAGTATCATGCCGACCTAAATTACTCCTGTCCCCAACCTTTCGTATCAGCAATCGCTTTGGCACTTTAGATGTATATTCCGAATCCAACACCGATTTTACGCCTAATTCATGTTGAAAACTTAGCAACATTGCTAACCAGAGATGGCTTGCATGCTCCTAGTCATGTGCCCGGAGATGGGTTGCCATACAGATCAATTCATGATATTGAAGTCCAAAGAAAGAGATGTGAGATAATGATCCCTCGTGGGCCGCAGGGAAAGATGCTCGATTACGTTCCATTTTATTTTGGATATCACTCTCCTATGCTTTATCGACTGCATACAAAACAAGTGCAAGATTATACAGAGGGGCAATCACCTTTGCTATATTTAGTAACAACTGCGCAGGCGATATCGGAAGGGGAACAAGGGTATGTATTTTCTGATGGCCATGGAGTAAAGAAAATCACTAAGTGGTTTGATGACCTCATTGACCTCAATAAGGTCGATTGGGACATGGTAAAAGAAAAATACTGGACGGATAATAATGACGACAACGACCGTAAGCGAAGAAAGCAAGCTGAATTTTTAGTGCATGGGCAATGTGCATGGTCTCTCATTCAAGAAATTGTGGTTTTCAGTGAGGAGGCTAAATCGAGAGTCCAAAAAATATTCGATTCATTCCCATCCACTCAACACAAGACGATAACAGTCAAAAAAAAATGGTACTATTGAAGCCTATGCTACAGTGTACGGAAGGAAATCTCTTAGAAGCCGATGCGGAAGCTCTAGTCAACACTATCAATTGTGTTGGGTATATGGGCAAGGGAATTGCCCTCCAATTCAAGCAGCATTTTCCTGAAAATTTCAAAGTGTATAAGAAGGCCTGCAAAGCGGGAAAGATCCGCCCAGGGCAGGTATTTATTTACGAGGTGGGGTTCTTTCAAAACCCTAAATATATCGTTAATTTTCCAACTAAGAGACATTGGCGAGATAAGTCGCGGTTGGAAGACATCGAGTTGGGGTTAAAATCCTTAGTAAAGGAAATTAAGCGATTAAGAATAAAATCTATTGCTATACCGCCATTAGGATGTGGGTTGGGAGGACTAGATTGGAAAGAAGTAAAATCACTGATCACCCGCGCTTTCGCGGAATTAGATGAGGTGCACATTTTGCTTTTTGAACCAGGGCAACCTCATAATTTTTTGCCTATACAACCTGTCATACAAACAGCATTGCCGAAAATGACAAGAGCACGGGCTATTTTCATTAAATTGATCGAAGGCTACAGGCAATCCGACTATCGTTTGAGCCTACTGGAAATGCAAAAGCTCGCATATTTTCTCCAAGAAGCAGGAGAGCCACTAAGATTAAATTACGAGCCTGCGCATTACGGTCCATATGCTCATAACTTAACGAAGGTGTTAGAAGTTTTGGAAGGGCATTATATTAAAGGATTTGTAAATACAAATCTTAAGCCTGATGCAGAAATTGAGCTCGTAGGCGATGCAATACAAGTTGCGGATACATTTCTCGCAGATGATGAGAATTCTATAAAACTTTTATCCAAAGTCAATGAGCTTATCGATGGGTTTGAAACTCCGTATGGCTTAGAGCTTCTTGCGAGCGTGCATTGGATAGCACATAATGGCGATGTGAGGGCAGATAATGACGAGTCTGCTGTTAATTTGATTCATAGCTGGAATCAGAGAAAAAAAGAGAAATTTGTACCTGAGCATATTAAATTAGCATGGCAGCACTTAATAGAGACAGGATGGATCGGGTAAGCTTTTGCTGAACCGAGCATTATCGGTGCATAAAACGACGAAGCTTCTTAAAATGATATTCAAGTGGATCGGGCCCTACCGGCGTCTATGCCTCAAGGACACCCTTGGGGCCTTTCGCTTTTTACGGGTAAAGCTGTTGGCCATGCCGTGCAAGAAGGTCGTCTGGCTTTTGTGGAGTTCCTCTTCTAGAAACTTGAGTGCGCGTTTCAATGAGTCGCCCGTCCGGGCTCTTTGTTCATATCTAAGTCACCCATAGTTCCCCTCCCGCTCATCGGGACAAATCGTTGTCCCGCTTCCGGGCCCCTCCCTAGCGGTCACTATGGGCTAGCATCAATCGCCCCGCGGGCTCAGGAATAATAACGCTGGCAAGGTGTTTTTAGCGAAAAATACGGTCGGTTCCTGCATCTTGGAGCCCGCAGGGCGATTTGAAGCGAACCCATAGAGATCAATAATTGCACAAATTCGCAGGGAGGACCACGTGAATATGTGCCACTCGACGTAAGTTCTTGTCAGTAAATCCATTGCCATAATCAATCACCAATTGTCGTGACAGTGTTACGACAATTGCAGGGCCGTATTCAGCTCTCGCGCTTTGCAAGATTTCCCTGTGGATGCGGTCGCCTACATGCCAATACAGCAAGGTCAGGCCGGCATTGACCGTCAAACGAGCTGGTTATGAATATGGGGCAAGCAGGACTTGAACCTTAGGGCCAGCGGGTTATGAGTCCTCAGCACCGCGCCACTTCCCAGCAGCTAACTCCCCAAAATCATAGCGGAAAAACGCCCCTTTCCAGCTATCGCAAACTGTCGTCATTTATCGCACTTTTTTGCATGCCAGTGGTTCACAAATGGTCCATGGAATCAGATCGATCTATAGGCGTGAAGAGCTTCTTTTGCTGCCTTTTCATGATTAGTCATCGGAGCTGGATATTTTTTGCATCCAGCACGGTACTTTTCCTCATACCACGCATGAATAGCTTTAGGCGGGAAATCGCAAAGTTCAGGAATCCATTTTTTAATATAAGTACATTCAGGATCGAATTTTTTCTGCTGGTTCCAAGGATTGAAAATGCGAAAGTAAGGCTGAGCATCGCTTCCAGTGCTAGCTACCCACTGCCAATTCCCGTTATTCACAGCAGGGTCGTAATCGATCAAAGTTCTAGCAAAATATTTCTCCCCCGATCGCCAATCGATGTGTAAGTTTTTGATGAGAAATGAGGCTGCAATCATTCGCACGCGATTATGCATAAAGCCAGTTTCGTTCATCTCTCTCATTCCCGCATCCACAATTGGAAAACCGGTAGAGCCTTCGCACCATCGTTGATAAGTTTTTTTGTTATAAGACCACTTGAGTTTATCAAATTTAGGATGGAAAGCACCTTTAAAGACGTGAGGAAAGAAAAAGGCGATCGATGTAAAAAAGTCTCTCCAGTAGAGCGAGCGGATTAGCTCGTGGTGTGGACTTAAATTGCGGCAGATTGCCGCATAAACTTCGCGAGGGGAACAGACGGTGAATTTCAGATAAGGGGAGAGATGTGTAGAGTATTCTTCTGCTGGAAAATCTCTCAGGCTTCCATATTTACCAAAAGAACCTAACTTTTTGAGAATTTTGAGAGCCTCCGACCTTCCTCCGATCAACTCATTCTCTACAGTTGGCTTGGGAAAGGACGACTTATCTTCTGAAAAAGAGATCGATCCACGGAAGTAGTTGGTCCCTTTGGTTTGCACGGGAGGCAAGACCTTCTGTTTTGAAGCATTGCGAAAATAGGGTGTGAAAATCGTGTAAGGCTTCCCATCTTTTTTCAGGGTCTTTTCGGGTGGGTGAAGAAGCGCATCATCGAAAGAATAAAATGGAATCTGGCCTTTTTTGCAGACTTTTTCGAGCTTTTTGTCTCTTTGTAGGCTATAGGGAGTATAATCCCGATTTACAATCAAAGCCTCGATGTTGAGTTCGCGGATACATTTGCTCACAACTTCTTCGGGCTTTCCTTTAAAAAAGAAGAGCTTACCCTCTTTTTTCTTGAGCTGGTTTTCGAGATCTTTGAGAGATTCAATCATAAATTTCAGGCAATGATCGCTTCTAAAAGGATTTCTCTTGATTTGTTCTGGCGTAAAAATGAAGGCAGGAATGACAACTTCCGAAGACTTCAATGCAAAAATAAGCCCTATATTATCCTCGATTCGCAAATCGCGCCTGAATAAAAAGAGAGATCTTCGAAATTTTTTTTCCATGTTTATCCATTTGCGATGAGCTTTGCCAATTGGCTAAAAATAAGAGCATGAAGCGGGTAAAGACTATACCAATAAAATCTACCCCAGACTCCATTGGGACGGAATGAGGCTGTTTGTTTCAGGGTCCCTCCTGTTTCATGAGGGATGATCTCAAATTCAAGCCATGCTTCACCAGGCAGTTTCATTTCAGCATAGAGAAGTAAGCGTCGATTTTTTTCATCCGCTAACAAAACGCGCCAGAAATCGAGAGCATCTCCTACTTTCAGTCGCGTCGGATGAGTTCTGCCTCGTCTCAGCCCAATTCCTCCCACCAATTTATCCAGAAAACCCCTGAGCTTCCAAGCCCAATTCATTGCAAGCCAACCTCGATCTCCGCCTAAAGACCAAATCCGTTTTTGCACTTGTTCTATAGGACAAGAAAAAGGAATGGTGCGTCTATCGCTCAAGATGCCGAATTTAGGAACGTGGACATAAATGGAAAGATCTGGATTTAAAGCGGAGCCACTTAACGTATCTTTCCAGCTTGAAGGTATCCAATCTTCTTCGGTACGGGTAAAAGCCAGTTGCAGAGCTTGCTTATAAGAGAGTAGTTTTCTAGGAAAAAGCGTTTGAATTCGATTTTCTTTGCAAACCGCATTATTAATGAGACTTTCGACTAGGAAACGGGCAAGTGAAAAGCTTGTGCTAGTCACAAAAAATAACCAATACGAAGAGAGTCGTGGTGTAAGCACAGGAACCGTGAAGATTTTCCGCTTCAACCCCCGCATTTTAGCGAAATTTAATAGAAGGTCTTTGTAGTTCATGACATCGGGTCCTCCGATCTCAAAGGACTGTCCAAAGCAGGCGGAATTTCCCAATACGAGTGTCAGATAAGCTAGAACATCGCTTATGGCGATCGGTTGAGTGAGCTGCTTAAGCCATTTTGGAGCAATCATAATGGGCAGTTTTTCAACCAAGTCTCGGATAATTTCAAATGAAGCACTTCCTGAACCGATGATGATCCCAGCCATTAAAATAGTCACAGGAACTTTTCCTTCTCGGAGGATTTCTCCTACTCTTTTTCTCGAGGTTAAATGACGGGAAAGATGGGCTTCGTTTGAGAGACCGCTCAAGTAGATGATTTGTTTCGCTTGTGTATTTTCCAACCGGCTCACAAAATTTTTTGCTGAAGCAGCTTCTAATTCGGCAAATTTTTGGGAATAACTCATTGAATGGACTAGATAGTAAGCTACATCGATATCTTCCGGAATCTTTAGCAAAGAGGAAGGATTAAGGAGATCTGCTTCAATGACATGGAGTTGAGATTGGAATTTCTCGGGAATTTCAATTCTAGAGCGGCTTCTTACCAGGGCATAGATCTCATGCCCCTCTTCTACCAAACGAGGAAGCAGGCGAGTTCCAATATACCCATTAGCTCCCGTAAGTAAGATTTTCATAGTCCTCTCTTTAAAATATCTATAAGCTAATAGTCCACAAGAATCTATGAAAATTGCCGGAGTGTCTCTTTCGATTTGGTTTTCTGCTCCTTTTTTCTACGGCTCTCGCCATTCTAGTGATATATTCAGCTAAAGTTTCATTTTCTTAAGTCATTTCAAGTTCGAAAACCATTAAGAGGCTCATAAGCATCTTCGGAGTCCAAATATGCCTTCCAGCTCGTAATGGATTCAGCGGCATTGCTTTTCGCAATATTTGAGAGAGGCATTTTATCGAATAACCAACGCTCTAATTCTCGAGCTTCTCGATTATCCGTTGCTCCATGAAGCCAGCATAGAGTATGTTTCTCCCTACAATTCTCTTCTTCTAAAAACCCAGGGTTGTCAGCTTCAATTTGTTCCCAGCTTGATTTTTTTTTCTTAAGAGCGTTTTCAAGATCGTCTAAAACTCCTTTTACTTCTTCGAGCGGGTCGGTGGCTATATTCATAAAAACTCATCTCATTAAATTTAGCGCTTCCCATTTGATAGTGAAAACTATCGAGCAACTTGCTTGATGATTACGACTCTTTCTCGGCCTGGTTGTCTAGACGCTGCCGCGCATGTTCGATGGCTTTATGCAGTTTCTCGCGCAGTACTTCTTTCGATGGTAAAGCGGTGAGGTATTCGGCGACGTGAATGCCTGCCTTGCCGAGTTCTAGGAGTTCGATCTGCTCACTTTGTTTGCCGGTGCAGAGAATAAGTCCCAGTGGAGGATGTTCCTCAGCTTGACGCTCATATCTGTCAAGCCAACGAAGGTATAGCTCCATTTGCCCTTTGTGCTCAGGCCTAAAATCTCCGAGCTTTAATTCGATTGCAACCAACCGCCTTAGTTTTCTGTGAAAAAAGAGGAGATCGAGGTGAAAATCTGTGTCATCGATAGTCATCCGTTTTTGACGAGCAAGAAAGCAAAAGCCTATTCCTAATTCTAGTAAAAACTGTTCGAGCTCTCGCATGATGGCATCTTCAAGATCCTTCTCAATGTAGCGATCATCGAGTTTCAGAAATTCAAGTACGTAGGGGTCGCGGAATACCATGTCTGGCGTGAGTAGGTCTTCTTTACGTAATGCATCTAGTTCGGCTTGAGCAACCAATTCAGGTCGTTTTGACAGCGCCGTTCTCTCATAAAGCATCGAGTCGATCTTTTTGTTCAAGGTCCGAACATTCCACTTTTCGATTCGACACATCTCGGCATAAAAATCGCGCTTGATAGCATCCTTGATTGGAATGAGTAACCTGAAGTGTGACCAACTTAATTGCCGGGTCAGTGACAAGATAACTTGCTGATCAGGAAAGACCTCGGCGAATTGTATCATACGATGTAAGTTCTTCTCCAAGAAGCCCTTGCCATAATCTGCTGTCAATTGTCGCCACAGCGTGGCGACAATCTTTTTCCCGTATTCCGCACGCTCGTCTTTAGGGATTTCTTTGCGAATACGAGCTCCTACATGCCAGTACAGTATGGTCAATCCGGCATTCACAGTAGATGCGAGGGATCTACGGGTCTGATCGATCACGTGTCGCAGATCTTCAAGTAAAGCATCTGGGGCGGATGGCGAGGCTAACTCGGACTGTGGAAAGGTAAGAGACGTTTGGGGATTCATGTCCTTTCTCCTTAATGGATTTCTTCAGAGATATTGTTGCTGAATTTTTTGGTTACTATGACATCAAGATGCGTGTATTTCTGCAATATTTGCGGTGTGTGCTAGGCCATGGCAGTAGCCAATTCGAGTTGGAAACCCTTTTTGTTCTTAGCTGCCTCGCCATTGCACCGTGGGCGTATAATTTAAACTTGATGTTGATATTTGATCAAGTTTGTTAAGGCGATAAGTACTATGGATTGTGCCGCTTAAGAATATGGGGCAAGCAGGACTTGAACCTGCGACCAGCGGGTTATGAGTCCGCTGCTCTAACCAACTGAGCTATTGCCCCAAAGAGGGGGGAAAAGGGAATAGGATAACGGGTCGGCTTTCGTCAGGCAATAGAAATTTTCGCGAAATTTTTTGCAGATAATCCGCACGGCGGGTTATAGATCGAAATTAATAATAAGGGATAGTAAAGGTAATAGGAGTAAAAAAAATGAAGCGGAAGGAAGGAAGAAAGGGAGAGGTGGAACTGGAACGGTTTCATGCGATAAAGGGTGCTGCGTGGATAGCGGTGGCGTGTTCGATGTTATTGTCTATAGAGGCTTTTGCAGGGGAGAAACATCCGAAATTGGTCACGCGTGCGGATAATATCCCGGTGGATGATTTCGAACATGCGACGGACTTGTACCTGGAAGGGTATATCCAGTCGCTGCTCGACATGAATTACTACGAATGCCATCTAATCGTGGCGGTGCGGGATCATAAGGTTTATTTGGCGAACATTCCCGATAACCCTATGTTAGCAAACAGTATCAAGTCGTTCGTTTCGGAGGTTCCCGGGGTGACGGCTGTTTGCGAAAGGGATGAAATTAACGAGGAGCTAAAGGCGATACGAGAGAAGTATACCGAACAGCCGCATGTGAATGGGGTGTGGTTTCCCCAGGCAACGGTCTTGTTCCAGCCGCTGGTTGCCGATCCGCGCGAGCCGATGTACTACGTGGCCTATCGGTGGGGTGATAAAGTGATGGGGCGGACGGCGATCGCAGTGGCCCTGGGCGATGATTTCCCCCTGTTTAGGTGGTGCGATGTGTTCCGATGGCATGGCGATATGCAGATCGGGATTCAGGCGGGCATCTGGGCGGTCTTCAATTTCTCTCATGTTCCCAAAGAGAGCGATGGTTCGTGCGAGCTGATGAACACGGACTATTTATTGGGGATTCCGCTGACATACGCGGTCGATCAGTGGTCGTTTAGGTTGAAGCTCTACCATATTTCAAGCCACCTGGGAGACGAGTTTCTCGTCGATCATCCCAATTTTGTACACGAACGCGTTAACCCGAGTTATGAAGCGCTGGAATTAATCAATTCCTATCAGTTGGATACAACCTGGCGGTTCTATGGCGGGCCGGGGATCATTTTGCATAGCGATGAAACGTTTAGCATGAAGACGTTCTATCTCAAGTATGGGACTGAGGCGCGTCCATGGGGGAAAAAGTTCTGCTATATGCGCCTCTTCGGGACGCCGTTCTTCGCGGTGGAAGTGGAGAATTGGCAGGTGCGGCATTGGAATTTCGACCTGTTTGTCAAGGTGGGGTACGAGTTCAGCAAGATGCAGGGGATAGGCAGAAAGGTGCGGTTTTTTGCAGAATATCATCATGGGTATTCCTATGAAGGGCAGTTCTTCAAAGAGCGAACACAATATGGCCAGTTTGGCCTTTCATGGGGCTTTTGATCGTGGTTGTATTTGTACTTTCTATTTATCATCTGGTTCGAAGATTTCTTCTTAAGTGCGGACGGCTTTATCAGACGCTTTTTGATTAGTGTCGCCAGTTCCTGGCTCGTCCGTTAGATTTCGATCAAACCGTAGGCCTCGCTGCCGCTCGTGCTACGGCTATCCACTGTAGCCGGTTCCCGGCAAACTACCGCTTTCGCGGTTAAAAACCGATGGCCACCTGTTTCTGGGGAGCGTAGGCGCGGTGGATGAAATTCCTCTCTCTGTGGTGGAAGAAATTTGGACTGTTAATTGACTTCGACGAAGCCTTGTTCGTAGATGGGGCCATTTTTGCCGATGGGCAGGGTGTCCCCGAAGAAGCGGCGGAGGATGTTGATGCCTTGGTCCGCTGTCTGGATGCAATAGAAGCAATTACTGACCCATTCTGAGCCGCGGATGGTGCCTGTTTTCAGGTTGCACTGAAAGCGGGGTGTGATCTTGCTGCGCCAATATTCGCGCGCTCCAAGTAGCAGGACGGGATTCGGGGGTGTGGTGCCTACTTTGCGGCGAAGCTCTTCGAGGGCGTATTCGAAATCCGTGCCGATGCCGCCTTGGAGGAAGATGGGAAAGTCGAGGTTGAACTCGGCCTGTCTTTCGACAAGGCGGTCAAGGCGATAGGTCATTTTCGCATCGATGTAGGGATTCTCGCGTTGTTCATTGACGATGCTGTCGGGTTTTGCGCGGAAGTCGACGATGTTGGCGCAGGAGAGGATGCCGAGATTTTTGGCGACGCGATTGCCGACTTCCATGGCGCCGGGCCCTCCTCCCGTGATGAGGGCGAGGGGGACATCCTTGTGGAACAGGGGATGTTGGAATTCTTTGCGCATGCCGAGAAGTCCCAATAAAAGCTCAGAGAGTTCATGCTCGAATTCTCCTTCCATGAGGTTGGAGCCGTAGAGGCCAAAGCTGGTCGCTTGCAAGAACGTATCGACTTGGTGGAGGGGGACGAACATGCCGGAGTCTTTGTCCGGTTTGGGGACAAACTGGAGGATCTTGCCGCTCCTTTTGTCAACCCAATAGACCGGGATGGCGAATTTGGCGAGATCGTTCAAAAGGGAACGGTCTTCGTGGGAAAAGAAATCGCCGAAACTGAGCGAGGGGCATTCAAAGTAGATTCCTTTTAAACAGCGCTGTATCTGGTCGCTGAGCAGCATGCGCTTCATAAGCGGAGAAGGGAAGTGGCGCAGCAGGAGGATGCCTTGGCTGGTGATGGTGCCGTCTTCAATGGCTCGTAAGAAGGGGTAAGCGGGCTGTTCTTCGATATAGCGATCGACCATGAGGGCTTGACGGTCTGGGTGGGATAGACCAGGGAAATCGTTATGCTTGGGATTGGTCGATACCCAATCTAAAGGTGTGAGGTTTTTGAGTTGCTCAGATTTAACAATGAATGTTGCACATAGATGGTGATGCGGTGCAGGTGCAGAATTGAAGGCTTTAAATAAAACTTGGGGATCTTCTATGCATGTCTGTAATTGATCGCGGTCCGAAAAAAAGACGTATTCGCGGTAGGGTTCCAGTGTGTAGAATTCGAGTGGCATATCCATGATCTCTTTATCAGAAGATCCGAAGAGTTCATAGATGTCGCCGGATGCATAGGTGTCAGGTTGCAAGACGTCGGCGCTGGTATGCTGGATGCCGGTGGGAAGGAGCTTTTGTACGACTCTGCCGAAGACGGTTCGGATATGCAAGGGTAAGGTTTTCACGAGGAGGATGTCGTTCTCTGAGACATCTCGGGTTGTGTCTTCCTGCCAGTGCTGGTGGAGCTGCACGATCTCGCGGGTGCCGAGCTTTGGTTTTTTGAGGGCAATGGCAATGGTAGGCAAAAGCCCTGTGATCGTGCTGTCGTATTTGACGCATCCGGGAAGCAGCGACAGATAGGCAATGGTCCTGCCTTCGACTTTGTCCAGGACGAGGTCAGTGCCTCCTTGCAGCCCCCCTAAAGAGAGGAGCGGGCGCCCTTCTCTGTCCGCGCGTCCGAACATGCGCGTCAGATATTCGGGATCGCGCACAAGGCGGCGGTCGTCAGCGGCGAATATTTTGCCGATATAGGCGCCGGGTTCCAGCAGGGAGAGTAACTGCTGGGCGAGAGGGCCAATGGCCCTTAAATGAACTTTCACTCGGGCAGAGAAAGTTCTTGGTTCGAGATTGTACTCGAGTCCACGTCCATCAAGCCCTAACTGGGCCAAGGTGCTTTTGATGTTGAAATAGACAAGATCGAGGGGAAGATGGTAGCCGGCAAATAGGGGGGAAATGTTCTCGATAGAGATGAGCGCTTCGGCATTTTGGGGGTCGAGGGTATGTAATTCTTCGATCATGCCATCAGGCGAGACGAGATCGTAGTGGCCGCTGAAAGGAGCGAGGTGCATGGCGCGTGAATCCTTGTAAATCTCTTATAAACCTTAAACTAAGCAAGAGGCATTAAAAAGGAAATACTTGTATACATCGGGGCATAGGAATAAAATGGCACATTTTACAGTTTTTAGGGATTAAAGTGGTTATGATTCCCCGAAGCGTAGGAACTCACGGAGGTACGTTTCATGCCGACGATGTCACGGCATGCGCCCTCTTGTTGCTTTTCGATCAGATCGATCGGGATAAGATTGTCCGCACCCGCAATCAGGAAGAGCTGGACCGGTGCGAGTTTGTCTGCGACGTTGGGGGTATATACGACCCTGCATTAAAGCGGTTCGACCACCACCAATCGGATTATACCGGCAAGCTAAGCAGCGCGGGGATGATATGGAGCTATCTTCTTTTGAGGGGGATCATCGATGAGGCGACCTATAACTACTTCAACCAGGCGCTGATCACCGGAGTCGATGACATCGATAACGGGCGCGATTTTCCCAAAATCGGGCATTGCTCTTTTTCTCAGGTGGTCTCGAATTTTGTACCTGCCATGTACGATGCCGATGAAGCCGCGCAGGCCCAAGCTTTTAAAGAAGCTTTGACTTTTGTTCTTGGGCATCTTACCCGTCTTTTAGAGAGATTCCGCTACATCCAGGGATGCCGTGCTAAAGTCGCCGCAAGCATGGAAGGCGGGCCTGTAGCCTTGATCTTCGATGAACCTTTGCCCTGGATGGACAGCTTCTTCGATCTTGGCGGCGAGAAACATCCCGCTCTTTTTGTCATTATGCCTTCGGGGACGCACTGGAAGCTGCGGGGCATTCCGCCTGACAACGAACAGAAAATGGCGGTCCGCATGCAGTTGCCAGCCGAGTGGGCAGGGCTTCTCGATGAAGAGCTTAAGAAAGTCTCAGGCATTCCGGGCGCGATCTTTTGCCATAAGGGCCGCTTCATCTCGGTTTGGGAAACCAAAGAAGACGCCCTACGCGCTCTAGCCTATGTGATAGAAAAAACGAGGAAAAAATGACGACTATCTTCGGTAAAATTATCGCGGGGAAGATACCCTCTGAGAAAGTGTTTGAGAATGAACGCATCCTGGCCATTAAAGATATTTATCCTGTTGCGCCAGTTCATATTCTGATCATGCCTAAGAAAGAAATACCTGATCTTCAGTCGCTGACGAAAGAAGATTATCCTCTTGTAGGCGAAATCGTTGAAGTCGCCCAGAAATTGGCTAAAGAATTCGATATCGAGAGCGGTTACCGCCTGATTACAAATAATGGAGCCGAGGGAGGACAGGCAATTTTTCATTTGCATTTTCATCTGATCGGCGGCCGGCAACTCAACCACATCTTAGGGTGATGCGTACGTCAATTGCGAGCTTAGGCCGGTTTGGAGTGCGGCGACCCGGCGCCGCTTTGTTAGACAGCGACTTGGTCGTGCCTTCCTCGCGTGTCAAGCCACGCGAAAGAAAAGCGCCGCCAAGTCGCCGCACTCCAAAAAGAGATGAGCAATTTTACTCACATATAGCCAGATGCTTGGTTGTAATATTGCTTGTTTGCGCGTCTTTTCCCTCCTATGTGCTTTCAGCCGCTGAAATATCCGAGGCGGAAGCTGCGCGCCGCATCGATAGTTTTCTCCTTTTAAAAGATCCTGGGGGAGCTTTGCTTGAAGCGCGGGAGGCTCTGAAAAAATTCCCCGCCTCCAAGGCGCTCCGCAGAGCCTACTTGCGTGCATTAAGTGAAAAGGGGGAAGAGATCGAGGCGTGGAAGACTTTTGGTCCATTATTCGCTCTTTGCAAAGAAGAGCGGGAGAGTAGGTTTTTACTCGAGACGCTCGCCTGGGGATCCTTGCAGAAGGGACAGGTTGCGCAGCAGCTCTTTGTCAGAATCAATGCGATGATGGGCGCCTGTTTTACCCGCGATGCCAGGGCTGTTCCTATCCTCCTCGAAGGACTGCGCAGTTCGAACACGCTTATTCGCAGCTTGAGCGCACAGCTTGCGGCCACGATGGGGGACAAACCTCTTCGCCAGGAAATTCTACACTTGCTTGCTAAGGAAAAGAACTGGCATGTCCGTTTAACGGCGATTCAGGCAGCCGGACAATTGCGTATGGAAGAGGCGCGTCCGCTGCTGCAAAAATGTATCGAGAGTAATAAGACGACACCTGAAGAGAAGGCGCTGGCGATCATCACCATGGCCTCTCTCTACGATAAAGTCGAGCCTGCAGAGCTGCGGGCGCTCATCACGAGTAGACGCGCCGGTTTGCGCCAACTGGCCTGCGAACTGGTTGCTATTCTCCAATTATCCGTCTATGCCGACGATATTGCAGAGCTCATTAACGATCATTCGCCCGATGTGCGCATGGCGGCGCTGGGAGCCCTTGGTTTTTTTTCGGATGTCCCTATCAAGGGAAAGCCTTTGGCGCAACTCGAGGCTGTGCACAAGGCCCTGCATGATCCCACGCCTTCTGTGGCGATCACCGCGGCCTGGCTGCTGCTTAGACAAGGCGACAATAAGGCGGAAGAGGTCTTTACCAAATTCCTTGCTGAAGGTCAGCCTGAAGACCGGCGCATGGCGTCGGCGGCTTTAGCTACCTGCGGAGCGCAGGGGATCGCGTTGTCGCGAGTGTGGCTGCTGATAGCGGACGATCTTTATGTGCGCGTCAACCTGGCGCTAGGCCTCATTGGTCAAAGACATGCTGTGAGCGAGAGTTGCGCTACGTTGCAGGAAGCCTTGCAAGCGGGCGGAGGAAGCAGAAGTCCAAAAAGCCTCTGGATGTGGGATGAAACTACGCATCCGCTTTTTCGTTCGCTCAGTCCCAGCCGTGTCCGGCATATCGACCAAATCCCGAGCTATCCACTTGTAGTCGATCAGATGGTGCGACTCGATCTGTTAAGCGTGCTCAGTAAGCTGCGCTATCCTCATGCACTAGAAGCCGTCGAAAGCTTCCTGAAAAAAGGAGAGTGGAGTGTGATCGGCTCTGCCGCAGGCGTTCTTTTGGAAGAAGGCAATGAAGCCGAAATCGAAGTTGTCCGCAGTTTGCTGCACGATCCAGATGAAGAGGTCCGCATAGAAGCTGCTCTGCTTCTGGCCTATTGGGGACGCGATCCCGCCGGTATCGATGAGTTAATCCATGCATATCCTGACGCGTCCAGAGAGGCAAAAATTCGTATTCTCGAAGCTTTAGGAAAAAGCGGACACCCTAAGGCTATTCCCTTTCTCGTCGAAATTTTAGGAGCGCCGTTTCAGGTCTTGCGAATCGTCGCCGCCTCTGCTTTAATCCAATGTCTGTATCAGTAAATTGACGGTGAATCATGACTCCATCCGAAAGAATTGGCGACGTGCAAAACCGACTGGCAGATAATGGTATTGATGGCTGGCTGATCTACGATTTTCAAAAGCGCAATGAGCTGGCATGGGAGTTTCTTGGGATCCCGGCGGAAAGACATCTGACGCGACGGTTTTTCTATTGGATACCGCAGAACGGAGTGCCAATAAAGGTTGTGCACGAGATCGAATCAACGGCCCTCGATCATCTTCCTGGGGAAAAGAAGATCTACTTGCGGTGGCAGACGTTGGAAGAGGTTCTTAAAGAACTACTCAAACATGCTAAGAGGGTGGCGATGGAATACTCCCCTCGGTGCGCTGTGCCTTATATTTCGCGCGTAGATGGGGGAACGATCGATCTTGTACGCGACTTTGGAGTCGAGGTGGTAAGTTCTGCCCCTTTTATCCAGTACTACACTAGTGTCCTCGATCACGCCCAAGTGGAGTCGCTGCTTGAGGCCGGCCGCATGCTTGAAGAGGCTGCCGAGGGAGCCTGGAATTGGATTGCAGAGTGCCTATCAAGAGGTCACCCCATCACGGATTTTGACGTCGTGCAGTGGATCGCGGGTGCATTCACCGCAGCGAATTTCGAGACCGAGGCAGCTCCGCACTGTGCGATCAATGTCGATAGCGCCGATCCGCATTTTGTGCCGACACGTGAGAAGGCAAGACGGATTTCCGCAGGCGATTTCATTTTGATCGATCTCTGGTGCAGAAAAAAACAGGCCCACGCCGTCTACGCGGACATCACGCGCGTGGGAGTGGCTGCCAGTAAACCGACGTCGAGGCAGCAGGAGATTTTCAGCATCGTGCGCAAAGCGCAAAAAACAGCTACCGAGTTTATCCAAGCACGTTTTGAGAAAAAGCAAACGGTGAGGGGTTGCGAAGTGGATGAGGTATGCCGCAAAGTCGTTGTCGAAGCGGGTTACGGCCGGTTTTTTACGCATCGGACGGGCCACAATATCACGAGCGAATTGCATGGCCCAGGAACACACCTCGACAGTTTGGAGACCTTTGACGACCGCCCTTTGCTGCCAGGAACGTGCTGCTCATGCGAACCCGGGATCTATCTCCCTGGGGAATTTGGGATAAGACTCGAGTACGATCTGTACATCACTCCCCAAGGCGAGGTGCGCATCATCGGCGGAATACAGGATAGCCTGCGGCTGCTCCTGTAAAAACGCTAATCGGAAATTGCTAAATGCAAATTTTTCGTATATGTATGCGATTTTGCGTTTAGCAATTTGCAATTTGCGTTTAGAGTTACGCGATGCCTGCGAAAAGTCGGTTGCCCAAATCGCCTAGATCCCTTCTGCCGGAATATGCGGTCGTGTCGCCAATTTCGAGATCATATGCTTTTAAGGGGTCGCGCGCGCCGTCTTGAAAGACAAAGGCATTCGGAGTATTTCCATAGAGTTTCTCCATGGCAAAATTTTCAGGGTTTAGCAAAGGCATTGTGCCAATTTGATCGAGCGTTCCTTGATAGCACGGGCGAAGAAGAAGACCTTGCATATAAGCTGCATTGATCCGGGTTGCTTGAAGGGCCTGCTGCAGATAGAAGGTTTGGCGCATCATATCGGTGCGGTACTTGGAGCTAGGATCTGCATGGATTTCAGCAAGGGCGTCCTTGTGTCGCTGAAAGAGTTGCTGAGCAGTCTCGCATTGATAAAGCAGTGTCGCAAGACCGACGGTCAAAGACGGCAGGCCTCCTTCTATGTTGTCAAAATCATTGATTTCTCTCCGCATGATACCAAATTCTGCGAACCTGGAACGCAACTCGTGGGGAGAAAGGGCAGCAAGATCCCGATGAATTTCTGCTATGCGCCCATATTTGGTTTTTTGCAGGGCGTGGTCCGTAACTTGTTGATCAGCATACGAAAAGCCGCTTGCGGCAGCAGGGGTAGCAAGAAAAACGCTAATAACAACGTACAGAACAAGATTGGGAGCGAAAACAGATGTGGCGACAAAGGCGGCGCTGGTTAGGACCAAAAAACCAATAACAGCGGCTGCTCTTGCGACATTCCACAGGGCTTCTTTGTTCGCGTGGTGCGACATAAGGTCCTGGGGAGCTATGCATAACTCGCGGTTGAGAGGATTATGGGAAGATGCTTTTGCTTCAGCTGTTACCTGTGGATAAAATGGATGTGCATGATTTGTAGGGTGGATGGCAGCACTGCTCATAAAATTCTCCGATTTATCATTTGAATTACACTAATTTTACCAGTTTAATGAAAACAAGTAAAGAAGGTAAGGTTTGTATAACTAAAGTCAAACGATCTGGCGTTTAATTGAATTATTTAATTATTTCATAATTCAAATTTCAGAATTCATACTTTTTTCAAAAGCAGCATGGCTTCTTGCTTCATCCGCAAGTGCATACTCGCAAGGCCGTTTGATCGCCCGGGCGTAAGATTGGCTAAAATACCCATATCGGGGATGCAAGTAGGCGAACACCCTAAAATCGTTTCAATAGGTTCGCCATCGTAAATCGCTAAAAGAAGGGCGGCAAGGCCGGCTGAAATCAAAGCTTCACTATACACAGAAAAAAACACTTTACCATTTTGAAGCCTGGCCGTCAGATAGACTTCGCTTTGGCATCCAATGACGAGGTGCTGGGTTTGTCTCAAGCTCCGGTCTGCATCGCGAAGAGATCTGCCCATTTGCATCAAGCGCTCATAGCGGGCAGCAGTATCCGGCAGGGCGCGAAATTCCTCCGTTAGCTGGGACTGCCGCTCGAGGCAAGAGGCAAAGGAATGTTGGTGGCTCGCTGTCATAAGGCATCTAGTATACAGTGGCTCTGTTCCACTGACCAGGTAAAAAAAAATAGTTTTAGCGGACATGGGGCCAGGTGAGTTCATATCATAAAATTCTTTCGTGCCCGTGTGCGTGCCCGTGCCCGAATTCTTCCTTTAAAACTGTTTATATAAGAATGCAGGAATCGGGGAATCGGGCACGCACACTGGCACGGGCACGGGCACAAGAAAGAAAAAATAGCACACGAACTCCTTGACAATAAGATGTCATTGTTGTTTGATATCTGCTATTCAGTTTTTACAAGAATTTTGATGGCGTATGCCAAAAGAAGATACAATTAAGGTCGATGGGACGATAGAAGAGCTGCTGCCGAATATGACTTTCAGGGTTGTTCTGCAAAACGGCATGCGTGTTTTTGCGCACTTATGCGGAAAGATGCGTATGCGGAATATTCGTGTGCTGGTAGGCGATACCGTCACAGTGGAAATGTCCCCATATGATCTTACGAAGGCTCGTATCACCTATCGCCAAAAATAGATAGCCCCAAGCTATGAATCTGTGATTGCTTTAATTTACCCTGAGGTCTAAACTTGAGTGCTTTGACGTTAGCGCTTTTGTAAAATTAGGACCACATAGGCCCAGGTAGCTCAGTGGTAGAGCACTTGCATGGTAAGCAAGTGGTCGAAGGTTCGATTCCTTTCTTGGGCAAACACGCTAACTCAAACAATAAACAGAGGATCCTAACGGAGGACAACAATGGCCAAGGAAACCTTTCAAAGGAACAAGCCGCACGTTAACATCGGCACCATCGGTCACGTCGACCATGGTAAAACATCTTTAACCGCAGCGATCACCAAGGTATTGGCTGAGGGCGGCAAAGCTAAGTTCCGCGATTACGCTTCTATCGACAACACTCCCGAAGAAAAAGCGCGTGGGATTACGATCAACTCTACTCACGTTGAGTATGAGACGGATTCGCGCCACTATGCGCACGTCGACTGCCCAGGACACGCTGACTATGTGAAGAACATGATCACGGGTGCTGCCCAGATGGACGGCGCTATTCTGGTCGTCGCCGCTACAGACGGCGCTATGCCTCAGACGAAAGAACACATCCTCTTGGCCCGCCAGGTGGGCGTACCTTCCATCGTCGTGTTCCTCAACAAGATGGACATGATCGGAGAGGGCGACCAAGAACTCGTCGATCTCGTTGAAATGGAAATCACAGAACTTCTCGAAGCGAAGGGATATAAAGACGTTCCTATCATTCGCGGTTCTGCTCTTAAGGCGTTGGAAGGCGATGCGAAGTATGTACAGGCTGTCAAAGATTTGATGAAGTCTGTTGATGAGAAGATACCAACTCCAACGCGAGAAGTAGACAAGCCTTTCCTAATGCCTATCGAGGACGTGTTCTCGATCTCTGGCCGTGGTACGGTTGCTACCGGCCGTGTAGAGAGGGGTATTGTGAAAGTGAACGACAAGCTTCAGCTCATCGGTATCCGCGACACGCGTGAAACCGTAGCTACCGGTTTGGAGATGTTCAACAAACTTCTCGACGAGGCGCGTGCAGGTGAAAACGTCGGTATCCTCCTCCGCGGTTGCGAGAAAAAAGATATCGAGCGCGGGATGGTTCTCGCAGCTCCTGGTACTTGCACACCCCATACGAAATTTAAAGGTACGATCTACGTATTGACCAAAGAAGAAGGCGGACGCCATAAGCCATTCTTCAGCGGATACCGTCCCCAGTTTTACTTCCGTACAACGGACGTAACGGGTACGGTTACTCTTCCAGAAGGCACGGAAATGATCATGCCAGGCGACAACGTTGAGTTGATTGCCGAATTGATCCATCCGATTGCGATGGAAGAAGGCATGCGCTTTGCGATTCGCGAAGGCGGCCGTACGATCGGTGCTGGTACTGTGACGAAGATTCTCAAGTAGGTAAGACAGAGAGGTTCGAAGAATCTTCGAACCTCTCCTTGCATATCGTAGTTTAAGGCAATTCTTGAAATACGTTGTGTGCTTTGTGGTGGGTGTGTAGCTCAGCTGGTAGAGCAGCGATCTCCAAAGTCGCCGGTCGGGGGTTCGAATCCCTCCGCACTCGAGATGTTCAAAAACCTATAAAGAAAAGTCAGCGCGTGACAACTTTAATGAACAGCGAGATCCAGTCCTCTCCAGCGAAAGAAAAGGTAAAAAAGCGATCCTTTTTCCGCTTTATTGAGGAGTTGAAGGAAGAACTGAAGAAAGTGAGTTGGACGACGAAGGCCGAGCTTAGGGTAAGCGTCAAGGTAGTGACCATCTCCATGTTTCTTTTTGGGTTTGGAGTCTACCTGGCCGATATTGTAATTAAGACGGGTTTGCAGGGTTTTGGCTCTCTTGTCCGTTTACTATTTGGATAAATTTTTCTGGAGCAGGTTTAGGATGCACAATTGGTACGTAGTCCAGGTGATCTCCAGCCAGGAGAAGAAGGTCAAAAAAGCCCTTGAGGAAAATCGCGAAAGCAGCGGGATGGCGGATTTGATCGAAGAAGTTTTGGTCCCTACCGAGAATGTGGCCGAAGTCAAGCGCGGCCAGCAGCGCGTTAGCGAGAAAAAACTATGGCCAGGCTATATACTGCTCAAGATGAACCTGACAGACGATTCTTGGATGTATGTAAAAAATACAAGCGGTGTCCTTGATTTTCTTGGGGGAGAGAAACCCTCGCCTCTTGCTCAGAGAGAAGTCGATGAGATCTTGCGCGAGCTGGAAGAGAAGAAAAAAGGCGTCGTCCAGAAACACAATATTGCACCTGGCGACAAGGTCAAAATTAACGATGGCGTATTCGTCAATTTTATCGGTACTGTCAACGAAGTATTTCATGACAAAGGCCGCCTTAGTGTCATGGTGTCGATCTTCGGACGAGAGACGCGCGTAGACGATCTCGAGTTCTGGCAGGTTGAATCCGTCCCTGTTGGGCATGAGGAATAAATTGTCGATTTAAGGAACAAAAAAGAATGGCTAAGAAACTTGTTAAAGTTATTAAGTTGCAGATACCAGCCGGTAAAGCAAATCCTGCGCCACCGATTGGCCCAGCGCTAGGTGCTGCCGGTGTCAATATCATGGCATTCTGCAAAGAATTCAATGCGAAAACGCAAGACAAAGCAGGGGATATACTTCCAGTTTTAATCTCTGTTTTTTCTGATAAGACGTTTACGTTTATAACGAAGCAACCTCCTGTATCCCGAATGATCCTCAAAGAATTGGGTATCGAGTCGGGGTCCAAGGTTCCAAATCGCGATAAAGTCGGAAAGCTGACGAAATCGCAAGTCAAGCGTATCGCAACGCAAAAACTGCCCGATATGCGGGTCGGCTCTGAAGACGCAGCGATGCTGGTCGTCATGGGTACGGCACGTTCTATGGGTGTGGATATAGTAGAAGGCTAAAGAATGACGCAAAAAAGTAAAAGACTTCGGGAGATAGCAAAATTCTTCGATCCAGAGAAAATCTATTCGATCGATGAAGCTATCGACATATTGAAGAAATGTCCATCGGTCAAATTTGACCAATCGATTGACATTTCTATCAAGACAGGCGTCGATGCTCGCAAATCAGAACAGCAGGTGCGTGGAACTGTTTCGTTACCGAACGGAACCGGAAAGCGCATGATCCTCCTCGTGTTTGCTCGCGGGGAAAAGATTAAGGAAGCCCTCGATGCAGGTGCTGATTTTGCAGGGAATGACGATTTGATCGAAAAGGTCAAAGGCGGCTGGATGGAGTTCAATGCCATCATCTCAACCCCCGATATGATGCGGGAAGTTGGGAAATTAGGTAAAGTTTTAGGCCCACGAGGCCTGATGCCGACTCCTAAAGCCGGAAATGTGACGATGGATGTAGCAAAAGCAGTAGCGGAAGTGAAAGCCGGAAAAGTCGAATTCAAAGGCGATAAGAGCGGCGTCATCAACGGCATCGTTGGCAAATTATCTTTTGCCAAGGAAAAGTTGTCAGAAAATATCCGTGTATTTGTTCATGCAGTATCCAGAGCACGCCCAGCATCTGCTAAGGGCGAATTCTTGAGATCCCTCGTGCTTTCTTCGACGATGGGACCAGGGTTGAAAATCGATTTGCATGCATTTGTTGAATAGGTATTGAGCCATGAGAGCAGAAAAACAATTACTCTTGGACGAGATCAAAGAGAAAATTGATCAGTCCAAGTCTATGGTTTTGGCAAGTTATCAGCAGCTCAGCCCAAACATGACAGCCGGCTTCCGCGACACCCTCCGTAAACAGGGTGGATGTCTGGAAGTCGTGCGCAAACGCGTGCTCATCAAAGCCGCCCAGGCCGCCGGAATTTCACTGGACTCTGACACGTTAGAAGGCCACATAGCTGTGATCTTCGCTGAAGGGGACCCAGTCTCTACCGCTAAGATGATTTTCCAATTCAGCAAAGAAAATGAAGACGTGTTGAAAGTCTTAGGCGGACGGTTTGAAGGGCAGCTTTGCTCAGGCAAAGATGTTGAAATTATATCGCAAATGCCCGGAAAGGACGAGATGCGCGCACAATTCCTCGGCTTGCTCGAAGCTCCTATGAGCCAGACACTTGCTGTCGTAGAGGCGTTGCTCAGCACCGTTATGCACTGCCTGGAAAACAAAGCGCAAAAAGGCGATCAATAAACTTTATCCATTAAGCAATCACTTGTAAGAGGTTAATCGTGAGTACCCACCATAATTTAGATCAACTCGTTGAAGCCCTGAGCAACCTCAGCGTTCTCGATATGTCAAAACTGAAGACGCTCCTGGAAGATAAATGGGGTGTTAAAGCTGCTGCCGCTGCACCTGTCATGATGGCCGCTGCTCCTGCAGCCGCAGGCGCTGCTGCCGCTGCTGAGGCGACCGACTTTAAAGTCACGCTCGAAGAAGTTCCTGCTGATAAGAAAATCGGTGTCATTAAAATCGTTCGCGAAATCACAGGACTTGGCTTGAAAGAAGCGAAGGATATCGTCGATGGAGCTCCTAAGGTTCTTAAGGAATCTTCACCGAAAGCAGAAGCAGAGGATATTTCTAAGAAAATCACGACTGCTGGCGGTAAAGTTTCGCTGAAGGGTCTATAAGACTGCACAGTTCGGATGTTATAAGGTGAGCAGAAACCAATCATAGAGGTTTCTGCTCATTATTTTGTTATTTAGAAAATGTCGTTTACAAGCTGTAGGGAGTTTTCCTCGCTTAAGTTTTCGACGATAAGACTTTACGCAGAATGAGATACCGCAAGATTGATTGCTAGTGTCTCTGCATGCATTTTTTATCCGTCTCTAGTTTCTTGCTGTTGTTCGGCATGAAACAGTGACGTATGCTAAACGAATGCTATACCAGGAGCCGTTTTCGATGCTTAAAAGGCCGCCGCACCGGGTGAGTTTTAGCGAAAAGGAAGAGATCATAGATCTTCCTAACCTCATAGAAATCCAGATCAAATCCTATCGTCAGTTTCTGCAGGCTGATAAATTGCCGCACGAAAGGGAAATGACGGGTATTCATGAAGTTTTTTCTGAAATCTTTCCGATTAAATCTTACGACGAAAAGACGATTCTCGAATATGTCTCTTATAACCTTGGAGTTCCCAAATACACCCCTGAAGAATGTATACGTCGCGGGATCAGTTTTAACGTCACACTGAAAGTCAAGTTCCGGTTGACGGATGAAACGGGCATTAAAGAGGAAGAGGTCTATATGGGGACTGTCCCTGTAATGACCGATAAGGGAACATTTATCATCAATGGCGCTGAGCGTGTCATCGTCTCCCAACTCCACCGTTCGCCCGGCATTTCCTTCGAGCAGGAACGACATTCTAAAGGAATGATGATCTACTCGTTCCGTATTATTCCCTACAGAGGCAGCTGGCTAGAAGGCTCTTTCGATACAAATGACCTTGTTTACATCTATGTCGACCGGAAGAAGCGCCGCCGCAAAATCCTTGCCTCATCGTTCATTCGTACCCTTGGCTACTCCAGCGATGCCGATATCATCGAAGAGTTTTTCAGCACGACGAAAGTAAAGATTAAATCCGATAAGGATTTCGCCAAACTCGTCGGTAAGATTTTGGCAGAGGATGTAGTCGAGGAAGAATCCGGCGTCGTCTTCGGAAAAGCCTCCGAGAAGCTCACTACAGCGATGCTTAAGCGTATGCACGATGCGGGGGTGAACTCCGTTCGGATTGCTGAAGATGCTGACGAGACCAGCCCGATTATTAAGATGCTGGCAAAAGACCCCACCGATTCTTATGAATCTGCGCTAAAAGATTTTTACCGTAAGATCCGACCAGGCGAACCCGCTACCCTATCGAACGCACGTTCTGCGATCATGCGCCTTTTCTTCGATCCGCGGCGTTATAATCTAGGTCGCGTAGGTCGTTATAAACTTAATTGCAAACTTGGCCTGGATACTTCCGATGAAGAGCTCGCAAATGTGACACTCCGCAAGGAAGATGTGATAGGTGCTCTGAAGTACTTGATGAAGCTGAAACGGGGCGACGAAGGCGCACTTGTTGATGATATTGATCATTTAGGCAATCGCAGGGTCCGATCTGTCGGAGAATTGATCCAGAATCAGTGCCGCATAGGTTTGGCGCGCATGGAGAAGATCATCAAAGAGCGTATCAACCTCTTTGACTTCTCTTCCGATACCCTTACCCCAGGAAAAGTTATCTCTGCAAAGGGCTTGGCAGGGGTACTCAAGGATTTCTTTGGTAGGTCCCAATTATCCCAGTTTATGGACCAGACCAACCCTGTGGCAGAACTGACGCATAAACGCCGTCTTTCTTCTCTTGGACCTGGCGGTCTTAATCGCGAACGCGCCGGATTTGAAGTGCGCGACGTGCATTCCAGCCATTACGGTAGGGTTTGTCCGATTGAAACTCCCGAAGGTCCGAACATCGGCCTTATTACATCGCTTTCAGCGTTCGCCAAAATTAACGAATTCGGTTTCATCGAAACACCTTACCGCATTGTCCGCGATGGGATTGTCACGGATGAAATCGAGTATATGACGGCCGACCAGGAAGAAAACTGTGTCATCGCCCAGGCTTCGGCGAAGCTCGATAAATACCGCATGTTCACCGAGCCGCTTGTTTGGGCTAGGCAAAAGGGCGAATCCCTTAAGATGGAAGCGAGCCATGTCACGCATATGGACGTTTCTTCCAAACAGCTCGTCTCTATTGTCACTGGACTGATCCCTTTCCTTGAGCATGACGATGCGAACCGCGCTTTGATGGGTTCGAACATGCAGCGCCAGGCCGTTCCTCTGTTATGGACCGCTGCGCCAGTCGTCGGAACAGGTCTAGAAGCTAGATCTGCGCGCGACTCAGGTGCCGTTATCGTGGCAGAAGAAGATGGGACAGTCGAATTTGTCGATGGTATGAAGATCGTCATCGCTGCTAAAGACAATCCTCTCAGTAAAAAGAATTATCTTCTTAAAAAGTTCCTCCGCTCCAATGCAGGCACCTGCATTAACCAGACGCCTCTTTGCCATGTAGGCGATAAAATCAAGGCAGGAGATGTCATCGCCGATGGGCCGGCAACGGACAGCGGTGAGATCGCACTAGGTAAAAACGTGCTTGTCGCGTTTATGCCATGGTGCGGCTACAACTACGAAGATGCCATTATCATTTCTGAGAAACTGTTGCGCGAGGACTATTACACTTCGATTTATCTGGAAGAATTTGAACTGACTGCGCGTGATACAAAACTCGGAAAGGAAGAGATCACTAAGGATATTCCTAACGTATCAGAAGAGGCTTTAATCAATCTGGGCGAGGATGGCATCATCCGCATCGGCGCAGAGGTTAAACCAGGAGATATCCTAGTTGGGAAAATCACGCCGAAATCAGAGACCGAGTTAGCCCCTGAAGAGCGCCTGCTTCGAGCGATTTTTGGCGAAAAAGCGGCTGACGTCAAAGATGCCTCTCTTAATGTTCCTCCGGGAACTGAAGGGGTCGTCATGGATGTCAAGGTGTTCAGCAGACGCGACCGTTTGTCCAAGACAGATGATGAACTCGTGGAAGAGGCTTCCCGTATTAAAGATATCCATCAGGAATATCGCAATAAAGAAGCCGAGCTTCTGCTCGAATTCCATGAGAAACTAGGTGCGCTTCTCCTCAACGAACCCGCTCCCGGCCCTGTTCTTCATCGCAAGACCGGCGATATCCTCATTAAAGAGGGCGATGTGATCACCCAGGAGATGCTGGAGGTTATCGAAAGTGAAAAAGTCGATGATCTCATTATGCCTGACAACGAGCAGTATCTAGAACTCAAGAAGATCTTGAGGGAATCCGATACGGCTCTTCAAACGTTGCAAACGCATCATAAGTCAGAAGTCGAATTCATGCGCAAGGGCGATACGGAACTCGATCCAGGCGTCATCCGCCAGGTAAAAGTCTATATCGCATCCAAACGTAAGCTGCAGGTAGGCGACAAGATGGCAGGCCGCCACGGCAACAAGGGGGTTGTCTCTCGAATTGTTCCTGAGGCGGACATGCCCTACCTGCCGACAGGTCAGTCCATAGAGATCATCCTCAATCCGCTTGGGGTGCCTTCGCGGATGAACATGGGTCAGCTCCTTGAGACGCATTTGGGTTATGCCGCTAAAAAAGCTGGTATATTCGTCAAGAGCTCGGTTTTCGAAGGCTTCCCCGAATCCCGTATTTGGGAGATGATGCGAGAACTCCAATTGCCGGACGATGGGAAGACCTATTTGTACGATGGACGGACGGGCGACCGCTTTGACAGCAGGGTCGTAGTCGGCTATATCTACATGCTGAAGCTGAGCCACCTCGTAGCAGATAAGATCCACGCTCGTTCCATTGGCCCCTATTCACTCGTCACCCAGCAGCCGCTCGGCGGTAAGGCGCAGATGGGCGGTCAGCGCTTTGGAGAGATGGAAGTATGGGCTCTCGAAGCTTATGGTGCGGCGAACCTCTTGCAGGAAATGCTGACTGTAAAGTCAGACGACGTGCAAGGGCGTACGCGGATCTATGAATCGATCGTAAAGGGCGATAACGTCCTCACTGCCGGTACGCCGGAATCTTTCAACGTTTTGGTGAAAGAGATGCAAGGCCTTTGCCTTGATGTACGTACCGAAAGCGCAGTTGAAGAATAATAGGGGAGAACCTCATGTCAGATCATGAACGCAATGATTCCCAATTCGATAAGTTGACGATCAAGATCGCTTCGGATGATGTTATCCGGAATGAATGGTCGAGGGGCGAAATCAAAAAGCCCGAAACGATAAACTACCGCACATTTAAACCTGAAAAGGGCGGTCTTTTCTGCGAGAAGATTTTCGGCCCGACACGTGACTGGGAATGTGCATGCGGTAAATATAAGAAAATCAAGCATAAAGGGATCGTCTGCGATCGATGCGGCGTAGAAGTAACGCTGTCTAAAGTGCGAAGAGAGCGCATGGCGCACATCGACCTGGCAGTGCCCGTTGTGCATATTTGGTTTTTCAAGACCATGCCTTCGCGTATCGGCAATATCCTGGGAATGTCCTCAGCCGATCTAGAAAGAGTGATCTATTACGAAGAGCATGTCGTCGTCGATCCAGGACGTACGGCTCTTGAAAGAAAGCAGCTCCTCAATGATACCGAACTGCGAGAAGCACAGGAGAAATGGGGTTCTGATGCCTTTACGATCAAGATGGGCGGCGAAGCTATCCGCGATCTTCTAGAGAAAGAGGATCTCGAGGCACTTGTAGTCGAACTCAAGGATAAACTCCGCAAGACAAAGTCGATGCAAGCACGCGTCAAATTGGCAAAGCGCCTTAAGATTGTCGAGAGCTTCACTTCTTCTCCTAACAAGCCCGATTGGATGGTCATGGCAGCCGTTCCTGTCATTCCGCCTGATTTACGTCCCTTAGTACCCTTGGACGGCGGCCGTTTCGCGACATCGGACCTCAACGACTTATACAGACGCGTCATCAACCGCAACAATCGTCTTAAATCGATTCTTAAGCTTAAAACGCCAGAAGTCATTGTCCGTAACGAAAAGCGGATGCTGCAAGAGGCTGTCGATGCCCTTTTTGACAATGGCCGCCACGGCCATCCTGTCATGGGAGCCGGCAACCGCCCACTCAAGGCACTTTCGGAAATGCTCAAAGGTAAACAGGGGCGCTTCCGTCAAAACCTTCTTGGGAAACGGGTAGATTATTCGGGCCGATCGGTCATCGTCGTAGGTCCAGAGCTACACTTCAACCAGTGCGGTCTGCCTAAGCAAATGGCGCTCGAGTTATTTGAACCTTTCATCGTCAAACGGTTGAAAGATCTCAACTATGTCTATACGATCCGATCCGCGAAAAAAATGATCCAGAAACACGCTCCTGAAGTTTGGGACGTTCTCGACGACATCATTAAAGGGCACCCTGTGCTCCTGAACCGCGCTCCGACATTGCATAGACTGGGGATTCAGGCGTTTGAACCCGTCCTCATCGAAGGTAAAGCGATCCGCATCCATCCGCTTGTCTGTACAGCGTTCAACGCTGACTTTGACGGCGACCAGATGGCGGTCCATATTCCACTTTCTTTCGAAGCGCAAATTGAAGCGCGTGTACTGATGATGGCTCCAGATAACATCTTCCTGCCCTCCTCCGGTAAACCGGTAGCAGTGCCTTCGCAGGATATGATTCTTGGGCTCTACTATCTGATGCTCGATCCTCTCCATGATCCCGAGCTGCATGGCCGTAAAGTCAAAGTCTTCCGTGACACGGAAGAGGTGCTGATGGCGATGAATGCAGGCGGGAGCTATAACTGGTTTGAGAAGCCTATGAAAGAAGGCGAGCGTTGCGATCAGCTAGGTCGCGGTTTACGTCTTCATGAAAGGATTAAAGTCAGGCTCGATCAAGGGATTATCGAAACAACGCCAGGTCGCGTTATATTCAACACGATAGTTCCCAAAGAGATGGGCTTCCAAAACTACTCTTTGCGCAAGAAGAACATGGGCGAACTCGTGCTGGCTTGCTATAAAAAAGTAGGACTTGAGGCGACTGTTCGTTTCCTTGATAACCTGAAAAACCTTGGATTCGCGGAGGGTACGAAAGCCGCGCCGTCCATGGGCGTATGCGATATCCGCGTCCCGAGCGATAAGCAGAAACGGATCGAAAACGGGTATGAGCGTATCGAGGTCGTGCAGAAGCAATACGAAGCGGGTATCATCACAGACGGCGAACGCAAATCCAAGATCATCAGCATCTGGACCGAGGTGTCCGATACACTTTCAGAGGAACTCTTTAAGCTCATCAGTGAACCGAGAGATTCCGCCCTCAATCCGCTATTCATGATGATCGATTCCGGTGCTCGCGGTAACAAATCCCAGCTCAAGCAGCTTGGAGCGATCCGCGGCCTTATGGCGAAGCCATCTGGCGAGATTATCGAATCGCCGATTACGTCGAACTTCCGCGAGGGCTTAAGCGTGCTGGAATACTTCATTTCCTCGCACGGCGCCCGTAAAGGTTTGGCGGATACCGCCCTGAAGACAGCGGACTCGGGTTATCTGACCCGCCGTCTCGTCGACGTCGCTCAGGATGTGATCGTCAACGAAGATGACTGCGGAACCCTCAATGGCATCGAAGTCGCTGCGATCAAGCAGGGCCAAGAAGAACTCTTGCCGCTTAAGGACCGTATTTTCGGCCGGACCGTCTGTGACGATATCTATCAGCCCGGCGACAGCACCAAGCTGCTCGCACGCTCTGGCGATGTCCTCACTGTTTACCAGGCCCAGGCTATCGATGATGCTGGTATTGATATAATCAGGATGCGTTCCGCACTGACCTGCGAGACCCGCCGCGGAGTTTGCGCAAAATGCTACGGTATCAACCTCGCCAATGGCCGTTTGGTCGGCATGGGCGAAGCTGTCGGTATTATTGCGGCACAGTCGATCGGAGAACCGGGAACGCAGCTTACAATGCGTACGTTCCACTTGGGTGGTATTGCCTCGGCAGCCCTCAGTCCCGAGCTTATTACGGACGAGGACGGTATACTCGTATATATCGATATCCGTACCGTGCAGAACGTCGAAGGCGCATGGCTCGCTCTCAATAAGAATGGCACATTGCATATCGTCCGCGACGAAGGGCGCACGCTCGATGAGTATAAAAAACTCCTCGCGACCAAGTCGATCGAACCGTTGCAGACGTTCAATATCGAATTGGGTACCCATATCCTTCTACCCGACGGCGCCAAAGTCAAGAAGAAGACCAAAGTGGCTGTTTTCGAACAACACAACGTACCGATCATTTGCGAACGCCCCGGCTATGTCAAATACGAAGATCTCGTCGAGGGGATATCCACGCAGCGCGAAGTGAACAAGCAGACAGGTCAGCCGGAGCTGATCGTGAAGCAGCACCGCGGAGAATTACATCCTCAGATCGTGATCTACGCGGACCGCAACTTCACAGAACTCGTCGGTACGTATGCGATTCCTTCAGGCGCCTTCATTTCGGTGCAAGAAGGACAGCACGTGGCGGCAGGTACGTTGCTCGCTCGTCTGCCTCGCGGCGCCATTAAGACAAAGGACATCACGGGGGGTCTGCCCCGAGTTGCCGAGCTTTTCGAAGCGCGGCGGCCCAAAGATGCGGCGGAAATCGCCAAAATCGATGGCGTGGTCGACTTCCGCGGCGTTCAGAAGAACCGCCGTATCGTGGTTGTGCGCGACGAAGAATCGGGCATGGAAGAGGAGCATCTCATTCCTCTGACCAAGCACCTTATCATTCAGCGCGGCGATAACGTGATTAAAGGACAGCAGCTCACGGATGGTCTTGTGGTCCCTCACGAGATCCTCGAGATTTGCGGTGTGCGCGAATTGCAGAAGTACCTGGTGAACCAGGTGCAAGAGGTCTATCGCCTCCAGGGTGTGGACATCAATGACAAACACATCGAGATCATCGTACGGCAGATGTTACAGAAAGTGCGTGTCACCGATCCGGGCGATACGATTTTCCTGTACGGCGAAGATGTGGACAAGCGCGCTTTCCACACTCAAAACCGCAAGGTGATCGACGAAGGCGGCAAGCCCGCTCAAGCGACCCCTGTTCTTTTGGGGATTACAAAGGCCTCTTTGGGAACTGATTCGTTCATCTCGGCCGCCTCATTCCAAGAGACGACACGCGTCTTGACGGATGCAGCCTGCGAAGGGAAAACGGATTATATGCTCGACTTCAAGGCCAACTTGATCATGGGACATATCATCCCTGGCGGTACCGGATTCTCCGAGTACCACGAGCGGGTCAGAAAGTACGTCGACCGCGAAACCGAAGACGAGATGGCTTTCATCTTCTCCTAGGCAGACGAACATTTATAGAATTTCTCTATAAGAAAAAGGCACACCATCTGGTGTGCCTTTTGTTTTTGCACGGATAGCTTTTTGGGCTGACTTACCTTATTTAACCCTAACAGGGACAGGGGCAGGAGGGGCTGGGCCGCGTGAACCGCTCGAGCTGCTCGAACTACTTGATTTACTCGAACCGCTAGAACTGCTCGAACCGCTAGAACTGCTTACAACCGGTTTCTTACTATCAGCCCTTTCTTTAGGTTTTAGTTGATAGAATCCGATACTAAAATCCGTATCGGTTGCGTAAAATGCCTGAAGATAGATATCAAAGGCAGTTCGGAATTCCCCATAGCTCTTATAGGATTCCCATACACCAAAATTATCATCCATGAATCGATATATTCCCAAAACTGGATCGAGTTGCATATTGATCGCATGGGCTACATAAGGACCACTAATTGAGAATATACAGGTCAACTCGGTTGCGCCTTTGCGTGTTAGTGTATCTATAGCAGGTGCTACAGCTGCAATGGGTCTAGCAGGATCGGAAACTATTGGATGTTCGTACACTAATTCCAAGCCAAATCTTTTGGCGGCTTCTGCTTCGAGTAATCTCACATCGCCTTTACGGTAGGTGCCCTCCCGTATGCGTGCATCATATTCCGCTGATACCAACGATCCCGCTACTCTGTCGCCCTCAGTACTTTTCATACGAATAGTAGCGCCGGGTGTTCTGGGCTCCTCTAAGGTGATTTTAAGCCGCCTAAAACTGTTGTAAAGACATGTGCCACCACCGTTATTGCCATTGTCATCAAGGCCTTGGTCGAATGACTGTTTAATATTAAAAAAATAAGTAGCCATAAAAGCATGCTGCGCGAGGCAATTAGCATTATAATATCCCATAAAAGTATTGACATATACGTCAAAAGAGTCATGCGCATCGAGCCTGGATTTCAGCGCTCTGTCATCGAGATTATTCATCGCATCCAGCCCAATATTATTAATAAAGGTACCCAAAGCCTTGTGGAGCATATAGGCTCGTGCATCTTGCGATAGGGGATTTATTACGCCATACTTTGCTATAACGGCTTCGAAGGCAGTGTTGCCACGAGTAATTCCTTTCCATGAATTACCAAATTGGAGTTGGGCGTCCTCGACAAACTCAGCCGATGCTTTGACCATTGCAGGTAAGTTATCGACAAAACGTCTATTAAACGGTGGTGTGTCTGTTAAAGAGGGAAGACCGCGAAAGCGCACTCTTGGCATATCGGTAGAGATTCTGGTAAAATGTGTAGAAGCAGCCGTTGCTAATTGAGAGGGTGTGCCTGCATTACCTCTCATTGCCCTTAGCAAATCGGAACGGGCAGCGCGGGCAGCTAATGTTTCTGCATCACGAAACGATGTATCCATAGCAGTTTTCAAGCCGGGATTTCGTTTGGCGATTGCATTAAGAAAAGCCTTCTCTGCATCTGATGCTAAGAAGGATCCTGGTTTAAGCGCATCAAGAGCTTGGTTAATATTTTCACATTCAGCTTCCGAGATTCCTCCCTCAGCCTGTAGCCTCGTAAGATAGCTCTTGACGTTTTGGATCTGTGTTGGCAATTCAAGATGGTTATGAAGGTCTACGCTTGCAAGTAGCGTTTGAAGAGGACTTAGAGTAGGGACTGAGCTTGAACTAGAGGACGTGGATCCGGATACAACGCTTCTCGGGGCTGGAAGTGTTGGACGTGGAGCTGTTGGCGCTGGTGAAGGCGTACCACCCCCGCCTGTTGTCGGCGTCTTTGGAGGCGTTGACAGTGTTTTAAGGGCGACTCCCGAAGAGCTTGAGGCACTTTCAGGTGGTGTCAAACTCACACTGGGTCTGGGTGCTGGACGAGAAGGCACTGTTTCAGATCCTTTTTCAAAGAATGCCAGGCGATCCCGAATGCTCGATCCCGATGGGGGCGTTGCTGTCTGCCCGGTGGGTAGAGCCACTGATGAGGGTACTACTTTTGATGTTAATGATGTCATAATTATAACCTTTGCTAATCTTTAATTATATTATAACATGTTTAAACATTATTTTAATATAGTTAATATTTAATCGTATAACTATCGATTTCCGTAAGTATTTAGAAGTGAATATATTAGATTTTTAATTGAAAATCTATGCTTTGACTGCTATGATTTTTCATCATAACTTATTAATGAGGAATCTTATGAGCTTAAGTCTTAATGTAGTTGCAACAAATAATCCCCCATTTGCTGGAGTGCCAACTCAAGCGCCTGAGCCTCAAGCTCCTGTGGTCCTAGATTTACCGCCACTAGTTGAGTTGACTCCAAATTTAAGAGAAAGATATACCTATAGGCCGCTGCCAGATGCTGTAATGGGGCCGCTTAGAAGGATCGTAGAGGCTTGGGACGAAAAAAAGATGTTGGCCGGCACCGGCGAGCCAATTCCGCCAGCTAAAAAAGCCTAACGACTTCCTTCTACTTGTTATGAAAAAAGGCACGCCAGAAGGCGTGCCTTTTATTTTTAACTGACAATTTTCTTTACGCTGATGGTGTGGGATTCCGCACTTCATTTATGTAGCTTTCGATGAATACTCTTTCAGCTCCTGTACGGAGGTCGCTCATTAGTTGGGCAGATTCTCTTGCGACAGACTCAGTTTCAGGTTCTACGCGGAGCTGTTCTCCGAGAACTCGTACAATGGTCTTGTGGGGAGCTGTATAGGTACGCATTTCCATGCCTTTGCGAGAAAGGTCAGTAGTCTGAACGCGTAGAGGTGTTGGTGTTCGAGAAGGATCACCACCGAATGTTTTGCTCCAGGAGCCCATCTCTAGACACTGCCGATCGTCCACATACGGATCGACAACTCGTTTACTTCCATCATCTAAAGTAACGACAAGAGCCACATGGTAAGTGAAACCAGTCCCGCCATTGGGGAAGATAAAAAAGATTTTTTCAATTCTAGATTCCGGAACACCTCGTAAAATAAGTTGATCCCTCTTTACGGAAGCGCGGGCAAAGCAGGCATCCTCCACGGTTGCCAGAACAAGCATCGGTTGCGTGGAGAATTCTCGGACAGCGTCGTTTAATAGCTCTTCAGTAACAGCGACAGGCCGGATAGAGGTAGGAGGTGTTCCATCTATGGGAATTCCTTGGAATTTTGGAGTTGTTCCATAAGCAGCCACAGGCGCCATTCGATATCGGGGCAGTTCGCCTCTTACAGGTGTATATACAGGCATGGCATTGTCTTGATTGTATTTTTCGCGTATCTTTTCCAAAGCCGTCAATGTCCCTAATACTTTTTGCCTTTGTGCTTGGTAAGTCTCAGGCTTAGCGTTTTTTCTTATGAACTCGAGCTCGACTAACTGCTTTTCCTTCCCTTGATCTAATGATTCAATGAATTCGGTCCCAGGCGATTCCATTTGGTCTAAAAGCTTAGAAATTTCACGATCCGAACGTGCAATCGCAGCCATTACTTCTGGTGGCTCACTAACGGTTGACGAAGTGGGGGCAACCTTTTTTAAAACCGGCGCATCTCGGGATGGTCCTGAAGGGCTGGCTCTTGTGGAGCCTGATGAAGAAGAAGAGCTACTGCTACTTACTCCCGGGCGGGATGGAGGTGTTGGTAGGACTCTAGGTGGTATTAAAGAAACTGTGCTGGCAGTTTCTGGAGGTTTCGTAGTTACGAGTTGAGCGGGAGCAGAAGAAGACCTTGCCTCTGGTGGTCGCGAACTCAGACTTGGCGGTGGGGGCGAAGAGGACGAGGATCCAGACCCGCTAGTTGGCAGGTTTTCAAAGAATTGCAGACGGGACGAAATACCCGTTCCTCTTGAGGACGGTGCCGCCCTGGATGGAACTGGCGATTGTAATTGCATAACAGAAGTCATGAGTTATTACTCCATTATTAATCTATAATGTAATTATAACATAATTAAATTTATTCTTATATTAATTTAAATTAAAATTTAACATGTTAATATAATAAATTGACTACGAATTGGTTGTAAGATATTAGATTGAAAACAGTCTCATTGTTAATAAGCGCTTTATTTACAAGTGCTTAAAGAGCTTTCAAAAGTATGTTTATATGAATGCAGAATTGCAAAACATTAATAATAAGTGGGTTATATAATGCGCATAGAGGCGTAGCTCTGTACACGACAAAAATTAGTTTCATCCGTTAACTATCATCTCTTATGGCCAGGGTTTTTCCCATAGTTTGACCGCGAAGCGGTGATTTGCCGGGAACCGGCTACAGTGGATAGCTGAGGGGCCCATTTTCGGAATGAGATTTACTCATCCCGAAAACGGGCCCCTCAGCTATCCACTGTAGCCGGTTCCCGGCAAATTACCGCTTTCGCGGTTAAGGGATCGTCTTTTTTGTCGTGTACAGAGGAGGCGTAGGACGAAAAAAAGAGTTTGGGCAGCACAGGCGATTCAAAGATACCTGCTAAAGAAGCGTAAGGATTTTCGTCAGCCTGTGCGCTACATGGATCATTGACAGAATTTATTTGAGGGGGTACCCTGAGGGATCATTTGCCGCCGGTTCCCTAATTATGAATGCCCCCGCTGCTACAGTTCTTTCTGTCCGCAACCTGCGGAAAGTGTATCCGGGTAAAAAACCGTATACAGCCGTCGACGGCATTTCTTTTGATCTCCAGGAAGGGGAGATTCTCGGGCTTTTAGGCGCCAATGGCGCCGGCAAAACGACGACGATTCAGATGCTGATGAGTACGCTTAAACCAACGTCCGGTGAGATCGTCTATTTCAATAAGTCCCTCTTTCGCCATCGTTCCGAGATTTTAAAATCTGTTGTGTTTGCCAGCACCTATGTCAGCCTGCCTTTCATGCTTACGATTGAGCAGAATTTGGAGGTTTTTGGCCGTCTTTATGGGGTGCCAATAGCCGAATTGAGAACGAGAATAGATATTCTGCTTAAGCGCTTTGGCATAGAGAACAAAAAAAAATCGATGGTTTCGCAACTCTCGGCCGGACAGATCACACGTCTTATGCTGGTCAAAGCGTTTATGGTGCGGCCCAAAATTGTGCTTCTCGATGAGCCGACAGCGTCCCTTGACCCTGATATTGCGAAAGATGTCGTGCAATTTGTTTTGCAGCAGCGCGATGAGTTCGGGATCTCCATTCTGTTCACTTCACATAAAATGGCCGAGGTTGCCGAGATATGCGATCGGGTCCTTTTCCTGCAGAATGGGAAGATCATAGCGGATGACGTGCCCGATGCTTTGGCGGCAAGCGTGGGGGCATCGCGCGTTCAGCTGCTCCTCGGCGATGGGATGAAGCGTACGGTCATCATTGCCGAAAAGCTCAAACTGCCCTATACCATCGACCACCGTACGATCGAGCTATCCCTTGATGAGAAACAAATAGCCAAGCTCCTGAGCGCACTGGCTGTCGCCGGCGTGACCTATACCGATATCGATATCCAACGTCCCACCCTGGAAAATTATTTTCTGCATATGGTGGAAAAAGGGCGTGGCAAACGGCCGGAGAAATCTTCATGAATGCAGGAAGGATCTGGGCAGTTTTTTTACGGTATTTTTATGCCTTCTGGAAGTTTGATACGCTCTGCGATCTTTTTTATTGGCCCGCTCTCGATATCTTTCTATGGGGGATTACCAGCGTTTGGATCCAGCAATACGAAAAGGGAGTTCCTGATCTCGCACTTGCAATCTTGACAGGTCTAGTCTTTTGGCAACTCATCTGGCGGGGCAATTATGAAGTAACGATCAATCTCCTGCTTGAATTTTGGAACCGCAATTTAGTGAATCTGTTCTCTACGCCGCTGCGCCTTAGCGAATGGGTAGTCTCCGTTATGCTGGTAGGTATTGCTAAAATCCTGATTCACGTCGCGTTTGCCGCAGCTGTCGTCTACTTCGCTTATGCGTTGAATATCTTCGACGTGGGATTATGGCCTTTTATCGGTTTTTGCGTGTCTTTGATGATGTCGGGGTGGTATATAGGTTTTATAAGCGCTGCTGTGATCGTCTACTATGGACAGCGTTTGCAGATGCTCGCTTGGATGACCGCTTATATGTTTGCCCCTTTTAGCGCCGTCTATTATCCGGTAACCGCACTGCCGCAGTGGGCCCAAAAGATAGCCTATTGCCTTCCCATGACCTATATTTTTGAAGGGATGCGTGAAATTCTTTATCACCAGCATTTTTCCCTGTCGCTGCTCCTCATGAGCATAGTCCTCAACCTGGTCTATATCGCACTCTCTCTGCTATTTTTCGTATTTATGTATGAAAAAAGCCGAGCCAAAGGCCTCGCTCGGCTTGAGTAGAGCCGCCCCCCGTCTGAATTCCGCGATGAGGTTCGGGATATTTTTAAGCGAGTTTACCCCATTTTTCGAAGATCAATATAACCTTGAGTTATAGTGTGCGCTAAGGTTGTTTTTGATTCGATATAGTGTCCATTGCAAAATATGCGATTCATGGATGTTCTGAAAAGAATATTGTAGATTGGTACTACGGTGGCATGCCAGGTGCCGCGTCCAATAAAACGTGGCTATGCGATGTCAAAAATAAATGGAATACTTGGCGTGTACAAGCAGTAGTAGAAGGCAGACATGGAAGTCACAATGAAAAATATGGCCGTTATCTACCGCCTCATGTTGTGGCTTATCATGAATTGATGCATGTGGAAGAAACTTCTATTTATGCCAAAAAATCTGTGCAGCAAGAGGATGGAGTTGAATTATTAACAGCTACAAAAACAATTATTCTTCTAGATTTTATTTATAAAAAGATTCATGGCTTGGAAGACAGTTTCGAAGTTGATTATGGAATGCACATTCAAATTTCCGGCAAAGAAATTCCATTAGGCCTATTTGCCAACTTTTATCGAGAACAAGAAGCGAGGTATGGTAAACTTTACCTTGCTGTACTTTCTCCTGAATCTATTTCGTTCTTAAAATAGACTTACATCATGCCTTGGATGAGCTGTTCGAGCTTGATGATATCTTTGGAAAAATTGACGATGCCCTCGTCGAGCTTTTGAGTGGCCATCGGATTGTTGCACATCATCCAACGGAAAGTCTTTTCGTCGAGGACGATCTTACCCACGCTTGCTTGTTTTGCGCTTTCAGGTGATAGCTTGCGCACGACCGTAGCCTCGAGATTTTGCAGTTCGGCAAGGAATTTGGGCGCAATTGTAATAAGGTCGCAGCCCGCAAGTTCTAGGATTTCTCCTACGTTTCGGAAACTCGCGGCCATGATTTGTGTTTTGACACCCATTTTCTTGTAGTAATTGTAGATTTCGACCACGGAGAGTACGCCCGGATCTTCTTTTGGTTCATAGTCTCTGCCTTCGCTTTTTCTGAACCATTCGAGAATACGGCCCACAAATGGAGATATGAGGGTAGCCCCTACTTGCGCGCAGCCAATCGCTTGGGCCAAGCTAAACATCAGGGTCATATTGCAATGGATTCCCTCTTTCTCTAGCTCTGCGGCGGCTCGCATGCCCTCCCAAGTTGAAGCTAGCTTGATCAGCACACGTTCACGCTGAATGCCCGCTTTTTCATATAGACTGACCAAATGGCGCGCCTTTAATAGACTCGCTTCGTAGTCAAAGGAGAGCCTTGCATCGACTTCAGTGGAAACCCGTCCTGGTACGATCTTGAGAATTTCCAGCCCAAAGTTGACAAAAAGCTTTTCCATAATCGCATCGAGAGCGGCCCTAGGGTCAGACGCCTGCTTTTTCCCCCATGCAATCGCTTCGAGTATCAAATGCTGATAGTCCGCTTTACTGGATGCAGCTAGGATGAGGGATGGATTGGTCGTAGAATCTGTCGGCTTGTATTTTTTGATCTCTTCAATTTCGCCTGTGTCCGAGACTATGGTTGTAAAGTTTCTGAGCTGATCAAGTGCGTTCATATAAACCTATGGGAAAAGGTTAGAATACTCTGGTTGTTTTCTAACTTATGTTACTTCAACCCAAATTTGAAGTATACTCTGACTCCTGTTTCAAAAGGAGAGCTGAATCGGGTTGTGAAAATGCGAGGGGTTTTCGAGCTCTTTAGCGAGGTCGGGGAAATTGTCTGCCGTTATTTTCCTTGAATATCCAGGCAGTTCGATATTGACCTCGCCTCCACCCTGCAATTGAGCGATTATAGCTTCTTGTAGAGAGGGGGAAAGCTTAAGGCGTTGGCCCCCCGCATGAAGAGATGCTAGTTCCCTGAAGCATTCTTCCCCAATCCTGACCTTTACAAAAGCGTGTTTCGGATCGCTCTCGCAAGGCCGGATCGGTTGCCCATGCACAGCTAAGGAGAGTGTATATAGTCCCTTTGTTTTCAGGATTTCCACTTCGATCTCGTTGACTTTATCGTGGGCGGGGTAGACTAGGCGCCATGAATCATATTGAGAATCACCTGCTGCGATCCTCTGAGAAAGCCATGCATGGGTACCCAAACAGCTACTTCCAAAAAGCAGGGGTGTGATAACGAAAGCCAGTATAGACAAGTAGCTGCAGAACCTGGGGCTGATAGGCGGTCGAGTCGTCAAAGGCATTTACTAATGCTGGTGGCCATGTGAGTGTGAGCGATGGCCTTGGTTATTCGCTACCAGAATGAGTGCAATAGTCGCAACCACGACCGCAGCGGCTGCTATTGCCACTCTTTGCCATGTCCTGTTTGGTGTCTTGTTGCTGGAATCAGAAGAAGCTTTGCTTACCTCCGCAACTTGGGGCTCTGTTTCCGTTTTTTGCGATCCTTCTAAAGGAGGGGCGTCGGCAGCAAGAACTTCAGTAGATTCAAGAGAACTCTGTCCCCTGTCTGCAACCGGGTCTGCAGCCGGTTGTCCTTCGTCTGCAAGTGCGGCGGTAGATGCAGAGAGAGTCGCGTCGGTCTCATCGGCAGGTTGCGGTTCTGTTTGAGTTTCAGAAGAGTAAGAAGGAGGTGGAACAGGAGAACCGTCGGCCCCAAGGGCGGTATTCAATGTCATAGAAACAGCTATAGCGGAAGCGATCCATTTTTTCATAAAAAACCCATGCATGATTCAATTTTGCGGCCAAGTATAATCTATCGATGTTTTTAAAAAAAATGCAAATTCGAAGCTTAGCGTTTACGAAGATTTAAGCGCAAAGACGCCACGCCGCGAAGACACAAAGAATCATACATTTTCAATTTTCTCCGCGTCTTCGCGGCATGGCGTCTTTGCGTTGATATCATCTTTCCCCTAATTTCGCCCGATCATTTCTATGGCGGCCAGGCAAGATTGTACTTGGGCTAGGCAGTATTCGAGGTTTGCATAGCTGGCTTCTCTATTCGCTCTGCCGTCAAGCTGAAGAAAAGGCGTGGCATACGAGAGGACAGCGGGCAAAACATCCTGGAAGCTCTCTTGTAATGCAATAGGCACTGGCTCGGCATTACGAGTTTCGAGCGACTGACAGGCAAGGGCTTGCAGTTGTTTAAAGGCATCGGCGATGAAGAGAGCCTGCCAATAAGCGCCAAAATCGGCAAATTGTTCGATCATGGAACCTTGAAAGGTCTGCCATTCGGGCATTTCAGGAAAAAAAGCTTTTTGGTTGGCTACCGCGCTCTCTACAGCCATGTAGAGTTGCTCTGCGCAGGAGCGCCGTTTCTCATCTTGAATGACACTATAGAGATTGTGGGTGAGTTCGAGAGACCGGAAGGCCTTGCGAAAGAGGGGAAGATGCTCAACGAACTCTTCTTTCAGGGTGGCGCCAGTCAAGATATACGCAATATCTCCCTTAAGAAGGATCAATTGGAGCATGCGCATGGGGCCCGCAGGACAAGGAAGATCGATTTGTGTCAGGGCGCCCTCGCCAGCCAAAGTCTTGAATGTCCCTAAGTAGCTCCAATCTTTATGGCGATTTGTAGTATGAATTTTTTTAACCGCTTCGAGATAGGTCTGAAGTGTGCAATCGACTTTTTCTTCTGCCAAGTTGATAGAAGGGCAGAAATTATGCTGGCTTGGTCCAAAAAACCCTACTTTCACAAGAGGAGAAAGAGCGGAGGGGTTTGCCACAGACCAGTTATCGGGGGGATGAAAAAAGCATATGGGCCTTGCTGTACGACTTTCCTTATGAATCTGGTTCACCTCTTCCTGTCCATACAAAGTGCAAGTGGCCAGCAGAAGTGAGAGGAATATGGTTTGCAATTTTGGCCCCTTGTGTGAAGTTTTGGTGCCGTTACCGCCAACCCCGTGCTTAAAGGGATCGTAAGGAAATAACTGCTAGATTTCTCGAGGGAAAATTCCGTTCGTCTATTGACGATTTTTCCTTGCAGAGAGGAACACGACTATCTGCTGCGGAAAAATCCTTAAAATCCGAACGGTTTTTCTCCTCGATAAATGTAGCATTTATTTCCTTACGATCCCTTAGTGGCAAGAGTGAGCTGAAGAGCCAGAGGTGCTGGATTTGACGAGGATGGCGACTAAAGCGACGACTATTCCCAGACCAATTCCCCACCCGATCATGGACATGGCCGAGGCGGTGAAAGCCCCATCTTCTGCACCAGAACCCCGGCGCCAAAGCCTGTCCGTTTCTTTTGCGAGGTTATCCAATTCGTCGCCCCTAACAGGCTGTGTA
>Ga0206803_1014_pt1 | contig 57651 bp, 51 predicted proteins | sample Alteio_BWOrgCont_61_FD_152909 | JGI IMG/M metagenome (GOLD analysis project Ga0206803, IMG submission 152909) | Enriched cells from forest soil in Barre Woods Harvard Forest LTER site, Petersham, Massachusetts, United States -... | ecosystem: Environmental > Terrestrial > Soil > Temperate forest >... | reverse complement strand
CGATCGAATAAAATTTGTAGATGGCGATATTGTGTTTTAGTGGCATATTTGGCCATGTCTGCTCGATACAAATCGATGAGAGTCATTAAGTAGTTTTGGCAGTCTTGTAAGGAGTCTGTGGCCTGGTATTTTGCTATTGCACCAGGCATCCCACCGATAAAAAAGTAGATCTTCACCAGTTCCATAAACCTCTCATGAACAGCTTGGCCAATTTCTGTGGTCCATTCGAAATCTAAAATGAACTGAATGAGCTGGTCTTCATCCATGACTTTGAGGAATTCTAAAAAAGAGAGGGGCCGCATGTAAATAGATTGCACACGTCCTACAGGGAAAGAGATGTGTTTATCGACTAGCGCGAACTCGAGTAGCGATCCGGCTGCTATAACATGAAGATCACTCATCAATTCCTTAAAGTATCTGAGTGATGCAATGGCTTCAGGACAAAATTGAACTTCATCTATGAAGAGCAGGGTTGTGCCGGGCCGGATTTGAACCTTTAAGGCTAATTCGATTTCTCGAATGATTTTTTTGGGGTCTAGATCTCGGAAACAATCTTTTAGAGTGGGTTTCAGTTCGAAGTTGATTGTGACGGTTTGGGTGAAGTTCTCCTTGCCAAATTTTTCTATGGTAAAGCTCTTTCCTACTTGCCTGGCTCCTCGAATGAGCAAGGGCATGCGGAGAGGGTCTGCTTTCCAACGGGCAAGTTCGTCTTCAATCGATCGCTTCATGCCATTACCATACCAAATTGGCTATTTTACGGGGGGTATTTTATCTATTTTTGGCTGCATTTCGCAAGTGATTAACATTATGTTGGTTATAAAATACGGCACTTGTCGTGCTCGCTGTAATCGGCGCGGACACGCGCTAGCTCTTGGGGATCGGGAGGGCATGGCTTGATCCCCCATACAAGGCGGGAATAATTATGCACCGATTCATCGGAGGAAAAAGTTCCCATTCCGGCAATATTGCGCATGGCATACTCCGCCCATTTTGCCGGCTGGACAAACAACTCTTCTACTTTTTTTTGCGTCTCGTAATAACTTTGCAGATCGTTCAGGACAAAAAAGCGGTCCGGCATATCGTAGCCTGTGGGCTGAAGCAAAGTATTGGCAACAGAACTGAGCACCTGATGCTCCGCATCGGTCTCGGCCAATGAATAATCGCGCAGGGAATCGACGGCTTGCTTGATGGCCGGGTTGTTGTTGTAGATATCCAAAGAATTATAACTTCTCTTTTGGCGCATCTCGGCATTTTGGTGAGCTCCTGAACCAAAGCGGAACGGCCACCAGGCGTCGGTAACTGCCTCTCGCATTTCGACATTGGCCCCATCTTCTGTCCCGATTGTCAATGCGCCATTCATCGACAGCTTCATATTGCCTGTGCCTGAAGCCTCCAAGCCTGCGGTGGAGATTTGTTCGGACAGGTCGGCGGCAGGAATAATAATTTCCGCTTTAGAGACGTTGTAGTTCTCTACGAATGCGACCATCAATTTCTGACCCACGGCACTGTCGCTGCTGATCTTCCGTCCGAGGCAATAGATGAGATGTATGATGTTTTTGGCCATTTCATAGCCAGGGGCTGCCTTGCCAGCGAATATACACATTCTTTTTACGGCGCGGGCATGGGGGTTTGCCTTTAGTTCGTGATAAAGCATAAGGATGTGCAGGACATTCATCAATTGACGCTTGTACTCATGAATGCGCTTGATTTGCACATCGAAAAGAGCAGTTTCGTCTAAAGAGCCGGTGTGCCCGAGTATTTTGCCGTGGATATCGCGTATCGGGTTTTTTTCGCGCAGGTACGCAATGAAAATATGCTTCCTTTCCTGCTTGATCGCGAGGAATTTTTTCTGAACATAGGGATCTGCGGCACAGGCGCCAAAGTCCTTGATGCGCAGAAAATTCGTAATCCATTCTCTTCCGATCGACTGCGAGATCAGATCGGCCAGCTGTGGATTGGCCGTCAGCAGCCAACGCCGCTGCGTTACACCATTGGTGATGTTGATAAACCGATCCGGATACATTTCATAAAAATCCTTGAAGAGGTCCAACTTGAGGATTTCCGAATGTAGTGCGGCAACGCCATTGACTTTGTGAGAACCGTAGATAGACAGATGCGCCATACGCACCTGTCCTTGTTCGATCATCGACATCTTGCGTACGCGATCCTCTGCTCCCGGAAACCGCCGCCGGATCTCCGAGCAAAAGTCCTGATTGAGCTTTTCGATAATATGATATTGGCGCGGCAATAAGTAATTGATGCGGTTGCTGTTCCATTCTTCCAGAGCTTCCCGCAGGACTGTATGATTGGTATAACCGCAGCAAGTTCTCACTATTTCCCAAGCTTCGCCCCAACCATATTCATGGTCGCGAAGCAAAATGCGCATGAGTTCCGCAATCGTGAGAGCAGGATGCGTATCATTGATCTGGATCCTCACTTTATCTGCAAATAAAGAGAGATCCGCGTAGATGCGTAAATAGTAATTGATGATGTCCTGCGTCGAAGCGGAAACAAGAAGGAACTCCTGCTTTAACCGCACCCGCTTGCCTGTTTCGTTGTTGTCATTGGGATAGAGTACATCCGTCAAGGACGTATTTTCAGCTGCCTGACCTAACTGTCCGGCGTTATAGCGTTGCAATTGAAAATTACGCGGCGATTCTTTTGTTGTCCAAAGGCGCAATGTGACGACATTAAAGTCGGGCTGATCGCTAAACCCAATAATCGGAATATCGTAAGCGAGCGCGCGGACTTCTTCAAAATCAGCCAGATCGCTCGCTTCTACGCCATGACGGTTGACGTGGGGCACTAAACGGCCTGCATACAGGACGTTAACAGCCACTTCGTCGCGGCGGAATTCCCAGGGATTTTCGTGCAGAAGCCAAGGGTCTGGGCGCTCGACCTGCGTACCGTCCCAGATCTCTTGATCGAAAATCCCATACTGGTAGCGAAGTCCATAACCACGTGCCGGGTAACGCTGTGTAGCAAGCGAATCGAGAAAGCAGGCAATGAGCCTTCCTAAACCTCCATTACCGAGCCCCGGCTCATACTCATCGCGCAATATCTGTTCAAAATTGCGATTGAGTTTTTGCATGATAATCTTGACAAGCGGCAGAGCATTCATATTGACAAGGTTGTTCAGAAAAAACTTGCCCGTCATGTATTCCATGCTTAAGTAATAAATCCAACGCACATGATTTTGCCGCCAGGTATGGCCGGTAGCCGTCCAGTTGATCATGATCTCTTCGCGTAAAGTCAAGGCAAGGGCATGATAAAATTGCTGATAATTCGCTTCATCGATCGTGACGCCCATTGTCGTAATCAAGTAGTGCTTGATCTTCTGCGACAACATTTCCGCCTGAAGATTGATATCTATGGCCATTGAGCACTCATCTTGTAAGCATTTTTTTATCTTTTACTTGAATTGGCTTTTTTTTAGGATACGAAATATGGATAACAAAAATTACGACCTCATCGTGCTCGGCAGCGGTCCCGGGGGTGAAAAGGCGGCTGTCAAGGCAGCTTATTTCGGGTATAAAGTAGCAGTTGTCGAAGTGGCTGGCCTCTACGGCGGAGCAGAAGTCATCACAGGGACTCTGCCTTCGAAAACGCTAAAAGAGACTGCTCTTTTTCTCAGTGGCAAACAAGAAAAAGGGATGTTTAGCATTGAAAGAGATCTATCGCGGAAGGCTTCGATCGAAGACTTTATGTTCCGCAAAAATCTGATCACTGCTACGGAGTCGCTTGCGATCGGAGAAAATCTGAAAAGGCATGGGGTCGATGTCTATCATGGTCTAGGATCTTTTGAAGATCTCCACACAATTAGCGTTAGCGCCCCGTCCAATTGCTCCATTACCGCCGATTTTATCCTGATCGCAACAGGATCGTATCCCTATCACCCTTCCCATATCCCATTTGACGGGATACGTGTCCACGATTCAGACACGATTTTGCAAATTAAACGCTTCCCGAAATCCCTATGTGTTGTGGGCGCGGGGGTCATCGGCTCTGAATATGCTACGATCTTCTCCACCGTCGGCAGCAAAGTGTATTTAGTCAATGACAAGGCCGATATCCTCTCCTTTCTCGACCACGATATTACGGATGAGTTCCTTGTACAAATACGGGAAGGGGGCATTGAAACCATTTTCAATCAAGCGGTGAAATCTGTCGAAGTTCCTCAGAGTGAGACAGACCCTTTGCGCATCACACTGTCTAACGAACAAGTTCTGGAAACCGACATGTTTCTTCTCGCTGCCGGCAGAAGCGGCAATGTTAAAGCTCTTGCCCTTGACAAGGTAGGCATTCCAATTGGGCCTCGCGAGCAAATCTTCGTCAACACTGAATATCGCACGAAAGTACCGCATATTTTTGCCGTCGGCGATGTAATCGGTTTTCCGGCCTTGGCCAGTACAAGCATGGAACAAGGGCGCATTGCGGTCGCCCATATGTTCAATACGCAGGATCTCGAACATAGCACACTGTTTTTCCCTTATGGCATCTATACAATTCCCGAAATCTCGATGGTCGGGATGACGGAGGAAGAAGTGCGGAAAACAGGTGCGCCGTACGTGATTGGAAAGGCGCTCTATGCCGACATGCCGCGCGGTAAAATTATGGGAGCGCAGCGGGGTTTTTTAAAGCTCGTCATTCTACGTGAAAATCTGACTATCCGCGGCGTGCACGTCATCGGCAATATCGCAACGGAAATCATCCATTACGGCACACATCTTGTAGAAGAGAAAAAAGATCTCTATTATCTCATCAGCCAGGTCTTCAATTACCCTACTTTCCACGATCTCTATAAATATGCGGCCTACGACGCCCTTAGCGCCCTTGCCGGGCGCAAAATGAAACCCTAGCTGGGAATATAGTAAGCTCTTATAATAAGCCTCTTCAAATTTACTCTCGCCATGCGCTGTGTTTTTTAAAAATTTTTTTATCAATGCCCTTCTCTTCCTTCACCGCCTCCTGGGCGGTTCTTCCTCGGACAAAAAGCGCGAGCGTTTTCTTGTCGTCTCAACTACAGGACTCGGCGACACTTTATGGGCCACGCCTGCTCTTCGCGCTCTTCGCATACGTTTTCCACATAGTTATATCGCTGTGCTGACCAGCCGAATCGGCCATCAGATTCTCGAGCATAATCCGCATATCGACGAAATTTTGGTCGCCCCCGATCCTGTGCTCTTTTCACTTTGCCGGCATTACGCGCCGCTCAAAAAAAGAAATATCGATACCGCCCTAATTTTCCATACTTCCCAAAGGCCCATCCTTCCTTTTTGTAAGCTGATAGGTGCAAACGAAATCATCGCTACCGAAGGTTTAAATAAAGGCCTTGATCACTTGCTGACACATAAGTTGCCGCGTAAAAGGCAGCATGAGATCCAACGCCGTTTAGGGATAATCGGGGCCGTCGATGCCCATGATGCAGGACTGCAGATGGAGTTTTTTCTTTCCCCTGCCGATGAAGCTGCTGCAGATCAACTGGTCGCCGGATGGAACATTCCTCCTTTTATACCTATCGTTGGCCTGCATCCAGGTGCCAAAGATAAGTTCAAGCAATGGCAGCCGGAAGGGTTTATTTCACTCGGCCGCCGCTTGTACGAAACAACCGGCTGCCAAATTGTCATCACAGGCAATAACGAGGAAAAACACCTTGTTGATACTATCGCAGCAGGCATTCCGCATGCCATACCCCTTGCAGGGTGCCTCCCCTTGCGACACAGCGCCGCCCTCATCAAAAGGATGAAGGTCATGGTCAGCAATGATACAGGGCCTATGCATGTCGCTTTTGCCATGCATACCCCAACGATCGCTTTATTCGGACCGACCGATCCGGCGCTTTGCGGCCCCTTATCTGGATTAGGGCCAAAATCGCGGTCAACAGTATTAGCTAAACCTCGCACATGCACCCCCTGTCTAGGCAAAAAATGCCGCGATCCTTTCTGTATGCTCCAAATTTCCGTCGACGAAGTCTACCTCGCCGCCCTCGCCAAACTCACCGAATAAGTAGATATTCCGTAAAGGAAGAATTGTAAATTCTGATTAGGGGACCCCATAGACATCATGTACGTTTAAGCCGACCCTTCAGACTCCGCTAGCCTCAGTCTGCGAATTTCATCAGCGCAGAGCGCGCAAAACGCGCGAACAGAGGCGCTGAGGACGCAGAGAGGAGGGGGCCGGAAGTGGGACAACGATTTGTCTAAGGTGAGCGGGAGGGGACAATTTTGGGGATTGGAAGACAATGCAATATCCCGCCTTCCTCACGAGGCCCAGGTTCTACCTATTTGCGACAAACAGATCGGGCTGTTGATTAATTTTAATGTTCGTGTCTTAAAAAAGGAATTCGACGTCGCGTGCTTAATGCACGCGAAGAAATATTATTTTGCGCGAAGCCCTAATTTTTCTCTCTGCGTCCTCAGCGTCTCTAAACGCGCTTTTCGCGCGCTCTGCGCTGATGAAATTCACAAACCGAGGCTTTGAAGCGCCTTCGGAAATGTCCATACTTGAGACCGCAGAGCGCGCTTCCGTGTGCTCTGTAGTAAAAAAATTACTCTTTACAATCAGCACTATAGACCTGATTTTTTATTATTGCTTGGGCTTCGGCGTCGGAAATGAGGTGATGGAGGGTGGAGTGTGCGAATTGAAAATCCGCGACCTCAGGGCGAAAGGCCGCTTTGCGGGCATCCGAATACGAATAACGAAGCCCTAGGAAAGGAATATTCCTTTGCTTCGCATAGTCTTCTATTTCCTTAATGTGCGTTGACTTATCATTAAGGAATACAATTCTTTTGGGTTCGTATCCAATGCGCTCGCATAATCGGAATAAAGCTTCGCCCTTGTGCGTCCCTGAAGTCAGCAGGACTCCTTTGCGGTAGATAACGCCATGGCCCTTGATTTGGAAATAGGCCTCCTCTGTTCCGGGGCAAGTCCTGGTGAGGTCAATCCCCTTTTCCTTAAGCTGGTGTACAGTGCGAGTAGCTAGGCCGAGTCCCCGTGTCGTAAGACCCATCACCGTGTAACCTTTTTTCTGCAAAGCATCTATGATGGCTTCGGTGCCTGGCTCGACGATTTCCATTTGCGTCAGGTAGTGGATCGCATCATATTCGGCAACGGTCTTCTCAAGGGCTTCCGAAAAACTCATCCCTTCATTTTGGCGCATTTTATTGCGATACAAAAACCATTCATCGCACCCTAGCATCTGGGCATGTATCAGCACGGTATCATCGATATCGAGTATTACAAGGGTCTCTTCATCGACATGAGAGTTGATATCGCAAAAATGGGGAGCCTCGATGATCTCTCCAAAAAGCGGTGATAAACTCCCCAGAAAAAGGAGGATGCAGCTCTTTAACATTCTCATAGTCAGCTCCTTAAATTAGTTAATGTTAGGTAAGGAGATAATCAAAAAACAGGATTTATCGCAAGCGGTCTATCGCAATTTTTCTCTAGCCCGCATTTCTCACACAATCTCGCGGAAAATTGCCCCTCTGTTGATTGAGATTGGCTCTCTGGCAGGCGAGGACAGTGTTTGTGTAATACGGCCTCGCCTGCCAGAGAGTCAAGATCGGGGGAGCAGAGGGTGCAAGTATCCCGAGAGGGTGTGAGAAATGCGGCTAGCTACTACGGAATAGCCCACCGCGCAGCAAGGTGCTGTAGGACAGGAGAATGCTGGCAATAGCGAAGAAAAGAACACGGCCTGCCTGCCATGTAAGTAAATAGTTGTCCATAAATCCTATTAAAGCAAATGCGACCCAAATCGCAAGAAGCGCGTCCTGTCTTTCATTTCGCATTCCCTGCAGCGCCGTGAGCAAAATGAACAATACGAAGGAAGCGGCAAAAGGCAACCCTATCTCCGCAGCGGTAAGCATATAGATATTATGGACAGCCAGACGCTGCACTTCTTGTGGTTTCAGCGGATTCGATCCTGAAGTTGCAAAATGGGGCATTTGGCGGACATACTCTTGAAAACCCACCCCCTGCCACGGATGCTTAAGGACCATCGCCTGAGCGATCTCTAGGAATTGCACCCGTTCCCCTATGTCAATATCTTTCAAATATTGCAAAGATGCCTTCGGCAAGTTTTCTCCGGGAGCGTTAGTTCCCTCTTTATATCTTTCGCGAAAAGAGCATCTCTGAAGAATCTGCTCATGAAAAACAAAGAGAGCCATACATGCACTGATGCAAAGAGCGGCGGCTAGAGTCCTCTCTCCACGCCATAATCCTCTGCATCTTGACAAAACACCGCCTGATTGCCTGGCAATCCTACAAGCGAGCAGGACAAAAACACCGAGTACGATACCCAACCAGGCTGAACGGGAAAATGTCGTTACCAAGGCCAGCGCTTGCAGCGCTAGTGCCATCGTCAATAGAAACTTTTTCGACTGCGCATGGCATAACAGATGGCATGTCAGAAGACTTCCGGCAACCAAAACCCCGCCCAAATGATTAGGATGATCAAAAGTCCCATAAGAACGGAGCACCCATAAAGCACCCGTGCCGGAATCACCGAACCAACGCACCCCGCCCATCAGCTTAACACTCGCAAAACTGCCTCCCGCCTGCAGATGTTTTTCTCCCGCCCATTGCAGACCGATATCTCCCTGAAAAATGTATTGAATAAGACCCACGAGCGCCTCTCCGGTCGCGATGAGACAACCCAAAAAAGCCACGGCACGCAAGACGCCGCGGCAGGAACCCTTATACGAACAATATTGGACTAGAAAAAATAACGATGCGGCCGATACCAGCTTAAGGATTTCCTGGAACGTCCGCTTGGAATAACACCCCGTCAATAAAGGAGAGGCCAGGCAGCCCAGGAGATACAGAAGGAGAAATCCTGCCGCAATGCGGGCATGCCTATTTAATCCCCGGCAGGCGGGATGCTTAAAAAAAAAGAAGACCTGGACGAGAAAAAGCAGGTGCGCGAAAATAAGATACGCCCAGCTTGGCTTTGACGACCCAGCGGAGTAAGGAATTTTGGAAAAAACAAATTTGAGCAGGGCAGGCGCTAAAAGAATCGCAACCGCAAGGACGATCCCACCCAATAAAGTGAAAAAATTCTTTTTCTCCCAGCGCGGAAAAACCTTATCGATAAAGTGCATAAATTGCTATATCAATAGATAAACTGCTTGAACTCGACTTTGAATACTCCATCGTGAAAAAGTGCCCGTATGTTATACACTCCAGAAGACCTTGCATTGTTTGTGATTACAGTACCTAAAACCCAAGATAAATTGCTATGATTCCTTCCGCTTCACCCCAGTCAAGATATCGCCGCCGTTTTTCTTTTCTACGCCTTCTTCTTCTTCCTTTTTTCTTCCTTATGCTGGCCGGCTGCGAAAGTAATATGGTGATCATAAACGATGTCGATGAGCGAGAGGCAAATGAAATTATCGTCTTCCTCGCGAGTAGGCACATTACCGCTTTTAAGGTAGGCTCTGCTTCTGCCGGACCCGGAGGAGGAGGCAATGCGATGCCGATGTTCAACATCACAGTCACATCGGATAAGGCCACTGAAGCCATGGCTATACTTAATCAGATTGGCCTGCCGCGAAAAAAGGGCACCACTCTCCTCGATCTATTCGCCAAGCAAGGACTGATGTCCTCTGCTACTGAGGAAACGATACGCTTCCAGGCCGGACTCGGCGAGGAAATCGCAGGCACGATCCGCAGAATTGACGGCATTCTCGAAGCCAGCGTCCAACTCGCTTTTCCTCCAGCGGAAACAGGTATCGGAACTCCGGGACAGACTAATAAACAAAGAATTACCGCATCTGTCTACGTTAAACATCAAGGCGTTCTCGATGACCCGAATAGCCACCTCATCACAAAAATCAAACGCCTTGTATCTGCCAGCGTCAATGGACTCGATATCAACGATGTCACTGTGATCGCTGATAGATCGCGCTATACCGATATCACCTTGGGCATGGGTGCTGAATCACTCACTGCAACACCAAAAGAGTACGTCAGCATATGGTCGATTGTCATGAACAAGGATTCCGCTTCGCGTTTTCGCTTCTTGTTCTTTACCTTGACTTTTGCTTTCCTAATCGTTGCGGCTATAGGCGGCTGGCTTTTGTGGAAATTCTATCCGATCTTGCGCAAAGGGGGAGGATGGAAAGAATTGCTCAATCCCAAACCATACGTGGCTCCTGAAGAAGTTAGAGAGGTAGAAGAGGAAGAAGAATGAGCACATTGTGCTGGGCCGCATGCAAAGCTCTGGTCGAACGGCAACCTCCCCAACTGAAAAAGAAACTGTTAGAGTTGCTTCCCGCCAGCCAACAAGCCGAATTGCAAAAAGCACCCATGCAAAAAGTGCTTTTTTCCGCGCTTTCTCCAGATGAGATCCTCGACACGATCCATCCTTCCTGGCTTATACACATCCTGTTGCCTTACACTGAATCGGAGCGATGCTTTTTTCTATCGTCGCTTAACTCTTCGCTTGCCTCGCAGCTCAAGAAACTATTAGATGTTAACAGACCCCTTCCCTCGGTAACGCCGCTTGGCAAAGCCTATCTGCGCGGGGAAATGCTCGCACTCATAAAAAAAGAGCGGGGTGAGGCCATTACAAAAGCCGCCCTTCCCGAGAGCACACTCAATATTTTGCTTGATTTCGATGCTACCCGCCTCTCCATTTTAGCGTTCTGGCTAGGACTTTATGATCTTGCCGAAGAGCTGCGCTTTGCGATTGACAAGCAAACATGGCTACAGGTTGAAGCCGCCCTGTCGCAGAGTGAGTGGCAGGGCTTAAAAACATTCCAAATGAAGAAAGAACGGCTCACTTTTGGAAGAATGCCTTTAAAAGATTTCGCTGATCCGCGTAAGCTGCGCCTTCTCATCGAACAGTACGGCTTGAACCGCCTCGCAAAAGCCCTCCATGGAGAAAATGGCAGCCTCCTTTGGCATATTTCTCTTCATCTGGATCGAAAACGAGCTGAATTTCTCGCAAGACTTTGCGGGCCTTTAAAAGGGCCCCTGGAAAAACCCGAATTGAGAGAAGTCCTACGGCTGCAAATTCTCGCTCTTGTTCCGTTGTTGCCTGAAGAGCAAAAAAAGAGGGCTCCATGAAATTTTTTTCGCTTATTTACCAGGGTGATGTACACACTGCAGACGAAGAGAAGCTGATCCCTGCCGAAGATTATAGTACCCTCATGCAAGCCGCAGAGGTGCTCGAGAAAGCTCGTGAAGACGCCATAGTGCTACGCAAGGATATCGAAAAAGAGGCCGAGGATCAATACGCGACGGCAAGGAAAGAAGGATTCCAGGAAGGCTTGAATCAATTCACAGAGAAGCTGCTGTGGTTTGATAACGAGATAAAAAGCTTGCGCATTGACATGCAAAAGCAGATCCTTCCACTTGCACTAAAAGCTGCGCGTAAGATCGTCTCGAGAGAACTCGAAATGCATCCTGAGACCATCGTCGATATCGTGATGCAGACCCTGGCATCGGTCGCGCAAAGCAAACAAATCACAATTTATGCCGCAAAAAAAGATCGCGAAGCGCTTGAAGCTGCGAAACCGCGACTTAAACAGGTGATGGAACAAGTCGAGAGTTTTACTATTCTCGACCGTGCAGATATCACCCCGGGCGGCTGTATGATCGAAACTGAAAGCGGGATCATCAATGCCACCTTCGAGAATCAATGGCGTGCATTAGAAATAGCCTTCGAACGCTATATGAAGCCCTAAAAGGACCCCGAATGACACAGAAGTTTTGCAAACGCCTCATTAGCTTTTTGTTCTTTATCTTGTTGTTTACCTCCCAGATGCTGCATGCGCAAGGGCCTACTCCTGCCGGAACGCCGACCCCAAATGCAGTTCAAGCTGTTCCGCGGGCTGTTCCAAGATCTACGACAGAAGAGATGCCGCAGATCAACGTCGTGGAACACAATGCAGAACATGCAGCACCCGCAGAAGAAGTTGCGACGCCTAACGTCATTACTCAGCTCTCTGTCTTGGCGGGGCTTGCGCTTTTGCCTTACGCAGTCATGCTGCTTACTTCCTTTATGAAAATCACCGTGGTCCTCTCGCTTTTGCGCAACGCTTTAGGCGTTCAGCAATCGCCGCCTAACCAGGTGCTAACCGGCATCGCGCTCCTTATGACCGTTTATGTCATGTTTCCCACGGGATTAGCCATGTATAAGGCTGGGGAAGACCTCATCAAGAAGACGCCGCCGTCGCTCTTTTCCGAGCAGGGAGCCTTGTTTATCGTCGAAATGGCCGATGTTACTAAGGAGCCGCTTCGCGACTTCCTACAACGCAATAGCATTGGTAAGCACATTGGCAGTTTTTATCAGCTCGCCCAGCGGTCGTTTCCTGAACCTTTTCAATCGAGCTTGAAACCTGGTGATTTCATTATCCTGGTGCCGGCTTTTATCACCTCACAACTTAAAGCAGCCTTTGAAATCGGCGTCCTTGTCTATCTACCCTTTTTTGTCATCGACCTTGTAGTTTCCAATATCCTTCTCGCCATGGGTATGATGATGCTATCTCCGCTTACGATCGCGTTGCCGCTCAAGCTGCTTCTGCTTGTCATGGTCGATGGCTGGACACTCATCATCCAGGGCCTTGTATTGACCTTTAGGTAGGAATCAAATGTTTTCAGCCGAAATTTATCAGCTCTGTTACAAGTCCCTTCTCCTGATTCTAATACTGTCGGGGCCGCCGATTCTTATCAGCATGGTCGTCGGTCTTTTCGTTGCCGTATTTCAGGCAGCTACCCAAATTCAAGAACAGACCCTCTCTTTTACCGTAAAACTCCTTGCCGTTATCCTCACCCTGATCGGCCTTGGCGGTTGGCTTGGCGCGCAAATCCTGCAATTTTCCAATGACATCTTCATCAACTTTCCGAAATGGACATTTTAGCGCTTGAATGGATGCAATACTCGCTGTCGCTACCGTTGCAAGCCCCACATCTGATTACCTATCGTTCTTCGATAGCATAGTCGGACTCACTCCCATGTCCCTTTTTACTATGGCTTTCTTGGGGTTCCTGCGCATGGCCCCCATCGTGGTTTTTGCTCCCTTTTTCGGCGCCAAGCTTCCCGGCGCCGTTAAAATCGGCATGTCCGTTTCCTTCACCTTGATCTTACTTCCCCATATTGTCTCGACCGCGAACTCACTTAATCTCACGTTTGATACCCATTATCTCGGTTACGCCTGCAAAGAAGTTCTCATCGGTGTGATTTTTGGCCTGCTCTCTTCTATCCCCTTCCACATCGTGCAGTCTTCAGGCGTTCTGATCGACTTTCAGCGAGGATCCTCCGCTATGCAAGCTACCGATCCCGTTTTACAATCGCAAGTCTCTCCTATCGGCATTCTGTATAACTACCTCCTCATCGTGATTTTCTTTCAAATTGGCGGCGCTTTCTTTTTCCTAGAGACCATCATGCAATCCTTCACCTACATCCCTGTAGATGGCTTTTTTTCCAGCGGCTTTTTCAATCCGAATGTCCCCTTTTGGAAAATCATGATGTCGCTCCTCACGAAATTCACCCTCCTCTCGATCCAATTTGCGGCTCCTGCCCTAGTCGCCATCTTCATGGCCGATCTTTTCCTAGGCATTGCCAACAGACTCGCCCCCCAAGTGCAGATCGCCTTCCTCGGTATGGCGATCAAATCCCTGCTAGGTTTAATTTTGCTGTGGGCAGGATGGTTTTTCATCTTGCAGCAAATGTCGCTGCAAACCGAGAATTTCTTCCGCGACATTATGAGATTTCTGCCCAGCTTCAGTGCATAGCGCCTTCCTCTTTCATGAAAGTGCCCGTGCCCGATTCTTCCGATTCTTGATCTGCAGTGTGTAAGACATACATGAATCAAGCCTGTTTTTCCTTGAATCAAAACTGCTTTAGAAATTAGATTGTTAACATCATCGACATTTTCTCTTCGAAAAAATGTACGATCACAAACTGAGTTGACTGATCCTACCTAGGGAGATCTTTTATGGATTGGAATCTGAAAAAATTATGGCCCGCAGCGGCCGCTTCAATTGTAGCGTTTACAGGTTTCGTAAATGCTGCTGACGACACACAAATGCGCAACCTCGAAAACCGCGTATGCGCTTTGGAGCAACGCAGAGGCTCTAATGGGATGATCAATCCTGCAGCACGTCCCAAAGTAGACGATGGCGTCGATCTCTTCGTACAAGGCAGCGTCTTCATCTGGCAAGCCAACCAAAGCGGCCTCGATTACGCACTGAATTGGCATAACGATGCCACCCCCGCTGGTAGCAACACTTCCGGCCATGGCAGGCTCAAGCACCCTCATTCCAAGTGGGATTGGGGCTTTAAAGTCGGCGCCGGCTATAACATGTGCCATGATGGTTGGGATTTGTTCCTCGAGTGGACACGTTTCCATCCAGAGAGAGGGCATGCGTCCACAAGCGTTACTCCCTTTGGTTTAACAACTACCAACACTACTGCAGTTGTCTATCCATTACTCCTCCCCATAAATATAGGGGATACCACTTCAGCATTTGGTCCTGGCTATAGTGCAGCTATGACCTGGAAATTCCGCATGGACCTCATCGATCTCGAGCTTGGCAGAGAGTTTTTCGTTAGCAAATGGTTGACGATCCGCCCACATGCAGGCCTTCGCAGCGCCTGGTTGCATCAAAGATCGAAAATCAGTTACGGCGGTCTTGAAGATAGCTTGGCACAGATTTCGGAGATCCAGGTTGGCTTGAAAAATAATTTCTGGGGCATGGGGCCTAGAGCAGGGCTTGATGCACAGTGGGGCATTGGCTGTGGGTGGAGCTTGTATAGTGAGTTCGCTGCTGCACTCTTGCTTGGACATTTCAGCATCTTCGAAATTCAACAACCCGCCGTTGATTCTACTTTTACGACCGGGTTAGCTATTGCAGGTACTTCTCTAAGTTTTGCGGAAAAATATCGTGCTACGCGCGCAGCATTTGATCTTGCTTTGGGCCTACGCTATGAGCAACTCTTCTGTTGTGAGCGCTATGGTCTAATGGTGCAGCTAGGTTGGGAACAACACTTATTCATTAACCAAAACCAGTTGACACGACTAGCGCACGAGTTTACCACCAACGCCCCCGTGCCTAATGCAAACGCCTTTACTCCAGTCACCAACCAAGGCGACTTGAATACTCAGGGCGTAACCTTGACCGTGGAATTTGATTTCTAATCCGATTCCCCACTTCGGTTAACAAAAAGAAACCCAGGCTACCCGGCCTGGGTTTTTTTATGACCTACATACCTCGAGTTTTGACATTTTAGATTTTGGCCTCTGTCGCAGCCATACGGGCTGCCTTATTATTTTTACTATTACCCAGGGCGTTGCCCTGGGTAAATGACGCCTTACCGGGCAGCCAGTAAGGCTGCAAGCGGTTAGCCGAGGTATAGTTGGTTTTGAATGTCGCGGAGGGCTGCGATAAAGAGATCGATCTCTTCAAGGGTGTTATAGGGGGCGAATGAAATGCGCACGGCAGAAGATAGGCCAAAGCGCTGCATACCTGGCTGGGTACAGAGATGCCCTGTCCGCACGGCGATCCCCTTAAGATCGAGCAACGTGCCGATATCGAGCGGGTGACACCCATCGATAACAAAGCTGATAATGGGACCTCTATCAGAGGCATTTCCGATAATTCTCATTCCGGGGACAGTTTGCAAAAGCTCAAGGGCTTTTCTAGTAAGCTGCGCTTCCCATGCGGCAATACGGTCTCGGCCTAGCTGCTCGATGTAGTCAAGAGCAGCACCGAGTCCGAGCACCTCGGCAATCATCGGCGTACCCGCTTCAAACTTAAGAGGCGGTTTTTGGAACGAGGTATACTCCCATGCAACGCGTTCGATCATATCGCCTCCTCCTTGTACGGGAGGCATTGCGGCAAGAACGTCGTACTTGCCGTAAAGGACGCCAATGCCCGTCGGCCCGAAAGCCTTGTGACCGGAAAATGCCAGAAAATCGGCATCCATCTGCTCCACATCGAGAGGCATATGGGGCGCGCTTTGGGCTGCATCGACAAAGACCTTGCAATCATAGGCGTGCGCCATAGGGATTATCTCTTCAAGAGGTTGGCAGGCTCCTGTAAAATTGGAGACATGGGCAAGTGAGAGCAACTTCGTCCGCCTGGAAAGTCTCTTTTCGAGTTCGGCAAGAATCACAATGCCATCTTCATCCACAGGTACGGAGATCACCTGCACGCCCCGCCTTTGGCCCAGCATTTGCCAAGGGACGAAATTGGAATGGTGTTCTGTCTCCGGAATCAAGATAGCATCGCCAGCCTGGAGAAAGGTCTCGCCAAAAGACCTGGCGACCAGGTTGATGGCATCTGTCGTCCCTCGCGTAAAGACGATCTCTTCCGGAGAGGAGGCCCCTAAGAAATGCTGTACCTTCCTGCGGACCGCATGGTAGCGCTCTGTTGCTTCAGCAGCTAGGGCATAGATGGCGCGGTGTACCGTGGCATATTCCTCCGCATAAAAACGGTGCATGGCCTCGATTACAGCGGCAGGTTTTTGCGCAGAAGCTGCCGAATCCAGGTAAAGCAGAGGGCATCCATTTACCTGACGCCCCAAGATAGGGAAATCACGCCGCAGCGCATAAGGATCGAGGCGATCCGCTAAAAGGTTAATTGGAGTAGTTGTCGACTGCATGCATTGCCTGAGTTGCTAAAGAAGGAAGAGAAAAACCGTCGAGAACTTCCCTACAGAAGCCCTCTACCAGCAAACTTTTAGCCTGGGATGCCGTAATGCCCCGCGATTTGAGATAAAAGAGGAGTTCATCATCCAGATGCGCCACCGTGGCGCCATGCGACGCTTTGACATCGTCGGCAAAAATCTCGAGATTGGGTTTGGCATGGGCGATCGCATGCGGACTCAGGAGAAGATTTTTATTAAGCTGATAGGCCTGAGTTTTCTGTGCCTCCGGGCGGACATAGATCTTCCCTTCGAAACTCGATTGGCTAAGACCTGCCAGCACCCCTTTAAATAGCTGCATCGACTGGCAATGAGGGGCCTCATGATCGACCCGCACGTGGGCATGCGCCTGGGATTTCTCTTGCAGCATCCATACGCCTTGTAGATTGACGCTTGCCCCTTCTCCTTGCAACCAGGCGCGCGTATCGCCCCGCACAATGCCGCTTCCTCTGCACCACTGAAGATGGGAGAACTGGGCCGCTTTTTTAAGGGTAGCGCGCGTAGAGAAAAGGTTCCAAGCTTGGCTTTTTGCTTCGGCGATATGCTTAAAGCCTACGTTCGCTCCTTCGTCAAGGGCGATATCGAGAGCGGGAGCTTGCAGGACCGACTCTGCGTCGGCGCTGGAAAAGATAATCTCGGCAGTAGAGTGCGCCCCTGCAAATATTTGCAGGCGGGGCAAAACGGCCGCCTTTTCCTGCGTCGAGACGAAAAGCACCTGCAGAGGGCGAAGTACGGTTTTTGGCGGCAGATAGAGAAAAGCTCCTGCCGGATGGAGGGCCAGGTTAAGAAGGGCGAAAGGATCAGTTTCAGCCTCGAGTATCTTCGCAAAACGGGTGCGCAGGAAGTGGCCATAGGTGCGCATGGCCTCGTGCAACGGAAGAATTGCGATGCGCTTATCGATAGCATCCAAGCGGGAAAGAGAAAGGCTGAGACGCCCATCGACAAAAACAAGGCAGCTCGTCCTGCACTCCGGCAGAATATGGGGCTCGATTGAAGAGCCATTTAAACCCCGCTCCTCGGCAAAGAGATACGGGACCTCGCTTAGCGCCCGCACAGGAAAATAGCCAAAGGCCTCTTCTTCTTTTGCCGGAAGTCCGCGCCTTTCTAAAAGCTCCCAAGCCATCATACGGACAGGGTGCAGAGCATCAACCGGCACTGTCTGCTGCCAGAGAGAGGATGCAAACACCGATTGCTTTTTCGCTACGCTCGAAGCTGCCATCGCTCTATCCTTGTTTGGAGGCCGATAACAGCCAGTCGTATCCTTCCGCTTCCAGCTTAAGAGCCAATTCGGGCCCTCCGGAAATGGCGATCCGGCCGTCGATGAGGACGTGCACGAAATCGGGCTGGATATAGTCCAGCAGCCTTTGATAATGGGTAATAAGAAGGAGGGCATTGTCAGGGCGGCGGAGCGTGTTTACGCCTTCCGCTACGCTCTTCAATGCATCGATATCGAGGCCGGAGTCTGTCTCATCCAGGATGGCAAGTTTTGGTTCCAGAACGGCCATTTGGAGGATTTCATTGCGTTTCTTCTCGCCGCCGGAAAATCCTTCGTTGACATTGCGTTTTCCAAAATCGCTGCGTATATCGAGCAGGGCCATTTTTTGCTCGAGGAGCAGCTGGAACTCTTCTTCGGAGAGAAGAGCCTCTTTGCGCGCTTTGCGCACAGCGTTATAGGCAGCGTGTAAAAACTGGGAGTTGGCGATGCCGGGAATCTCGACCGGGTATTGGAAGCCCATGAAGAGTCCAAGGTGGGCGCGCTCTTCCGGATCTAGTTCCAGAATATCCTGGCCATCGAAAATGGCTTTGCCTGTTGCCTCATAGTCGGGATGGCCTGCCAGGACTTTTGCAAGTGTCGATTTGCCCGCGCCGTTAGGGCCCATAATGGCATGCACCTGCCCCGGGGAGATATGCAAATTCACCCCCTTGAGAAGCGTTCGCCCGTCAATGACAGCGACGAGTTCCTGAATATCTAGCATAGCCATTACCCCACTGAATTTTCTAGCTTGAGAGTTAAAAGTTTTTGAGCCTCCGCCGCGAATTCAAGAGGCAGCTCGCGGATGACCTCTTTGCAAAAGCCATTGACGATCATATGAATGGCATCTTCGCGGCTGATGCCGCGCGATTGAAGATAGAAGAGCTGCTCTTCATTCATTTTCGACGTGGAAGCTTCGTGTTCGAGCTGGGCGGAAGGATTCGCCACTTCAATATAAGGGAACGTGTTCGCCGAACATTTATTCCCAACCAGCATGGAATCGCATTGCGTATAGTTGCGCGCGTTTTCCGCACGCGGCGCAATTTTGACAAGCCCGCGATATGTGTTATGGGAAACATCGGCGGAAATACCCTTGGATATGATCGTCGAACGGGTATTGCGTCCGAGATGGATCATCTTGGTTCCTGTATCCGCCTGCATGTGGCCATTGGTAAGAGCCACCGAATAAAATTCTCCGACCGATTCATCGCCTTGCAAGATGCAGCCGGGATATTTCCACGTAATGGCTGCCCCAGCCTCGACCTGCGTCCAAGAAATCTTCGACCGGAAGCCGGCGCACCGCCCTCGCTTCGTAACGAAATTATAGATCCCTCCCTTGCCCGTCTTGGGATCGCCCGCATACCAGTTCTGGACGGTAGAGTATTTGATTTCGGCGCCTGCGTGCGCAATCAATTCTACGACCGCAGCGTGCAGTTGATTGTTGTCATAAGCCGGCGCCGTACATCCTTCGAGATAGCTCACATAAGAGCCCTCTTCGGCGATGACGAGCGTGCGCTCGAACTGCCCTGACTGCTTATCGTTGATGCGGAAATAGGTCGATAGCTCCATCGGACAGCGCACACCCTTTGGCACGTACACAAAAGATCCATCGGAAAAGACAGCAGAATTTAACGCGGCAAAATAGTTATCGCCAATCGGCACAACGCTGCCTAGATATTGTTCGAGGAGTTCCGGATAGAGCTGCGCAGCTTCCGACATCGAGCAGAGGACGACGCCGGCTTCCTTCAAGGCTTTTTGGAATGTCGTGCCTATGGAAACAGAATCAAAAACGATATCGACGGCGACATTGGCAAGCCGCTTTTGTTCATCGAGAGGGATGCCTAGCCGCTCAAATGTCTTTAAGATCTCAGGGTCGACCTCGTCCAAGCTGCTTAAGGATTGTTTCTTCTTAGGGGCGGAATAGTAGCTGATCGCCTGATAATCGATGGGTGGATGGTGAATATTTCCCCACTGCGGCTCTTTCATCTCGCACCACTTCCGGTACGCGTTCAGACGAAACTCCAGCAGAAAGGGGGGCTCTTCTTTTTTAGCAGAGATATACCGGACGACCTCCTCGTTTAATCCCTGAGGCAGGCTCTCCGTTTCGATCTCTGTAACAAAGCCGTACTTATAGCCCTCAGTAAAGGCCTCATGCGCTGTCATATCTTTAAAAAATCTCTATTAATGAGAGAATTATACCTGGGAAGAGAGATTCTCTCAAACTAAAGAGCCTGTTGCAATTGTCAAAAGAGATTTCCACTACGAAAAAATCACGCAAAGACGCGAGAGGCAGCGAAGACGCAAAGATTTTTATAATTCATTTCCAGTTTTCTCCGCGTCTTCGCGGCGTGGCGTCTTTGCATTTGGATCATCTGTGGTGGAAATTCTTAGAACAAGCTGAATCAGGTAGTTAAGAGTAAAGATTTTTCTACGATCTCCCTGGCCGCGACGAGATGTTCGGGCAAATCGATGCCGGAAACCTCTTTTTGCGTCTCGTGCACCTGGATACGCAAGCCGTTGTAGATCCAACGGAGTTGCTCAAGCTGCTCGGCATCCTCGATTGGACAGAGGGGAAGTCTCGCGATTTGCAGAAGAGCTTCGCGCGTAAAGGCATAAATGCCGACGTGTTTGTAAAAAACTTTTTCACTTTCTGCCCGCATATCGCGGTAGTAAGGAATCGGGCTTCGGGAAAAAAGGAGGGCGCGCCCAGCCGCATCGGTCACGACTTTGGGAGTATGCGGCGATAGAACCTTGGAAATATCGGTAATTTTTTTCTTGAGCGTCCATATATCGCTATCTAGCTTCCGGCATGACTGTAGGAGGTCGCCGATCATCACGCTGTCAATAAAGGGTTCATCACCCTGCCAGTTCACAAAGATATCGCCCTGGATACGCCCGCCTTGAACGAGCTCGATCAGGCGCTCCGTCCCATTCAGACAGGCGACGGCGGTCATTTCGGCATGTCCTCCGAAACCTCGCACAATGTCAGCGGTCTCCTCTGCATCGACAGCGACGATGACCTGGTCGAAAAAACCGGTCTTGCACGCAGCTTCCCATACCCACTGCAAAAGTGGGCGGCCCGCAAGATCGGCCAGGACCTTCCGCGGGAAACGGCTTGACTGCAGCCTTGCTGGAATTACACAAATAATTTTTGTCATATCCATCGATATTATCTCATTTACGGAAAAATTGGAAGCTTGCTTCCTAATCGGGCACGGGCACGAAAAGAGGTTATGCAAGAAGTTTATTACTTGTTTTGGGGCTACCGGAAAAACAACTTATTGCGTATTAGATATTTTGGACAAACTTGGGATACCTTATGCAAATTGTTCGATCCTGCGGCCATGTAATCGGCGGCGCTCTTTTAATCGCCGGTACCACGATCGGCGTCGGCATGCTCGCCCTCCCTGTGGCTACGGCCCAAGCCGGCTTTCTTCCATCTGCAGCCCTGTATCTCCTATGCTGGGTGTTCATGCTATGCACCGGGTTGCTTACCCTGGAAATTTGCATCTGGATGCCTAAAGACGCCAACTACATCACGATGTCGCGTATTCTTTTAGGGAGAGGGGGGCAATTCGTCGTCTGGGTTGTATATCTCTTCCTGTTCGTCACGGTGATGATCGCCCATGTCGCGGGCGGCGGCGATATCCTTGTGCAGATCGTAGGCGACTGGCTTCCCGGCTGGGCATCCAAAATCATCTACGTGGTCCTATTCTTACCTGTCGCGTATTTAGGCGCCCGCACCGTCGACCGCTTCAACCTTCTTTTAATGGCCGGCATCATCATTTGTTATTTCTTATTCATCTTCGTGGCAGCTCCCCATGTACAGATGAACCTGCTAGAAAGGAGCAACTGGTCGAAGGCATGGTATGCCTTGCCGATTCTCTTTACCGCCTTTACCTACCAGGTGATCATCCCCACTTTGATGAGCTATATGGACCGCAATGTCAAAAAAGTGCGTCTTGCTTTGCTCATTGGCACCTTGATTCCTCTTGTCGTTTATCTGGTATGGCAATTTTTGATTCTGGGCATTGTCCCAGCCGAAGGGCCGGGAGGGTTAACTGCAGCCGCGAAACAAGGACACAATGCGATCATGCCGCTGAAAGCGATTACACATAATCCCTATCTGTTCAGCGTCGGCAAGGCATTCGCTTTTTTTACTCTGACAGCCTCTTACATCGCCTTGTCGCTCGCCTTTATTGATTTTCTGGCGGACGGACTCAAAGTCAACAAGACACCTGCTCATAAAATATGGTTGTGCCTTCTTGTTTTCGCGCCCCCTACTTTGATCGCCCTGACCTATCCCCATATCTTCCTGACAGCTCTCAGCTATGCAGGAGGTTTTAGCTGCGCGATCTTGTTCGGCCTCTTGCCGCCTGTCATGACCTGGGTAGGCAGGCACGTATTTCACTACCATGACGATAGCCGCCAACTCTTCGGCGGCAAGTATTTCCTCAGCGTGCTGATTCTATTCGTCATCTTTGAACTTACTATTGAAATCGCCGACCAATTCACGGTTTCGCAAGCGGCGGCTGGCCTGATACAATTTTCCACTCCCTTCTTCTTCTAGAGTTACTTTATGCGCGTGATCATAGGTTTGCTTGCTCTCCTAGCTTCTCTCCCGGGTTATGCGGATAATAAATTTAAAGTAGTCGTTCTGGGATGCGGAGGAGGACCCCAAGAGAGCAATCTTTCCAGTTACCTGCTGGCTCCTAAAGAATCGAATGCCTTTATCGCCTTAGACGCAGGAACTCTATTTGACGGGATTACCCTCGCTATCGAAAAAAACAGTTTTCTAGATATCCCCGGCGATCCGAACACAAATTCTACGCAGGAAGAAGTGATTTTGCGCGATCACATCAAGGCGTACCTGATTTCCCACGCGCATCTTGATCATGTCGCCGGTTTAGTGCTGAATTCACCCTATGATCGTGCAAAACCAATCTTCGGAATTGCATCCACTATCGATTATATCCGCGATTATTTGTTCAATGGGAAGATCTGGCCCAATTTTGGCTCGGAGGGAAAGAAGCCTCGCTTCAATCTCTATCAATACGAGCGCCTAAAACCCGCGCAAAAAAAGTTGATCCCCTCTACGGAAATGAGCGTCGAAGCTTTTCTGCTCAGCCATCCCGACGGGTATCCGTCCACAGCATTTCTCCTTACATCGAGAGACGCACATATCCTCTATTGCGGAGACACGTCTCCTGATGCGTTGGAAAAGAAAAAACACCTGCAGACCCTCTGGAGAAAAATCGCACCGTTAATCCGTGACAACAAACTCTCTGCAATCTTTTTAGAGTGTTCATACCCCAATCGGCAACCCGCGGATCATCTATACGGCCACCTAGAGCCAAAATTCATGATGGAAGAATTCCACACTCTCGCCCGACTTGTAGATCCAGTCAATCCGCTGATCAGCTTAAAGAATGTAAAAGTGGTTGTCACCCACATCAAGAATTCCCCCGTCCAAGGTCCCTCTGCGGCTACGCTCATACGACAGGAATTGGAAAATCTGAACGATCTTAGCATTCCATTTATTTTCCCAGAGCAGGGCCAAAGACTGGAACTGTAATGGATCAATCTCGACGGCGCAAAGAGAAAGGTTGCTTGATCGAACGCAATGCAGACCTTAGAAGAATATTGAAGAAAATGCGCATGGAGCTGCCCGGCCTGTAGACTGCAATTTCGCTAAAGAGCCCGGCGTGATCGGAGAGGGCCTCTTTTCTTAATCGTTCGGCGTTGAAGTTCGTCTCCACTAAAGTCGTGTGAATAGCCTGCGCGGTTCCGGACATGATCATTGTGTGATCGAGATTCAAAGGAGGCGAAATTCGCTTTCCCACTAAGCGGGCGCAAAAGTCATCTCCACCCCAGGTCCTGTCCGGATCTTGATAACCGTTACCTTTTTTGAAACGTGTTTTCCAAGCTGACGAGTTCCATTCATCATCGTCTAAATTAAGATCTCCAGTGACGATAATGCCCTTGCCTTTTACCCCCTTGGCATTCTTGAGGATGAGTGCAAGCTGCTTTTCTCGGGCTCCTTTTTCTTCTTCTGTAGGATAGACACATTCTTCAGAATGTTGAAGGTGGGTAGCATGAATTCTTGCGAAGCTCTTTCCATCGCTTTGCAAATCAAAGGCAAATACCCCTTTCTCGGCAAACTTGGTTCTGCCTACTAAAGCGTCTTGAGAAAATGGAGAAAATTCCGGGTTCTGAATATTGTATTTGCTGGCGATCAATATCCCCGAAGAAACGCCAATTGCTTTAGGGCCTATGTTGAAATAGAAATGGGCATAACCATTCTTCTGCAGCCTTTCGCAAATAGTGAAGGCGGATCTTGTATCAAAAGTCTCATAGATGCAGTTCACATCCGCATCTTTTTCCACGATCTTGTCGATTATCCCATCGATTCTAAAAGCCCAAGGAAGGACACCTCCATCGCTGATCGCAAAGCCGCCCCCTACACAACAAATATTCCACGAAAGCAGAGAAAATGTGCGCCCCTTCGGCAAAGTTTTTTCCGAGCCCTTCCCTCTGACATAGATAAAGGGTTCTTTTTGCAGATAGGAAGCAACCCATCGCAAAGCAATTCCCGGTAATGTCGTCACGAGAGCCAAAAGACCGGCCCCGATGATTCCTAAGAAAAGCAAGATTTTTTTGGCTAGAATGGAACCAGAAGACCCTGCGGGATTCAGCTCCTCTACTACATGCAATCTTCGGAAAAACTCATGGCTCTTGCATATAGGATCGGTTAGATACGAGGCTGCCCGGAAAAAAGCGGATTCCACTCTGGAAGAGAAGAATTTATTTGAAAGCCAGGAACGTAAAGAGCTATTTGCCCAAACACACTCCTCAATAACCGTTTGCTCTCCGGCCAGCACTATATGACCTCGTTTAATCACTGAATGAACATTATATCATTTATGGAATCAAATTTCCCCCAAATTGCAACAATATCATTGATTAAAATTTTATTATCTGTAGCATGTGTTTTAACTGCCTAATACTGAATACTAGATGAGGAGATAAAATGATCTCTCGAAAGACAATTAAAAAATTTAGTTTATTTTGTGGCGTCGGACTAGCCCTCCTACTCGGTTTTTTCATTTTCGAAGCCGCGGAAAGCCGTCCTCTTTCCGCTCAAGTCGTGGAAGAAGAGCCGCTGTCTACGGAAGAGACGCAAGATGACGCTCCGGATATCTTAGAAAAAAGACAGGGCAGAGCTTACGTGACCATCAAGGTGAAAGACGACACTTGGAGCAGAGTCCGCGTTGAAAGAGCCTCATTAGAAGGCCGACGCATCCGCCTTCAAAAACGCCCCAATATATTTGGGCAAAGAGGAACCTTGAATGCCCGGCTTGCACCTGGCGAATATACCGTAAGATGGACGGTCACAAAACCCGCCGTGAGAGGCCACAGAATCACTCTTTCTTTTCGTAAAACATTCACGGTCAGCAAAAGATCGAACAGGGTCACCGTCGTGATCAATGGCCAAAACGCAACTGTGTATTGAGAAAGTTCTCATTTACGCGTTTGGGTTGCGGCCTAGTTTGAAGATGCGGATGGAGAGTCGCTGGTTGGGAACATCGAAGCTGACTGTTCCCAGGTCATCCATGCTAAGATTGTCTATATCATCAATCATATCGCCCGGCGCTTCCACTTTAACAGTCTTCGCTTTTGCTTGCGAAAGCGAGCGGCTTTTGGCAAGGGATGGGAATTCTACTTCTTCGAATACTTTTCTTGTAATGAATGTATCTAAGAGCTGGATATTGGATTTAAACCCAAAGAAGCGGTGATAACATTCTCCGTTCGCATTATAACAGTATTGAAAAACACCTCGGCAGCTTGTTCCTTTCCAAGTCACTTCAGCCGGGATGCCGTAAAAAATATCCGTCCCTTCAGAATTGTGCCATTCCTCTTTAAGACTATACGAAGTACCTACAAAGTTATCCAGGAAAGGGGTAAAACCGTGCCTCCAAACCGCTTCATCTTGTTTAGGCTTGGAAAGGTTCCTGTATTTTTTTCGTGAGAGGGCATACTCAGGACGAGGGCGTACTTGCCAATCGGCGACACGTTTTGCGTTATAGGCTCTTAGAAAAGGGAGTGTACGATCGGCAATAAGAGACGATAGAGAAACTCGGCGTGAGCGCATTTCGGGCACCGAGGGACTCATTATAGGCGGCGATGAAGAGCTACTACTGGAACTGCTAGAAGAGCTGCTCAGCGCCACGGAGCCGCCAGATCCCCTGCTTGATGACCCGCTTGCGCTCGATGGAACATCATCACTCATTTCCCTGGAAGGAGGAATCCCAGGACGAACGGGACTTGGAACCACCTCACCCTTTTTTTGGCATTTCCTTTCCTTGGTTTCTTTTTTGGCAGTGGGAGGCGGAGCCGGAGGCAGTGTTGGTACTGAATCTAAAGAGGCCTCAACATGCACAGAAGGGCTTGAAACTTCACGAGATGCGTCCTCCAAACTGGAAAAAACCTCAACTCGAAGGCCCGAGCTTTCTTCAAAAAGCTCCCCAGTAAAACCAAAAGGATTTGCTGCAAATTCCGTTGGCGTAGGAAGAGCTGGATAAGTCTGTGTAATTTTCAATCCCTCTGGCGTGGTCATCGCAATGCTGGGGATAATAGGACCAATATCACGACCGGGAGTGCTTTTGGCTTGAAGGGTTTGATGTTCGTCGTAGAGCTTTTTATAAAGAGTATGAAAATCTTCTTTCCCCGCCTGAACTTCTCGAGCGTTGCCGTACAAACTCATCATCACGTCGCAGATCGGCTTTTTTTGCTTACACGGATCTTTCTTAGATGCCATTCCAAATATCACTAAAAGCCTAGGGCATGAGTTATATAAAAATGCGGTGTTGTAAGAAGATAAAGACTGATTAAATGGTTTTGTTTTTTCTGCCAGGCGCTTCAGTTTCATCAGCAATATTTTGTCCGCGCAAATAATTTCCACATTCTGTGTGAGCTCCTGGATCCATTGGCGTATATGTGGGCGAGAGTCCGTAGGAAGTCCTGCTAAAAACCTACGCAATTGCTGTAAATCCTCGTAGCCTATTTTTGTCAAATCGTAGCCAACTCCACCCGGTCCTCTGGTTAGAGGTATCCTTGCCATAATAGCTAGGCCCTGCTCCGATTCCATAAATTGGAGTTGATCTTCTTCCGTCAAAAAACTTGATACTGAAGCGTAGTTCAACCTCTGCCCTTCGCCTACTTGGATAACTCTCCATCCCGTTATAGCCCTTGATGTTGCCATTCGTGCGGCTCGGCATAACTGGGATGAGCTTTCAAGAGTTTCCACTAGATTCGCAAAATACTCTTTCGCACGGGTAAGCAATAAAAGCTTCTCAGGAAGTTCTTGAATACGCGCCCGCTCTAAACGCTGATTTGTTTCTTTAATAGCGCCCATCAGTGAAGACGAGTGCGTAGAAGAAAATGCCGGCATCTTGATCAAATAGCCGATGAGGGCTTTTGCTTTGTCAAGCTTGTCTGGGTCCTGTGAAGCCGCAAAAAGCGCGAATACTTTCGATACAAGCTGCTCTGCAGTAGCCTTTGTAGGTTTAGCTACAGCGTTGAAATGTTCCGTTAGATACCATTTTTTCTTTGCTGACAAAGCTTGAGATGTCCAAGCCATTTCCGCATCTCTTAAAGCTTGAGCCAGGGTAAACGTGGATGCAGATGCCATAATCACACAATTATTATGTTTTTCCACAAATATTACACTATATTACGAATTAAATAAACTGAAACTAGATATTGCAAATATAATTACACTTCCATAAAAACTTTGATAACAGACTTGTTCGAAACTAAAACTAGGATTACTTCTCAAATTTGGACAGAAACTCACCGCGATGCCATAAGCCAAAACTAGACCATAAAGCTTTGATCTTAAGCGTATTAGGGTTCATGCGGATTGAAATCCCTTATTTGTGATAAAAATCAAGGATTGCAATCCCATGTTTTTTGTGGTATATTAGGATTATATTCCATAAGGAGACGTTTTGTGCTGGAAAAGCTCACCGAAATCAGTCATCAATTCCTGAAGGCAAAGAACTCCTCCTATGAGAGATATTTTATTCGAAGGGCGAAACTCACCCATCGCATGTCCATTATCGTAGGGCAAAGAGGTATTGGGAAGACGACGACTCTCATTCAACTTCTATTAAAAAAAGTGCAGGGTGATCGTTTTGACCCAAGAATCCTCTATATCCAGGCCGATCATTTCGCGCTCGGCTCAACCACGCTTTACGAGATTGCCGAGCAGTTCCTCATGCAAGGCGGCAAGTGGCTGGCTATTGATGAGATCCACAAATATCCCAACTGGTCGAAGGAATTAAAAAGCATTTACGACACTTTTACAGATCTCGAACTTTTCATTTCCGGTAGCTCGGCCTTAGAGATCTATAAAGGAAGCCATGATCTTGTGCGACGGTCCGTCCGCTATCTTATGCAAGGGTTGTCCTTTCGCGAATATTTGGAATTGCTCCACAATATAGATCTTCCCACATGTACACTTGAAGAACTGTGTGAGCACCATTTACGGCTTGCTGATACTATTCTGCAAAAACTCGAGTCCGTGCAGCAAAAAATACTCCCGCAATTTCATCAATATCTTAAGACAGGGTACTATCCCTATTTTTTCGAAATTGGAGATCCTGATGCCTACAAAATCACTTTAGAGCAAAATTTCCATATGACGATCGAGGCAGATTTGGCCGCTATTTATCCGCATCTCAATGGAAATAGTACAAAAAAGATTAAACAGCTTTTGACTTTCATTGCGGGTTCTGTGCCATTTATTCCTAATTGGAGTAAAATTGCCACAATTCTCGATGTCGGCGATATTAGAACTTTAAAGGCTTATTTTGCGCATCTCGAAGATGCAGGTCTTGTCAGAAGCATTTCTAAAGCATCTCACAAGCTTTCCAAGATCGAATCTGCCGATAAGGTGTATCTCGATAATACAAATCCGCTTTTTGCTATTTCTCCGGAGAGCCCGGAAAAAGGAACAATTCGTGAAACATTTTTTCTAAACATGCTTGCACAAAACCACCAAGTCACACTGCCTCTAAATGGGGATTTTTTGATCGATGATGGTTATCTCTTTGAAGTCGGCGGAAAGAAAAAAAACTTCGAACAAATGAAAGCCCATGAGAAGGCATTTCTTGCCTGCGACGATATAGAGCTCGGTATAGGAAATAAAATTCCTCTATGGCTATTTGGATTTCTTTATTGAGCAGTTACAAAGTCGAGGCTACTTCACGCAATCGAGGCGGTTTTGCAGGCGGCGCGTCCCCTGCCAGCCAAAGAAGAGGGTAAACATCCATATTACCGGCAGGCAAATCCAGAACGAGAGAAAGCCCTCCTGGCCAAGCGCTGCTGCCCGCATCCCTTCCATGATGTACACGAGAGGGTTGATCAGGTCGGCAAATGCAAATGCGGGTGAAACCGCGTAAACAGCATGCCAAGAGTAGAAATAGGCGCCAAACATGAGGATAGGGTTAATCACCCGGACCCAAAGATAGCCGACGCCGCCCATATTTTTTAGCAAACTCGTCAGCCACAAACTGAAGAATCCGTAAAATAGATTGCTGCTGATATACATTATTACCAAGCGAACAAAGGAGATTTGGCTGAGATCAAACGCATTGAAAAGGATGAGCTTTCCCAATGGGAAAAGGAAAATCGTAATTAGAATTGAATTGATACTCCACCAGATGCCAATGTAAAAAAAGACGAGCCAAGAAGGAATGGGAAGAGTCAACGTATACGAAATTGTCTTCTCTCCTTCAATATCCGAGATCAAATCACTGACTTTACTGACGATATCGAAGAAACCGAAACTCGCAATCGCGCTGATCAACATAAAAGGGCCGTACGACCCACCTAATCCGTATTGCGACATCAAGTAGCCGAATACGATCAGGTTGGTTAAAAGAAGCGAGGCTGTATCAATTAATTTGCCCCAAAATTCTCGCTTGTAGCGGAGAAGGTCGCGGCGGAGCAGTTCCTTGAGAACGGATAGCTTATTCACTCTTCTCTTCCCCCTGCATCAGTTGAAGGAAGACGTCCTCGAGATTTCCTTTTTGATACGTCTGCTTGAGATTGCTTGGGGTATCGATCAAGCGGATACGCCCTTTATCAATGATGCAAACTCTATCGGACAGGGCTTCGGCCTCATCCAGATAGTGAGTGGTGAGCAATACGGTCACTCCTTGCGCCTTGAGTTCGGAGATGACCTTCCAAAGTTGATGGCGGATATGAGGATCGAGGCCCACTGTAGGCTCGTCGAGGATAACGAGTTCTGGCCGGTGCATGAGGCTGCGCGCAATCAAAAAGCGTTGCTTATATCCCCCTGAGAGAAAGTCGACGAAGGATTTGGCATATGCGGCTAATTCAAATTGCTTTACTAACCTGTCTTTTTGCGCAGTCGCCTCGGATAAAGGCATCCCGTAGCAACGCGCAGCAAAAATTAAGTTTTCCTCTAAGGTGAACGTGCGGTCTAGATTCGGTTTCTGCGGACAAAAACCGATAATCCTCCGATAAGAGAGAATATCCTCGTAAATAGAGCGGCCGTTCCAAAGAATCTCGCCGGATGTGGGAGGATGCAGGGAGGCGATAATCGAAGAAAGCGTGGTCTTTCCTGCTCCGTTCACACCTAAAAGCCCGACGATTTCCCCCTTGTAGAGGTCAAGAGAAACCCCCTGTAAGGCCTCGGCGATAGGCTTGCCTTTTCGAAAATAGATCTTCCGTAGGTCTTTTATTTGAAGAAGCATAGACGAGATTATAGAAAATAGCTTCTTAAACGCAAAACTAATATCAACGCAAAGACGCCACGCCGCGAAGACGCGGAGAGAACTGAAAATGTATTAATCTTTGCGTCATCGCGGCTTGTGCGTCTTTGCGTGATGTTTTCGAAAGAGTCTATTATATAATCTCTTGAATTAGTCATTTTGCATTTTGCAATTTGCGTTTTGCGTTTTTATGGCGCTTGAACATGTGAAGTAGCGCCATAACGATCGCGGAGTTCGCGCCATTTTTTCATGATCTGCACAGCGAGAGGCGCCGCTTCTCTACCAGCGGCGGCAAAGCGCAGATACACGACCACGACAAGGTCGGGATGCTCCCAGTCAACGCCTCTGCCTTCCGGTCTTTGGGGATAGCTCGCCACAGCAAACCAGGTATGCTTGTTCATCGCGGCCTTCGTAGCAAGGTCTATTGTCTGCTTGTAGAGAATTTCCGCCGTTCCCGTCTTTCCTGCAAGCTGGTTGCTGTAGAGGACGTAATCTTGATAGATAGATGAAGAAAAACAGTAAGGACGGACAGCGGCAAGGCGTGCAGAGCCGAGCGGGCCCGTCACAACTCTGCGCATGCCTTCCATGACCATTTCTCGAACTTCTCTTGGAAGAAAAATGGAATGACGCACCTGCACAGGCGCATAGGAGAAGGCAAGTTGGGGCGCCTCAGCTTCTAAAGCTGTGAACAGAGGAAAATGCACGCCGACGGATTCAAACACATCGCGATAGGAGAAATCCGAGCGATAAAAAAGCTCCCCATCTTCGAGCACCCTCTGCTTGCCGGCTTTAACCTGGACAATCGAAGGGCGGAGCAATTGGCCTTGTCCGGCAAGTGTTGCCATCATCATCGCGGTCTGTAAAGGCGTGACAAGCAAGGTGTGCTGACCGATCGCAAACGAGTACAAAGCGGACTTATCGGTGCTGATATCATCTGGAAGGTTGCCTGGAGTTTCACCTGGGAGTTCGATACCGGACCTCTCGCCATAGCCAAACTGGCGCACGGTATGCAGCAACTGTTCGGGAGAATCGATTTCTTCAGCAGCCAAGATGGAAAAATAAATGTTGCTCGATTGTTCGAGAGCCCCTAGCAGGTCTACTTGGCCGATACCTGCGTGGCTGCTTCTGGGAAGCCTCCCCCCTTTGTACAGACGAGTAATAGGCTTGCCATCGCTCGTCTTTCCAAAAACTGTATCATGATCTCTTTTCTTTCGCTGTTGTGGGGAATAGTCGGTAAGGACAAGAGGATTTAAGTTGCGCAGATTCTGATGCATTGCGGCGCACTTCTGGTATTTCTCGACGAGCGCCTGATAAGCGATGATCACTTTAAAAACTGAACCCACAGGCGTTGTTTGGCGAAATGCCTGCGATCTGCCGTAGCTATACCCTGCAATTGGATAAAACGCCCCTGCGAGATGACGCTGGAGCTGCAACCCCTTTTCATTGCGAAGGCGGGGATAACGCCCCCAAAGTGGCTGGTCCAATTGTGAGAACGAGCGGAAAGAACGAAGGAGGAAATGCGCTTCTCGAGCAGCAAGAGGTCGTATAGTACCCTCAAGCGAAGCGAGATCGGCACTCTTGGATAGGGCTTTTTCCCATATGGGCTTGATCTCCGCCGAATAGACGTCAGCATGATCGAAGCGGTCCTGTTCAGTAAAAGGACAACCTTTGAGGAGCGCCTCCATGATGGGAAGGCGATGCAGGTCCCAAAATTCTGTAAACCCTCTTTTCTTTAGCTGTTCTAGATATTCCGTATAGGGTTTTGCATAGCGGCCTTGCTCCCGTTCCTCCCTTCTTTTTATTTTTAGGAAAGCTTTGAAGTGCTTATCGCGCCATTTCGTGAAATCATGAACCGCAAATAGTTGCTCGGCTTTTTTAAACACCTCCTCCTGCAGGCAAAGAAACGCTTGTCTTTGCAGAAAGAACTGAGAAAGCGTCATCGATCCAACTGCCTCGAGCAGCGCAGGGGTCATTGTCTCTTGCGGCACAGCCAGACGGCATAAGTCGACGATGAGCAACTTATCGCCTGTTTCATCAGCACTTGCTAGGGCCTCTTCAACAAGTCGCCTTGGGCTTTGCAAAGCAGGATGCTGCAAACGCAAATAAGGCTCCGAAGCCTCCTTTTCGAGCGTGGAATCGCTTAGCATGCGAACGGCAGCGCCGGCATCTTGCAGCCCTGAGTAACGGACTAAGATCATAAGAGCCCGCTGCAGATTGACTGCGCAGCGTACCGTAAACCTCTTGCTGAGACAATCACGCATGGGCCCCGATGGTAAAACCCCCTCAAGGTAGTTTTCCCAAGTTAACGGTACCGATTCGGTAAGAAAACGATTTTTCCCGAACATCTCCCTTTCAAGAGGGACCCTGCCATCCCAGATTTCTCCGATGTGCGACTCATTTTCGAGCCACTTGCGGACAGCGTGCTTTTGCGTATCTTCTTTTGAAGAACGCCTCATGGCGATAAAATCATTCGGATCAAAACGCGGATGTGAAGCAAGCGCTAAAACTTCGCCGGTATTGGGATCGACAGCTACTATCGCCCCTCCCTTGATCCACGGTTCTTCGAGCCTCTTGTCCGTTTTTATACGGGCGGCCTCCGATTCTGCGAGCAGTTGTTCGGCGAATTCCTGCAGTTCTGCAGAGATTGTCAAAAGGAGGCGCTGGCCTGGCAGAGGAGGACGGCTCCCCGGCAGCTCCCGCAGGAAATTTCCTTTTACATCGACCTCGTATACTTTCCGTCCGCTATAGCCGCGCAACTCTTCATCGAAAGAGGCTTCTACCCCGGTCCTCCCGACAAAATCATGGATCGTATAGGCCCTCTCCTGCAACTCCAGGAGGCGCTGGCGCACGGCGAAGGGTGTAGCAAATCCTTTAGGCAAAAATGGATTTTCGCCGGCTTCGCGCTTAGCAATATATCCTTCCAGCTCAGCGAGTTCTTCCGTGAACTTTTCATATTCGGGCCCGCTAATCGCGCCCATAGAGCCGAGAACATCGCAAGCGATCTTGCCCCGTGGATAGAACCTACGGGACGCGCGTTGCACCATCAAGCCCGGACAGTCTTTTTCCATCGCGCGCAATCGATAGTATTGCGCTTCGGAAATATCTTCTTTAATGACGAATGGGGCATGGGGCACAAGCGCCGCTTTCGCATGAACGATATCTTCTATGAATAGAGGATCGAGATGCAGAATGTCCCCAACCCGCAAAGAGAGCTCTTTGATGTGCCGGAGACGAGCCTGCACCCGCACTTTTTTCCCTGTAGAATCCTTTTCCCAGCGGATAGACGGAATTTGCCGCAGATGGCTGTAGCAGACCGCAGCCTGATACTGCACTTTATTGAGAGCCAGCGGCAAATTAAAGCGATCACGGATCGAAGCGCGTCCCATGTGTTCGATCGCCGTTCTTCGCTGCGGCTTATGGGCTTCTTCAACATGTTTTTCATGCTGGACGACAGCGAGGTACCAGACGCGAATCAGGATCCCGAGCATACAAATCAGGATCACGTTGAAAACGCGCCCTACTTTACGCAAAATAAATTCGTCTGCATTCACATGAAAACTTGAGCTGCGATGTGTATTACCCTTACACATCCTAGATCAAGAATTGGAATTTTAGCAAAGAATGCACCGTCAATCAACTTATGGGCAGATCTTTCGGCCACAGATGAGTATCAAATAAAATTAATAACTTGATAATATTTAGTAAAGATTGAGTTAAAATCTCTTAACCTATTTAATGTAGCGGCATGCTGAAATCTAACTTTGGTCAGATTATGAAAATAGATCCTTATAATTTCCTTTTTCACCCCTTGCACGAAGAACATCAGGATGAAGTCAAAGGCATTTCCATCGTCACAAATGTCCTTTTAACCGTGTTCTCCAGCGGCTTGTATCTCCTTGTTGTTGGGGCCGTCCACGCCTACGAATGGATGTCAGGAAACGAAGCAAGCCCTGCAGACGGCAAGGCAAAAGAAGTATTTGATAAGCATTTCCCCTTGGCATCCCGCACCAAAACTTCCTATCCGGATTTTGTCGGGATACCTGCCTTGAAGCAGAAACATCGCGAGTATCTAAAACAGCTCACCGGCCTAGCCCATGAAGCGGAAAAAAAACCCATTCTTTGGAGACATTTCCAGAGACGCACTTCTGATCCGATTAGCCAATTCGATGCCGTGATGCTACCCACCTCGGAGCCAAGCGATAAACACGGAGACCAGTACCGATTGTCGAAGGGCGATCTCGACATCCTCAAAAGCGACCCCCAGTTCATGAAAAGCTACCGAAAAGGCATCGTTGTCATAGGAAAGGGCTTATGTGCGGTGGACCTTGAAAAAGTCCATGACCTCACGAGCGATCAACAAAGGTACACAGGCAATAGCACACGTCTTAAGCTTATGCTCCAATCGCTCACAGAATTTGGCGTCAAAGATCTCCATGAGAATCTTGTCGCCTTTATTAGAAGTTATGAAATCGAAGAGTCCTTGGATCAGCAGACAAGGGACTACATGCGGCCTATTCAATAGATCATTTCCCTTACCAATTATTATTAAGGGGCGGCCATATGGCGCCCCTTTTTCTTTCTAAAAATTTCCTTGTCAAAAGCGCAAAAAAATTACAAAGCAGCTGCGTGCAACAACCGCCCCCTTCATTTCCTGTTTGATAAAAATGGAAGATGCGTTACATTTCTCCCTGAGAATATTTCTAGGCGCCTGTAGTTCAATGGTAGAACCGTAGCCTTCCAAGCTACTTGTGTCAGTTCGATTCTGATCAGGCGCTTTTAACCAGAATTTTAAACCAAGACTGAAATCTTTCTCTAAGGGAAAGATGCCATCGTCGATTAACATAAAGGGACAAGGCTTGGCTACTACACAGCAAGAAACACCAATAAACGTTACCATCAAGGAACTCCTTGAAAGCGGCGCCCACTTCGGGCACCAGAAGCATCGTTGGAACCCAAAAATGAAGCGCTTTATTTTTGAAGAGCGCAATGGGATCTACATCATTGACCTCGCGAAGACGATGCAGCAGATCCGCATCGCCGTGCAGGCGGTACGCGAAACCGTAAGCAAACGAAAATCCATCCTTTTCGTCGGTACAAAAAAGCAGGCGAAAAGCGTCGTGCGCGAATGCGCCGAAGAAAGCGGCGAATTCTATGTAGCCGAACGCTGGTTGGGCGGTACGCTGACCAATTTGACGACCATTCGCCAATCGGTAAAAACGCTGGAGCGCATTGAGAAGAATATTGCAGCGGGCGGCGAAGGCTTCACGAAAAAAGAGATGGTCCTTTTTGCAAAAGAACAAATCAAGCTCAACCGCAACTTAGGCGGCATACGCGGAATGCGGCGCCCCCCGGGCCTCGTCATTGTCGTCGACCCCAGCCTGGAGCGCATCGCCGTAGCCGAAGCTAAAAAGCTGGGAATTCCTGTGATGGCGTTAGTCGATACCAACTGCGATCCAGATCCTATCGATTTCGTAATCGCTTGCAACGATGACGCTCTTAAAAGCATCAAGCTCATTCTATCTGCCATCTCTCAAGCAATCATCGATAAGAAAAACGACATGATGATCCCCATGATGAAAGGCGAAGCTAAAGAAGGGGAAGAAGGGTCCAAAGATAGCGAAGAAATAGTGGAAGAATCCGAAGAGGAACTGACATGAGCAAACCAATTACAGCCGAAATGATCAAGGAACTGCGCGAGCGTACTAACGTTGCCATGGGCAAGTGTAAAGAAGCGCTTGAACATTCCGGCGGCGATATGGAAAAGGCTATCGACCACCTGCGCAAGATTGGCGTGGCTTCTGCTGTTAAAAAAGAAGGGCGTGAAACGAATGAAGGCGCAATCGGTTATTCAGAAAGCGCTGATGCCATTGCCCTAATTGAAGCCAATGCAGAAACGGATTTTGTCACGCAAAACGAAAAATTTCGCCATTTTCTTCGCGATATTTGCGTTGAGGCGGCAGAAACCAGGCCTGCCTCTTTGGAAGCCTTCCTTCAGCAACCCATGCGCAAAGACAAATCGCTAACGGTTGACCAGTACCGTGCTCTAACGATGCAAGCCCTTGGCGAGAATATCAAAGTCCGACGGTTGCAGATACTACCAAAATCCCCTGATACATCGATCGGGATTTATTCCCACATGGGGGGTAAAATTGTATGCGTCGTCGAATTAACAGGCGTTGATCGCCAGGAAGCCCTTGCCCGCGATATCGCCATGCATTCAGCGGCAGAAGCCCCAGAATATCTACGACCGGAAGAAGTCCCCGCTGAAGTCAAAGAGCGCGAAATGGATGTAGCCCGTGCGCAGATTCAGGGTAAGCCTGCGAACATTGCAGATAAAATTCTCGAAGGAAAGCTCAAAGCGTATTACGATCAGGTATGTCTGCTGCATCAAAAGTATGTGAAGGACAATGCTATTAGTATTGCACAACTTTTGGAGCAAGAAGGCAAACGCCTTGGTAAAAAGCTGGATATCCGCAAGTTTCTGCGTTGGAAAGTAGGTAGCTAAGCTAAGAATATTACTAAGCAAGGCTGATGGCTGTGAAAAACCACTCAAAATACCGGCGAATTTTGCTCAAACTTTCTGGCGAGGCCTTGATGGGCTCCGAGAAGTTTGGACTCGATCACCGTGCTTGCCGAGATATTGCCACAGCGATTCAAGAAGCTGTGTCATTAGGCGTGCAACTCGGAGTCGTCGTCGGCGGAGGCAACATCTTTCGCGGCTCTCAAGCGCAGGCTTTTGGCTTTAGCCGCACCCCTGCTGATCAAATGGGCATGTTAGCGACCATGATCAATGGCATGGCCCTAGCCCAAGTCTTATCTGCAGTGGGCGTCAAGGCTCACGTCATGAGCGCGGTATCTTGCCCTTCCTTTATGGATAGCTTTCATCTGGAAGAAGCGCTTCGTCTTCTGGAAGATAACGGTGTACCTATTTTTGTCGGAGGGACCGGCAATCCTTATTTCACAACAGATACTGCCGCAGCCCTGCGCGCCAGCGAAGTTCGTGCCGACATCCTCTTCAAAGCGACAAAAGTCGATGGGGTCTTTGATAAAGACCCCCTCAAATATTCTGATGCAAAACAACACAAACATCTGAAGTTTAAAGACGCGCTCGCCGCCCAGCTTAATATCATGGATGCTACCGCGTTGGCCTTGTGCCGAGAAACCAAAATGCCCATATGCGTGTTCAATATTTTTGAAAAAGGTGCATTGTTAAAAGCGGTAAAAGGCGAAGATATAGGTTCCCTCATCACAGAAGAGTAATCAATTTATGGACGTCGCAGATCAGAACAAGCAAAAAATGCAAGGCACGGTGGACCACTTCAAGCAAGAGCTCAAGCAGTTGCGCTCTAATCGTGCGAATCCAGGAGTTCTAGATGGTGTTTTTGTCGAAGTCTATGGCTCGCCCTGCCGACTTCGCGAACTTGCGAATATAACGACGCCGGAACCGCGGCAGTTGCTGATCACACCCTTCGATCCCCACAATGTCAATGCCATTTCCAAAGGTATCGAAAAGGCCAACCTCAATCTTCAGCCGATGGTGGACGGTCATGTCGTACGCATTAATATTCCTCCGATGGACGAAGCGATGCGTAAGGAGATCGTAAAACAGGGCAAGAAAAAAGCAGAAGATGCAAAAATCGTTATTCGTGAAATTCGCCGCAAAAACAATGATCTCGTCCGCAAGAAAAAAGCCGATGGCGATATCCCGGAAGACGTCATGAAAAAAACAGAGAAGACAATCCAGGAACAGACCGATAAGTTCTGTAAGGAAATCGACGATCTCTTTGCTGCAAAAGAAAAGGAGATCTTGACCGTCTAATGCATACCAAAATGAAATCAAAAATTGGATTTTGGGTGCGTTGGCTTCGCGACATATTTTCCGTTTTCACTCGTGCCTTGTGCTTGCACAATGTCGCTCGCTCCAAGACGAAAAATTTGTGCGGCCTCCTTGCCAAATTCCCAATTTTTGCATTCACTTCGGTATATTTCCGCTACCGACTTAATCGTCGGTTACCGTATGGAAATAGAGAAATGAAGCATATTCGAAGGGGCAGACTTTTCGCTTGCGAAAAATGCACACAAGAACATAGAATATTCACTTCAGTTTAGCTTAAATCTGGCCCCATCGTCTAGCCCGGTCTAGGACACCAGATTTTCATTCTGATAACAGGGGTTCGAATCCCCTTGGGGTCATTGATTCGGGGTGTGGCAGATTTTCTCCACACCTTTTTTATGAGACTTTAGCTCAGTCGGTAGAGCATCTCACTTTTAATGAGAGGGTCGATGGTTCGAGTCCATCAAGTCTCATCTTTTTCCAAAAGAAGCCTGGCTTTAAGCCAGGCTTTTTTTTTGGAGAAAGATGAGACTTGAAGAAGCCACCTGCGTGGCTTCTGTATGGACTCGAAGTGAAGCGACCTTTTCGGTCGCGAACCGGCTTTCGGGACAGGACAGCGTGCTGCCCGCCAGAAAGGAGTCCATCAAGTCTCATCTTTTTCCAAAAGAAGCCTGGCTTTAAGCCAGGCTTTTTTTTTTGGAGAAAGATGAGACTTGATGAAGCCATCTGCGTTGGTTTTCCTATTATTTGACAGTAAAGATGTAGACCCCGTCCCAGGTGTCTGGAGGCGGATTTTGCAAGAAGTGGGCGCAACGAGCGTGGATGGTATGGCTTGGCCCATCGTTAAGCTGATCCTTGAGCAGATCCATTGCCTCTGCGAAGTGGCGATTGCGATACGCCTGAAGGGCCTGTTCGTACTTAGAGATGATTGTATTCATTTCAGATTTTTCACCTTTCTTGCCAATCAGTTCATACACATTGATCGCTTCAGTCTTCCCTTTGACTGCAGCGAAGTCTAAGAGGCGGAAAACGAATTCTCCCTGGGCTTCGTTATAGATGCTTTCGCTAACGAGGACAGTGGTGCCATACTGCTTATTGAGGCTTTCTAAACGCGAAGCGATGTTGACGCCGTTGCCGAGAGCAGTGAAGTTGAGCCGGTCTGGCGCACCGAAATGCCCCACCATCACTCGATCTTTGTGCAGCCCGAAGCGCGTTTCGAAACGGGGCAAACTCTGCCACCCCGGGGATGCGAATAATTCTTGGAGCGCTACATTGCAATCGAGTACAGCCTGGCAAGCGACCTGAGCATGGTTCGGCAGCGGGGTCAGAGCGTTCCACATAGCCATGATCCCATCGCCGATGTATTTGTCTATGATGCCTTGCCTGTTGTTCTGGATGACTCGCGTCATGACCTTGAGGTAACTCCCGAGCGCAATAGCCAATTCATTCACGGGAAGTTTCTCTGCAAGGGAGGTGAAGTTCTGGATATCAGTAAAGAGTATAGATACTTCTTTGATTTCTCCTCCGAGAGTGGGCTCTTTCTGTGACTGATAAAGTTGTTTTACCAGTTCTATGGGGACATACCTGCTCATGGCACGCATCGCGGTCTTGGCGAGTTCAAGACTAAAGAGGATTTCATAGACATCATGGAAAAAAGAACTGGGCTGAGATGGCTTGAAATCGAAATTGTGCATCTTGAACGTTTCGTCGATGATCTTTTTTTGTTCCCTTTTGAGGGAGCGTTGCACAAAGAATCCGCCGGTGCATAGGCAGCAGATGATGATGCCTGTGAAGACTAAAAGGCGGTTTCGCATGGCTTGGAGTGGGCCAACGTAATAGGACTGTGGAACGACGATCCCCAGGATCCAGTCTTGAGAGCCCTCGATCCATCTATACGTGACAAGATAGGTTTCATCCTGAAAGTCGAATTGGGTGGACTGCGAAGGAGCTGCTTCAGTGACTAAATTGAGGACAGGGTCTTTTAAACTTAGCTGCACCTGTTGAGGGGCATTTGCCGAAGAGAAGCGGAGATCGCCATTAATAGGTCTGAGAGTGTCTTCAATATTTAGCCGCGTAACGAGCTCTCCCGAACTATCCGTGATGAAAACAAGATGAGGATCGTGCTGATCGTTAGGGATGAGTTTGAACTGACTTATCGTGTCGATTTGTTTGTCAAAAAGACTAACGCGTAATACGCCTAGAAAATTGCCTTTGGAGTCTGTCACAGTTCGTTGTACACTCACCTCCACCCTTTGCTGACCTTTAGGGAGATCCTTGTCGATCTGCGACCAGTGGAGGTCGCTCCATAGGCTTTCATTGGTATACTGCTCTTTTGCCGGAGTAATGAATGTAAGGCTTGTGGTTGGATCTTCGACTGATTGCGTTTGCATTTGGTCGAAGGGCGTGTCGAATAGGTCGTTTTGCGCCGAACGTGCTCGCTTTTGTGAGACCCATTGTCCATTCTTTTGATAGACAAAGAGTGTGTCTATGGGGGCAGACTCTTGACTCGATGCTCTAAACAGACTCATTTCCCCTCGTCCTGTGGGAGCGAGCAAGATATTGCCATCCGCATCATAGCCGATTTTTTCTCCATAGATAAGGGCGATTTCGGAAAGGTTATTGTTCTTGAGAATTGCGGCAAAAAGAAAGGTTTCGAGGGCGATAGGGTCTTTGGGATCGAAGACGTCATGGTTGATCTCAGCCTGGAAATTATCCTCGACTTGCTGTACCTGGTTGAGGAAGGCAGTGACTTTTTCTGCAAATTCACGGCTTGCGTCAGCACGTAAGTTGTTCGAAGCTTGGATAACAGAATCATGCAAGGTAAGGAGAAGCTGATAAAAGAGAAGACCCAGTAGCGCAATAAGCCCGATGAGGCTGATGCTAAAAAGCTGGGCGAGCGTTATCCGGATTTTTTTAGAACCTAGCATTCTCTATATGTATATCTTTGAGAAATTTTTGTTAAAAAGAAAAATACTTAATTCTGCTGATCGCGAGTCGGGTGCGCGTTCTTTGATAAAAGGCTTTTAGTGATCGGGGAGCATTTAGCTCTCTGCTTGGTCAATCCTCTCTCAATAATCACTTCTCGTATGAAGCCGATATTTTTCGAAGATTAGTAGTGGTTTCCAAAATCCAATCTGATAGGGTATCTAAAACTACAGGTGCAATAGTTTCTTCAATTTTTCCATACTCTAAAATAGATCCAGTTTCACAAGTTTGAAAGAAGTGATTCAGTTTTGGAAATTCAATAATCCTATAATTTTGGTTCCCAGCCTCTTCAAGAATTTTGGCGATGACAGGAAGATTTTGTTTTGGAGAAACTTGTGAATCGAGTTCGCCATTGATCACCAAAACAGGAATCTTAAGATGCTTTAATAAGATTGTTGGATCGTAAGTCAAATAATATCGGAACCATCTTGAGTTGCAACGCTTCATTTGGGCTTCCATGGCGTCAGCACTTGTTTGTTTCTCCTCTTTGGGTAGATTAGCCAACTGTTTTGCGACGATTTCTCGTAGCAGTTTCTCAGCTTTTTCAAGATCAGATTCATTTTTGATTATAGACAACACTTGCTGCTGAAAATGAAGTTGATGACTTATCTGTTCTTCTGTAACTCCCATAGCACGAGAAATTAGAGCTTCTTGTGCATAAACAATTGCTTCACCAGTTACGCCGGCTCCAGCCATTAACACGATAAAAGCTACATCATTCGATTTAACCGCTATCATTGGGGCAATCAGCACCCCTTCACTATGACCAATCAAACCTATCCGTTCTGCATCAACTTCCTTCCGAGTTTTCAAATATTCGACACCAGCCAATGCGTCAGCAGCAAAATCTTCAGTAGTCGCAACGTCGTAATTTCCCGTGGATTGCCCAATCCCACGCTTATCTACGCGTAATACTGCAAAACCTTGTTTTGTAAGATGGTCAGCTAAGACCAAAAAAGGCTTGTGTCCAAATACGGTTTCATTACGATCAATTGGGCCAGAGCCAGCGATGAGTAAAACAGCAGGAGATGGTTTTTCTGACCTAGGAAGGGTTAAAGTACCAGCCAAGGTCACGTTTGCAGTTAAGTTAGAGAATTTAACTTCTTCTGCATCGTAAGAAATGGCGCTTTTTGGCTCCTGAGGTCGTAAAGGCGCAGAAACCTCTTTAAGTAATTCATCTGCAGCAGCTATCAGACTGAATACAGTAAACAATTGCTTAATCATCCGAATCCTCATTTTATTTTCTAGGATCTCCAGAAAGCCAGAAGATGTGATGGCAGGTTATCGCAGATTGAACATAATTTTCTCAATCGAGAAGGTGCAATTTTGGTGCAACAGGGAGCTCATTGCACCCGCAAAGATCCGCAAAATTTGGTTGCATCCATCAAGCAACTCTCATATTTTAGATCACCTTAATCCTGAAGGAGTTGAGTATGGACAAGCATGTCAATTTTCAAACTGCACAACCCTCCATTCTTCCTGAAAGCTACACTAGCCTTCTCGAAGACATCAAGATTCGTATACGTCAGGCCCAGATTAGGGCAGCTCTATCTGTAAATCAGGAACTCATCAGACTGCATTGGTGGCTCGGCAGCGAGATTGTACGCCGCCAAGAACACGAGAAATGGGGGAGCCAGGTCATCGAACGTTTATGCAAAGATCTCCGATCCAGCTTCCCCAATCTTAAGGGATTTTCTAGATCTAACGTATTTAGAATGAAGGCTTTCTATCAAACATATGAAAAAGTCGCGCAAGCTGCGCGACAATTAGATCTTCCTCCCGATTATTGCCTCAACATACCTTGGTGGCACAATGTCATTCTCATTGAGAAAGTAAAAAATTTAACGGAGCGAGAATGGTACGCTCGCAAAACGATCGAGCATGGCTGGAGCCGCACGGTCCTAGAGATGTGGATAGAATCTGAGCTGTACCAAAAGCATGGCAAGGCCCTTAACAATTTCCAAAGGGCGCTGCCTTCTCCCCAATCTGACCTCGCTGAACAAACACTTAAAGATCCTTATTGCTTTGACTTCCTTACTCTAATTGATAATGCCCAAGAAAAAGAGATCGAGGAAGGATTAATAACCCACCTACAGAAATTTCTTCTAGAACTCGGAAATGGCTTCGCCTATATCGGCAGGCAAGTCCCTATCCGCGTCGCGAATGAAGACTATCGCCTCGACCTTCTCTTCTATCACATCAGACTTCGTTGTTACTTTCTCATCGAACTTAAAGCGGTCAAGTTCAAACCCGAATTCGCCGGTCAAATGAACTTCTATCTCGCAGCCGTCGACGATATCATGCGCAATCCCGGTGACAATCCAACTATTGGTCTCATCCTCTGTAAAGGCAAAGACCGTCTTGTTGTCGAGTATGCCCTTCGTAATAATTTCTCTCCCATAGGCGTTTCCAACTTCGAAACAAAACTCGTTGAAGCCCTCCCTGATAGCCTCAAAGGTACACTGCCCAGCGTTGAAGAGATCGAAGCTGAAGCGACGTTCTACAACCAGCAGGCAAAAAAATGCAATCTCATGGAATATAAAGGCTATACTGGCCGCATCCAATATGACGATCAAGCCAAGCTCTTCCATGGTGAAGTCGTCAGTGGAAAAGACATCATCACTTTCCAAGGAAAAAGCGTCGAAGAGCTGGAGCATGAATTCAGAGCTTCCGTAGATGACTATCTCGCCTGCTTGGCTTCTGTATGAACTCGAAGTGAGCAGCGATGTTTTCGCCCTAGGTGAAAACCGCGCGAACAGGCCCGAAGGACAGGACGGCCCGTGGCTTGTGTATCGCATCTATTCTTAAAGGAATCGAGGCGACGAAACAGAGCGCCTGATTATAAGGGAGTGGAAACCTGAGATGCGGCACCCTTTGCTGCAATCAACCAAGATCCACATGTACTAGAAGGCTTGTTCCAAAGTCCATTACCGGAAACGGAAACAGAGATTCATAGAAAACATTCAAAAATACTTCGCACAATACGGATTTGGACTTTTTGCCTGTGTTCCTAGAAATATTGAAAATTATTGGATTCGTCAGTTTAAATGTTCCTGATTTTGAAAGATTTCATGTTCTACCGCATACCAAAAAACAAGATGAAGCAAATGAATAGATTAGTGCTTATATCCGGTTGCTCTAGTGGTGGAAAATCTACTCTTCTTTCTGAACTGAAAAGTAGAGAATATACTACCGTGTCCGAAGTGGGCAGAGAAATAGTGAAGGAGCAACTAGCAGCAGGGAGTGACGTCACACCATGGCAAAAGCCAATAGAATTTTGTGAATTGCTGATTGAGAGGTCAATAGCAGCCTACAAATTAGCGCAGGGGATGACTGGTGCGAAGGGCCAAGTCATTTTTTTCGATCGAAGTTTTTTGGAAGGTGTTGGTTATTTTCAATCACTAAATATTCATAGATATGATCATTTTATCGATGAATTAAGATATTACCCCACAATCTTTATAGCACCTCCTTGGAAAGAGATCTTTTGCCAAGATGAGGAAAGAAAGCATACGTTTGAGGATGCTGTGGCAGATTATGAGAGGGATTTGAAATTTTATTCTGACTGCGGTTATAGCATCGCAGAACTCCCTAAAGCTAGCGTAGAAGAAAGAATTGAATTTATGCTTTCTATTTTATGCAAAGGATAATAAAACATGCGCATTGCTAGGGTCTCTTCTACAAAGCTTTTAGAAGAAGAAGTTATTCGAATTAGAAGGTTGTTAGAGTTGGTTGGCTGGAATAACCAGCAGATAAACGGACAGTTAGAAGGAATTGAAAAATTCCTAGGCGACAAGAATTGTGTTGTTATATTCGCATTGGAAGATGATGAAATTATTGGCTACATCACTGCTCAATTTTATACATGGAATAAGCTAGGACAAATTCACGGTCTTGTTATCCATCCCGATCACCGCAGAATAGGATTCGCATCCCAGCTTGTCAAAGAAGTGGAAGTTTTTATGAGAACAAATCAAGCGCGGGGCATTTACGTCGATACCCCTACCAATAATGCCTCCGGCTGTACGTTTTACAAAAATAACGGCTTTAGGCAGGCCTATGTAATGCCAGATTATTACGATGATGGTATAGACGGGGTTACTTTCATAAAACTATTTAATAAAGAAAGAAATTTGTCATATTGCTGAACCGCGGCAAAAATATAGGGATAGATCGGGATCTTGACCGCGCAGATATTTGAAGAACTCCTTTCCATCCCGCTCACCTTAGACAAACTGTTGTCCCGCTTCGGCCGTGAAAACAGAGGCTGTTCTGCTTTTCTTATGGGTATCATCTGCTATCCTCGATGGCTGAACTATTGGAATAGAAAGAAATTACAATGACCCATATAGGTATGAGTGAACAGCCTATAATAAGTTCCTAGGGAATTATATTCATGCGCGTAGAACTTATCCATCCGATGATTGTCCACTTCCCTCTTGCTTTGCTTCTTATAGGGACTGGCCTAAAAGTGATCGCGTTCTTTTTTAGACATACACGCTTTTATTTTTATCTTCAGACAGCATCTTGGATGAACTTAGGTCTTGGCGTTTGTTTTGCATGGATGGCTGTTTTAGCTGGGGAATTTGCAGAAGATATTGTAAGAGGAAACCTATGCAAGGCAGAGGTTTTGAACTATCACATGTATTTTGCCTATACCGCAGCCAGTCTATTTACATTCGCTTTGCTTTTGGACCTTGGAAGACCTTGGATGAAAAGACGGTTTTCACCCTCTTTTCACAAAGGGGCTTCTATCATCAATTTTCTGTTCTTTTTAGGCGCGACTTCTATGCTGATAGTTACAGCATTTTTTGGCGGGTCTCTTGTCTATGACCAAGGCGCTGCTGTAGAAAAGTGCTGCAAAACTATGCATAATGATTGAGCCTACTATGAAGAGAGTTCTTATCCTAGCAATGGTGTGCATACCCTGCATTCTTTTGGGAAAGGAGAAGATCGAGCCTCTCCCTATAGGAAATTTTTCTGTTCCCACCATATCGCAAATTGCTCCCTTGGTCAGTTTCGGCCAGCTTCTAGTCGGCGAAAAGGCCCTTCTTCCCCAGTTATCGGGGGCGTATGCTCACGGGCATAAGGGCTATTCCGATGTGATCGCACCGAATGTTACCTACGGAATCCGGGATGATCTTGTTGTCGCTTTATTCGTCCCTTTCACTCCCAAAAGCCGATTGGATTCCTCACATTCTTCGGGGATTGAGGACATTCCCCTGCAATTCGAATATGGGTTCTATAGCAAGAGCCAGAGAGACTACACCCTGCAAGCAACCGTAGTTGCAAATGTACAATTTCCCACGGGATCGAGTGAGAAAAATCCTCCGACAGGAACGGGAGCCTTTAGTTATTTTTTAGGGAGTACATACGCTTACTTGTCGTTTAACTGGTATGCCTATGTTTCTCCAGGCGTCCACGTAACGACAACCCATCATGGCACTAAATTCGGCAACTCTTATCTCTATCAATGGGGCTTTGCACGGTATATCAAGCAGTTAAGCCCGCGGGGATGGATCTTTGATTTGATGATCGAATTTGATGGAACCTATGCCAAAAAAGACAAAATCCATGGCGTAACCGATCCCAATTCCGGTGGAAACAGTATTTTTGTAATCCCTAGTATCTGGTTGTCTTCCAAGCGATGGATTTTGCAATGGGGCGTAGGTTTTCCCATTGTGCAGAACTTGAACGGGCATCAAGACAAAATCCAGTATTTAATCGCTTATAATTTAGGGATCGCCGTGCAGTTCTAGCGATTGTTTCTTTTGATGAGGTAGAGAGGCGCGAGAGAGCAGACAGCAATGCCACCTATCAGGATGGACTCGTAAAGAAAAACGCTTTGGAAAGGAACTACGCTTGGCGGCAAGAAACCGAAGAGAATGACGACAAAGCTGCACAGCGCGCCCACCCCGCAGACGAGCCATATACCCAATTTTTTGCCAGGGATGCGGAAAGGGCGATTGGTATGCGGCTTGTAGTAGTAAAGTTTGATTCCGGCGGCAAAGAGGGCCATGTAAACGAGAAGAGCGAGCTGCGCCGTGATGACGGAGAGAATCCAGTACGAGCTATTGACGGTGGGCATAAGGATGAAGACAAGCGAGAGAAGAGAAACGAGAAGAGCTTGTATGATCAGAATGCGGACAGGCACTCCTTTCTGATTGGTAGAGCTAAGAAAGGCGGGCAAGCTTCCATCCTGGCTTGCGACCTGAAGACCTTTAGTTGGGCCGATGATCCAGGCCCCTACTCCCCCCAATCCGCCAAGAATAATGCAGCCGGCAATGAGTGGAGAAAGCCAAGGGAGGTGATAGGTGTCCGCAAAAACAGTAAATGCCTGCATCACTCCAGTTGCCAGGCTCAATTGACTTTGCGGCACGACGAGTGCGATGGCAAGTGAGGCAAAGACGATTGTGCTAAGGATGATGATAGCGGAAATGAAAAGAGATCGGGGGTAATCTCTCTTGGGATTGCGCATTTCTGCAGCGTGAGTAGCTGCCATTTCGAGACCGAGAAGCCCAAATAGCACATTGGTCAAGAAAGCTAAATTGCTAGATTGCGTCCCTTCAGGGAAGAACTGCTGCCAGGTGAACTGGATTTCTGAAGGATTGTTTTGAACAACCCAAGTGATCCCAAGACCTGAGATGAGGGCCATAGGCAGGATCGTGCCGATAAGGGCGGCGCAGGTACTGAAGAGACTCGAGGCCCTCATTCCAAAGCAATTGATCAAGGTTGCCGCCCAGAACAAAACGACGGTCGAACTGCACATGTACAGTCTGTTGCTTGCCAACTCGGGATTGAAAAAGTAGGTAAAAGTCCCCGCAATGAGCGCCATAATCGTGGGATACCAAATAATATTGTATACCCAGTTCAGCCAAATAATGATGAGGCTCCATTTTTTTCCGAAGGCCTCCCGCACCCAGACATAAATGCCTCCCCGATTCGGCCACCCTGTGCCGAGCTCCGCAGACACTAATGCGGTCGGAATGAAAAAGAGGAGTGCTATCAGCAGATAGAAGAAAACAAGGCTAAATCCATAGACAGCGGAAAAAGTAAGAGATCGAATACTATCGACCGCGATGACGTTAATCATCACGAGCTGAAATAACCCAAGCGATTTTTTCATTGCATCAACCTAGCAAATGCCTTGAATTTTTGTACTTTTTTTTTACTTGTTTAGACCAATTGGTTGATTAGGAATAAGATCGCGTAAAAATTCAACAACAGGCAAACATAGGATCTCACCAATTTTCAATCTTTCCTTGCCTTGATAAAGAAGAAAAGCTTTCGCTTCGGGATAATCCTCTAAAAACGCGCGCAGTCCCTTGAGATCTTGAGGGAAAACCTTTTTTGCATTTTTTACTTCTATAGCGTAAAAACTATCTTCTCCATAAATCACGAAATCGACTTCGAGGCCGGCACGGGTACGCCAAAAATAGACAGCCGCTTGTTGACGGCTATAATCACACCAGGCAGTCAGATGCTGGGCAACAAGACCTTCAAGGGCTGCACCGTCGATTTCTTGCGAACGGTCAAGAGGGCCTTTCGGCCGCAAAATCTGAAAAACCCCGCTATCAAAAAGATAAAATTTCGAATGAGACGTCAATTGTCTAGCCGCTCTCTTCTCAAAGATCGGAATCTGATAGGCAAGCAAGAGTTCCTCTAAGATATCGATATAATTACCAACGGTAGAACGCTTGATTTCACTTTCACGAGCAATGTTAGTTGTATTGAGAATCGCCCCATGAGAAAAAGAAATGGCGTCTAAAAACCGAGTGAATTGTTCAAGATTCCGAATGAGTCCTTCTGCTTGAATTTCTTCTTTGAGATATAAAGAGATATAGACGTCCAAAACACTCCTCGGATCAAGAGAATGCACGACAAGAGGAAGCATTCCTCGAGAAAGAGCTTGCCCCAAATCAAAATCCTCGCCGAGTTCTGAAGCCATGAACGGATGTAATGTCTTCCTATACGCTCTTCCGCCCAATAGATTGGCACCTGTGCGTTTGAGTTTACGCGAACTCGACCCCGTCAAAACAAATTGATATCCTTCTTTCTTTTCGATCATCAAGTGGACCACGTTTAATAAACTGGGGACTTTTTGAACTTCATCAATAACGACAGTTTTTTTACGCGGCTCCGCTTCGATCATTTCAAGAAGCATTTCTGGACGGGAAAGGAGGCTTCTCTCAAGTTCCGGCTGCAAAAGGTCCACCCAAAGGGCATCAGGATGGAGTTTGCGAATCAAAGTCGTTTTTCCGGTTCCTCTGGGCCCAAACAGGAAATAGCTAACCTTAGGTTCTTGAAAATAACGGGGATACATACTCATTTGCTGACCTTTGTCGCAAAACGACATCGACGGTGACGTTTTTGCGCCCATTTTGACACCGCTGATGTCATTTTGCAATATATATTTGCAAGAGACTGGTTATAAGCTAGTTAAGGAGCAGAGTCATTTTCCACTAGGAAAATAACTCATCGAGAATGGCTCGGATAACACGCCTCGAGAAGAACATTGGCATTTTGGATGAGAGTCTCAGAGGAGATTCTTTCGAGGACTGATGGATCCAAAACCGCTCCCAGCTGTTTATACGTCACACCTTCTTCAAGGCGTTCCGCTCCCCTCTTTTTATTCTCTTCGCGCAGCAACGGGAGGATGTGCTTATAGCAAAGGCAATCGCCATTGGGTAAAAGGACCCATGCATCGGAGTTTTTTAGCTTGGCGTGGAATTTTTGCAAATTCCGCACGGCATGGGCGTATTCTTCCGGAAGAGTAGTTGAATAGAGCCTTCCTCCATCTGTTCCGATGACGACGTTGACTCCCAATACAAGCATGACTCCCAATGGATAATCGGAGCGCTTGTCCAAGATCCCCGTTCTCTTATTGCTGCTTAGGCAGGCTTCAATGTAATACCCTTTCTTAGCAACGCGGATCATGTCTTCTATAGAAATATGCGTTCCATGTCCAATGCGCAGCGGTTTCGAAGACGTGTAATAGCGTTCTGCTTCATCGAGCAACAATCGGACATGCTCGCGTCCCTTGGCAGGGACAATCGTCTCTCCCATATGCATCCGCACCACTTTGGAACCCTGCACGCTCTCGAAAAAAGCCTTCTGCGACGGGTATCGATCTTCTTCTTCCAACCCGCATACGTCATATCCCCAAACATCATGACGGTCCACAGCCCCGGACACTTTTTTGTGGCCAAGGATCGGGATCATCCGTTTTCCGGCATGGACAATATGCCATTTGTCATAACTCGAACATACCTCTGTAACCTTCGCAAACGACTCTTCCTCCATGGCTTTTTTAATGAAAATGGACCGATCTTCCAGCCTGCGGTGTTCGAATTTTATGTATGCATAGGCTTCTTCGTAATTGGGAAGGTAGAGCCTTGCTTTGGGAAAATGATCGGCAAAGAGACTGCTCCCGTGAAAATGGGGATCCCATTTTGCTCTATTTGCAAGATCGTATTCTGGGGTTACAGGTTTTTGTAATCCTAACTTATCCTTCAAAAAGATCTTCATCAGACGATGGACTTTCTGGTCCAAGAAGTCCCTCGAGACTTCTTTTGCTGCGTGACCCATTCTTAATGTCAGCTGCTCTTTCAAGAGACCATGGAGAGTCTCCAGATAAGGAGTCAGGGGTTCCGCAGGGTCTTTGATAAATCTTACGGATGCTTCGGACTCTTCTTTATTCAACTCTAAGAGTTTGATACGGCAGGCATAGTCGAAGAACTCTTCTTCAGACTGTCTTGCTAGCTGTCTACCATCTGGAACACAAGGGTTCGAGATAATGGCGCTTATAAGGAAAGAAAGGAAAAGCAACATGGAGATCTCCTGGGAGAGGCGAGATATAATGCCAAAAATAGTAAGAAAACTGCAATTGAATCGTTTAAAATTTATCGAATAAAGCTGGAAAAATAGTATTTATAAAGTAAAAATTTAACATACTTATCGAAACTAAAATTTTGGCTATACCGAAATAACTTGAAGAATCGGGAATATGCCAAGGAGACGCCAGTGAGCGGGAGGGCAGGCAACACCTGGCATCCCGAGTTTGGACATCTCAGCGACGAATTTCATCAGCGCAGGGCGCGCGAAACGCGCGAACAGAGGCGCAGAGGGCGCAGAGGCCAATGTCATTAACTTAAGGCAACCCACTTCGGAATGCAATTGAATCGCCCTCCGGGCTCTCTCGTGGTTCTCCAGTTTCCCACAACAGTTTGTCTAAGGTGAGCGGGAGGGAACAAAATTGTCTTCCAATCCCTAAAATTTTCTTCTCTGCGCCCTCTGCGCCTCTGTTCGCGCGTTACGCGCGCCCTGCGCTGATGAAATTCACAGACTGAGGCTAGTGAAGTCTGATGCATCGGCGTTCTACATTATTAGCCAAGCAAGGTAAAATATAATTAATAATCTGAAATAAACCAGACTCGTATTTGTTTTGATAAGAAATGCAGTATTTGATATAATTTATTTCACAAACATTAGAGTTTTATGAAACAAGAAATTCCAAAGCGATTTGTCCTTATTGGGCTGCCAGGGAGCGGAAAGTCTACTTTCGGAGCTAAACTTGGAAAAGTCTTAAATATTCCTGTGCATCACTTGGACAGGCATATGTTTGTGGCGGGCGGAAAAAAAAGAGACCGACAAGAATTTTTGTCGATTCAGAAGGCCATGATCGATGAGGAGTCGTGGATAATCGAAGGTTGCTCCCTATCGACCTTAGAGATGAGATTTGCGCAGGCGAGCACGGTAATATACTTCCGCTTTCCCCGTCTTCTCTGTGTATGGAGAGTATGCAAGAGGCTATTTTTCCCCGATAAAACCCTGCGTGATACTGCCGATGGATGCTCCAAAGTAGTCAGCTGGGAAATTTTGGCCTACATCTGGAACTTCGATAAGGAAAAAAAAGGGATCATCGAGGACCTCAAAAAGAAATACCCCCATGTTGATTTTTGTGTCTTTACGTGCTCAAAAGATGCAGACGGCTACATGAAATCTAAATCGCTTTTATAAGCAAGATATCGAGAGAAGCAGAAGTAATGGCAGCGGTGGAGCCGGTTGAAGTACTGGTCAATGCGATGATATCAAGCGAAGAGTTGGCAAGCCTGATATTCTGACCTGCTGTGAGCGTCACATAGACTTCGCCGGATATAGGGGAACCGATTGTGTCATCCGGCGCCGTGAAATTAATCACACTAAATGTGCTGCCGGGCACATAGACATTATTGACAAATAGTGAAACAGCGGCGGTTACTACCGGTGCAATAACAGATGTCGTGACCGCTTGGACTGTATACGACACTTTATAGATGCCGTTTGCATGGACCGTAATCACTCCTGTTGCCCCCGCCAGGGAAGTATCAATAAGAGCTGTTGCACCGGCGCGTACGTTCTCAAACAGAACAACTCCCCCTGCCACATTCGCTCCCAACGAAGGGGAAAGCGATTGGTCCAGATTGCTAAATAAATTGGCGAATTGTCCGGCGAAAGTAGTTGGACAGCAAGGTCCTTGCGGGCCTACTTGTCCTTGAATTCCTTGCGGACCTGCTGGGCCGGCGATACCTTGAGGCCCTTGAGTGCCTGCAGGACCTTGCGGGCCTTGGGGGCCTGCCGGTCCTTGGGGGCCGAGAGGACATATACAATCTGTGCAGCAGCAACCGGCTGTTTGTGCTTGTCCTTCCGACTCTAAAGCCATCAGAAACAGAGCTGCTGTTCCTAACAAGAAGGCGGAGCGGTTCAGCATATTTTTTCTCCTAATTATCGCGACCATGCACTCATTATCATCTTATGTGGATCACAGAACATGAATATTTCCCATGCTGGAAAGAACGTTCCATGTAGTTGTCGTTGAAGTGGAAGATGTGCAAACCATTCTTATGCTGTCCCCCGAAGCTGTTGAAGAAAGAGACCCCAATACCCCTGAGGTGGTATGCTTGTCGCCGATCAGGATTTCCTGGCCTGCAGTTTGCGTCACTTGCCAGCCTGCTGCGCCGGTCAAAGTTATTTCAATGATGGTTCCTGGAGCTAATCCCGTTGTACCATTTGCTGGAAGCGGAAGAAGTAAGGTCCCCCCGGAAGCGCATATATATCCTGAATTGATCGTCATATTAGGCGTTACACTGGCTGTAATCACATTCCATGTAGTCACGCAGGGCAACCCCTGGGGACCTTGGGGGCCTATAGGACCCTGGGAGCCTTGAGGGCCAATAGCACCTTGAGGTCCTGTCAATCCGGTAGCCCCTTGTGCTCCTGTAAGACCCGTTGGTCCTTGAGGTCCGGCAGGGCATGTATAAATTGTACAACCGCAGTTGGAGCATTGTGCTTCCGCTTGGGATTGGAAAGCACTTAGGACCGTAACAGTAGCTAGCATGATGACAGGTTTTTTCAGCATAATTATTCTCTTAGTTGAGACTGGTTTCAGGAGCCTTGAGGACAACAAAAATGATGTCCCCAAGAACAAATCCAATTATAACGCTTGTACAAGCCTAATCATAATCGAAGCCGCGTTAACAGGAACGGTAGCGCCTAAAGTACTACTCGTTAGGCTAACGGAAAGCGTAGAGGTATTGAGCACCTGGAATGTGTCGCCTGCCGCGACGACGACAAGCAGAGGGCCGCCTGTGTGTGAGACCACATCATTCGGACTGCTCGTATAGTTAGTCCATGTAGAACCAGGAACTAGAACTCCATTTTGAAACAGTGAAAAACACCATGCAGGCACCGGACGTGGAAATGGCGGCGTCAACGTTCCCTGCATGGAGAAATCTATATTATAGATGCCTGGATCGACAAACGTGATCACACCTGTCGTGCCTACCATGCTCATATCGATGCTAGGCGTGGTCACTATTAATCGATCTAGAAGAATTGGCATTCCCGGTGCAATCGTTTGGTCTACATCGCTAAATGCATTTGCAAAGGTGCCTTGGAAAGGAAAGCATGGCCCTGTGGCACCTTGAATTCCTTGCGGCCCTAGTGGGCCAATGACACCTTGAGGTCCTACGGGGCCACTCGGTCCTTGTGTTCCTTGGGCGCCTGCAGGCCCTTGTGAGCCAGGAGGACAGTTACAATCTGTACAACAACAGCCAAAATCCGGCGTCGGGTCCGGCACTGGCGGATCCGGTGGATCTGGAAGACAATTACATTGTGCACAGCAGCTGTTGCAATCACAGCTTCCCCCTTGCGCTTGGAGCTGTAAAGCCGTTAGCAACAAAGTAGCGATCCCAAGTTTTATTATCATATTAAAGAGCTTGGAAAAGAAGGATCGTAATCGCAGCCGAATTTACAGGAACCGTACAACCAAAAGTACTGGCCGATAGATTAACGGAAAGCGTAGATGTATTGAGTATTTGAAACGTGTCACCCGCTGTAACGGAAACGATACGGGGTCCGCCTGTATGAGAGGTCACGTCATCGGGGCTGCTCGTATAGTTTGTCCAAGTGGAACCAGGAACTAGAACGCCATTTTGAAAAAGCGAAAAACACCAGGATGGCACCGGGAATGGGAATGGCGGCGTCAAAGCTCCCTGTATTGTGAAATCGAAGAGATAGTCGCCGCTTTCATTGATTGTGATCACACCTGTTGTATCTACCATACTCATATCGATGCTGGGCGATGCTATAATAACATTATCTAAGAGAACTGGCATTCCCGGCACGATAGTTTGGTTTTGATCGCTAAAGGCTCCTGCAAAGACGCCTTCTAAAGGACAACATGGCCCTTGTGGGCCTACCGGGCCTACCGGGCCTTGGGCGCCTTGAGAGCCTGCAGCACCTACAGAACCGGCAGGTCCGCTAGGGCCTGCAAATCCTTGTGCGCCCGCAGGTCCTTGAAGTCCGGGAGGACAAGCACAACTTGCGCAACAGCAGCCAGAGGTCTGCGCTTGCAATTGCGGCTCAAAAGCGGTTAGAAATAGGCTGACTGCCCCTAACAAGAAAACAGATTTTTTCAGCATAATAGGTTTCTCCTTTAAAGAGCTTGTACAAGCCTAATCATAATCGAAGCCGCGTTAACAGGAACGGTAGCGCCTAGAGTATTACTCGTTAAGCTAACGGAAAGCGTAGAGGTATTGAGCACCTGGAATGTGTCGCCTGCTGCGACAATGACAAGCAGTGGGCCGCCTGTGTGGGAAACCACGTCATTCGGGCTGCTCGTATAGTTAGTCCATGTGGAACCGGGGACTAGAACTCCATTTTGAAACAGTGAAAAACACCATGCCGGCACTGGGCGTGGAAAGGGCGGCGTCAACGTTCCTTGCATGGAGAAATCTATATTATAGATGCCTGGATCGACAAATGTGATCACACCTGTCGTGCCTACCATGCTCATATCAATGCTAGGCGTGGTCACTATTAATCGATCTAAAAGAATTGGCATTCCGGGAGGAATAGTTTGGTCTACATCGCTAAATGCATTGGCAAAGTCGCCCTGGAAAGGAAAGCATGGGCCTGTAGCACCTTGAGCTCCCTGCGGCCCGAGTGGGCCAATGACACCTTGAGGTCCTACGGGGCCACTCGGTCCTTGTGTTCCTTGGGCGCCTGCCGGTCCTTGAGATCCAGGAGGGCAGTCACAATCTGTGCAACAACAGCCGAGGGCCTGCGCTTGTACTTGCGGCTGGAAGGCAGTTAGAAACAAGGTGGCTGTCCCTAATAAGAAAGCAGATTTTTTTATCATAATTTCCTCTTAAATTTAGATAAGACAGGAAAACTCCACTTATAGTCCTTGCACAAGAGAAATTGTAATTGCGGCTGAATTAACAGGAACCGTACAACCGAGGGCAGAGGCTGTTAGATTGACTGAAAGCGTAGAGGTATTGATTACCTGGAAGGTATCGCCTGCTGTAACTGCGACAATAATTGGTCCGCCTGTGTGAGAGACCACGTCATCGGGGCTGTTCGTATAATTGGTCCATGTTGAACCAGGAACTAGAACCCCATTTTGGTAGAGTGAAAAACACCAATCTGGCACCGGAAATGGGAATGGAGGAGTCAACGTCCCCTGCACGGCGAAATCTATAATATACTCGCCGCTTTGGTTGATCGTGATCACACCTGTAGTATCTACCATACTCATATCGATGCCGGGCGTTGCTACAATAATATTATCTAAGAGAACTTGCATTCCCGGAGCAATAGTTTGGTTTTGATCGCTATAGGCTCCAGCATACATGGGCTGGAAAGGACAGCATGTTCCGGTCGGGCCTGCTAGGCCTTGAGGGCCTTGCGCTCCCTGAGGGCCTGAAGCACCACTAGCGCCTGCCAGTCCACTAGAACCTTGCGGCCCCTGTGGTCCTGACGGTCCCTGTGGCCCAGGCGGACACGTACAATCTACACAGCAACAGCCGGCGTTTTGCGCCTGCACCTGCGGCTCAAAAACAGCCAGAAACAGGCCAACTGCTACTAAGAAGAAACCGGAATTTCTTAGCATGTCTATGCTCCTATAAAATGGGTTCGTGTAATTGTTTTAAGGCCATGGATTGTTATTGTTGGGCGGCGGCTTAGCCCCCGCCGAACAATAACAATCCCCGGCCTTAAGGCCGGGGAAATGATTACATTGGAGCAAGTAGGACAATCGATATTGCGGCGGAAGCGCATGGCAACACCGATCCGATTGGGGTTGCAACTAGATCAGTCGCTAAAGTCCCCGTATTTTGCATGGTGATTGTCTGACCGGCAGCAACAGTAACAATGACTGTTCCGTTGCTATGAGTCAGAATAACATCAGGTGCGAGTGCAAAAGAAGACACAACACTCCCGGGAATTACAGCAGAGTCTAGAAATATACCAAACGACCAAACAGGCGTTGGGAATGGAAATGTGTCCGTCAATCCTTGTACTACGTAGTCAATCTTGTATACACCTGCTGTGTTAAGAACGATAGCTCCTGTCGTAGCTGCCATGGAAATATCCACGTCCGCTGTAGTAGGATTTACTCCTTCGAAAAGGACAGTATCGCCTGGCAGCCCAGTGGAGGCAATGGTTTGATCCAAATTGCTAAATACGTTGGCATACGAAACTGTTGCAGTGTTTCCGCAACATGGTCCTTGTGGACCAACGATTCCTTGAGGGCCTTGAGGTCCAGCAGGTCCGACAACGCCTTGAGGGCCTATCGTTCCGG